>ORJL010039598.1_pt1 | contig 12094 bp, 14 predicted proteins | sample 1779941 | NCBI WGS metagenome assembly ORJL01 (sample SAMEA104232317, study PRJEB22302) | groundwater metagenome | biome: forest; feature: aquifer; material: groundwater | place: USA | collected 2011-08-07 | depth 5.8 m
ATAATATCGCGGGCTACCAACAGTTCATTTCCGTATGGAACCTTCGTTGTCAATATCGTCGGTTGTCTTCTTATCGGTCTCTTCATGAGTATGTTTGAAGAACGCTTTCTCATCAACCCTTCACTCCGAATATTTCTCACCATCGGTATTCTCGGAGGTTTCACAACATTCTCATCATTCAGCTATGAAACAATTACTCTGTTACATGAAGCGCAATTCTTCTACGCCGGACTCAACATTCTCATCAGTGTTGTCACCTGTCTCGGTGCAACATATATCGGAATGACAATCGGTAAATTAGCGTAACCCAAAGGAACAAAAAATGAAACTCTCAGGTGATGGAAAATTACTCAGAATCTTTTTAGGTGAAACAGATCAATTTGAACATCAGCCATTATATGATGTCATCGTCAGAAAAGCCCGCGAAATGGGATTAGCAGGAGCAACGGTCTTACGCGGAGTAGAAAGCTACGGTGCAGGAACTCGCGTTATTCACACAGCAAAACTCCTTGAACTCTCCCACGATCTTCCCATCATCATAGAAATAATTGATTCCGAAGAAAAGATCCAATCCTTTCTTCCATACATTGATGAGCTCTTCGAAAAAACGGGTTGCGGCGGATTGGTTACAATTGAAAAAGCGGAAATCATCAAATACACTCACGGAAAACGCTGAGAAACAGTACCGTTCATGGAATCGAACAACTCAACAATCAAGGATACATCCACCGATTCTCCGCCTCCCGAAGAACATTGGCTTAATCGTAATGTCATCGGTATGGGCGCTACCAGCTTTTTCTCGGATGCATGCCACGAAATGTCAACTGTCGTACTCCCCGGATTCCTTGCCGTCATGGGCGCACCTGCCTCCGCCCTCGGCATCATTGAAGGCGCGGCAGACGCCGCTTCAAGTTTCATTAAACTACTCGGCGGCTGGATATCAGATCGTTTCGGGAACAGGAAACTCATAGCAACATTAGGGTACCTCGTCACCGGGGTTTCTCAATCACTTTTTGCATTCGCGCTTACGTGGCATTTAGTCCTTATTGGAAGAGTCATCGGTTGGTTCGGGAGGGGATTCAGAAGCCCCATCACCAAAGCCATGCTCAGCGATTCCGTTGCGCCGGCATATCGCGGTAAAGCGTTCGGTATCCATCGCACAGCAGATACTATCGGCGCATTTGTTGGTCCACTTATCGGCATTGGCTTGCTCTCGTTTTGGAATCCCGGCAATCTTACAGACAATTCTCAGCCATTCCGAAATGTTTTTCTTATTACTCTTATTCCGGGAATACTTTCCGCATTGGTCTTTTTCTTTTCGGTCAAAGAAAAACATCGTTCCCCCAATACTCAATTACGTTTTTGGCGTGCAATAAAATCATTGCCACCCGATTTTCGGAAATATCTTCTTGGTGTAGGTATCTTCGGTTTGGGCGATTTTGCTCCCACACTTTTAATTCTTGCCGCGACAACATTACTTACACCTTCAATGGGTATCATACAAGCCGCACAACTTGCCGGCATGATGTATATCGTCAGAAATATTATCTATGCTATCGTATCTTATCCCATAGGCGCGCTCGGCGATAAAATTGGAAGAGTTCCCATACTCGTTGGCGGATATCTAGTAGCTGTTCTCACCATCCTCGGTTTTGTCTGCGCTTTCATATTTCAATGGAACCATCCTGCATTGTTATTTTTCTTATTTGCTCTCTCGGGAATTTATATTGCAGTAGAAGACACACTCGAAAACGCCATTACTGCAGATCTAACTTCGAAAGAAATTCGTGGCATCGGAATGGGTGTATTGGGAACTGTGAACGGTGTCGGTGATTTTGTTGCAAGTTCTATGGTAGGATTATTATGGACAATGTTCTCCCCCGCGTTCGGGCTTGGAATTGCTATGCTCCTCATGCTTTGCGGAGCTATCATTTTGATGAAAGCCCGTATTCAGATGATTCAAACTTCAGCTTAAGATATTAATAGGTTACTTAATCATATGAAAAGGACAAGAGAGAACTCAATTCAAACGATATCCATCACGAGAATAATAGCACTGTGGATAGTATTTGTATGCTTATTTTCGGGATCAATTTTTGCCCAATCGGATTCATCCAAACGACCATTTCTACCTATTGTCCTTTCAGATACCAAACAATTTTTTATTGATGCCGGAAATTTCTTTTCAAAACCTGTCCATTGGCATCAAGATGATTGGTTTAAAACAGGTGCAATCGTTGGCGGAACTTCTGCAGCGTTCTTAGTTGATAATGATGTTCGCACACTCATGCAACGGAATCAATCATCTATTGCAGATGACCTTTCAGAAGCAGGAAGAATATATGGTGAAAATTATTTCGGCGTCGGACTTTCTGCAGGAATGTATGGGTTTGGTTTATTTACAAAAAATAAGGAAATACGAACCACAGGATTTATGGTATTTGAAGCGGTTGCATTTTCAGCCGCTATCACGCAATCAATAAAATTTCTTTCGGGAAGAAGTAGGCCGTATATGAATGCAGGAAACACAGAGTTTTCTCCATTCACATTTGAAGAAGACCATGTTTCTCTCCCTTCCGGACATAGCACAGCGGCATTTGCAATCTCTTCTGTTCTCGCCGGAAAAATAAACAATACGTATGCTTCAATTGGGTTATATTCTATTGCTACACTGACCGCCCTCTCCCGTGTTTATACCGATGTCCACTGGACTTCCGATATTCTCTTAGGCTCAGCTATTGGTTATGTAACAGGCAAATCAGTTCTTTCACTTCACGATGATGGAACAACAACATCATCACTCATCATCACACCCTACATAAACGGTTTATACATCGAATATACATTTTAATGCTTTTCTTCTCTGCCTATAGGTAGGGCAGTTTACTTATATCACCCCTTCGGGGTTTGTGTTGCCATGAAGATAACTTGCTATAATCATTCCATCCCTTCGGGATTGTTACACAGTAACCCCAACGGGGTGATATGATTATAGTATATGTGCTACACATATTTTCAAACCCTGAAAGGGTGACATAATACAAAGCATTGTGGGATGAATATATTCCACGTTAACTCTTAACCTGACTACATTGGTAACAATAGGATGGGCATTTTATACTGATTTGAGGGATTGGGCTAAAATAGCACACTTCTGCCGCCAACTTCTTCTACTACATTTGGCAGAAAGACTGCAATAAAATCGCTCATTTTCTTTAACGCGAGGTGATTTTCTACTTTGAAAAGTTTGAAACACCTCAAGAGTATTTCAAACTTTTCTATCTTTTCAAAGTGTCAATAAGGAAGAGATTTCAAGATTCAGTCTCTTGAAATGTAGTATATGCTATGAAAATGCTTCAGCTTGTTTTGGAGAGTCCGTCAGAGTTGCTATCTTTTTCTCCCCAAAAAATATCAAATGTAATCCAAGTAATAACATTCCGGCATCTTCAATAATTTTGGGCCAACCGACAGGAGTAGATTGACCGGAACCAAAACACCCGCAATCAATTGTCAATCCCTTTGCCATTGCGATAAATATTGCAATCATAAACACAACAAGCATTGCAGAAATCACAATTGAAGCAGAACGTAACCTCACTCCTGCCATCAGATACACCCCGCTCAGTAGCTCAATCCACGGTAAAATAATAGCAAAGATATTGACCATTGAAAACGGCATAATTCCATAGGCATCAATGTTAGCCGCGAAAATATCCGGCAATGCAATTTTCTCAATACTTGCAACAATAAAAATAAACCCTAATGTCATGCGCGATATCAATATCGCTAAACTATGACCTAATATTTTATCCATGCTTCACCTTACTTTTCAATAGGCATTTGTTCGCGTTCCCAGTAATCGTACCCGCCCTCATAAAGAAGTAACTTCTTAAACTCTAACTGTACCATGAATTCAGCAAGTCCTTTACCGAGCGGACACATTAAATTATTACAGTAAATGGCAATAATTGAATCACGCGGAAACATTGCAATCTTCTCAAAATAATTGTCGACCGATAAATAGGGGATGTTGATTGCGCCGGGAACCCTTCCCTCTTTGTATTCATCCGGTTCTCGTGCGTCCAAAATTATTCCGCGTTTTTCTTTCACGATTCTGGAGAACTGCTCGAAGGTAATAATTTTATATCCTGCACCGGATACCGCTTCTTCTTGAACAGGTTCAGGATTTTGTTGAGGGACAACTTTGGTTTGAACTTCCTGTTTTTTAACGGTGTCCTTCGCTACTTCGGGTTGTTTTTTAGGAGTACTATCCGGAACTGCTATAGCTTGTTGTTCCTGTACCGGAGTGGGTGAACCGAACAAATCTGCATCGGAAACAGTCTCTTTAGGCACTTCCTTACGAATTAAAGGAAGTCCCTTTGGAGAGACAAAATTATACATCAGCGCAATAACTACGCTTAATACTATCAGTCCACCGATATCTTTGAGTAATTGATTTTTTTTCATCTTATAATCCTAATTTCTCGCCCGGCGATATTTTATACCCGCGCAGGAATTCTTCTACCTGTAATTTCTTTTTTCCTTCTTGTTGTAATTCGAGAATTTCAATTGCTCCGGCGCCCGTTGCTACAACAAACTGCTTGTCTGATTGTATCACTTCACCCGGAACACCGTTATGCTCATCTGAATATTTCTTTGCTCGATACACCTTTAGCATCTTGCCATGATGAAACGTATATGCACAGGGACTTGGTGATAAGCCTCTGATAAAATTATGAATATCGCTTGCAGATTTCGACCAGTCAATCACACAATGCTCTTTAAATATTTTGGGAGCAGGTGTAGCTAAAGTATTATCCTGAGGATGTCTTGGCGCATTCCCCATCTCGATCAATTTCACGGTGTGAAGTATTACTTCCGCGCCAATCTCTGAAAGTCTGTCGTGAAGTTCACCAGCTGTTTCATTCTCTCGAATCGGCAAACGTGCCTGCAAAATGACATTCCCTGTATCTACATTCTCGTCCAAAAAGAACGTTGTTACCCCCGTTTCGCGTTCCCCGTTAATAATCGCCCACTGGAACGGTGCCGCTCCCCTGTATTTGGGTAATAACGATGAATGGAGATTAAAAGTGCCCAGTTTTGGGATTTTAAATACAACGGCGGGTAAAATTCTAAATGCGACGACAATAAAAAGATCCGCATCTAAGGCTTTTATTTCTGATATGAAGGTTTCATCTTTGAGTGAACTTGGCTGGAGTAAAGGAAGGTTACGCTCAAGGGCAAACTGTTTTACTGGTGAAATATTGACCTTTTGCCCTCTTCCCGAAGGCTTATCAATATTGGTGACAACACCTACAATATCATATTTGTGTTCAAGTAAAAGACGTAGTCCGGGGATTCCGAACTCTGCTGTACCCATAAAAACAATACGCATCTACAGGCTCCGAATGAATGGTAATAAATTAAGCGGGGATTTTTGCGGTCGTTACAACCGGATATGTAGTTTCCACTTCACCTTTTTTAATAAGGTCAAGCATTTCTTTATGAACTTTTCGTTCTGTCGCTGAGAGGTAATCTATGAAGAGTACTCCATTAATATGATCAACTTCATGGAGGATTACTCTTGCTAATAAATCATGTGCTTCAATTTCGCGTATTTCAAAATTAGTATCGCGATAACGGACATGAATTGTAGAAGGTCTGGTTACTTTATCGCGCACATCGGGGATGCTTAAACAGCCTTCTTCGCCTGTTTGCTCACCTTCCCTAAAAATAACTTCAGGATTAATGAGCGCCATAGGTTTTATATCTTCGTAGCCTTCCACTTCAGAAACATCAACAACAATGACGCGGTCAAGACTGCCAACCTGATTGGCGGCTAACCCGATTCCATCAGCCTCTCTCATGGTTGCAAACATGTTCATAATCTGAACGACAAGCCTGTCGCTGACTTCAGTAACAGGCTTTGCTTTTTTCTTTAAGACTTCCGAACCGTACAGGTATATAGGGAGAATACTCAACTTCTGTTTCCTTTTAACAGTTGTATTCCTTATCCTAAATACGCACGTAAGTGCTTACTGCGTGTAGCATGGCGTAAACGTCGGATTGCTTTCTCCTTAATCTGACGAACACGTTCGCGTGTGAGTTTGAATTTTTCTCCAATCTCTTCCAGCGTTAACGAGTGTTCTCTGCCCAGTCCGAAATACAAACGGATTACTTCTGCTTCACGTTCTGTTAATGTATTTAACGCGCGTTCCACTTCTTTGCTGAGTGATTCTTTAATCAACTCATTATCAGGCATTGGTGTTCGTTCATCCTGAATAACATCGAGTAACCGGTTATCTTCACCTTGTGCAAACGGAGCATCCATCGAAAGATGTCTACCCGAAATTTTCAAGGTATCGGAAACTTCATACAACGACATATCGAGTTCTTCGGCAAGTTCGCTCGCACTCGGTTCTCGTTCAAATTCCTGTTCGAGTGAACTAAAGGCTTTTCCGATTTTGTTCAGTGCGCCGACACGGTTCAACGGCAAACGAACGATACGGGATTGTTCGGCTAATGCTTGAAGAATCGACTGGCGAATCCACCACACCGCATAGGAAATAAACTTAAATCCACGCGTCTCATCGAATCTCTTCGCGGCTTTAATTAAACCCAAATTACCTTCATTAATCAAATCGCCTAACGATAACCCCTGATTTTGGTATTGTTTAGCAACGCTAACAACGAAACGAAGGTTCGCTTTGGTTAATTTCTCAAGCGCCTTCTGGTCACCCTTTTTAATACGTTTCGCTAAATCAATTTCTTCCTCGGGTGTAAGTAATTCTACTTTCCCGATCTCCTGGAGATATTTATCCAGCGATTGACTTTCTCTGTTTGTAAATTGTTTTGTAAGTTTTGCCATGAATATGTCTTATTGTCTCAATTAGTCAATTCAAATCTATTCTATCTACGATGCCGATTATGCTCGCATCCACCGGCGCCATCTCAGTCGGTAATGGTATTGTTGCTTCTCTTGATGTTATATATATTACTGTTTCACCCTGTCCGGCGCCAACAGTATCTACTGCTATGATCGGATCTCCGAAATTCTCTCGATAAGCGTTCAATGGTTGTAGAAGCTGTAATTTCGCTCCCACAAGATTTTGGTCTTTACGGGTTGCCCAGACTGTTCCTATGATTTTACCGAAAAACACTATTCGCCGACATCTAATTTATCAACGACAGCCATAATAACAGCATCAACAGGTTTGTTTTTCGTTATTGCCGTTTGACGTGCGGAACTGCCGCTGCAAACGAGAACGACGTCTCCAATACCTGCTTGTACTGTATCAACAGCTACAACGAATGCGTCTTTCAATTTGTAATCTAACCCAATCTGTTTTACAACCTGCAACTTCATCCCGACGAGTTCTTCGTCTTTTCGTGTTGCCCAAATCGTTCCAACTACTTTTCCAAGAATCATCGTTTGCTCTTATTGATTAACGGTTATTATATCTTTTGGTGTTAGGATTATTAATCCTTTGACCTTCCTAAACTCGGAAGGTTTACTTGTTAGTATCGGTAACTTGCTTTCAAGGCATAATCCGGCAATTAATCCGTTCATTCGGGGTAATGTCTTATTCTGAATAACATCAGCATATTTGGGTGCGCTTTTCGCGTTCAGCCCAAGAATTTTAAGTGAAGACATCGCCGATTCCATGGTTTTTCTCTCCTCTTCTGTACGAACGAGAGAGAAAAGCTCTATAGCATTAAACACCGTGGTATAACAAAAATACTGCGTCATCGCCCTTCTCATGATCGAGACTTCCTTTTTCGAAGCCGTGAGATGTGAAAGAATGATGTCTGTATGAAGAACAACCTTCTTGATACCGCTCGTACTCATTGCAGTAACGAGTTTACTCGTTTTACAAAATTACGATTCGTAGAAAGTGTTCCTTCAGTCTCAAGAAAACGGATAACATCTCCCCTCTGTTCCATCTGTAACCGGGAAATGGTTTCAATTTCTTCTTCTGTTACTCCGCGCGAGCGGAGCATGGATGAAAGATTCCCTTCAACAAGACGCACAATTACCGTTGCGCCCGGGAGCATCTTCTTCTGCAATTCCTTAGGTAGCTTTATAGCGCCATCATGTTCGATGACAGCTTCAAATTCAGTTACCGGGTATGCATCCATTATACGTTGTGTTATGCTGTTAGTTTCTTAATTGATGAAATAGGTTTATGTAAAGAACGAAACGGGGCTGTCGCAAAAGTCGTTAATCCGTCAGCCTGAGCGGAGACGAAGGCGGAATATATGTCAATTTCACACTTCGTCTCCGCTCAGTGTGACGACTTTTTTACTTTTGAGACAACCCCGATATTACTCTATCGTTCTACAAAAACCTGCTATGTACGTTATGCGTACACTTCTTTTTCATTGCATTGGCAGACCTGCATACGCTTGTGACTGAAGCGGATGCTCCCGTTCTTTGTGGGTTCTGAGCCAACGAATAAAATTGATTGTCGGATTGCACCGCATTTGGGGCATTTTTTTCCGGGGATAGCCGCAGCTTTAGCGGCTTTATCTGCAAAGGTCTGTTGTTTTGCCATAACTTATCTTAATAATGATTAATGTGAATACAATATACTAAAAAACTCTCACTGCATTACCACCTGTTTCGGAGGCACGGTGCAGTACCGTTACGGTGTTTGCGAATAATTCTTCGCGTTTCATACCCTGAACTACACCGCAGACCCCCATACTTATCGTGACGGAGATACTCTTTTCATCCAGAGCGATTGTTAAACTAGCTGTATTTTTACGAATCTTTTCAGCCCATATATGAGCTTCGTTCGCATTGGTGTTAATCAATAAGATACCAAATTTATTGTTATCTAACCTACCCACCACATCATACGGACGAATACTTGCCCGAATTGCCTGAGATAGCACTGTTATGACCCTTTCGAACCCATCGGGAGCATAGCGTTGGGCTATTTCCGTCGAATGATCAACCGACATCATTAACATCGCTAATTCGGTACCACTATCTTCTGCACGTTGTAACTCCTCGTTCATTCTCTGATTGAAGAACTTATTGGCATACATTCCGGTAACTTCATCTACAATAACGTGTTCCCGGATAATTTCGTTCAAATAGAAGATTTCAAGCGTTGTAGCGGCGCTTTCCGTTAAACGGGTTAACACCGTAACATCTTTCCTTGAAAAATTAGCAGGTTCTCTGCTTTCTATGTTGATCGAGCCGTAGCACTTATTTAAGGAGCTAATAGGCAACGAAAGGAACGAACCCTGTGTACTTACTCGTTCATCCTTAAAAAAGCGTGGAAGCGGTGATTTTTCTAAACTATCAACAATTGTGAACTGGTTGTTCTTAATTGTTCTTCCGGCTATACTATTCGGGTATTCAATAACCTGTTCATGACTGATATATTGCTCATAGGCTCTGTTCATTACTTTAGCGGCAGTCCAAGCATTCTTCTTTTCGTCGAACAGCACTACGGTAAGGAAATCCCAGCTTACCAATTTCGAAGTCTCTTCTGCAAGCGCATGTACCGTGCTGAATAAGGAGTAATCTCCTCGTAATCTGGTCTGCATCTTCTTTAATGATTGCAACACTTCAGAATCAACTAATAAATCATATTTACTTGTATAGCTCTTTATGAGTGAAGAAATGAGCTTGGTAAATTTACCCAACTGTTCAATTGTTTCTTCACCAAAAGCATCTTCAACAATACTATCAACAGCAACAACAGCTACCGGTTTTTGCGGCACAGGTTCATCTGCCGAACTTGTGTAGTATACCGGAACACCGGCAAACGATTTAACACCCGATGCCGTATTATAATACATAAACAATTCAAGCTCAGAAAGCGGGTTCACCGATGTTAACAACTCAGGTTTCCCTGTCTGCGCTACGTTACTCACTAAATCATTTCCCATGCTAAAACGGCGCGTATGCATGAAATACGTACTATCAGTTATTCGCGCTTCAAGAACAATTTGTTGTTTCTCTTCATTCGCCCAAAAGAAAGCTACAGTCTGTGCAAACAGTGTATCTTTAATTGCCGCAAGAACTTTATTTAATAAGAAATTAAATTCTGCACGCGGTTCCGTTTCGTTTTTATATAACTCCGAATTCACATCGAAGAAATCGCCAATCTGAAATTCGCGGAGTGGTCTTGCTTCCTTCTTCATTGTAGGGAAACCCTCCAAAGCGGGTTTATCTAACAAAACAGGAATTTTCTTTTCAATAGGTATTTCTTTTTTCACTTCTGGTGCAGGTTCGGTTTTTTCTATAATTTTTTGTTGTGGGATATAACGAACTTCTTCGTGATAGGGCTGTTCTGCCTCATCGTCAATATGTTTACCGTAATCAGTACGGATATCATCAAAAACAATTTTTTTCACGTGAGAACTTTCCACTTGTTCATGAATTGGTGAATTACCTTCATCTTCATCCCCTTCTTGAAATAGACGGGGCTTTAACAAAAAAATTGTTAACGCCGAACCCATACCCAAAAAAAGCATAAAAATGCGAAGCCAGAAAATATCTACAAGAACGCTTAAGCCAAGCGTAGCAATACTGACGATAAAAAGAATGCCCTCACGGAAGCTGAAATGGCGCTTTTGGCTTTTCCACCAGTTTTTGAGGGCGTCTTGCGCCCCTTGAGGGCCCATATTGTGAAACGGTTTGCTCAAAGTCGGTCTAAATCTAACAATTTATTGCCAAATAATCAATTATTTCAAATTTTATTATTTATTAACCATTTCTTAATCATTTTGAGACATTTCTTTGCGTTCGTTGCACCTCCTTTTCTACCTTTCTCTTCAGCCCGTGCTGAGCGGTTTTAAACCATTAGTAGCTGACTACTCTTATTTAGTCACAATAAATCCTTTCCACCTCCGGGAACATTCCTTAAATAACCTAAGTACAACTAATAATTAACATGTATCACAATCTAAGGAAAGTTGTATGAAACGGTTTAATGGTATCCTCTTCGTTCTCAGTCTGCTTCTCGTCACTGTAAGTCTGGGACAACATAAAATCATCCGAAACGAAGGAATCGGATTTTACGGTCACCTCAATACCAACACTATCGGTTACAACGGCGGCACAGTCTACCTTCAGATTGAAGTCAACACTCCATCCATTCAATCCGATAACAGAAAACCTATGAACATTGCTGTTGTGCTTGACCGAAGCGGTTCAATGAGTGAGGATCGAAAAATTTCTTATGCAAAAAAAGCAATCCTTTCCTTGATTGACCAATTGACAAGCGATGACTATCTTTCAATCGTTATTTATGATAACCGAGTTGATGTGCTTGCATCACGACAACGAGTGACGGATAAACGATATTTGAAACGACTTGTTGATAGAATCACTCCACGCGGGGCAACAAATCTTGGCGGCGGAATGATTGAAGGCTTCAACCAAATCGAACGTTCAGCCGATAGAGAATTTGTGAATCGTGTTATCCTTATTTCTGATGGACTCGCGAATCAAGGCATCACCAATCCTTATGAATTAAACAGGATAGCATCACGATATCGTTCCAAATCAATTTCATTAACAACGATGGGTGTTGGCTTAGATTACAATGAGAATCTTATGCTTGGTCTCGCTAACCAAGGAGGCGGGAACTACTACTATATTGAAAGTCCAAACCAGATAACAGGAATCTTCAATGAGGAACTACAAGGACTCACCTCAGTCATAGCACAAAATGCAACAATCGATCTTAGTTTTGGAAACGGTGTGACCCTTGCCGATGTGATTGGTTGTCAGTGGCAGGATAATAAGAGACACTACACAATTCAGCTTGGCGATTTATATTCCAATGAACACCGCGAAGTAACAGTTGAATTAAATATCCCCGAAGGAACAGGGAAAAGACATGTAGCAACAGGAACTCTTAATTTTGAATCACGCTACGAACGATTATATACACAGCCAAAGTTTTCAGTTGATATCCGCTACACAAATGAAACAGCCGAATTGGATAAAGGAAAAGATTGGGATATTCAGGGGAAAGTGGATGTTGCACTTTCAACAAGAAAAGTAGATCAAGCCATGCAATCGCTGGATGCCGGAAATCAGCAAGAAGCAGTACAAAAAATGGAAGAA
>ORJL011783233.1_pt1 | contig 12092 bp, 15 predicted proteins | sample 1779941 | NCBI WGS metagenome assembly ORJL01 (sample SAMEA104232317, study PRJEB22302) | groundwater metagenome | biome: forest; feature: aquifer; material: groundwater | place: USA | collected 2011-08-07 | depth 5.8 m
ACTCAATAGTAGCTGAAATAATGAGTTCCTCATGACATCTGGTGCTAAAACGCGACGCAAAACATTTAGTATCTTACGAATTGCTGAGCAGAATATGCTAAATAACTGGGCACTACTAATTCTTGAAGTCCGTTGCAATTATGCTACAGTCGGTGCAGAAATACGACACAAGATTTCGCAACTCAGGACACTATGCCTAGAAATTTCATACCCTGCAAATCTGAGCCTAAATATTTAAGAATTCCATGAATTCCCTCTACTCTATTAATTCTATTAATAGCAGAAAAAACCTTCATTACTTCGGAACTTTATCCCGAATTTTTAGCTTTCCTAGCTATCGTTGAATGCTCCATTCCCAGGGCTTGTCCTATCTCATCCAGCAAAATGGTCCCTTTTGCGGCTACCTCAAGTAGACCCACTTTGCCTTATTAAAAATGATGATGTTAATTAATACTATTTTCTGGTAAAATAATGGTGTGAGATATAGAGAAAGGACGCTAAAGATAAATGAACGAAGATAAAAAAATTAAGAAAGGGACAGGCAAAATTGAAGATGATAACTTCATCATGCTCCCTATTGTTGACTTTGTTTTTAAACTGTTGTTTGGAGATATACAACACAAGGAACGCCTGATATCACTTCTTAGTGCAGTGTTAAAGCTACCCAAGGAAGTATTTTTGCAGGAATAGAGATTATTAACACTGAATTACCGCGGCTATTTGAAGAGGACAAAAAGGGTATACTTGATATAAGGGCAAAGCTGGAAGATGGGAAACAGATTGACATAGAAATACAGGTGTTACCGTCAGGCTTTATGCCAGAAAGAACACTGTATTATTGGGCTAAGATGTACACCATGCAGACAAAGGAAGGGGACACCTTCGATACATTGAAAAAGTGTATAACTATAAATATTGTAGACTATGAATTTTTGCCTATGAAGAAGATGCACACCCGCTACCATATAACTGAAGACGAAACAGGACACCGCCTAACGGACGTGCTGGAGGTGCACTTCTGCGAACTAAAAAAACTAAGAAAAGGGATGGATATCAGTGATGCGGACGATCCGTCACTGGACTGGATGAGGTTTATTGGAGCAAGGACGAAAGGAGAGATGGAGATGCTCGCACAGAATAATGAAGCGATAAAAGATGCCTTTGACTATTTGCAGGTTATAAGCAAGGATGAAGAAAAGAGACTAGCCTATGAGGCAAGGCAGGCATGGCTTATGGATCAGCGGACAAGAGAAAAATTAGCACGGGAAGAAGGCAAATTAGAAGGTAAAGCAGTGGGCAGGCAGGAAAGAGATATGGAAATAGTTAAAAACTTACATGCTATGGGTATGAGCACTTCTGACGTGGCAAAGGCGACTGGATTAACGGCAGAAGAAGTTGAAAAGCTGAGATAAGCGAAGCAATTAGCAAAAAGAAAGCTGGGTGAATAAAAATCACACCAGCTTTCTTTTTTATATGTAGCCATAACCCCCAAAGATCCGAACTACATCTGTGCTAACTTCCATACATTTACTCATGCCTGATTCCTGTATAACTGTGTGATGTTTTTTCATACCTAGTGCTAAAAAGCCATAAAGGATTCCCACCTTTAATTGCTTTGGAATTTTATCCCGAACTTTTTAGCTTTCCTAGCTATTGTTGAATGATCCATTCCCAGGGCTTCTGCAGAGCTACGAGTCGAACTGTAAACTTGAGCGGCTTTTTGGATTAGTTCTTGTTCTAATAGTTCCCGCGCTTTTTTTAGGTCCATTAAACCGCTGACAATCACGCGACTTTCCTGGTCACCCTGCAGATCAAAATAATCACTAAGGACCTCGTCGTTAAGCTTGATTACGTCATTGCGAGAAGATACCACCAGACGCTCAACAACGTTTTCCAACTCCCAACAACCGTGTTCGAAGCTCCAATAGTTCTGAATGATACCTTGTAACCAAATCTTTGGGAGCCAATACTTCGGTTGCATCGCGGAAAACGGCTACGGCACCCGTCATTATTCCTAGCTCAAAAATTGGTGTGATATTGGTACAATATCAATGCCAACGGAAACTATATGGGCGTGGTCATCTTCAATAATCGGCGTACGATTGGTGACCATGATAAGGTCGCCTAGTTCAAACTTTTGTCCGAACTGGGGTTTACCACTATAGAGTACCGACGTAAGCCCTGCAGGTAATACATCACCGAGTTTCTGTCCAATAACTTTACCGGCAGGTACTCCTAGCATGCGCTCCGCTTGGCGATTATAGATTGTAACACGCTCTTCTGCATCAATAGCTACAATTCCATTATGTACAGCGTTAAGTACCTCTTCTAATCCATTAAACCAAGACAACCCCTGTCACCTCCCCAACTCCAGTAAATTATATAATAACCCTTCCTGAATAGGTCGACAACGAATTCCGACTCAAAGGCTCTTTTACTCTCCAAGCGGTTAAACAACAATACTTAAAATGTTAAAGAAATCTTAAAAACAAAAAACCACCTGCTGTAGCAGATGGCAATGGTCTCACTGTCATATATAGGTAATTGCATATTAGTTTATACTAGATTATTAATCCTAGATCTTGCAGGCGGCAATAAACCCTTTAAATAGGGCGATGCTATGCGCTTCATTTGGCATACTTTCTGGATGCCATTGAACACCTAGGCAAAATCTCGCTCCAATCTTTTCAATACCTTCGATAATCCCGTCTGGAGACAAGGCGTTAATACAAAACTCTTTAGGTATCTTCTCTACAGCTTGATGATGCAAACTATTAACAGAAATATTGCCTTCTCCCAAAACTTGCCCTAATAGTGAATCTAATATTTTTACCTCATGCCAAGGATATTGACGCGGAGCTGTTTGGTTATGCTGAAATGACTGAGGGTGTTGACGAGAAATGTCCTGGTAGATCTTGCCTCCAGCAGCCACTGCCATGATCTGAATTCCGCGGCAAATCCCTAAAACTGGAGTGTCCTGCTGCAAAGCTAATCTTGTCAGTAATAGCTCTCCCAAATCACGTTCCGGAAAACAACCACCAATTCCACGCTGGGGATATTCCCCCATCATCGCGGGAGAAATATCCCCACCTCCACTTAATAACAACCCGTCTATAAGATCTAGTAATTCTAGGGCTTCACTTTTATCGGCAAGGGGCGGAATAAGAATGGGAACTCCTCCTGCTGCTTTGATACAGCGAACATAATTTTCACGAGGGAAAGTTTTTAACTCTTCCTGACAATGTGCCACTGAGATTCCAATCACAGGTTCTCTCGACACCCTTTGTCACCCCCCTTTTCGAATCTATAACTATTATGAATCCAAAAATTATTTTAGCACAAATTGATTAACAGCATCATCCAAGCCAGTAGCCATTTGTGCCAAGGTTGCAGCAGCAGACTTGTATTTCAAAACATGAAAACAGCGTAAGCTACAAGTAAGCTGCGCTGTCCATGATTTTCAGATATTCTTTATAAATCCGTCAGACCCAAACTAATTTCAATGGCCTGATCCACCCGCAACATGACCTCATCATCTAAAACTGCAACTTTTTCTTTAAGTCTGCTTTTATCAATCGTACGTATCTGTTCAGTAAGAATAACAGAATCTCGCTCTAAACCACTACGTTTAGCGCGAACTTCAACATGAGTAGGTAGTTTGGCTTTCGCAATTTGAGATGTGATAGCCGCGATAATTGTCGTCGGGCTAAATTGATTTCCTATATCATTTTGAACCACCAGGACAGGTCTAGTCCCACCCTGTTCGGAGCCGACGACGGGGTTAAGTTCTGCATAATATATTTCCCCGCGCTTAATGATCATCTCCGCCACTCCACACTAGTTTCTTCATAATACAATACAACCTCTTGTTCAACATTAAACAACTCTCTACATATAGTTAAATTTAATTGGGCCATTTCCAAGTATCCGTTGCGCATCTGCTCTCGGATCCCTTTCTTACGGCGTTCGTGGAGTATACTGTTAATGGCTTCTCGAATGAATTCGCTGCGATTTCTATTTTCTATGGTTACAATACCGTCTACTTCCGCAAGCAAACTCTCTGGTAAACTGATCATAATCCGCTTACTCTCTGCCACATCAGCACCCCCAAGTCATTTAGCCAAAGCTATACTCTATTATAGACAATATCGTTTAAAGGTGTCAATCAAGTTAATTGTGCAGACAAGCAAAAAGCGCTTTAAATAAGCCATTTTCGCCTATGTAAATAATGGAATAATTACATTAATCAATTTTTATTAGCATTTTTTTAATATAATAAATCCTTCAATAGTATCTGAGTATAGCATGATTGATATACTATTTGTAGGTTTTTCAGGTTTTCTTCAATAATCTTTTCAGCATATGTTGGTGTGCTAGTCTTTCAAGTCGATCATCGAGTGGCTCCATTTTTTCTGTATATCCTCGTCTCTTTAGAGCCTGTTGCAATATCAAGTCAGTAAAATCAGGGTTTTTTGGTAGTAGGGGTCCGTGCAAATACGTACCGAAGACGTTTTTATGTCGAACACCCTCAGCATTATCTCGACCATTGTTCCCATACCCAACGAGGACCTTCCCGAGGGGGACAAGACCAGAGCCAAGATAAGTTTGTCCGGAATGATTTTCAAACCCTATTAGAGTACTTGGCTGAGTACTTGGCAGAGTTCTTTGCTCATCTTCTTTAGTTGTGTAGTCTAGTTCAACAACAACATTGCCAATTAGGCGTTTAGAACCAGCTATCGTCCAAAGATCTAAAATCCCCAGACCAGGGATCTTCTTTGCTTCTGCTGTTTGATAATATTGGCCTAGCAACTGGTAGCCTCCACAGATTGTTAGAACAACCAAGCCATCCTCTATTGCTGCTTGTAAATCTTCTTTGCGTAGTATTAGGTCTTGAACAAGAATACTTTGTTCTCGATCCGACCCACCACCGATAAAAAGAATATCCATACTCCGAAAATCTAAACTATCCCCTAATGAAGCCCGTTGGACTTTCGTACCTATACCTCGCCAGCGACAACGTGCTTCTAAGGTTATTATGTTACCACGATCACCATATAAATCCAACAAATCAGGGTAGAGATGACAAATAGTTAGGTTCATTTCCCTGACACCCCCTTGCTCCTTGAAACAAGTGTTTGGGTAGTTTTAATCCGAGATTCCAAAAGCTTTCTCAGAGGAAACAAGTTCGTATAGGTAGGTAGGGCAAAAACAACTTCTCCAGCTTTTCTCTCACATAGTAAAATCTCTACCGCATTATCTAAGGAGTGTTCAATGACTAGCTTTTCTACATTAAGTCCAGCGTATTTTAAACGTAAAGCGATTTCCTCCGCTCTTAATCCTGAACAAACCACTTGACAAACTAATCTTTCTTGTTCTCCTAAACGTTCAAAATCCACATCCCAAAGCCAGGAAATATCACGCCCATCTGCTGCCAAATCGTTAATAGCAATTAAAAGCCTAACATTGTTACCACTAGCTAAAACTGTTCGAATAACTTGATTAAAACCTGTCGGGTTTTTAACTAAGGTTAGGGTGATATCACCTTCGGGAAAATCAAAACGTTCCATTCTCCCAGCTTGAGGAATAAACTCCCGCAACCCCTGTTCAATATCCTCCTCGGAAATATTTAATTGACGGGCAACCGTAATAGCCGCTAATGAATTATACAAATTGTAATAACCCTGCAGAGCTATAACATAGCAAATTGAACCAATACTAAACTTCAACCAGTCAGCTTGTTGCTTGACTTGATCAGCCAATACCTCGGGTTTAGGTCGTTTAAATTTACAATTTCGACAATAAAAAATACCCAATTGACCATAGTGAAAAAGCTCATAGTCTAGTGCTTGTCCGCACTCCGGGCAGAATTTCGCCTCTCTTGTCTCTTGGCTTTCCGTTTGACTTTCTGGTGTTCGTGCTACACCATAATATAGAACTCGGGAACGTTCGAAACCAAAATGGGCAACTAAAGGGTCATCAGCGTTAAGTATTAAAAGTGTTTTTTTCGACAAAGCATCTTTAACCAGTCTTATCGTTGTATCCAACTCCCCATAGCGATCTAACTGATCACGGAAAAAATTCGTGACAACGACTATATCTGGAATGACTTCCGCACAAAATTTGGGTACTGTGGCCTCATCAACTTCAAGAAGCGCAAGTCTTACCCTAGCTTTACCACTCCAACCAGTATTTTGAAGGAGAGCGCCTGTTATTCCAGTAACGAGATTAGCCCCTGCCTGATTAAAAGCAAACTCCTTACCTGCTTTTTTTAAGATATTGGCAAGCAAATTAGCTGTTGTTGTTTTACCATTCGTCCCAGTGATCATAATTAGACCTTCAGTATAGACCTTAGCTAGATGTTTAATAATACTTGCATCTAACCTATAAGCAATTAATCCTGGTAACGTTGTACCTTTTTTGCCAAATAACTTTAATACAATCCCCGTTATTTTACCCGCCCATAAAGCCAGCCAAAAATTCCATGTCCGCACGTGCATACTCCTTATCTGATCAAGCCCAAAATAGTCTTTTTATCAATTGAAGCATGTTCTATTTATATTATCAACCAAATATATAATCAGATAAACTTAAATATTTTTTAATTTTGTGATTTACTTACCTTTCAGGATAAATAAGTTGGTTAGAAGTTTCTACTTTAATAACTTTAACATATTTCTTCGAGGTGTCAAAATGTCTTTACCAATTTTTAATACCTTAACCATCTTAAAACCTCAAGATCCTCAAGAATTTAATAAATAACATACCCCACATCACTCTTAAAGTAATATGGGGTTCACATAATAGTCTCTTTAAAATGCCTTGAAGCCAGCAACACTTTGATTTACTAAAACATCAAGTAAAGGTCCGATCGCATAGCTTAGAAAAACCCTAAATCCTTCAGCTAAAACTAATGTTACGCCAAGACGGAGAAGGAGGCGGCCCCAAGGAGAAGTTGAGCGTCGCAAAATCCCATCGTAATCCAACACAGAAGCAGCACACCATCCCAGCACTAAGCAAAGTATGAAATAGCCATAGCTCATCAAAGTAGCCAGATTTAGCATGGGCCTCCCCCCTCTCTCGATATCTTATGAGGGACCGTGAAGTTTTAGACCACTTAAGAAAACTCCTCTTAACCAATCTCCATTGAAATGGAGAGCAGTAGCAAAACCTGTTCAGTTAAAACAAATTTAGATTTTGCATAGAGAAAGGGATCAAGCTCAAGGCTTAATCCCTTCGGACATAATATATTATTTCCTTGTTATTTGTTATCTAAGATATTTTTCATGGTGTTAAATTCATCCGTCGTGATTTCGCTTCGAGCATAGCGTTCTTTTAGTATGTCTAAAGCCTTATTGTCCCTTTTACAAAAGCAAGTCGTACCGTTATTCTTATAATCCCAAACAAAATACAATCCGATTAAGAAAATTAAAATACCGATCATTGATTAACCCCTCCATTCCCACTCTGGCCTTGATTTTGGTTTTGATTATTGTTTGGATTTGGACTTTGATTCGGGTTGGGTTTTAGATTATAATCCCTTTGACAATAACCATTAAACCCTTGTCCACCCATCATACCGCGCCCATTAATAATTTTATGCCCGCTGTTCATACCGTTTCGGCTATGCTCGTAATAACGAAGGACAACTGAACCTATCGACACCCCAAGACCCAAAACCATTAACAAAATACCAGCTATTAATTTAGTTTTCTTCACTAAAAGTCCCTCCTCTCAATTTCTTGTAATTTGATTATATTAATTATAATACTGATATGGTTTGAATTAATGATCAATATATGAATTATTTATTAAGGTTTTTGAGCATCTCTATAAAAAAAGCATAAAATCATCTTCAAACATTTTAGTACTTATTCTCATATTTTGAATTGTAAAATGAAAATTGGTTAATCCCCAAATCTCCTTATCGCCACGTGTGGCTCAATGAAAAGAAGGGGGATCATACTCCCTTTCCATCTCAGCCGCCCGGTCGGCCGCTGCCTTGGCTGCCGCCAGCACGATATCCTGTAAGTTGGCTGCGCCAAATTGTTGTAAGGCAGCATACGTGGTACCGTTAGGCGAAGTCACATCCTCTCGTAGGCGGGCCGGAGTCTTACCACTACGAACCAGCATTTGGCTTGCTCCGGCGAAGGTTTCCCGGGCTAATACTTCCGCCTCTTCTGGTGTCAAGCCCAGCTCCACTCCTGCGGCCACTAGACTCTCGGTAAAGAGATAATAGTAGGCTGGTCCACTGCCACTGATTGCCGTTACGGCATTAATCTTATCCTCCGCAATCCATAAGATCTGGCCTACCCTGCTAAAGATACTTGCCGCCACAGCCTTATCCTTGTCCGTAGCTAAGCTTCCTAGTACCATACCGGTCATGGAAAGTAGCACCGCACAAGAAGTGTTCGGCATCACTCGCACGATCGCAACTCCCGGCAAGCCGTTCTCTAACATTGTTAAAGGAATCCCCGCGGCTACACTGATCACTAATTTGTTTTGCATAGAAAATGTGGCCAAGGACTTTACAACCGTGGTGACATCTTTTGGCTTAACAGCTAAAACAACGACCTCAGACTCTTCGACAACCTGCGCTAGCTCCCCAGTAATCACACCGTATTTTTCATCAAGTATACTCAAACGTTCTTTCGATAAATCTGTAGCCATAATAGAGAACTTCTCATCCCCTGCTGTTAGACCCTTAATAACTGCTTCCGCCAGATTCCCAGCGCCAATAAACCCGATTTTTTGTAACATTTACAATTAACCTCCTTGCATAATTATATTGATTCATCCAATTCAAGTAAAAAACTTCTCCCATCCCCAAGGATAAAAGAAGTCTTACTCGGTACCACCGATTACCTCCCCTTATTCTTACTAATTTTTGGTTTTTTTATTTTTTTATGTTTTGATTGAGTTTTGTTGAAACTGCTTCTATCTCCCAGCTTAATTCCTAGTATCAGGATCTGAAAATACATTATTAATGCTCTATATTAATAATCTAGCGTAATCAAAGCAAAAACACAAGGGTTTAAAGCTTCTGTTCTACATAACCAAAACCAAGCCGTAACCTATTAATCTTTAAGCTCGTTAACGATGGTTTTTCTAATAAAACAAGCCCGCCCATAAAATAATAAAAATAAATGTTATCTTTTTTCTTTTTAAGGAAAGAATAGAACCTCGAAAGGGATTGATATTTTATGACAAAAGAACAATTTGCAAAAGAATACGGCTTTGAATCATATAATAAACTCAAAGCCGCCAGCACTTCCATAATAGTTGACCGAGGGGTCAACTATTATGTTACCCCAACCTCAAATGGATGGATGGCATGGATTGATAAGGATCCTGTTAATTCTATTGCATGGTTTGAGAATTTTGAGATAGCCCAGACATTCCTTGTTGCAACATTTGAGAAATTCGCAGGACTTCCAGAACCTTTTCCCTTAGTTTCTGAAACCTATTACGTTGGAGGCGATTATTAGACTGCTTTGCTCCTGATGGATAAGTCGTTTTCAAGTAAACCACCTTGATTGGACCATCTAGTATGAGGGGAGGAGTCTTCTCTCCTCACATAAGAAAAAGACCCAAGTCCAGACTTTATGCTGGCTCGGGCCTTGGTGAATATGTGTGAATATATTGTAGATTCAGGTTGTAAATTAGTTTTTTATCCCAAAGATGTAACAGCAGCTCTTCACTGATGAACGACAAATATCAAAAAACAACTTCAGTTACAGACCTCCAACTGTGATGAATTCACCTCAGCACTTGGGGCTAGTTTGAGTCTGTTGCGTCTTCCAGCAAGTTCACTAACATCTCTTTTAAAATACACTTTAACATCTTCTTCTTGGCACAATACCCTGAGCGCCCCTTGCGCCAAGGCCAACATTTCATCCTCACCTGGATAGACTATGATAGGACCGATAAACGCGACTCGTTCCTGGATAGCATCAGTGACTTCTTGTCCATATGCAATGCCGCCGGTAAGGATAATAGCATCAACTTTTCCACAAAGCACGGTTGCACAACTGCCAATTTCTTTAGATACCTGATAAATAAAAGCATCAAATTTAAGACGACAATCCTCATTACCACGTTCACATAACTTAGTAACTGTCCGCACATCATTAGTATTAAGGAAAGCCATGAATCCACCCTCGCCTACTATTCGTTTTTGCATCTCATCAAGTGTAGCTTCTCCACTGTAACAAAGGCGCACCAAGTCACCGATCGGCACTCCGCCGCTTCTTTCTGGTGAAAATGGGCCTTCCCCATCTAGTGCATTATTCACATCGACCACGCGGCCATACTTGTGTACCCCAACCGACACTCCACCACCTAAATGTGCCACAATTAAGTTCAAGTCTTCGTATCTTCTACCAGATTCACGGGCGTACCGTTTGGCAACAGCTTTTTGATTCAGCGCATGGAAAATACTTCTACGCTTTATCTCAGGGAAACCAGAAATACGAGCCACAGGGTCCATCTCATCTATCACAACAGGATCAACAATGTAAGCAGGTACATTCAATGATTCAGCAATCTCATGAGCAATTATACCACCCAGATTAGATGCATGCTGACCCTGCACTCCTATCCGTAAATCCTCAAGCATGGCCTGATTGACAGCGTAAGTCCCGCCTTGAATCGGCCTTAACATCCCGCCACGACCGACGACGGCCCCAATACCGTTCAAATCGATATTTTTTTCTTGTAACAATTTTAGAATCACTTCTTTGCGGAAACTTAATTGACCGTAGATGGAGGTATAAGCATCTAACTCCTCGCACGAATGACGAATAGTTTCTTCCATAAGCTTTTGCTCATCTTGATAAACAGCTACTTTAGTAGACGTAGAACCAGGGTTAATAATCAATAAACGGTATAACATGATTGTTACCTCCTGAAATAGATTGTAATCTATTTAGACATTATTCGACATCCATAGATACATATTAGTTCAATATAACTCAAACTTCAATACGTATAAGTAAAGCTCCAATTTTCTAAATAAATGGATCTTTCATTTTTTTAAAGGCTTTGCATGTGCAATAACTGAAGAAAGGGAGCCCCCTCTGCCTGAATGACGAAGGGGCTCTCTTTTTGGATTCTAATTTACATTTGAAGTATGGATAAGATTCCATGCAATAGTTTCTTTAGCTATATTTAACGCCATTTATTAGTTCCATCGTTTATACGCGGATTAATATAAATACCTATCTTTATCCCTAAAATAATTAAAACTACTTTCCATTTCCGCTTTTGATGCGGTTTTCACATTATCCGTCATTCTATATTTTGCGATGTTTGCGTAGCGCCAGCACATTGGCGAACATAAAAAAAACGGAAAGAGCAAGCAAAATATAAAGGTCCGTGGAAATAGCTTGCCAGCCTTTGCCGCGGATCATTACTTGACGGAGTGCGTCAGCCACGTAGGTAAGCGGCATGATGTGACCGAGCCAGCGCAGCCATTCAGCCATAGTATCCATATTAAACAACCCGGAAAAAAACACCTGCGGTATGATGACGAGCGGAATAAACTGGATCATTTGAAATTCATTGTTCGCGAACGCGGACAGGAACGTACCGAGCGTAAGGGCCGTCATCGCCGTTAAAAGAGTGATAAGTAGTACCCAGCCGAACGCACCTTTCATCATAATACCAAGGATACTGATAGCAAACCAAACGATCAACGTAGACTGTATCATCGTAAAAATCCCAAAGCCGAGCACGTAACCCACGACAATCTCCCATCGGCGAAGTGGGGTCGCGAGTAACCGTTCAAGCGTACCACCCGTGCGTTCCCTGAGAAATGCGACACCGGCGATTAAAAAGACGAAAAAGAAAACAAAAAATCCGATTAGTGCAGGTCCAAAGTTATCGAAAGAAGCCATCTTTTCAGAACCGTGCAAGTAACTAATATTTGGTTTGATATTCTGATTAGCCGTGTTCAATTCCTGAGTGATAGTTTGCAGGAGTAGGAGAACAGACTTACTTTTGGTCGGATCACTACCTTCCAATTTCACCTGAAGAACTCCTCCTTGAGAGCCGATCATGGCATCGATTTCCGCAACCTCAAGCGCCAGCTCCGC
>ORJL011008353.1_pt1 | contig 12086 bp, 13 predicted proteins | sample 1779941 | NCBI WGS metagenome assembly ORJL01 (sample SAMEA104232317, study PRJEB22302) | groundwater metagenome | biome: forest; feature: aquifer; material: groundwater | place: USA | collected 2011-08-07 | depth 5.8 m
CCAGTATCCAGGTATTATGTCCCGTAAACCCTTCGGGCAGGTACCAGGTCTGGGCGGTGTACGAGGATCCCATGCCCCCATGGCCGCCGCCCTGCCCGAAGTACATGGCCCGTTCCACCACCACCGGTTGGTCGGATTTTACCTGGGTGGAGAAAGACACACCGGGGACCACCTCGTTAGCATAAATACTGAGGCGCGAAGTGGGAGCAAGGGTATAGGTCCGTTCCACCCGTCCGCCGTCCTCCTTCATGAAGGTAACCGTGGCCCTGGCCTCCTGGGGATTGGGGTTCATGATCAAGACCCAGGTGTCCGTGCCCGGCCCGGCATACCCTTCCGCCAGGTACCAGTCACGGCTGGGCCCGTTTACGCCGGGCGTGTTAGTTCCATCATGACCAAAATACATAGAACGCTCGACATAGACCGGCACGTCAGAGTCCACCCTGGTGGAGAAGGCCGCTTCCGGCACGGCCTCGTTAGCGAACAGGTTGAACCGGGACTGGGGGGCCACCTTGTAGCGTTTCTCCACCGTGGCGCCGTTCTCCTTCATGAAGGTCACGACCACGTTGGCCGGGCCCTCGTTGGGGTTCATGATGAGCACCCAGGTATCGAAGGGCTTGCAGGTGCACCCCTCCGCCAGGTACCAGGTGCGGTAGGAGAGGCGGGCTTTCCAGGGGGCCCAGACCGCCGGGTCCTCCTGGCCCAGGCGCCAGCCCCCCGCGCCGGCCAGCCCGTACTTATTGACCAGGTCCAGCTTGGCGATCACGCTACGCTGGTCTTCGTACCAGACCTGGTGCTCTTGGCCGTCCTGCTTGTACTTCAAGAGTGCCGACTGGCTGGCCTCGTCGAATTGGGGAGACGCGCCGGAGCGTGAGGCCGACGCCATGGTCTGGTCGTAACGCATGGCGCGAGCCGGCGGGCCGGTAGTGGTGTTCCAGTCGTAGCCATACCAGGCTACGCCTAGAAGGAGCTTCTGAGCCGGGATCTGGCTGACAGCGTAGGCGACGGTGGCCTCCACCCAGGTTTGGGGAGAGCCTGCTCCGGGGACGGTGCTGTTGGCCGTGCGATAGCCGTAGGACATGAGTAGAAGAAGATCGTTGTGAGGAGCCAGGGCGGCATAATCGAACGGGCCGGCCCAGCCGGTATCCTTGTCCTTATCCTTGGCGGGGAGGGCCTGGCTGACCAGCTTGCCCTTGGGACGCAGGGCGGCGGCGAGGTCCGCCATGAAGCCGGTCAGATGGGGACGGTCGCCATCGTCCAGACCCTCGAAGTCTATGTTGACGCCGTCGTAGCCGTGGGCGTCCACCAGTCGCAGGATATTCCCGATGGCCCGCTGCCGCAGCGCCGGATCGGCCAGGACGCCGTGGAAGTCGCCATACTTGGGCCCGTTGCCGAAGATGGGAACGATCTTGGCGCCACCGGACTTGACGAGGCGGGTAACCTCCGCCTGGTCCTTGTCCTCGATCTGGCCCTGGGCATCTATGGAATACCAGGAAGGCGAAACGTAGTCCAGGTCGGGCAACGCCTTCCGCAGAGACGTCATGGAGTTGGAGTCGTAGGAAACGTAGTAGGCCCAACGGATCTTGCCGGGGGAGGCCGCCAGCCCGGTCGCTGGCGCCAGGGTGGGTAGCAGTAGAAGGAAGCTCAGTAGCGGTGAGATCAAGCAGAGACGGCGTGATAAGTTTTTCCCCAGGATAGCACCTCGAATACGAATTCGAGGGAAGGTTATCACAAGGGTGGAAGGAGTGTCAATGGGCAGTTGGCATTGTTGGGCAGTTGGCAGTTGGGCAGTTGGCAGTTGGCTTGCTGAAAGACGAACGCCCGAGGATAAAGACGGGCTTCGGCCTCCTTAGCATTGGCCCCCCGAATTTCAGGAATCGGGAACCTGAGAGCGAAGCCAGGTATGGAGCATCCTCATCACAACGGATAGGGAGCCGATTCTCAACGGATGGAGTGTCCCGATTCTCAACGGATGGGGAACCGATTATAACGGATGGGCAAGTTCACATCAGCGGGAGGGATGGCAAGCACTGCATTTGTCAACAGTGGGCGATCCCCGCTCAACGGATGCTGCGATTATGGAGTGGGCACGCGCCAATGGGTACGTCGTGTTTACCCACGATCTAGACATCGGCACGGGCCATGTTCCTCGCTCCTGTCCCCGGCTAAGCGGACTTCGCGAGACTGTAGAGAGGTACCTGGCCCGTCTGCGGCGCCGGCCTACCCTCCCTGACCCTCTGGACGACCTGGAGCAACTGGTCGGTTACATCAGGGGTGTAGACCGTCTCCCCACATTGGTCGCATACGTCGGCGGGAACGTCAGCCACGATAACGTGGAAGGTTTCACCGCCATCGCTGAACGTATGTGTAAACGTGGTGCTTTCCCGGTGGGTGACCCTGCCCCCGCATACTAAGCACTTCAATCCACTACCTCCTGGTCCTGTGATCGATCCATTCTACTGGGTCCGGCTCGTAGGCTGTGATGATCCACACCGGCGCCAGCGAAGCCACTACGTGCAGATGCCGCCCGCGCCCCGTGCGACCGTGTACCAGGCAGCAAGGGCCATAGCGGTGTCCTGGGTACACCTCAATGATCTGGCCGTTCACAAATAGCGGCAGGCGTTGCTCTCGCCGCAGGGCTGTGCTAGACTGAGCATACAACCACGGGTTTATGGATTTTCGCAGCATGAGAATTCCCAGGAGGAATTGAAATGGCCGTGGATCTGTCAGCAATCTCTCGACGTCTCGACATTCCGCCGGAAGAATTGATGAAGAAAAGTATACTCTCCTTTGTCTCCCACGAGATTCGTCAGGCGGAGTGGGAAACCTCGGACATCAAGGAGAGGTACGGCGTCTCCTCCCCAGCCGAACTGGAAGCCCAGATTAAGAGCCACGCAGTGCATAGCCACCCGGCTTGGGAAGACCTCATCCGCTGGGAAAACCTCGAAAACTACGTTTATCGTTTGCGGGCCATAGAAGCGGAACTCAAGCTTGCTGCATGATTTCTCGCGGATTGCCCAGGAGGACTTCGGCGACATTGTCAGTTCCATCCAGCTCATCCATCATCGTCGAGCTAATCTACCCGAGAAATTGCGCCTCCATCTTCGCGATGGCACCTTTGTTGACCCTCTGGGTCAATCCCGCTGGGAACCGCTATTCTTTTCACTGGGAGCATCGGGCTAAGCGAGGGATGATACACCGGTGTGACAATGCGCCCGACTTTCCGTCGCTCGGTACCGCTCCCAAGCATTTCCACAATGGGTCCGAATTCCAGGTTGAGGAAAGCGGCCTGAGCGATCACCTGGAAACAGCGTTGAGGGAGTTTCTCAACTTTGTCAGGGCAAAATTGGCCGAATTCGGAGCCTAAGAGAACGTCTCCGGGGCGCGTGGCGCTTCGAAGGCGCCTTCTGTGGCATGGCCCAAATGTGGCTACCATCCTGCAGCGCTCTGCCTGGCCAGCATCGGCAGGTAGACCTTCACCCCGCTCGATGTAACCTCCCCTACCGGCGCCACCGGCACCGCACTCTGCCCCTCCGGCTCGTTCTCCGCAGCCACCACCGGCGCAGTCCGGGCGGTCTTCTCGGCGTTCAACTGAACGGCCGGCCCCTGCGCCGAGGCCACCCCCAGCTCCGCCGCCTGCCCGCCACTGATGGTCAGCCGGTACTTCGTATCGGAGTAGGCGAAGACCTCGATCTGGTACGCCCCAGCCACAGTTGCTGTGAAGCTTCCTTCGTCCACGGCCGTGCCACTGGCGTTCCTCACCAGCACCGAAGTGCACCGGTATTTGATAGTTATCGAAAAAGCGAATGGAAACTATTCGGCATATTCCCCCGACCTGCCTGGCTGCGTGGCTACAGGCAAGGAGCTTGATGAAGTTAAGGGGAACATGCAGGAGGCGATCGAGATGCACCTACAGGGTTTGCGTGAGGTTCAAATGCCGATTCCGGAGCCAAGTTCCGTTGGTGACTACGTGAGTGTCGCCTGAAATAGGATATGCGTTCCTGTCTTACCTTCGAATCGCTACCCGGACCCGCCGGTCTTTCTTGCTGCCACCTGGGCAAGGGGGATGGAATCTCTCCAACCCAAGGTGTAATTTTGCTTGCGGCCCTCACGGGTATGGTGATATAATTCTGCTTGGTGTCCGTGAGTTCATGAGGGCCTAGCCCCTAGAAGCCAGTATGAGGAGGAAGTTAAGTTGGCCTTTAAGATTACCGAGGAATGCATCGCCTGTGGGGCCTGCGAGCCGGAGTGTCCCAATAGCGCAATTCGGGAAGGGGACCCCGTCTACATAATCGACCCCAATAAGTGCACCGAATGCGTCGGCTTCTACGACGAGCAGCAGTGCGCCGCGGTCTGCCCTGTGGATGCATGCATCCCGGACCCTGCCCACCGTGAGACCAGGGAGGCACTCCTGGCCAAGGGGAAGAAGTAGGGTCTCCAGCATCGTACGGATAGCCGGCCTTTTCCAGGGCCGGTGTGCCAGGCAGCTATTGGTCAACCGGGGCTAGAAAGCCCCGGCTATCGAAAGTAAAAGTCCTGGTTCGAATGGCAAAGACCTGACAAAGACCGACTCGGTTTTGGAAACCGAGTCGGTCTCTTGGCCCGATTCACGTGGGATGGGACAGTCCCGCCCTCGTTCATGCCAGAGGCAGCTTCGCTTGGCCCTGCACCGGGGCCCCCAGGTGCAGTCTCCCTGCATCGCCTATCCGCCGGCCGGAGGGCGTCCGGGCCACGAAGCCAATCTTGAGGAGGAACGGCTCCACCACGTCCACCAAGGTATCCGACTCCTCGTTCAAGGTTGCCGCCAGGGCCTCTATACCCACGGGGCCCCCGCCGTAGTTCACCAGGATGGTGGTCAGGTAGAGGCGGTCCAGCCGGTCGAGGCCCCCTTCGTCCACTCCCTCCCTGGCCAGGGCCTCCCGGGCTAACGGCAGGTTGATGCGCCCATCTCCCTTAACCTGGGCGTAGTCCCTGACCCGGCGCAGCAGCCGGTTGGCGATCCGGGGCGTGCCCCGGGAGCGCCGGGCAATCTCCTGGGCGCCATCCTCCTCTACCGCCAGATCCAGGATAGACGCCGATCGCCGCACCACCTGGGCCAGGTCTTCCTCCGAGTAGTAGTCCAGATGATGGAGAATCCCGAACCGGTCCCTCAGCGGCGCAGAAAGCAGGCCGGCCCGGGTGGTGGCCCCAATCAGGGTGAAGGGCTTGAGCTGGTAGGGTAGGGTCCGGGCAAAGGCCCCTTTCCCCAGCACGAAGTCGACCTCGAAGTCCTCCATGGCTCGGTAGAGGTACTCCTCCACGGAATGGGGGAGGCGGTGGATTTCATCAATAAAAAGGACTTCCCCTGCCTCCAGGTTGGAGAGGATGCCGACGATATCGGCCGGCTTCTCCAGGGCCGGGCCGGAGGCGTGGGTGATCTTGGCCTGCATCTCCCGGGCGATAATGTGGGCCAGCGTGGTCTTGCCCAAGCCCGGAGGACCGTGAAAGAGGACATGGTCCAGGCATTCCCCGCGCTGGCGGGCCGCCGCCACGGAGATACGCAGGTTCTCCTTCACCTCCCCCTGGCCGACGTATTCTTCGAAGGCCTTGGGGCGCAGGTCCCAGGCGAAGCGCCTTTCCTCGTCTGAATCCTGGTCCGCCTTGACGTCTTTCCCTCCCAGCCTGGCCTCTCTGCTCATCACATCCTCCCCCTCTTGAAGACCTCTCTCAACAGCTCCTCCACCGTCCGGACCCCCGGATTGCGCTTCATGGCCTGGTCGACCTCTTCCCGCGCCTCCGCCCGTTTGTAGCCCAGACCCACCAGCACGTCCAGTGCCTCCCGCTGCAGGTCCTCTTCCGGGGCGACGGGGGTGGTGTAGCCCTCATCTCGCAGCAGCGCCCACTCCGCCACCTTCCCGCGCAGAGTGGCGACCATCTTCTGGGCCGTCCTTTCCCCAATCTCCGGCATGCGGGTCAGGAACTGCACGTCCCCGCTCTCGATGGCCTGGGCCACCGCAGAGACGGAGAAGACCAGGGCCTTGGCGGCCTTCATCGGGCCGATGTCCGCCACATGCAAGAGGCGCTCGAAGAAGGTGCGCTCGTGCTCGCGATTGAACCCGATGAGGGTGGGGCGAGGCTGCCTCTCGGCCACATGGTAATAGATCTCCAACTCCACCGGCGCCCCGATCTCCTTGTCGTCGAAAGTGCGCCGGACAAACTGGGGCAGCAGCACGTCGTACCCCACTCCGTTCACGTCCACCACGATCTTCATGTCGTCCCGCGACTTGCGCTTGAGATGGCCGGACAGATACGATATCAAGCTCTAGCTCCTCAGGGTTTAGGGTCAAGGGTCAAGGGTCAAGGCTCCTCCAGGGAACAGGCATAGCGCACAGGGTCAAGCCCGCCCTGGGTGCAGAGTACAGGGTTAAGGCCCCGCCAATTTCTTTACGCACAGAGCCCAGGGTCCATGGTTTAGGCCACACATATCCCCGGGATCATCGATCATGGGTGATGGCTTCCCACCTCCCCAACCTCACGACCTGAGGAACCAGAGTCACCGGCCGGGCCGCCCTTGTCTTCTGTAGCGATACCCAGGTCCAGCAGGTCCGGCACGGCGAGGCCCCCTGGACCCTTGACCCTGTGCCCTGCCAGCGGGCTCCCCGCGAACCGGCAATGGCACAGGGCCACCGCCAGGGCGTCAGCCATGTCATGGGGGGTGGGGATCTCCACCAGGCCCAACTGCTTCTGCACCATGCGCTGGACCTGGGACTTGGCGGCCCGGCCGCTGCCCACCAGGTAGTCCTTGATCTGGGTCGCCGAATAGTTGTAGACGGGTATCCCCGCCTGGGCCGCCGCCAGGCTCAGCACGCCCCGAGCGTGCCCCATCAGGATAGCCGTGGCCGGGTGGGCGTAGTGGGAATAGAGCGCCTCCATGGCCATAGCCTGGGGCTGCAGGTCCTTCAACACGTCAGTCATACCTCGGTGAAGGGCCAGCAGCCGGTTTTCCACCGCCTGGTCAGCCGGGCCGCCCTCGATGATCCCCCCCTCCAGCAGGCGGACCTGGCCGCGCTCCACCTCCAGCCCCCCGTACCCGGTGGTGATCAAGCCGGGGTCTACTCCGATGATCCTCAAGGCCGCCTGCCTCGCGGCCGCAGCACCATATACAGGACCGGACTTGTGGAACTAATGTTCATCAAGGGGAACGATACAATAAAGGGCCGTGGCTGTCAAACCTCTGGGCAGTGCCCAAGCAGCCGAGCGCAAATGGACCGCAGTTGTTGGTTGCACCATCGACGGGGTGCTACTTGATGAGGTCCAACCTCACGAGAGTGGGGTCGTGGTGCAGCCGGTAGCGGCCCATCGACGGGGTGCTACTTGATGAGGTCCAACCTCCGCATATCGTCTTCCGACCAACCGATATCTGTTAGCAGGGCCATCAAGAGAGCGGGCCCGTAGGTCTTCCGGGGATGATAATGGATGGCGACCCCAAGCCTACGGGGAAGGCAGAAATTTTGACAGGTCCACCTGCTGGTGGTATATTCGCCTTCAAGATAGGCAGGAGGGGCGGACTATGTTCGGAAAGAAGGCTATTGATTTCTCCAACCTGGGGGAAGACCGGGGCCAGACGGTCGTCAGTTCTACTACCAGCTTCAGCGGCGTCATCAAATCGGATGGACTCATCGTCATCCACGGCAGGGTGGAAGGGGAGGTCCATACTGCGGGCTCCCTGCTGATCGGCAAGCAGGGGCAGGTCCAGGCCAGCATCACGGCCCAAAACGTGGCGGTGGCCGGAGCGGTGGTGGGGAACATCACGGCCTCTGAGCGGCTGGAAATAGCCCCCACCGGCAAGGTGCTCGGAGATATCGTCGCCTCCTGCCTGGTTATCGAAGAGGGGGGGTTCTTCCATGGACACAGCCGCATGCAAGACGCCGAGAACCAGCGGGTTCAGGGGGTCGCGGCCCAGGAGCCTGCTTAGGTGAAGCTAGCCCTCAAAGAAGCCCTCAGGCGCCTGTCCGAGGCTGACCCCCAAGCGATAGCCTGGAAAAGCGGAGCCGAATACGCCTTGGGCCGCTTCTCCCTGTCTTTCTTCAACCGGCGGTTTCAAGTCGCGTTCCCCGCGGGAGAGGTGGAGGAAGAAGGCCACCGTTCCCCGCCCATCTGGCTTCACGTGACGGTCCTCCACTATCTTCTGACCGCCGATGGCACGACGCCGGCTGACCGGTGGACCGCCTTCCGCGAGCTGCCCGGGGGGAATGCCCTGTTGGGGAACTTTGAGCTGAATACCCTGGCCCCGCTAACGGCGGCTCTGGGCAATGACCGGGAGGCTTTCCGCAGGGCGGGGCTGGCCCTGGATGGCTACCCGATGGGGCTGGGGGACGCCTCGTTTCGCTTTCTGGCCTTCCCGCGCCTCCCCATGGGATGCATCCTGTGGGAAGGGGAGGAGGGTATGCCTCCAGCCATCAACATGGTCTTCGACGCCGCGGCGCCCCATCACTTGCATACAGAGGACCTGGCGGCCCTGGCTGAGTACCTGAGCCAGGCGCTGAGACGCGGGCCCTGGTTGGAGGGGTGAGGTCTACTTAGCCGGGACGTGATAGCCGCAGCGGGGATGGCCGTCGACAATACGGTGGGTGGCCTCGACCTCGGCGCCCAGGAACTTGGAGAGGAAGAGCCGGTCAATGCTGCAGACCTTGGGATGGCGCTGGGCTACGAGGAACCAGGGGCAGTTATGTTCCCAGACGGCAAAGCCATCTTCCGTCTTCTCCCACTCCGCCATGGCCCCTTCCTGGTTCAAGATACGCACGGCCTCGGCCACTTTCGCCTCCAGGCTCTTGCCGGTGGCCTTGTCCTTGTGGCTCTCCACCATGGTATCGGAAATCCGCTGGAAGAGGTGGTCCAGCTTGGCCTCCCCGTCGGAAGCCTCCAGGCTCTCGAGGATAAGGCTGGCCAGGGAATGGTACTGCTTAGGGAAGAGACGCTCTGCCTCCTCCGTAAGGTAGTAAACGTAGAAGGGACGCCCGACCTTGCCGCGCACTTCTTCGGCGGCCACCAGGTCTTCACGTTGAAGGACTGACAGATGAGCTCGTACGGTTACAGGGACGAGGCCCAACTCCTTTGCCAGGTCGTCCAGTGTGGCCTTGTTCTTCCGCTTCAGGATCTCTAGGATTTGCCATCGGGACCTTTGCAATCCCCGTTCCTCCTCGCAATGTCGTATAAGGCATTTTCTAGACTAGCATAAGGATCGGGCTTTGTCAAATAGGTATGGTAAGTATTACAAAAAGGCCCTGGCCCTGAACCGAGACTGTTGAATAACTGCCGTAGTCGGCATCGTCCCCGATGCTGACGGCCGGGGTCGGGGACGACCCCGGCTACGGAGTTGGGTGATGTTCAACAGTCTTGAACTCTGGGTTGACACCATGGTTGGCCCAAAGCTATACTCTGGCTGTTGGGGATATAGCTCAGTTGGGAGAGCGCTGCGTTCGCATCGCAGAGGTCGGGGGTTCGAGTCCCCCTATCTCCACCATCTCCGGCCCACCGCCCTTTGGGCCGATTCCTTCAGTCCTCTTCTTCAGGATCGACTGCCTCCTGTATCGTAACCCTGAGGACTCCGGGCCTGGTGCTGCCTGCCAGAGCCGTAAAAGCAGCTTCCGAGAGGTCCAGGGCGTGGCGGAAACTACCCCGGTCCGTTATCTCGACGATGATGGAGTTGTCCGCGTACGTTACAAGAAGTTCCGTCCCCAGGGGCCACCGGTTACTAGCCGCGGTCATGGCCGAAGGGTCATATGGCCTGCCGTTGGCCATCCGCCAGCCTTCCAGACTGGGGTGATAGTACGTGGCCAGGCCCGAGTACTCAGTGGAGTGTTGAAATCTCACAAATATCGGGTTTTCGGCGGCCTCTGATCGTTCGGCGCCCTCTCTTTCCCCTGAAAGCGGGGCCTCCTCGGTGTCGGAGACTGCTGGGGAGGGCTCGGCCCTTCCCGCCTCCAGAAAAGCGACCGGCTGGTATGCGGCCTCTATTTCGGCATAGGCCAGAGGCCACCGGGCCGGCTTTTCGGCTTTTGCACGTGCGACCGGCCGGAGATAGCGGCCCTCTACAGCGGGACCTTCAGGCCCGTCGTTTGTTACTTGGTTTTCGTCTGTCACAGATGCCAGCGCGGCAACCAGATTGCGCTTCACCATGCTCCTCAGAGAGGGGCTCCGGTTGGCAGCCTGTTCGGGCGGTTCCAGGTGTGGGATGATGATCATGCTGATGCCTATAGCAAAAGCCACGCTGAACGGTGCCAGCCGCTCAATCATTCCTGGTGTCCTTCATCTTGCAATTCCTCCTTCTGAGCTCGACTCCGCACTTGTGCCGGCCTGGGAGAGGGACGCCAGCCCTGGATGGCTCACGGACTTGCGCTGAGTGCAAGGGGACCCCACTGGTGCCTGTCACATAATTGTGACAATGCTACCGCGTCGTGCCGACCGAATCATGACCAGACGAAAAGGGCACAGAAGCTGTATCCTGAATAGATGGCAATATACACGAAAACCCATCAGTCCAGTTGTACTTATTGTAAGTTGTACGTATTGTAATTGTAGGAATGAGGAAACGGTGGTATAAGTGGGACTGTAATGCCGGACCGAGACGACGAAATGCAGCGTGCAGCTAGGCAGGAGCGATAGGATATGGACAGGGAGCTGGTCGTACGACTACTGGGAGAGGCCAAACTGGTGGCCGTGGTGCGGGCCCCTACGAAGGAGAAAGCGCGCCGGGCGGCCCTGGCGGTGATGGAGGGCGGGTTTCGTCTGGTAGAGGTAACCTTTACGGTGCCGGATGCGCCTGAATTGATAGAGGAGCTGGCCCGCGATGCGCCGGACGGCGTACTGATGGGAGCGGGGTCGGTGACGAATGTTAGTCAGGCCAAGCTGGCCATTGGGGCGGGGGCCAGGTTTGTAGTGTCGCCTATCAGGCAGCTAGACCTGGTGCGCGTTTGCCATCAGGTGAAGATACCTTGCATTTTAGGGGCCCTGACGGCCACGGAGATAGTCGAGGCCCACCGGGCGGGCGCTGATCAGGTCAAGGTCTTCCCGGCCGGCCTGGTTGGAGGGCCCCGCTACCTGCAGCAGGTCCTGGGCCCCCTGCCCGGCCTCTCCCTCATGGCCTCCGGAGGCGTAACCCTCGCCAACTTCCGGGATTACCTGGCAGCGGGAGCGCGCACGCTGGCTCTGCAGAGCGACCTCCTGGACCCTGCCTGGGTGGACCAAGGGGACCACCATGCCATGGTCCAACGTGCGAGGGAATACCTGCGCGCGCTAGGGGAGGGGTAGGGCTCTCCAACGCGGAGGGCGCAGAGAGCGCGGAGGGTTTTCAGAAATGTGTTTTCCAAAGAGGACTTCTGAGAATTCTCTGCGTTCTCGGCGTTGAGTTATGGAGGAATGCTGTGGCTCGCAACTCGTCATAGAGGCAATTCTGTCTGGGCGCCGCCGTCCTGCTTGGGCTCCTGCACCTCCAGGCCCCTGGTTCGCAGCAGCCCGACCATGTCCGCCGCGTTCCGGACGGCATAGTCGCCGTAGCAGTTGTTGAAGAGCACATGCATGTCGGAGACCTGGGATGCGAGGCGCTCCAGCTTCGGGGCCCATTCCCCGAGTTCCTCCCCGGTGTAGAGGTAGCGGAACCGCTCGGAGGCAGTGATGCCCTTCTTCTCCCAGTTCTCCCGGTTGCGCCCATGGAGGCGAACCACGGCCAGGTCTGAGGTAGCTTCGACGATGGGCGGCACGCTGGACTTGAAGCCCTGGGGCTCATCCACGCACACGTACGACAGCCGGTTTTCACGGAGGAACCGCTGGGTTTCTTCCCGGTGCTTCTCGTTGACCCACACCCCGTTGCGGAACTCTACCGCTATCTTGTACTGGAAGAGGCGCTCCTGGCAGGTCAGGATGTGCTCCCAGTTTTCGTGTTTGGGGAAGAACCAGTTGGGAAACTGAAACAGGACGGCCCCCAGCTTCCCGGCGCTGTCCAGGGGCAGGAGGGCCTGCTCGAACATGGACCATACCAGGTCCTGCATCTCCGCCGGCAGGTCCCGGTAATAGAGGTTGCCTTTCTCGGCCTGCGGCCCCAGGGCCTCGCG
>ORJL010158363.1_pt1 | contig 12085 bp, 10 predicted proteins | sample 1779941 | NCBI WGS metagenome assembly ORJL01 (sample SAMEA104232317, study PRJEB22302) | groundwater metagenome | biome: forest; feature: aquifer; material: groundwater | place: USA | collected 2011-08-07 | depth 5.8 m
GCATTTCTGGAAGCAGTTCGGCGCGAGTTTCCTCGTGGCGGGGCTCGCTGCGCTCGTCGAAAACGCCAAGACCGGGAGCACGACCACCGTGACTACCGCCTCGGGCGGGACAGCCGTTGGCAACGCCGCCGGACAAATCCTCGTGGAGACCACGCGGAACATCCAGCAAAGGAACGCGCGCATTCCGCCGACGATTCACATCCTCTCTGGGTACAAGTTCAACGTCTTGGTGAACAAGGATCTGATATTGCCACCGCGTGATACGGGAGCAACAGGGTAATTCCGCCGACAAAACCGCCCGTTTGGCTGTTTTGTGAGTGGGATTTTCGCCAGCAAGGTTAGGACAATGACCTCATGGAAACGATGAGCTTTCGGGTGAAACGTTTAGCGCTGATGGTTGCTGGGGCCATCGGTGCTGCCAGCACCGCGAGCGTCGCAGGCGACCAAGCGAGCGCCCTCAGCGGGTATGACTTCCGCTACTCCATCGCAGGGGACTCGAAGGTTACCCCGATCCAAGTGTTCGACGATGGTGCCCAGACTTTCTTCCAGTTTCGCAGGAGCGACAGCGTTCCGGCCATCTTCCGTATCAATCAGGGACGCCAGGAGCTGACCGACATCACCCCGCGCTCGCCGTATGTGATCGTGCCGGGTGTTGCAGAACGCTTCGCTTTGCGCTCGGGCACGACGGCCATCGCAAGTGTCGATTACATCGGAGCCAAGCGCAACGCACTCGCCTTGCCCACCGCGCGCGCGGCGGTTGAGGCCGAGATCCAAGCGGCCACCGCCCGTCCTGTTGTCGAAGCGGGTGCCGAAGCCCGGGTGGCCCGGCTGCTCGAGGCGCTCATGCCCCAAACTCCAAACCGCGGCAGCCGGCTCGCCGCCGATATCAAGCCGACCGGGGCCGCGGGCGTGCGCAGTCCCGAACCCGCAACCACAAGGACCGAAGCCCTCGTCCCCTTCGTACGAGGCCGAACCACCTTGGGACCGATCGGAACCAAGATCATGAACAAGCTCGCGCTGGAAGCCGCCGGCGCGGCCCAAGTTCAGATCACCGGTCGAGGCGATCCGCACAATGCGGCCATCGCTTCTCAGCGCGCCTCGGCGCTCAAGGTCTTCTTCACCTCTCGGGGTGTCCCGGCCGACAAGATTCGCGCCACGGAGAACACCGAGGCCCGCGCGTATGACCTGAAGGACGTCTATGCGAGCGAGGTGGCGTTGCTCACCACCGCCCGGCGCCCCGCCGAGCACCTCCTGGACGCTGCAGCCAGGAAGCCGGACGGGCCCGACAGTGCGGCTTCCGCGTCCCAAGTCGTCTCCGGATTCGCTCCCTTGGTGACCACCACCGTCGCGCTGCTCAATGAGGGGAAACTGACCCGTGAGGCGGCCGCTGCAATTCTCGAATCAACACTTCTAGGCTCCGGCAAGTTCCCGCAGCTGCAGCGCGGTCCGAGCATTACGGGCAGGACCCACTGGGAGATCGCGCCTGAGGACGCGACGCTGCGAAACGCCTTGTCCAAATGGGCAGGTGAGGCCGGCTGGCAGCTTTCCTGGGACATGCCCTACGACTACCCCATCCGTCTGCGCGCTGCTTTCGAGGGGAACTTCGAGCAGGCAATCGCGGGCATTGCGAAATCATTCCAGGAAGCGGAGGTGCCGATCGCCATTACCTTCTACCGGGGCAACCGCGTGCTACGCGTCGTCGCAGCGATGGAGCAAGGCAGATGAGTGCGACTCGCACCTGCATGCTCCTTGGTGCCGCTTGCGGCTTCCTATTCTTGACTGGGTGTTCAGCCCTGCGCTTCGAGTCCAATGCCGCGCCGGCTCCGAAGCGGGCCGAGGCGCCGCGGACTCCAGCGGCGAGGACCACCACGGCTCCGCCTCCCAACATCAGGTACACGGAAGATGTCTGGCTCGGTGGGAGCCCGATATCGCTAGCGGCGGTTGCACTGGTGAAAGACAGCGACTCCCTGCCAGGCCCGACCAGCACCGCAACGGACGTGCTGCCATTGCACGTGGTGGGCCCCATCAACTTTCGCTACGCGAGCGCTATGGACGTCCTCGGTGTGCTGCTCACCGACACCGGCATCAGCCTTGTTGTCGGGGCAGACGCGAGCAACGAGGAGTTGCAGAAGCCTCAGCGGGTGGAGGTCTTCAACCTGACGGGACCGCTGCATCAGGTGATGATCACCATCGCGGCGCAAATGAATTTCGGTTTTCGCTACACCGCGCAAACCAAGGTGCTGGTCGTCTCCGCCGCCAAAGCTTCCCCGCGCACCGACACCCGCGACGAGCCGTCCGCGCGCCCGGCCGCGACGGTGGGTGAGGACCGGGAAGGCGATTCCTCCATCGCCGAGCGCGCCGTTGTGGCCGCATCACTCCTGAATGGGGAGAACCTGAAGTGAGAAATCATACTTTCTGCGCTTGCCTCGCAGTGTGTCTTGGCCTGCTCCAAGGATCGGCCTACGGCCAGGCCGGTGCGCCTGCTGCCAAGCCCCCGGTCACCGGCGCCGCGTCGTCCACTGCGCCAACCGCCGCGCGGGATGTCCTCCTCCGACGCATCCAGATGTCCGTGGTGGACTTCGGACGCAATGTGGCCCTACTCAAAATCCCAGCCGCGCTGCTCGCGGGCGCCGGCGCGGATGCACACCGTGCTGACACGACTCGCACTCTTCGCGTGAGGCAGGGGGACGTCGTGGTGTTGGGCGGCGCTCCGTTCAAGATCGAGTTCACACCCAACGACACGCTCAAGCTCCTGGCAAACGACAGCAGTGGCATGAGCTACACCGTGCCCCTGTTGACACTGCAGGCCGAATCGGGCGTCCCCACGCTCGATCCAGCTGTGGGCGAATGGGCCGTTACCGCGGGGGCCTCGTTGCGCGAGACGCTCGGCGCCTGGGGTGCAAAGGCCAACTGGTCCCTCGTCTGGTTGACGGGTGAGCAGAGCGACTATCAGCTCATGGCCGCGCACGTCTTTCACACCGACTTCAAGTCCGCGGTGCGCGGGCTATTCGACTCGCTTCCTGGAACCGTTCGACTGAGAGCAGAGTTGCGGCCGGACAACTCGCCGCCACTCGTCTTCGTGACGCGCGATGAGGGTGTCAGGTGATGACGAACACATTCTTCAAGATCGCGGCGCCGCTACTGGCGGTAACGGCACTGGCCGCCGGCTGCGCGAACGGGCCGGCCTCGCAGGTGCGCCGCGACATCGACCAGGTGCACGAGGTCAGGCGCAAGGTCGTGGATGTGCCGGTGCAACCCGCCCCAGTGTTCTCGCGCGTAACGGAAGTGCCTGGAACCCTGATTCCGGTCGGCCCAGTGGTTGCTTCGAAGTCCAACGAGTGGCTGAAGAAGATCCGGGTGTCGCTGGAGATCCGCAATGCCCTTCCGCTGTCGGTGGTCATGGACAAATTCTCCGCTCAGGGGGTGAACTTTGTCTCAGACCTGCCGCTGGATACGTTCGCCTATTCAGGCAAGCTGAACCTCACCGATGCCGATACGGCGCTCAAGGTCGTGCTCGGGTCGGTCGGCCTAGACTTCGAGCCCGATGACCTGCGAAAGCTGGTCGTCATCAAACCGATGTCCAGTCGCACGTGGTTCCTGAACATCGGCAAGCGCAAGGCCAGCTTCTCGACGAGCGGTGCGCAGCAGCCGGGAGCATCCGCCCAGGGAAGCACGACATCCCCGTTTGCCGGAAGCGGAAGCGCCGCGCCCGGTTCGCCGCCGGCGGGTGGCGTTACGACTACGCCTGCGCAGACCATGAGCGCTCTGGGCATGCCCGGCGCAGGTGCAAGCACGGCCACCGCCACGGCTGCACCGGGCGGTACCGTGGTATCGGCAGCCGACGATTTCTGGACCAGTCTGACCCTCGAGCTCACCAATCGTCTTTCCGTGTTGATGCCGCGACCGACCACAGCCGCGGGGGGCCAATTACCATTGCCGTCCCCGATCCAGAACGTCCCCCCGAGGCCTCCCGGCGCAGATACCCCGCCACCAGTGGTGCCGGCCGTTTTCGGCGGTGCGCAGGGTGAGAACCAACCCAGGCGTCAGATCGGCTCATTTTCCATCAACCCCGAAACTGGCGCGATCACGGTCCAAGCCCCCCATTGGGTGCTCAGCGACCTGGACGGCTACATCAAGCGTGTCCAGGACATGTACAACACCGACATCACTTTCATGGGTGAGCTCGTGCTCGTCACGAGCACGAGGACCGATTCCGAAGGGTTTGATCTCGCGGCGTTCACCAGTTGGGCCGCCGGCCGCTACGGTGCAGTCGCCTCAAACAATGCTCTGGGCGGGGTGACTGTCACACTTCCAGCGGGCGCGGGCGGGCCGAGTGTGGTGGCTGGTGCTCAAGCGGTGGGCGGTGCGCTGCTGGGTCTCCAATACAGGAGCGCAACCGACGCGCTGCAGATCTTCAATGCGTACCTCGCCGAACTCGGGCAGGTATCCGTTGTGCAACGGCCTTTGATCACGACCACGAGCGGCGTTCCGGGCCTATTCAGCAAGAAGTTGACCGACTACTACAACACCGTGAGCCAACAGGCTGCGGCCGGGGGCACGGGCTCGGCAGCAACGGCCACCCAGAACACCTTGGTGCCCGTGGACCTTGGGATGGACCTGCAAATCAACCCGCGGGTCGATATTTCGACGGGTCTCATTCGCGCCCAACTCACGCTCAACCAGTCGATCCAGTCGAGCACCAGGACGATCCCGCAAACCATTACGTTCGGAAGCAACACCGCCACCATCAACACCACTATCCCGATCATCACCAAGGAGAATATTTCGGGCGAGGTTCTCCTTCGCGATGGTGACTTGATCGTCGTCGGCGGCCAGACAGAAGAGAGCCTCTCCGCTGACGAAAACGGGCTGCCCGGCAAGGACGCGCCCATCGGCGGGCTCTTCGGGGTGAAGAAGGCCTCGCGCAGCAAGCAGACGCACTACTTTGCTCTGCGTGTCGCAGTCAACCAGCGCAAGTGATGGCTGCCGCGCGCGTGAACTCCAGCGTCAAACCTCAGGCGGGATTCACTCTCGTCGAGTTGGCCATCGCCGTGGTCGTCATCGGCATCACGTCGATCATGCTCGCACCAGTCTTCGGTGACATGCTCTCGGCGCAGCGCTCGGCTTATGTCGAAAAGCACAGGGCGAACAACCAGCTGATTGCGGCGGCCATGATGAACTTCGCCGCCAATTCGACCCAATACGGCCGCCTGCCGGTGCCGTACACCGGGGCTGGGTACACGAACACGATCTACAACCCTGCCGACGGAAGTGCACCGGGCCTCGTGCTCACCCAGGCGCTCACCCAGTCCGGCATCAGCCCCGCGGAGATCAACGACGACGGGACCACCACTCAAAACGTCCGGATCTACCAGCGCGTGAGCAGCCTGACTCAGCAGGTCCCGCTGTATTTCCAGAGCGGTCCCCTGGTGACGCTAGCGTACGACTTTGGCGCGCTGTACCTGACGGCCTGTCCGAAAAGCGACAGCACATGCAACCCGACTGCCGCGACTGGGGTCCCCGGCACAAGCGCTGCGCTGACCGCTGTGAACTATTCGACCTGGGCCGCGACAGGCACCGATGGCCCAGCCTACCTCGTGTCATCGCTCCCAATCCAGAAGCAGATGCTTGCCACATCGGTTCAGCGGCTGGAAAAGGTTCGCGACAGTCTCCTCTCATACCTTCGTGCACAGCAGGTGACCGCTGCCGGCGGGGATTCGACCAACTGGTATCCCAATCAGGCCGGCGCGGCTGCCGCGGGCAGCCTGAGCGGAGGCACGCCGGGTACCAACCAGGGTTGTCGAGACGGCTGGTATGACCTCTCGAGCGGATCGGTACTGGTCCTTCCGACAGTAGGCCTCTCAGCGCAGGAATTCGGAACCACCGCCTGGGGCGGCAGCATCCAGTATTGCCGCGACTACGATCCCACGGCAGCCAAGACCCCAAACGCAGCGCCGCATTACGCCGCGATTCGCATCCACTCCAGCGTCAGCTCAGGAGTTGCTCCGGATGGCGGCGTTCCCGGCAATAACGTTGTCCTCACGTTCTGACCACTGACCGAATGAAGGAGCGCCTATGAGCACACAGACCTGATCAACAGCGGATCGACCGAGTACAACCTTCACTGTCTTCATGGGATACCTTTATGAAAACCCGCAACTTCAAGTCATACGTGCAACGAGGATTCACTTTGCTCGAGCTGGTGGTCGTGGTCGCCGTCGTCGGGGTGCTCATTTCCATCTTCGCGCCCAATCTCGTCAGTTCCAAAGAGGGGGCGAATGCGCAGCTGCTGCTCAGGGTACCGAGCCAGATGGCGCAGAACTGGATGCTGATCAACCAGGCCTGCGGTACGTCGAGCGCGGTGTCCGGTAGTCCGCTCACGAACACCGGCAAGACCGTGAGCGACATCCTGTTCGGCGGGAGCGCCAACGTGGCGGCTGCCTACACCAATTGCTACGCGCAGTCCAAGGTTCTCCCCCTCACCGAAGTCGCTCAGCCGAGCGGTTCCGCTGGCATCTACAACGTCGGCGGCTACACCGTGACCCTCACCGGAGGCGGCACTTCTGCCTTGAGCATCGCCTACGCAACCGTCCCGGATTCGCTGGCCCTCTTGATGGCGCAGAAGTACAACCCGACCCTGGCGACGCTCGCTGCGAGCGACAACACATCGGCGGTTCTGCAGTACAGCACCGCCACGACGGGCACGCGGACGGTGACCGTTCTCAAGGCGATCAACTAGGTCGGTTGTCTTCGCGGCGTATGTACCCGGTCATCGTGGTCGTAATCTCGGTCCTGCTGGCGACCATCGCAACGGAGGTCGCCGGCCGGCACTGGGATTTGGCGCGGGTGTATCAGAGCCGGGCCAAGTACATGCAAATGACGGTGCTGGCAGAAAACGTCGAGAGCTACTCGCTCGAAACGGGGACGCTCCCAGCATCGATTGCCACCTTGAGCGCCGCACAGGGTTTCGAGCAAACGCGTTCGGTTGTAGACAACTGGCAGGGGTATGCCGTCAGCCCAGTGTTGAACGACGGAGTCTGGCAGTTCCAGCGCGCCGTGCTCTTCTCCAACGACCCGAGCAAAGGTGTCGATGGCGCAACGTATCTCGCCACAAATGCCTGCGGAACGGGCGGCTACGACACGGCGCTTGGCTGGTGTGGCGCGTCCACCAGCCGCTGGTACCGCAAGGAAACAAGAGAGCGCTACAACATGGACATCATGACCCAGCGTGCCAGGATGTCCCGCGTGCTGCAGAAGCTGGCGGACTTCTACAACACCAATGCGAAGTTTCCCGACAAGGATGCGAGCAACAACCCGCTGGCCACTGGAAGCATCAACGCGCTCCGCACTCTTGCTGGCTACGGCGGGACGGCCAACACGTGCACCGGCACATTCACCTACATGGGGGTACCCGTGGACTGCGGCGACATGTTCGATCTGTGGGGCGGCCCGGTTGGTTACCAGTTCATCAGCAACAAGCACATCGTGCTCGTCTCCGAATCTCCGATCTTCAACAGTAGTGGAAATCGAGTAGCGGTTGGTGCCGATTTCGACAACTCGCTCCTATAGGGCATGCCACGATGAGCACGGAACTCGCCGAACGGCCCGGGCCTCAAGGGACTGCCGCCAATGACCCACGATCCGCGGGTGCCAATCTTGCCGCGAACGACCACCGCGCCGCGCGGCCAGAGTCCGCCGCCAATGAATGTGAGGCGGACGCAGCTTCGCCACCTGTGGTGGACGACGAGCTCGTGGCCATCGCGCGCGAGTGGGGATGGCAACATCCGACCAAGACGATACTGCGCTTGGCACAGGACGCGAGGCGCGCGCGCACTACCAAGAGCGCACAGCTCCTGGTGGATCTCGGGGCCATTTCCCAGGAGCAGAGGACAAGGTGTCTTGCCACCAAGCCACCACATGTCCAGACCATTGCATGGATTACGCAGCAGGAAGCGGCCGTACCCCGAGCCATGGACCGCGTGCTGGCGTTGAAAAACGGTTACGCGTACTACGAGCCGCTATCCGTGCTGTCCGTCCATCCCTGTATGCAGATCGACGCGGTGATGAAGCGGGCCGAGGAAATCGATGCGGCCGTGATGATGATCGAGGGGTCTAAACCCGTCCTTGTATTCTCAACCTTCGCGACGCTCCTAAAGTTCGCATCGCTCGGTCGCGCCGAGAGACGTCGTGACCCGATCCTTCAGGCACTGGACACGCAGCCTGCCTTGGCGGCAGCTGCGCGCGACGAGATTTCGGCCGTACTCAAGAGCGTGCACGCGACCGACGACACCTTCGACTCGTTTGATTCATCGTCCGTCTGGGACGCGGAGGCCGCCGAGAACAGAACCGATCCAACGGTCCGGAGCATTTCACGCCTCATCGACCACGCTTTGGCACAGGGTGCGACCGATATCGCCTTGAGCCCAACACGCGACGGCAGATTGGCCGTGCACATGCGCAAATTCGGCCGCCTGATCGCGCCGAAGCATGTCGAGTCGCGCATGAGCGCCGAAGTCGCTCTTGAGGTATTACATTTCCTGCAGTCCCGTTCCGGGGCAAACCCAACCAACACGGTTCAGCGCCTCCCAAGTGACGGGCAGATCACGTATCGCTCTGCGGTAGGGGACGCCTTCCTTCGTCTGTCGTTCATTCCCCTCAATCACTTAGGGGAAATCCGCAATCTGAACTCCATCTCCATCAGATTGCTGCCTCGCTCTGAATCAAGGGTGTCCCTCAGTGGCCTCAATCTGGCTGAGAACGTGATCGATGAGTTCCGGTTTGCCATGCAACTGTCCCAAGGCCTCGTGCTTGTCGTGGGCCCGACAAACTCAGGCAAGTCCACCACTATCGCCGGCGCGATCAACGAGCATGTGGCCTTGTTTGGCGACACGCACAAGCGCGTCTCCGTGGAGGACCCCGTCGAACGGTTTTTTTCGGGCCTCGTACAAATCAATGTGCCGCAGGGAGCGTTGCTAAAGGACGAAGACGAGCGCTTTGCAGTGGTGCTGAGGGCAATCAAGCGGCATGACCCGGATTTGATCTGGGTGGGCGAAGTGCGCGACCGGATGACAGCGGACCTGTGCTTGGCAGCCGGGAGCACAGGTCATCTGGTCCTCTCGACCCTGCACGCCAAGGACGCGGTGATGGGCTTCGATGTCCTGGCGAAAACGGTCGACGCAAACAAACGCTTCCAATTCGTCGAATCCCTCTCGCTCATTGTGTCTCAGCGCTTGGTAAAGGAACTCTGCCCCCGCTGCCGAACGATCGCGGCGAAGACCAACGCGGACCAGAACGTGTTCACGCGCTATCTTGATGTGCTGGGTGACGAGGCCACGCTTCCCGCAGAGATCGCCCGGGCGAATCCGGCGGGATGTGATGCGTGCGGCGGCGAAGGCTATGTTGGAGAACTCCCGATCAACGAAGTGCTGCCATTTACTCGGAAGGTGAAGGATGCCGCACTGGAGATGTTGCACGGCGGCAATCGTCGCAACGTGCTCGCGGCGGCCCGGCGCCTGACATTGCTGGACAGCAGTCTGGCGCTAATCGCGGCCCACAGGGTCGATATCAACGACCTCCTAGTGTGATCGAATGGTGATGCCCCTCAGGGATATCAAGGCGGCAGCCGGCGCGCTGGCGAGCCAGGTTTCGGCCGGGATTCCACTTGTCCAGGCGCTCTCTCGAATGGGGCAGCTACAACCCTCTCATGCGCACTTCTGGAGGCGGGCGGTGCAAGCCACGCAGGCCGGGCATCCATTGTCGCACCGACTTGAGGAAATCTGGCCAACGGCTCTGGTGTCTGTGGTTCGGGCCGGTGAGCAGTCCGGGAAGCTCGAGGCGGTACTCGCGCGAATCGAGCAAACCGTCGCCCTGCAGATGCAGCTCCGTGGAAATCTGATGAAGCTTGCCTATCCCGCAGGCATGGGGCTCGCGGGCGTCGCGATATTCATCGCTTTCATGGTGTACGTGCTGCCGCTCCTCACGAAATCGCTTGGGGGAAAGGGGTCCAACAGCTTCTTCTTTCAGCTGTCGGCTTGGATGTCGGCGGAATTCGCCGACAACTGGTTTGCGATCGCGGTTGGCACGCTCTTGGGAATATCGGCTCTTGTCGCGTGGCTCCAGACACCCGAGGCGCGGGCGTGGCTGCTGGAACTGTTTCTCAGCGTTCCAGTCGTGAAGGACTCGCTACGTGACATGTACTTCGGGCTGTGGGCGCACTACATGGCGTTGATGGCTGCGGCGGGCATCCCTACGATCGATGGGGCGCGGCTCACCGCGTCCGTACTGCCGGGCGAGATGGGCGCGAGCGTCCATGCTTTTGCAAAGGACCTGGCGGTTCGGAACAAGTCGATGTCCAACTCCGCAGATCCGGCCAAGCTCCCGCGCGACGATCTGCGCGTGCTGTGGTGGCCTTTCTACATCGCCAACGCCTTTATCGTCGCCGAGAATACGGGAGATGTTGATCGCGAATTGCTGCGCGTCGCGCCGTCCCTGATTGAAGAGGGCGTTCGTCGATTCGGACAGATTGTTTTCGCGGCCAACGTTGTCGCATTGGCCCTTTCGGCCGCCCTGATTACTGCACCCCTGGGCGCGTACTACACGGAAATCTTTTTTGCGATCCGCCAAGCGGGTCGGTGAGACCAAGACGCCGATGGCATCGAGAATTGAAGTGTTGAGTTCCGCGGGTGACCTGGAAGACCTCCGGGAGCGCAACGTGCGCAGGGTCCTCCTGGCGGGGACAGCGGTCTTCAGCTCACTGGAGGAGCCGACTCACCAGGGCTTCGTTCCACAGCGCCAGCGCGAGGCGGCCGGGGGGCTATTCGCGTCCTTGCAGAAGGAATCACCGAAGGTCCTCGTCTCGGTAGATGAGCGCCTGTTCGACGCGCCGAAATTGCGGGTCGCGCTTGCGATCGACAGTTATCTTGACTGGGGGCTAAAGAGCCGCGACAAAGAGGGGACTGTCCTGTTCGGTGGGGCCGAGTCTGCCGATGGCACCAACGTGGAAATCATGGTGTTTGTGAATCGGCGGTTGGTCGAGTTGCAGGAAAAGATGCTTCCCCCTCCTCAGTCACACGTTTTTCGGGACACGCTGACATCCACGATTGAAGAAATCCGGGTGCGGTACCCGAATGCGCGCCTTGTTCAGGCGGGCCCACTTTCGGACTGGGGCGAACCTCAGATTGAATACATCGGCGAAACCCCGTTTCGCCGCCTGAGCTACCGGCCCCTAGTGAGGGATGTGAGCTCACGGTCGGACTATCTCCTTCCAGCGGCAATTGTAGGCGCGGGGTTGCTCTTCTACGTCGGGGCTCTTACGAAGAGCTGGGACGACTTCACAACCGCCGTTACGCAGTACAAAGAGGCGGTGTCCGACCCAGCTATTCAAAAGCAGGGCGGGGTGGATACCAATTTCCTCAACCTGATGAACGCCCGCCGGATGTACATGGACGAGCCGCGCCGCCAGACGATTCTCGCCGAAAAGGCCGCGACCATCGTGCGTGGTGTCGGGGCAGTGCAAGGTGTCCGTATCGTCGAGATCAAATTGCCTGCACCGAGCATTGGTGCGCAGGCTCAAGTCGGGGTTGCAGTAACGCCAGATGCGCAAAAACAACGTCAGCGCATCGCCCCGGACCGCGCCCCGGACGTGTGGCTCTCGATCAGCGTCCCGAACAGTGGCGACAATGCGATGAATCAGGCGAAGGAGGTGATGACCAGGATCGCGGGTAATACGGGCATGTCCGTGCGTTTGGCGCACCAGGGGTGGCGTGACGACCAGGCTGCGCGAGTGTTCCAGTTGGAGGGCTTCATCCATGATTAGCCGGTCTAACAAGGCGCTGCTACTCACGGCCATCGCCTTTGCCGCCGTGCTTTGCGTGCACGGCGTGAAAGCCTATCGGATTCTGGGCGAGAAGACCTTGGCGCAGCAGGCAGTCACCGACAGCGTGCACAAATGGAAGGAGAACTACCTGGCGCTCGGGACAAGTGTGCAACGCTGGGTGCACGACTATCGGCGAGAGGACTCCGTCCAAGACCTGATGTCGCTGTTTGCGGTGGTCAATCTCGCGGACTACGGACTTTTCACCAACGC
>ORJL011653807.1_pt1 | contig 12084 bp, 11 predicted proteins | sample 1779941 | NCBI WGS metagenome assembly ORJL01 (sample SAMEA104232317, study PRJEB22302) | groundwater metagenome | biome: forest; feature: aquifer; material: groundwater | place: USA | collected 2011-08-07 | depth 5.8 m
CCGAATAAGAATTATTATTTTGTTTTAGGTTGGGATGAGAAAGGTAACGCTCCGGAATATCTTTATCCAACGCAAGAGATGTTTTGTGGAGAAGCGGGAGATTTAGAATCTCCGGAGAGTGTGCTAAGGAATGTCCTGCCTTTAAAAGAAAGTATACAGGGTAAAGAAGCGTTCGGTGGGTTGCGTTTTTCACAAACAGTGCTAACTTCAGGTAAATCTTGTTTCTATACTGTAGTAATGGGAATCACACAACGACCCCAGGAGATAAATACTATAGTTGGTAAATTTAAATCTCAAAAACAGGTAGACGTGTCTTTAAATAAAACTAAGGATTTTTGGATTGATAAGGTGGATAGAATCAGCATTAAGTCTGGTGATAATGATTTTGATAATTGGTTTAAGTGGGTAGCTGTTCAGCCGTATTTAAGAAAAATATTCGGTTGTTCGTTTTTACCGGATTTTGATTATGGGAAAGGCGGCCGCGGCTGGCGCGACCTTTGGCAGGATTGTCTAGGGTTAATTTTAAGCGAGCCTAAAGAAGCACGTGAAATTCTAATTAATAATTTTGCCGGTGTGCGTATTGATGGTTCTAATGCGACTGTTATTGGGAAGAGGCAGAGTGAATTTATAGCAGACAGAAATAATATTGCGCGGGTTTGGATGGATCACGGTATTTGGCCGCTCTTAGCTGTGGATCTTTATATTAATGAAACTGGTAATTACAATATTTTGTTTGAGGATGTTGGGTATTTTTGTGATCAGTATATCTGGAGGTCAAGAAAGATCGAAACCGATTGGGACACCGGGTGTGGTAATAAGCTTAAAACTTATTCCGGTAAGATTTATCGAGGGACGATTTTTGAGCACCTTCTAGTCCAGAATTTAACCCAATTTTTTAATGTTGGTTCACATAATCATATTCGTCTTGAAGGCGCGGACTGGAATGACGGGTTAGATATGGCGCAAGAATTTGGCGAGAGCGTAGCTTTTAGCGCGATGTACGCTAGGAATCTATCTAGGCTTATGGAATTGTTATCCGAATCGGGAAAAAAGGAAGTTGAAATCGCTAAAGAGATAAAGGTTCTTTTAAAGCATATTAATTATAATAATATTAGGTTTAAGCAGAAAGTGTTAGAAGAGTATTTTGCGAAAGCAAGATCTTTTATCTCTGGAGAGAAGGTCAAGATTAAAGTTGAAGATTTAGCTCATGATTTAAAGATGAAATCCGAATGGATCTCTAGTCATATCCGGAAAAATGAATGGCTTAAAGAAGGTTTTTTTAACGGATATTATGATAATAAAAAAGCGCGGGTTGAGGGGCGTAGGGGAAATATTCTCAAGATAATGCTCGCTTCGCAGGTTTTTCCAATTCTAAGCAGGGTAGCAGATCAAGGGCAGGTAGTAGGGGTTGTTAGGAATATAGAAAAGCATCTTTTTGATAAGAAAGTCCACGGGTATCGTTTAAATACTGATTTTAAAGAGGAACAGCATTCTCTAGGCAGGGCTTTTTCATTTGTTTATGGAGACAAAGAGAATGGCGCAATCTTTTCGCATATGGTGGTGATGTATGCTTATGCTTTGTATAGCAGGGGATTAGTTAAAGAAGGGTGGAAAGCCTTAAGTTCTCTCTACGGTTTAGCAATGGATACTGAAAAGAGCAGGATTTATCCTTGCCTGCCGGAATATTTTGATCTCCAGGGGAAGGGGATGTATTCATATTTAACAGGTTCGGCCAGTTGGTTCATGCTTACAATCCTGACCAAAGTTTTCGGTGTTTACGGGAGAGGTGGAGAACTTATTATTGAACCAAAGTTAGTTAAGGAGCAATTTCGAGGTTCAACTAAAATAAGTATTACTCGTGATTTTGCCGGTCGCCATTTGCGTATTAATTTTATAAATTCACACAAGCTTGAATATGGTAAATATAAGATTAAGGGATTAAAAATAAATTTAGCGAAAAGTATGACTATAAATAAGGGGAGCTATTTAGTAATAAGTCGTAAGATTATTTTGAGTTTACCTGTGAATCAAATTAATGTTATTGATGTTATTTTAGGGTAAGGTTTATCCTTAAGCTTGCTAGCAGTTAGATCCTTGTTGCCTACGGCAACAAGGATTTCGCTGGACAAAAACTTATTGTGCTCAAGTTTCGCACAGTAAGTGCGCACTTGCCAATCCTATTTGGCAAGGTGCGCTAGACAAAAACTTAAGGAGCTCAACTTAGGGCTTGACAAGATAGTAAAGAAAACGTATAATTGTATTGGAGATACAAAAGGCGACTTTAGCGTGAGAAGTAGATAAACCCTTGGAAGATCGGTAGTTATAATTTATACAATAGGAAGGACAGGGGTTAAGTAGAAGATCGCAAAAAGTTAATCTTACCTTTAGAAAGGGGGATTTGAAATGAATAGAAAGGGTTTTACGCTCGTCGAAATCATGATAGTTGTGGCAATCATAGCTCTTTTAGCAGCTATTGCTATACCTAACTTGCTACAGGCAAGAATCACTGCTAATACCGCAGCAGCTAAAGCGAATGTCCGTTCTTTATCTACTGCAGCAGAGACTTATTCTACAGCTAATGCCGGTGCTTATCCTGCTGATGTGGCTGCGCTCGCAACATTTATTGCTTCTGCAACTAGTTATTGCAGCAACCTAGTCCAGGGTTATAATTATACCTGTACTTTAGGTTCAACAGGTTATACTATTGTTGCGGCACCAGGTTCAGCGCAGACAGGTACTACTACTTATACTGCAACCACAGGAGGAACACTTACACCTTTATAGAAATAGGTTCTCTGTGAAGAGTTAGAAATAGGGGAGAGGAGAGATCTTCTCCCCTTTCTGTTACAGAAGTAACATACTTGGCCATCCGCTTGGCCAAGGTATAAAATATATGCCTAAACTTAGATTAGTATTAGCGTTTCTGTTAATCAGTGTTTTATGTTTTACCGCCTATTCCAATTCCCTACATAGTCCGTTTGTTTGGGATGATATCGGACTCATTGTAAACAATCCTATTATCCGAGACTGGCATAATGGACTTAAGGTTTTCTCGGGAGATCTATATGCTGGTACTTTATCTGGTTCTAATTTTTACCGTCCTTTACAGGCTCTTTCCATTATCTGTGATTATTATTTTTGGCAGTTAAATCCTTTCGGTTATCATATTACCAATATTTTGCTTCAAATCTTATTGTCATTTTTGGTTTTTCTATTCCTGCGTAATATTATTGCAAGTTTTAGCGTTTCTTTTTTAAGCGCGGCATTTTTCAGCATTAGTCCGTTGAATACTGAAGTAGTTACCTATATTTCTGGTAGGGCAGAGATGCTCATGGGGATATTTTTATTCTTATCGCTGATTTTGTTTCTACGTTCCCAAGTTGCAGGCTATAGGTTTAAGTTAGTTAGTCTCACTCTATCGCTTTTTACTTTCATTCTAGCTTTATTATCCAAAGAATTGTCTTTGGTTTTTCCGTTAATTATTTTGGCTTACCTTTTTTATTTTTCTAAGGATAAATTTAAAAAGCCTATTGAATTTATTAAACCGGTTTTGCCTTATTTTGTAGTTGTTTTGAGTTATGTCATTATTAGGCTGACTATTTTAAATTTTAAGACTTTGGTACCTTCGGCGTTAACACAATACCCTTTAATTATTAGGCTAACCGTGTTGCCTAAAATCATTGGTACTTACCTTAAGCTCCTTCTGTTACCGGTTAACTTGCATATGAGCTATACTATAATTCGTCCAACTACATTTTTAGGCCTTTTTATCGCGTGGTTTATGCTAGGGATAATTTCTGTTGGGTGCTGGTATATCTTATTTCGCAAAAGAGGAAGCAGGGTCTTTTGTTTTATGCTATTTTGGGCGGTAATCTTTTTACTCCCACAATCAGGGTTTTTTCCTATAAATGCTTTTGTCGCTGAGCATTTTATTTATTTATCTTCTATAAGTTTCTTTGTTTTGGTGGCGTATTTATTTAATAAATATTTGAGAAAAGAATTATTTATCTTTTCTGCAGCAATCCTTTTATTGTTTTATGGTTTTCTAACTTATTCTCGCAATGTCGACTGGCAGGATCCAGTTGCATTTTATGAAAAGAATATAAGATATTCTCCGGATAGTTTTCAGTCTCATAATAACCTGGGTACAGAGTATGAATATCGTCACCTTATGTATCAGAAGGCGATACTCGAATACAAAAGGGCTCTAGAGATAAAGCCTGATCTTATTGAGGCACATTCTAATCTAGCAAATATTTATTTTAAGACCGGTAGGCTTGAAGATGCCAAGAGGGAGTATGAGTTGGTTAAGAAATCTGCGCCTCTTTTAAAGCTAGGTGAGATAGAAAATAATATAGGTTGTATCTATGAAGTCGAGGGGCTTTGGGATAAAGCTCTTGAGAGCTATTCTTTAGCTTTAAAACTGGACCCAAAGCTAAACTTTACTCATTTTAATATTGCTAAGATTTATCAGGCTCAAGGCAAGATTCAGCTATCAGTCAAGGAGGTCCTTGCTTCTATGCCCGAGATTTCGGTTGCATTTCAGAATAAAGATAACTATTCTGCCATAATAAATAAGTACCTTAAGTCCATTAAATTGACTGCTGCGGTAAAATTGTATAATGACTTGGGTATTGAATTTGCCAATCTAGGGTTATTTCAGGCAGCGGTTTTTTCTTTTAAGAGGTCAGTGGAACTTGAGCCGCGTTATGCCGATGCTTATTTTAATCTTGGGTTGGCTTATTGGAATATGGGTTTAAAAAAGGAGGCGACCGTATCTATTAAAATGGCCCTGAAAATAAATCCTAATCATTTGAAGGCCAAGGGTTTCCTTTCCGAAATTATTTATAAAAAATGATTGCTAAGCCAGCTTTTTATGATAAAATAATTTTATGAAAAATAAGAAGCATGGGGGGTTTACCCTCGTAGAGATAATGTTTGTAGTTTTTATTATTTCTTTCCTGTTGATTATGGCAATAGTACAGGGAGTAAAATTAAGAAAGATGGCTAACGAGTCGAATGCTCAAGCTAATTTAAAGAGCATTGCCAGTAGTTTTGAGATATACGCTGCCGGGCACGCAGGGAAGTATTCTCCAACCGCTGATGAAACGAACCTGCAGTTTTTAGTTGATGCCAAGTGCGCCCCCCATGATTTTATAACCATAGGCCAGGTCGGCCATTTCCGTTATATCCCAGGTTCAATAGATGAGGGTGGTTATGATATTCGCGCAATGGCAGTCAGTGAGGCCTTATCTGATCATAACTATCAGATTATAACTGGTGGGTTGATTAAGAGAAGCGATACTGCGAACCCTGGCGATACGGAGTTTAAGATTTATAATTAGTATGATAATTATGGAAGAGAAGGCAAAAAGTTTTGTTTTGATAATGATGGTTATCGCTTTAAGCGCGCTCATATTAAGGATTGCCATAGGAAAAGTTATAGAGATAGCTAGTGCCCAGAATGAAACCATGGCTCAATCTACCTTGAAATCAATCGCAACCGCTTTAGATAATTACGCTCGGGATAATCAAGGTGTTTATCCTAAGGCTCTTTCTATTCTGAGCCAGTCTACACCAGCGTATTTAGATAAGGATTATGTATCAGAGCCTTCGGTTAAGGGCTATAGTTATAGCTGTACTAGATTAGATTCTTCTGGATACAGTTGTTACGCTTTTCCAACTAAATGCAAGTTAACTGGTAAACTTGCATTTACCGTTACTACCGGTAATCTGCTTATATCAGAAGATTGTAATAAAAAAGAGTAGTTTAATAGTTAGGATAAAATGGATAATATATTGTCTAAAATAAAAATCGGTTTGACCAAAGATAAATTCTCCGTTGGGGTAGATATTGGAGTATCACAGATAAAACTGGTTAAGTTAAAATTTACTAAGGACCAGGTTGAGCTTTGTGATTTTAATATAGAGCCCGCGCGACTTGACCTGGGAGAAGCATTAGGCCATATTTTAAAATCTCATTCCACAGGTAATTTAATTAATATTTCTGTTTCTGGACAGCAGAGCGTAATTCGTTATGTAAATTTTGTGCGTATGAATAGCGCAGAATTAAAGCAAGCGCTTAAGTTCGAAGCGCAAAAACATATACCTTTTTCTATTGCAGATGTAAATTTAGATGGCTATATCCTAAAAGACGATTTAGCCGATAATAAAATGTTGGTTTTAATTGCCGCGGTAAAAAAAGACTTAGTGAATCAGCGTCTAAAACTAATTGAAGGCTTAGGCTATCGAACAAATATTATAGATATTGATTCTATAGCTTTACTTAATGCATTTAATTTTAATTATCCTTTTGAGGATACCCAAGCACATAAGGCTATAGCGCTTCTTAATATTGGATCTTCAATGAGCAATTTGGACATATTGGATAATGGGATTCCACGTTTAAGCCGTGATTTGCATATTGCCGGTAATGTCTTTACACAGAAAATAGCAGATATCTTAGGTATTGATTTTGCTAATGCAGAGAACTTGAAGATTAATCCTGATAAGGAGAAAATTAACAAGATAAACGCGGCTATTGAATCTGTCTTGGCAAATTTAGCAGGAGAAATTAGGACTTCGTTTGATTATTATGAGAGCCAAGGGGCTTCAAACGTGGGTAAGGTTTTTCTGAGTGGGGGGAGCGCTAAGTTTGAGGGTTTAAAAGAGATGCTCGCCCGTTTATTAAGTATTGAGGTTGAATCTTGGGATCCTTTTAAGAAAATAAAGATACCCGAAAATATAGATGCTAAAAAGCTTAAGGATTTATCGGGTGAGCTTGGCGTAGCTGTAGGATTGGCATTGCGTAATAATTAAAGATGATTGAAATCAACTTATTACCGGAAGAACTAAGGAACAGAGTTGTTAAACCCACAAAGACAGAGGCTGTTAGTGCTGGGTCTAAGCCGGGGCTACAGCAATTGATTTTGTTAATTCCTCTAATTTTTGCAGTATTGATTTTAGTGCATATTGTTATTGCTTTTTTAGGGGTGGTTCGATCATCACAACTAAACGCGCTAAAAGGTAAATGGGAAAGAATGCTTCCGGAGAGAAAAGCCTTGGAAGATTTTAATAACGAAAATATGCTTTATTCCGGAGATGATAAAGATATACAAAAGTTGGTAAATGAGCGGATAAATTGGGCTGAAAAGTTAAATAAGTTGAGTTTAATTCTTCCTACCGGGATATGGTTTGATGCGATTTCAGTTTCAGGAAAGGTCTTTAATTTACATGGCAAAGTAGTCTCTTTAACTAAAGAGGAGGTTTCTTTGCTCCGTAATTTCATTGATGATTTGAAGAATAAGCCCGATTTTATTAAGAATTTTAATTCACTGGAACTAAGCTCGATACAGAAAGTGTCTATCGGTGGATATGAAGTAGCTGATTTTACTTTGAACGGGACTCTAAAATGATTAAATTACTAGAAAAAGTAAAGAATATTAATTTGGTAGAGAGGTTCGCATTAGATAATAAGAAGATAATTTTGATTATGATCGTAAGTATAATGTTATTGTATATCGATTTTAATTATTTGCTTAAAGCTCAGATGAATTTGTTAAAAAAGTCAGCAGATAGTATAGAAAAAATAAAAAATGATTTAAAGGCGCTGGATCTTGGATTAAAGAATATGCAAAATATAAAATCGCAGCAAAAGAATCTAGTCAAGGCCAAGGCTAAGAAAATTATATTTGATTTTGAGTTGGCTACTTTGTTGAATGATATATCAAAAACAGCAAATGCCAATAATATTAGTATATTACAAATTAAACCTTTTCGCGAGGTACAGAAAGCAGGTTCTTCTCCTAAGTTTAGTCAGGTTTCAATAAGTTTAGATTTAGTTTGTGGTTATCATAATTTAGGTAAATTTATTAACGATCTGGAAAATATGCCGACATTTATTTCTGTTGATGGTTTTAAAATAGAGGCGCAACCGGAGGAAGCTTTAAAGCAAAAGGTTAGCTTGACGCTTAAAACCTATGTTAAGAAATAGATTTAGAGTGTTATTTTTCTTAAGCTTATTCTTCGTGCTGGCCTATTGTTTTTCTTTCGCACAAAGTGAATTTGTTTATGATGCTAAGGGTGAGCGTAATCCTTTTATGCCTTTAGTTACTCCTGAAGGTAGATTTATTAAAATTAAACCTCGTTCACTGACTGAAGGTCTCGAGCTCGAAGGAATAATCTATGATAAGGTATCTATGTCTTATGCTATTGTTAACGGACAGGTGGTTAAAGTAGGGGATTTTGTTGGTAATTATCAGGTTCTTAAAATTGAAGAGAAAAAGGTAATTTTTATAAAAGATGGTCAACCTTTTGAAGTTGATTTGAAAAAGGAGGATTAATGCTAGTCAAAAAGATATTGAATCTTTGTGCGGTATGTCTATTCGTTTCTTTTGTTTCAGGAATAGCCGAGGAAGTTCAGGTTCTCCCAGAGGAATTAAAAAACCAGCCGGAACTTAAAGAAGCTTCAAAAGAAACAGAGAGCTTACCTGAGCAGAAGGTAGAGCCTAAGAGTTCAGCTGAGGCTAACCTAAGCACTAGTGAGAACGTGACCTTGGATTTTAATGAAGCAGATATCCATAATGTATTAAAGATTATCTCTTTAAAGGCAGGAACCAATATTGTAACAACTCCGGATGTAATGGGTAATGTTACTATAAGGATGGTTGATGTGCCTTGGGAGATAGCCCTGGACGTAATCTTGAAGACTTATGGTTTTGGATATCAGAAACAAGGTAATATTATTCTTGTTACTAAGGTGGAAAATATTGCTAAGATCGCGGCCGAAGAGCCTTTACAGACTGAGATTATTACTTTAAAGTTTTTAGATGCTCAAGACGCCCAAAAAATAATTATTCCCTTACTTTCTCCTCGCGGCAAAACCTCTGTTTTGTATGCTCGGGGGCAAAAGGGTTGGCAGTTTGGAACCTTTAAAATAGGAAAAGACGGGGCTAACGTCAGCGGGGCTTTGCAGAGAGAAAAAGAAGGCCAGGTAAAGTCAGAGGCCATCTCCTACGAAAAAGACGCTACAGGCGGCGCAGTAATGAAAAAGGCGGAATTTGACCCATCGGTAAAATCCAAGATGTTAGTTATTACTGATACGGCTAGCACTCTTGATAAAATCCGTAACGTTATTCTACCAAGGATTGATGTGAAGCCAAGGCAGGTTTTGGTTGAGACAAAGATTATGGAAGTAAATGAATCAAGGCTAAGGGATTTAGGTCTTGATTGGGGTTTAGGTAGCTCAACTAATGCTGAAGGTTTAGCAATTGCTACGCAAACCATGAGGGATGGTAAAGAAGCGATCGGCGGGCATCTCTTGGGCACTGCTACTACCGGAGCCCTACTCACTAGCTCCAATCCTTATACTGCAGGCGGGGAATTTGTCTTTCAGAAGCTAACTGGCACAAAGTTTGAAGCGGTTGTTCATGCATTAGAAAATGATACCGGTACTAATACATTATCTGCTCCGAGTATCCTTACTCTTGATAATCAAGAAGCTTCCATATTGGTAGGCTATCATACTCCCATACTTGGTTCTACGGTTACAGCTGGAGATGCATCTGGGACCGGGCCAACAGTTACCCAGACCTTGGATTATTATCAAGAGATAGGTATCAGGTTAAATGTTGTTCCGCAAATAAGCGAAGATGGATATATTAACATGATTATTCATCCAAGTATTACTTCATCTTCTGCCAATGTCGCCGCTACTTCCACCGCGGGCACCGGGTCTACTGCTACGACGACAACAACAAATTATCCAATTATTGATGTGCGAGAAGCCCAGACCCAAGTTTTACTTAGAGATAACGAAACTATTGTTATTGGTGGCTTGCTCAAAGACGTTAAAACTAAAACCAGAGCAGGGATTCCTTTCTTAGTTGATTTACCATGGATAGGAAAATTCTTTGGCCGCGATAAAGACAACCCGAGCAAAGTCGACCTACTTATATTTATTACTGCTAGAATTATCAAAGATGGCGATTATACCCCTGAAGAATTGGCGAAACTTCAGAAGCGGTTAAATGTAGGGACAATAGCTGGACCAAAAAATGATCCGGCTGACCGTAAGAAAAAGAAGTAATGTATAGAGTGAGTTTTGTTTTTGCTAAAGTTGGAATGATGAGGTATATCTCGCATTTGGATTTGATGCGTTTATTTATGCGCGCAATGCGCAGGGCAGGTCTACCACTTAAGTTATCCGAAGGTTTTTCTCCACATCCAAAGCTTAGTTTTAAAAGAGCTTTAAAATTAGGGTTGGAGAGTGAGAATGAAGAAGCAGCCATTCTTTTAAGGTTTCCAGTTTCTCCAGAGGAATTCAAAAATACACTTCAGCCACAACTACCAGAAGGGATTAGAATAAAAGATGTCCAGGGAAATTTTAATTAATGTAGAGCCCCAAGAGAAGCGCGTTGCAATAGTTTCTGAGGGCCAGCTTCAGGAATATTATATTGAGCGTCCACAAGATAGGACTATCGTGGGAAATATCTATAAAGGGATAATTGATGCGGTTTTGCCTTCTTTAGGAGCCGCGTTTGTAGATATTGGTTTGGTTAAGAAGGGGTTTCTTTATTTATCAGAGATAGAATTTGCTTTTGAATCTGTGGATACGCCTAAGGCCCAAGCTCCAAAGGAGATCAAAAAAGGCCAAGAAGTTTTAGTTCAAGTTGTTAAGGAATCGTTTGGGACCAAGGGGCCGCGGCTCTCTACACACATTGGTTTAGCCGGGAGATATCTTGTTATCATGCCTCAGGATAAGCAGGTAGGTATATCGCGTAGAATTGAAGATGAGGTTGAGAGAAAACGGCTGCGTCAGATATTTAACGATTTAAAACTTCCCAAAGATGTTGGTTTTATCGTTCGTACAGCTGCTTGCGATAAATCCAAGCAAGAGTTAATGCGTGATGCACAGTTTCTCTATAAATTATGGAAAAGGCTTGAGAAGACTATTGAACAGAAAAAAGCGCCCAGCTTGATTTATGAAGAATACGACCTTACCTTAAGGGCAATCCGTGATTCATTTACCGAGGATGTTTCTAAGCTTTTAGTTGATTCTAAACCCGAATTTTACCGCATTCAGAACTTTATGCGTACATTTTTGAGCTATCTTGCAAAAAAGGTCGAATTTTATCGCGGAGATGAGCTATTTGGGGAGAAAGATATAGAAAAACAGATTAGCCATATATATGAGAGTAGGGTTTATCTAAAATCAAAAGCATACTTGGTAATTGAGCCTACAGAAGGATTAGTAGTTATTGATGTAAATAGCGGTGGTTTTAAGAAAAAATTCAGCCAGGAGGAGACTGCTTTTAAGGTGAACTGTGAGGCAGCCCAGGAGGCGGCGAGGCAGCTAATCTTACGCGATTTAGGCGGAATAATCGTAATCGATTTCATTGATATGGAAAAGGAAAACCACCGTAGAGAAGTCCTAAATACGCTAAAAAAAGCATTAAGTAATGATAGGGCAAAATACGATATTTTAGGTATTTCTAAATTTGGCGTGGTAGAAATGACCCGTGAACGGATACATAAAACGGTGCAGATGCTTTCATATCAACTTTGTCCTTATTGTGGTGGAAGGGGGAAGGTTAAGTCTCCCATGACTATAGCAATTTATGCTTTAAAAGAACTCAAGCGATTTTTAAAAGGGAAAAGCTTAAAAGAAGTCAGTCTTACTGTATCTCCTTCAATCATTGATGAAATTCTGAAGAATAAGGAAGATTTGAAGACAATTGAATACAAGTTTAAAGTGAAAATAAACCTCATCTCTAATCCTACCTTACATATTGAAGAGATAAAGATAGCTTGACCCCGTAATACCTGTATTGTATAATATAGCCTCTTAATTTCTATCAAGTTAGGTGATCCCGCAATGAACTTTGTAATGGCCATGGTGCGGGATTAATTCACACAATAATTTACTCGCACAGTGTGCTCGTAAGTTATGTGTTCATTAAATTCGCGCATTAACTTACTCTTCGCCTACGGCGAATCGTAAGTTAAGCGCTCATTAAAAGGAGCGTCAAAAATGTATGCTATAGTTGAAATTGGGGCAAAGCAGTACAATGTGAAAAAAGGCGA
>ORJL011558436.1_pt1 | contig 12082 bp, 8 predicted proteins | sample 1779941 | NCBI WGS metagenome assembly ORJL01 (sample SAMEA104232317, study PRJEB22302) | groundwater metagenome | biome: forest; feature: aquifer; material: groundwater | place: USA | collected 2011-08-07 | depth 5.8 m
CTGCGCGGCGCACGACATTTTCAACGTCCCAAAACTGTGGGCCGAAGTCCACGGTTACCCTCGGGGCGCCGCCACGCAACGCATTTTCAGCGGATGATTCCGCACATCCCGTCGCGAGGCATAGACGAAGTCAACCAATGAAGCTATCCGAACTCCGGTGCGAGCCTCCGGCATGCCACGAAAACTGGAGCTGCTGAGAACTTCGGAAAACCAGGGAGAGTCCCAGAAGGACTCCCCCGTAAGAGCCCACGCGTCTTTGGAAAGGCCAAACTAGACTCGTGGATCCGCTCACTGCTGGCGCTTGCCAAGGCGGTAGAACTTCGCCTTGTCTGCAGCGTCAACAAGGAGGACGTGTTGTTGGCCGATGACTGCGCCAGGGAGAGTGCTCAGCGCAAAAGCCCGCCAAGGACCACCAACCGTGTTGGCAATCAGAAGCGTGTCATAGTCGTCACTGATCAAGCCTGCGGGCCAAGTCAACGCCGTCTGGATGTTAATCGGCAGGCCAATACAGAAGGGCTGCGAGTGAGCGTCGGTGCCAGTCGAATCATCTTTAACCACTACCGTGTAGTCGCAGCCGTAGGCTAGGTCGGTTGGCACGGTGAAGTCGGCATGCCAGCACCCGCCGCCGGCCTCAACGGGATTCAGAAGCAACTGTCGGTCAAAGACGTTATTCCTATCGAGGAAGAACTTCCAGACAGGCGCGGCGATGCCGCCTGAACACCATTCAATAGGGACCGTTTTGGTCCAGCCCCAGGTTTCCCCACTCGAAGGTCTCTCGATCCGAATGGTAGGCGATGGGCAGGGGCCATAGATATCGTCAATCCACGGTTGCACGCCAGCTCCGTTTTCCTGCATCCACACATAGAAGTACCTGGAGGAGTTGAGGACGGTATCGGCGGCTTCAAGGCGCAACGCACCCGCGACATAGACGCGCATCAGCCCGGCCTGGTCACGCGTAACCGTGATCTCGTTCCAAGCGGAGTGATCGGCACCGTAGGCGGCGCTTGCCAGTTCTTGCTCAACCCCCTCGATGCTCCTCCAAAGGTGAATCTGGTCGCCGTTTGATGCGTTATCCATGCGAACCTCGTAAAAGTTCTGTACATCGAGCGCGACGAATCGCACGCGCTGGTTGCCCCAACCACCGCCCCCGGTCACTCGCCTCTTCCATCGCCACTGGCCGTACGCGGCAGTTTGAGGAAGCTGGATTTCCCCATGTCCGGCTGCCGAAGAACCACGATAGACCAAAGCCCCCTGCTCAACCGAGAAATACGGCCCATTGCCGATGATCTGCCACGCAGGGTTGGCTGTCAAATCACCGTCGTTGAAATCGTCGTAGAGGCATTCTGTTGTGGCAGGGCTGGCGGCAAAGGAGTATTTCGCCAGGCTGTTGCCTGACGCAGGCAAGCCCCAGAGTGTATCACCCGCCCAACACAGGATGGATGGGTGGTCGCCGGGATCCAACGTCGCATACTCGGCCTCCGGCAGCCCGGTAGCCGGATCGATACGAAAAACTCGGAGCGCACGGGCAAGCCAGAGCTTACCCGCGTGAAAATCTAGGCTGGCATCCGAGGTGAGCAGCGGGAGGTTGTAGGTCAGGTCCTTCTGTCCGAAGACCAGGTCAGCCAGTCGATAAAGACGCTGGGTGTCATTGTCAGTGTACCAAAGGTGCGAGCCGTCCCATGCAAGACCCTGCGGGTTGCTTGTCCCCACGTTCAAAGTGGATATCACAGTCTCGGTCACTGGTTCCATCTTCGTTATGCAACCGAGTCCGTCGGCGTGCCACCATTCCCCATTGATCCACTGGTCGTCGGTTGCCTCGTCATAGCCGCGGGGCAGCCGGGTCTGAAGAGTAACGGTGCGGACCGTGTTGCCCGTCAGAGGATCAACGACGTGAACGTCATTGCCGTACCAGTTGGAGATCCAGAAATGCGTGCCGTCCCAGCCCAGCCCCGAGTTTGGGCGGTTTGGAGCGATAGGTACTTTCTCAACCAGATAGAGGGTCTCGACCGCGAGAGTGCGGGCGGCAAAAAGGCCCAGCAGCGTGAAGCACAAGTAGATACGCAGAGTACGATATTTCATAAGGATGTAGCTTTTGGTTATCATTTTGGCAGCGCTCCTGAGAGCGTCCTATGCAGGTTAAGGACGGCGCAGAAGGCCGGTCTTACGGGGAGTCTCTCTTTTTCTGGCTCCTGGCGGGGACTTTGGCACCGCCGTCCAGTCCCGCCAGTCCCGCTTTGTCGGAGTATCGCGGAGTCTCCCGAGCATTCTTCCAGTGCTGTTCTTGCGTATAAACGTCTTAAGCTCAGCTTCTTCCACAGTCAGTCAGACGCGATGGGCGATGGCTGAGAGGCATACATGCCTAAAGGGTGGTGGCTTCGTCCGACAATTGACCTCGGCTGCCGGGATTCTGTAAGGTCGCCTCGCATTGAAGCCCTTAATCTTGTGTGACACCTGATTCTGATCGAGAGCACGTCTTTTCTGACACGCGGCCGAGAGACCTGCCAGCCCGCCTGCGCAACCCTGACGACACTGAGGCGTGGGGTGTTTTCGAGACTCGTTACGCGAAGCGAGTCTACAACGTTGGCCGACGCAACGGTCTGAGCCACCACGAGGCAGATGAGTTGGCACAGAGGGTGCGGCTGGCGGTGGCCAAAGCGGTGGGCACTTACGATCCAGTGCGGTGCAGGTTTAGGACCTGGTTGTGGGGAGTGGTCCTGAGACGCTTCCACGAGGTGCTCCGACTCCGTCGGGTTCGCGACATTCCCCCGGTAGAGCCACCCGAGGCAGTCTCGGAGAGCGAGCAGTCGGAAGAAATGAACGAGCCGACAGAAGCGTGTGTGCCTCCCGACCTGGACGCGCTTTTTCGTGAGGAGGAACGGGTGTATCTGGTGGAGGAGACACTGAAAGAGCTTAAGCGCGCGGTGCGGCCAATTGACTATGAAATCTTCTACGCCAAGCGCATGCTCGACAAATCGGCGAAAGGAGTCGCCGAGGCCTTCGGGAAAAGCGTCAGTAATGTTGACGTGATAACTTCGCGAGTGCAGAAGGTATTCGAGGGGATGTATCGGACGGTAGTGTTCGAGTATGAGCATGGACGCCCGCCTTCCCGCCCTTCGGAGTAAACCGTGGGACTGTTTTCCCTTGCCAAACGCCCCCTCATGTCCTCGACCCGAGCGGGACTTGGTTGATGTCATGGCCACGTGCAGGCAGGGACAAAGGAGCAGTAAGGCTTGCAACGGCGTTTCCTAATGCGCATTGTTCATGGTAATGAACGCTGTTCCCACACACCAGTTGGGAAGTAGTGCGCCCAATGTTCCAGGCTACGACCTGCTGCGTCCCATCGGGCACGGCGCCTTTGGGTGCGTGTGGCTGGCCCGCAACCGTGCCACTGATGATTATCGAGCGGTCAAGGTGGTTGGCCGGCACACAGTGGGAAGTGGCGACGCGGCGGAGGACGAACTAAAAGGCGTCAAGCGTTTCTGGCGGATCTCCGACGAAGCTAAAGAAGGCTTGGTGCGCGTTATGGAAGTCGGAAGGACCGAAGAGAGCGAGGATCTCTTCTACGTGATGAGACTGGCGGATGCGGAAACCACGTCTGGCTCGGGTCCGGCTCGTCTGGAGGCACCCTCGGGAGAGGTTCAGACTCGGCGCGCGGGTGAGGAATTAGTGGAGCGTTACCGTCCGCGAACGCTGGGAAGCGAACTGAGGCGTCGAGAGAAGCTGCCCTTGGATGAGGTCATCGAAGTCGGGATTGCACTGGCAAGAGGGCTGGCGCTGATGCACGAGTCCCACAGGCCCGCCTGCCATTGCGATATCAAGCCATCCAACATCCTCTATGTGGATGGTAAACCGGTGCTGGGCGACCCCGGACTGGTAAGGAAGACCGGGGCACGTCCGGAAACATTCACTCGAGGCTACACGGAGCCTGAGAGCCAAGGGACGCCGCCGGGGGACTGCTATGCGCTGGGCATGACGCTGTGGCGAGCCTTCAGCGGCCTGGAACCGGAGTTCTTCCCCAATTTGCCCAAGGATTCTACATCCGATGTGCGGTGGGGAAGGTTCATGAGGGTCCTGAACAAGGCGTGCGGCTGGGACCGTACGGAGCGGTATCAGGACGCCTTGGAGTTGTTGCGGGACATCGAGCGGCTACGGAAGAGAAAGAGGCCGGCGTCCTTGCTTGCTTTGGCTGTCGGCGCTATCAGCGCGCTACTGATTGGCGGCTGGTGGTTGTCCATCAGGCTACCTGCGGGTGGCGAGCCCGAACGTGTCCTTTTCGCGGATAGTTTCGGTGAGGCCACGTTGGACACCAACGTATGGCAGTTGACCGCCCAGACTCTGCGTTCGCATCCCGGTGCGGGCCGGGCTCAGGGACAGCCGTCCCTGGACAACGGCCTACTTTCGCTCCGTTGCACAGCCGAACACGAACAGGGTTGGCATATCCAGCAGTCTCTGTGCCTGGACTCGCGGATTAACCTCAAGGGGCCGGGCGACACTGTCGTGACCGTCAGTTTGGCTGTGGAAGGCGTTGGTGTCATGGCGATTGATCTCACCGATGGCCTCCAGCCTGCCGTGGCTAGGGACGCCCGAGGTACCGCGCGACTCTGGACGGTCGTAAACAATCCAGCCTTACAGGTGCCGAAACGAGAGGCCCAGGTCGGGATCGAGTTATTTGCTGACAGTAACATGGCGAAGGTGCGGTGGACTTCCGAAGGGAAGCTGCATGTTCGCTTCGTGGATATCTCTCCCTTGGCTGCATGGCGGCTTCGGTTCTATGCAGAGACCGTCTCTGCCGCCGGCATGCCGGGATTTACCTGCACCCTATGGTTGGACGACGTGCAAGTTAAGGTTGTCTCGAAGATGCCTCTGATTGGCGGATGGGTCAGCGATCAGCCCACGGGGGAGAAGGTGCCCGGCGTGCGTATCCGCAACGCTGTCGCCGGATCGATCACCACTACCGATGACGAGGGTGCCTACCTGCTCGTCGCAAAGGCGGGCAGGAACCGGCTGGAGTTCCCAGACCCCCGCTATGTGGCGGTGAACGCGACAGAGTTGGAGCTGTCCGCTCTTTCAGCCACCCGCAGAGATCTGACCGTGCGCAAGGTCCGCCCAGAGCCCGGGGACGTGCTGGAGACGCGGACCCTTGCCGACGCGGAAGGGCTCTTTGTGTTTTCGACGACCCATTTGTATTGGATGGGCGAGCGATGGGCCCTGCGGCGCGAGCCGTTGGGTGGAGGTGCGACGGAGTTGCTCGCGTTCCTGCCGGAAACCGCTGGGATCGCCTGCTGCTGTAACCGGCTCTTCAAGGTGGGCAGTTACGAAACGCCAGCCTTGTTCGAGATCACGCCGGAAGGAACCACCAACCTCCTTTTCTGGCTTACCAACCTGACCGTTTTCTCTCCAGATCACACGGTCTATCCTCGGAGCCTTGCCTGTGATGGCACTAATTTCTGGTTCATCGAGTGGAATCGCGCCCATACCAACCGGTGCGGTGTCTTTGCCGTGGACATGAACACCGGACAGCAACGGGCTCATTTTGTCTCGGTCGATTATGGTCTTCAAGGTATCGCCTGCGGGAACGGGCGCCTTTACCTTTCGGCCGGGCGCCGCGTCATTTATGAGATTGACCCGGCTCGCGCCGCAGAAAAGGGTTTGCTTGAGCTTGGCATAGTCAGGGAATTCCAGGGCCAATATGGGTGCTTGTCGTTCCATAGCAACCAACTCTGGGGTGCGGGCACTGGCGGGAAGATACACCGTATTCTGCTTCCCAAGTAGCCAACGGCTTGGTGTTCCGCCTCACGGAAAAGACTGATCTTCATATCCCGTCTTTCTTTCTGTCCGATCGCTACTGCTTATGGAAGTGCTGCACATTCTCGGCAAGTGTCATTGCTCAACGTATCCTGTTGAAAGCCCACCGTATGTGGCCATTAGGGATAGCGTAAAAGGGTGATTGCCCGTCCGACAGATGATCAGGCTTGAGGAGGCTCGGCGAGGTTACGTCCACCTGGCTGGGCGGCTGTCGAGTTGGAAGCACTGGCCGGAGATATTCTCCATTCGAGCGAGGAAGGCGATGAAACGTGCGACCTCGGCCACGGAGTTGAGGCGCCCAAGGGCGTTGGCTTGGGCGAAGTCCGCCATGATAGGGTCGCTCAGGCGCGCGGTCATGGGAGTCGGCAAGACTCCAGGCAGGACGGCGTTGACTCGGATGTTGCCTGAGCCCGCCTCTTGGGCCAGCGACTGGGTCAGACCGAGCAAGCCCGCTTTTGCGGCGGCATAGCTGGCCTGGCCTCGCGGTCCCCGGCGGGCGCTGAAACTGGAGATATTGATGATGTGGCCTTCGCGCTGATGGAGCATCGGACGCAGCACGGCTTGACAGCAGAAAAACGCGCCTCGGAGGTTGACATCGAGCACTCTGTCCCAGGCGTCCTCGTGGATCATCCATGAGAGTTGGTCGTCGGTGATGCCCGCGTTGTTGACGAGCAGATGGATGCCGTGCCAGCGATCGAGAACGGCCTGAAGGGTGGTTTCAACCTGGGCGCGATCGGTGACATCCATGATCACGGGCCAGATGGATTCTGTCTCGGGTTGGGACGAGGGACGCCGGGATGACGCGACTACGCGCCAAGCCTGGCTGGCGAACTCATTGACGAGCCCCTGACCCAGGCCGCCTGCGGCGCCAGTGATCAGGGCGACTTTCGGTTCAATCATGGCAAGCGGGCTTAAGATGAGCGGGCTTTATAGCCCAGACGCCGCCGATCATCGAGCCGGTGACTTCACCGTCATGGTCCACAACCGTCGGCTCCAACTCCGCCAGCCGGCCACTGAAAGGAAGGGTGACCAAGTCCGCCCAGGCGCCTGCGCGGATTTCGCCCACGGCACCTTGCCAGCCGAGCGCCCTGGCCGCATTGGTTGTGGCCATTTCGAGAACGGTCCGGGGCGAGAGGCTGGGCGCCGCTGTCGCGAAGGCGCGCATCTCGGCGAACATGGAGAGGCGTGTCCGGGTCCCTGGCGTCTCAATGACAGTCGCAAGACTGTCGGTCCCGAGGCAAAGGTTCACTCCGGCGGCGGACAGTTGGTTGTGCGGGAAGGGCCGATGGCCGAAGTACGCGTGGCTGCGCGGGCAATGGACAACGCTTGCCCCGCGCCGGGCGAGCAGGTCGGCATCCCCTTCCGCAAGGTAATTTACGTGAGCCGCCACCAGGCCGGCGACCAGAGATCCATTCCGTTCCAGGTGTTGAACCGGGGAGCCAAGTCCGCAGTCGGACATGTCTCGCTCGTTGCGCTGGAGCCATTCGAACATGGGGCCCGCCGCTTTCGTGAACATCTCGAATTCCTCGTCGGACTCCGCCACGTGGATCGAGAGGCGCCGGTCATTCTCGATGGCGGCGGCGGCGGAGAGGCGGAGCAGTTCCCCTGTGGTGGAGTAAGGGGCGTGCGGAGAAAGGGCAGCCCTGTACTGATCCCCATGCGGCAGGGACGCAGCCCGCCCCATTGTCTCGCGCAGGATGGCCGTGGGGGTGCGAAGCCCGCGCAGCCCTGTCATTTCGAGAAAAGAAATGACCCGCAGCGGAGTGGTCCTCCAAACCGCCGGGAGGAGAGAGGGCACCGCTTCGATGTCTCCCACGGTCGTCGTCCCAGTGCGCACGAGCAGGTCCGCGCCGCGCACCCATGATTGCTCATAGCGGGCAAGGTCCCACTGGAGCTTAAGCCCGAGGATGCACTTGATCCAGGCGGAGAAGGACCTTTGAGGAGAGATCTGCCCTACCATGTCGGTATAGTCCAGGTGGCAGTGGGCATTGACAAGTCCGGGAAGGAGGGCCGCCTCGCCGAGATCGAGCGACTCTCCGTTCCAGATGGCCGACACATCCCGCCATCGTCCGACGGTTTTGACCTGCTGGTTCCAGATGACCACCGCCCCGTCGTCAATGGGGGGACGGGTGATGGGCGCGACCACCCGCGCGCGAAGAATCACGGGAGCGGACGGCATGGGAGGAAGCCAATCATCCCGTCGGGCTGGCTGGGTGCAGTGCCTGAGTCAGCAAGGGAACGGCCGGCGCCGGGGAGTTACATCTCCGCTTCCTGGCGTTTGACCTTGAGGAGGGATGCCTCGGTGTGTTTGACCGATTTTCGTTTGTTGTGCCGTTTACGGATCTGCTGCTCGATTTTTTTGAAGACCAGATCAATGGCCGAGTAGAGATCGCTCTCCGAGTCCTCGGCAAAGAGGTCCGGGCCGCGCACACCCAGCCGGACCGAACAACAGAACTGACGCTCGGGAACCTTGGTATGGTCATGGTCCAACGCCACTCTCGCATCGACGGCCCATCGGTCGAGGTGTTCGAGCTTATCAATCCGGCTGAGGATGTGATCTTCGATGGCCTTGGTGAGGGTGACGTTGTGCGTCGTAAGGATGAACTTCATGGGAATAAGATGCAGTCGGTGTCAAATAAAATCCAGCTAAAAGCTAACGTGTGACGAACTGGCGGTGGGCGCCGAAGACATCGCGCAGGGAGGATGAGAGCTGGTCCTGGAGGGCCTGGAGTTGCCGGTAAACGGCCACGTTCGCGCTCCTGGGCTCCGCCGTCTCGGCGGTGTTGAGCGTGACGAATTCGTCGGTGATGGCTTCGATGGTGGTCTTCTCGCCCTGCTGCAAGCGCCAGCACCAAAGGGCTTGGAGGGCGGCTCCATAGGCGGCGCCTTCGCCCACGGTGAGAGTGACCACCTGCGCGCTGAAAATGTCCGCCATGATCTGGCGCCAGATCTTCGAGTTGGCTCCGCCCCCGGTGGCGCGGATCTGGCTGGGCGCCACCCCCAATTCCGCCAGGCGGCGCAGGCCATAGTTCATCCCCAGCGTGACGCCTTCCATCGCCGCGCGGGCGAAGTGGGCAGCGGTGAAAGTCCTCGTGTTCACTCCGAAGAATACGCCGGTTCCGGCAGGCACGTTCGGGGTCCGCTCGCCCTCCAGGTAAGGGAGGAGGAGCAACCCATCCGAGCCGGGGGGGGCCTTGGCGACCGCGCGGTCCATCTGCTTATAGTCGAACTCGAAGTCGCGGCGCACCATCTCGGTGGCGACCGTCACATTCATCGTGCAGAGGAGGGGGAGCCAGCGGTTCGTGGAATCGCAGAAAGCGGCGATCTCGCCTTTGGGATCAATCACCGGTTTGTCTGAGCAGGCATAGATCGTGCCGCTGGTGCCGAAGCTGGCGGTGATCACTCCGGGGCGGGTGTTTCCGGTGCCGATGGCGCCCATCATGTTGTCTCCGCCCCCGGCGCTCACCAGGACGTTCGAATCCAAGCCCAATGCCTTGGCCGTGGAGGGCTGGAGGGTCCCAACGGGCTGGTCGCTGGGCATCAGCGGGGGCAGTTTGGAGGGGAGATCAGCGTCGATGGCCGCGAGGGCGGCGGAGGACCATTTGCGTTTGCGCACATCCAGGAGGGCTGTCCCGCTGGCGTCTCCGAATTCCATCACCGCGCGACCGGTGAGCCAGTGGTTCAGATAGTCGTGCGGGAGGAGGATCGTGGCGAGACGGGCGAAATTCGCCGGCTCATTCTTTTTGAGCCAGAGGATTTTCGAAGCCGTGAAGCCGGGGAGAACGGAATTGCCGATGGCCCGGATGGCGGCCTTCGAGCCGCCGAGCGCGGCGGTGATCTCGTCGCATTCGGCGGAGGTGGAGGTGTCGCACCAGAGTTTGGCGGGGCGGATGACCTCACCTGACTTGTCGAGGGGGACAAAGCCATGCTGCTGTCCGCTGACCCCGATGGCCTTGACTTCGGCGGGGCTGGCCTTGGCGGCTTTGAGGGCCTGTTTTATAGCTTTGGCAGTGGCATTACGCCACGTAAGGGGGTCCTGCTCTTTGGCGCCGGGCGGGAGATTCGGGATGAGGCCGTAGGCCACGGCGGCGGAGGCCAGTACTTTGCGCTTGGCGGCGTCCAGAACCAGGACTTTGGTGGACTGCGTGCCGCTATCGATTCCCAGTATCAGTGTTCTCATATCTTGCTCCATTACGCCGCGCCCACGGAGACGCGGTCCGTCTCAGGGGCCGGTTCGGCGTCCACCCACTTGCCGTGCTCGCGGATGAGGTCCAGGAGCCGGTCCACGGCTTCCGCTTCCGGGATGTTGAACCTCACTGGGGTCTTGCCCACGTAGAGGTTGATCTTCCCGGGCGCCCCGCCCACGTAGCCAAAATCGGCGTCGGCCATTTCGCCGGGGCCGTTGACGATGCAGCCCATGATGGCGATTTTTACGCCTTTGAGGTGCTCCGTGCGCGACTTGATGCGGGCGGTGACGGTTTGGAGGTTAAAAAGCGTGCGTCCACAAGAGGGGCAGGCCACATAGTCCGTCTTGAACGAACGGCAACCGCCCGCCTGAAGGATGTTATAGGCCAGGCGCAGGCTGTGGATCGGACGAACCTCCCCGCGCACAAGGACGGCATCCCCGATGCCGTCTGCCAGCAGCGAGCCTACGACGACCGAGGCGCGCAGCAGGGCCGCCTCCGAGGGCCAGGGTGTCCGCGGGAGTCCGAGGCAATCCTTGAGCAGGATGGGATTCGGCGTTCCCAGGCGCTTCAGTTGCCCTGCCAGAAGGCGGAACGCGGTGAGGGCGGGCAGGGGAACATCATCGCTCACGGTCACAAGCTGGGTGTGGCAATTGGGAGCGAAGTCCCGGGTGGGATCCACTTCGCACACGTTCAGGTCCTCATAGATCGCTTCCGGTCTCGCCTCGTCGCGCGGGGAGAGCCTTGGCGTAACTCCATCCCAAACTGCCCGGGTGACAACGACTCGGATGGTCTGTTGGCCTCCGCACTTCACGCCTGGGGCAAGTTCGATCTCCGGTGTCTCGCGGCGTTGGAAATGGAAAGGATCGAAGGGGGTCTGAACTCGAGGGACCTCGGCATGGTTGGAGAGGGCTGGGATCAGGTCCAAGAGTTCGGTGCAAACCTTGATCTCGTTCGGCGAATCCTCGGTGAGCGACACGCGGATGGTATCGCCCAGGCCGTCACAAAGAAGCGAACCAATCCCGATGGCGCTCTTGATGCGTCCATCCTCCCCTTCGCCCGCCTCGGTGACGCCCAAGTGCAGGGGGTAGTTCCAATCGGGCCCCAGTTCGTGGAGCCGGGCGGCGAGCAGGCGGTAACACTCAATCATCACCTTCGGGTTCGATGACTTCATCGAGAAGACCAGGCTGTGGTAGTTGTGCCGGCGCGCGATGCGGGCAAACTCCAAGGCGCTTTCGACCATTCCTAATGGGGTGTCGCCGAAGCGGTTGAGAATGCGATCGCTCAGAGATCCGTGGTTGGCCCCGATCCGCATGGCGCGTCCGAGTTCCTTGCAGAGCTTGACCAGGGGAGTGAAGCGCTCATCGATCCGCTCGAGTTCGGTGGCATACTGGTCATCGGTGTACTCTTTGACGGCGAATTTTTTGGAGTCGGCGAAGTTACCAGGGTTGATGCGCACTTTCTCGACCCACTTGGCGGCCTCGAATGCGGCCTCCGGTTTGAAGTGGATGTCCGCCACCAGCGGCACGGTGCAGCCGCGCGCGCGGAGTTCGCGGGCGATGGTCTTGAGATTGGCGGCGTCCTTCACCGTGGGGGCAGTGATGCGGACCAACTGGCAGCCAGCCGCCACCAAGTCGAGGGTCTGCTGGACCGAAGCCGCAGTGTCCATGGTATCGGAAGTGATCATGGACTGCTTCACGACGGGATGGCTCCCGCCAATGATCACGCCTCCACGGGCGGGATCGCCGATCACCACTTCCCGCGTCGGGTGGCGCCTATGGAGGAACGGGGAGAAACTGAGCTTCATGAAGCCGAGTCAGTGAGTTGACCCCGGGCTTGGCGCCACCGCCGAGTCGGCGGTGGGGGCGGGTCTGACGACCTCCTCGACTTGCGAACCACGCTGGATGAGGGCTTTGAAGAATGGGAGGCGGCGGAGGTCAAAGAAGGTGACGTAGAGCATAAACGAAATCAGCAGCACCGCAAAGGCGGTGGTCGTGTATTCGATCAGGCGCAAGCTCAAGGGTTTGCGGCGGATCTTCTCGATGATTGCGAGCATGATGTGTCCGCCATCCAGCACGGGGATGGGCAGGAGA
>ORJL010750302.1_pt1 | contig 12081 bp, 12 predicted proteins | sample 1779941 | NCBI WGS metagenome assembly ORJL01 (sample SAMEA104232317, study PRJEB22302) | groundwater metagenome | biome: forest; feature: aquifer; material: groundwater | place: USA | collected 2011-08-07 | depth 5.8 m
ATATTACTGCAATTGCAATTGCTGATGAGCTTTGCTCCGCAGCAGAACTAGTGATGAAAAAAGCAACAAACTGTCCTGTTGCAGTTATACGTGGATATGATTTTAAAAATGAAAACTCTTCTATCCGTGATCTTATACGTCCTCAAAGTGAAGATCTGTTTAGATAGATATGCTTTGTTTGCAATAGGATTATAATCCAAAGAAGAAAATTTTACTTGAAATTGATTATCAAAACTGAATTACACTGTCATAATTCATTCTCAAATTTTCATGTAGGTGATAAAGAAGCACCTTATGATTGTAATGTCTCTATAAGGGATCAATTGGAGTGCTCTTATAATTTGGGATTAGATGCAATCTTTGTTACTAATCATAATACTTTGGATGGATATCATCAGTTATTACAATACAAAAAAGATCACTTGAAATTTCAAAATATTGAAGTCTATCCAGCAGAGGAAATCACCACTGATACAGGTGCACATGTTTTAGCCTATGGCATTCACGATGAAATTAGACCTGGAATTACTTTAGAAGAAATAATAGATGAAGTTAGAAAACAGGGTGGAGTTTCATCAGCACCACATCCATTTAGTTTGCTAGATGCACTTCGTGACAGCGCAAAAAAATGTGATATGGTTGAGGTATTCAATAGCAATAACGTGGATATTCTTTCAAATGCCCGAGCAACTCAATTTGCATTAGATAATAAAATGACGCAGGTAGCTGGCAGTGATTCTCACGTTCTCTCAACACTGGGGCGTTGTGTTAACATGATAGAATCTGAAAATAATCTTGATGACATATTGCAATCAATGAAACATGGAAAAATTGAAATTTCACAAACGGGATATGCATTACAAAATGAAACCCTTGATCATCTGAAATACAAAATTCATAATTCAAAAGATTATCTCATTGACTATATCTCGGAGCATTATCCTAACGCAAAATGGCTTTTGACTTTTTTACTAAGGGTTTATGATGTAAATCAAAACAGTCATGTCTGGTCACTATTTTACAAAATAGCAATTTTTTTGATGAAAAGAATTTCTCAAAAAATTAATTTCCAAAACTATGATCCTGGAATTATGAAAGATCGAAATCTTGGTACTATGTTTAAAATGGCGTTATAGTTAAACATAGGACAGGAAGTATTAGAACATATTTTGCAAGAACCTACTGTTTCAACTACTCCCGATCTTAATTATTGCTAGTCTGCTGATTTAGTAATACTTATGGAGAAATGAAATCCGATGATATGATGACATGTGAAACTTATAATTACAAACACAATATCAATAACTGAGTGCCCGCAGAAAAGAAAGTGAATAATAATCCAATTTTACGAAAAGAAAAGACTAGGCAATTTTATATTATAATATTGTTGAGTATTATCATAACGGGAACATTAATTGCATTTTTTCTCAATAATCAAGCTAAGGTTGTAACCATCGGAATTGCAGTGTGGGGTGATGATGATGGATATTATCGTAATGTTGATAGCTTCAAGGCTGGACTTGAGACATTCGGGTTTATTGAAGACAGAAATATTAAATTTGTCATAAAAAATGCTCATACCGACAACAAAGTACAGAGATCTATCATCCAAGATTTCATAAATAATAAAGTTGATTTGATCTATACAATTACGACTCCTGCCACTTTGATTGCTCAAGAGATGACTTCGGAGATTCCCATAGTCTTCTCCATAGTTACTTTTCCAGTACAAACTGGAATTATTGAAAGAATAGATAACTCTGGAAACAATCTAGTTGGTACGTCCAACTATGTTCCAATCAGTAACCAGCTCGATTCTGTATCCAATATCATCTCTCTTACCAAGATAGGTTTTGTACACAGGGATGGAGAACCGAACTCTGAGATTCAATTTATGGAAATAAAGGATTATGCGGTTGAAAGAGGCATTGAGATAATTGAAATTGCGCCAAGAGATATAGATGAGGTAGAAGGGGCAGTTTTACATGTAATTGATGATGTTGACATGTTCTATAATGCGTGTGATACTTTGATACAAACGGGAGCAAATGAGATTGTAATCAGAATAGCATCAGAAAATAAAAAACCTGTAGTTGTCTGTAATGAAGATGATGTTGTAGCAGGGGGGTTATTTGGCTATGTGGCGAATTTTAAAGAATTGGGAATGCAATCAGGGCAACAAGCAGCTTTGATCTTACAGGGAATTAAACCGAGTTCTTTAGTCACAGAGTTTCAAAAAAATGAATATATCATCATAAATCTCAAGACTGCAAAACTACTTGAAATTGAAATTCCAGAAGAAATACTTGTTATTGCAGACGAGTTGATTCAATGAACAAATACTATTTTTTAGTTGTTTGCGGCATTGTGCCGCTCTTACTTACACCAATATGGATATTTGTTATTACGTCTGAGTTTGAAAAATTACCCTCCGATTATCACTATTATGAAGAACAGATAGGACTCAACAGTATTGTCCAACAGTATGGCGACGAATTACCCCCACCGTTTAAGCATTTCGACATTCACGAAATCACAGTTGTAGGCATCAATAACAATATTCTAAAAATCGTAAGTAATCTACAGGCAACAAATGTTGATAATGGGTTCAAGTTTCTGGATGAAACAAGAAATTTTTTTGTTACTCGGGATACTAGAGCACACGAAACAATAGAAAAAGGATATTTTTTCTTCCCTCCAAATACACAACAGCATGATTATTTTCTGACATTTCCATTAGCATTTACTCACGCAACATTTACTTTTGAAGGAAAAGATATAGTTCAAGGTCTTGAAGTTTACAAATTCAGTTGTGTCTCTCAACCTTATGATATAACAAACGCAATACCGCAGTTCAAAGGATACAAAGTTATGAGTTACTACAAATGTGTAATTTGGATAGAACCAGTTACGGGCAAACATGTTGATTTTCTATTAGAATGGGACAGTTTCTATGAAGAGAATAACGAGATTACATTTTTGGCTGAAAAAGGTCACAAAAGAACCAGTCCTGATTATGTAACAAAACTAGTATCTAGTGTAAAAGAAGAAAAAATGATCTTCCAAACATACAATCTGTTTATTCCAATAATCCTGTTAGTTGGTGGTTCTTTGATTTTGATAATTAGTCGCTTTTTTATTATAAAAAAAACAGCAGAACTGGAAATTATCAAATCAAATCTATCTCATAATGTTGATGAATTAGAAGAGATTGTTAACCAAAGAACGATAGAACTGGTAGCATCTGAAAGACTTAGTACGATTGGCCAACTGTCATCAAGAATTTCTCATGACCTTAGAAACCCATTATCTGTACTTCTGGCATCTTTAGATATAATAAAACAACTAAATACGAATAAAGACATACGTATGCAGAGATCACTAGATTTAGCTACTGATGCTGTCGAAAGAATAAGACATCAAGTAAATGATGTATTAGACTTTGTTCGACTTACTCCATTACGTCTTGAAAATACATCTTTAACCAAACTCATCATGTCTGTACTAGAAACATTGGAAAAACCAAGTAATGTTGAGATAATATTGCCTACGCATGATTTTGAAATCGAATGTGACAAGCAAAAATTAGAAATTGTCTTTATAAATATTTTATACAATGCATTTCAATCTATTGAAGAACAAAATGGTTCAATCTACATACGTCTTTTCAATGAATTAAATAACTTAATTAAAATAGAAATTGAAAATACTGGACCTCCAATTCCAAAAGAAGAAGTCTCGAAAATATTTGAGCCTCTTTTTACCACTAAATCAAAAGGAACCGGTTTTGGACTACCTAGTTGTAAAAACATAGTTGAACAACACAAAGGAACAATAACAGTTAATCCAGATCCAGTCATATTTACAATAACATTACCTATAAAACAAGATAATCTTATAGGAGAACCAAACCATGTCTAAAAATTTAGAAAAGGAACACAAAACCATTCTATTAATTGATGATGACAATGATGTTTTGGAATCCACACGTATGATACTTGAAATGAGGGGCCACAATGTAATTACAGCATCAAGTGGTGAAGTAGGAATTTACCTGTATAAAGAACACAAACCATCGCTAGTACTTTTAGATCTAAATATGCCAAAAACTGATGGGTTTGAAACTTTTTCCAAATTAATTGCATATGACAAAAATGTTAAAGTTGTTTTGTATACTGGTTCACTACTTAATGATAATAAAGTAAAACAAGCATATAAGACCGGTTTGTTGGATATAATTCTTAAGCCTGTATCATTAAATGAATTGAATAGAATTATTAATAAATACATTTGAGTTTATTGTTACATCTTAGATACAAAGTTTTTTGAGGAAGTTTATGCTTAATTATGAACACAAAAATGGTGTGAAATTCATGTAATGGAAATACGATGAAGTATAAATCGCCACTCAAAAACCAAATAATTATTCAACACATTACACAATAGAGACAAATCAAAATATTGTATATAATTTAACAATAATTAATCAAAATTCAGTCCAAAATAAACTCTAAATTATAACATTTCAATTATCTATTTAATGAAATAGCAAAATCCCTCTCAAAAGTTAATCCAAGCTAATTTTGTTAATATGGCGTTTTACTTTTAAAATAGATTTTAATATAACAAAACAAGCATCAGGAATTAGATATCAATATGTCTGAATCAAATGAGAAAAAATTGGATGCCACTGGATTGTTTTGCCCAGAGCCTGTATTTAGGACCAAAATTGAGATTGAAAGAATGCAGGTAGGACAAATACTAACTGTCTCTGCCGATGATCCTGCAGCTGAGGATGATATTTCAAGATGGGTGACAAGAAATGGTCATGTACTATTGGATATGAAAAAAGATGGTAACACAATCACTTTTCAAATTAAAAAGGTGAAATAAAACAAAATCATGGCATATGTTACTAGTTCTGATATTTTAAACCGAGTTGGCAATACCCCACTTGTAAAATTAGATTCTCTTTCAAATCAAAAAGTTACATATTTTGCAAAACTTGAAGGTCACAATCCATTTGGTTCTGTAAAAGATAGAGCTGCATACTGGATGATTAAAGATGGTGAAGAAAAAGGTAAGCTTACAAAAGGAAAAAGTATCATTATTGAACCTACATCTGGAAACACTGGGATTGCACTAACCGGTATTGCAAATTTACTTGGTTACAAAGTTGAGATTGTGATTCCTGAAAAAGCCAGTAATGAAACCAAGGATATTATTCGAAATCTAGGGGCCAAAGTTTTTGAAACTAGTGATGATCTTTGCCCAAAGGTTGGAGCTGGAACTGATCAAAGCATAGCACTGGCAACTTCCATAGCCGCATCAAGACCTGATATGTATTATTCTCCAAATCAATACGCAAACGAGGCAAATTTCATGGGTCATTACGTTGGAACAGGTCCTGAAATTTGGAAACAAACTGATGGAAAAGTTACCCATTTCTTTACAGGCGTTGGAACTGGAGGAACAATTACTGGAATTGGTGCCTTTCTTAAAGAAAAAAATCCCGATGTTAAAATTATTGGATGTCAACCTCAGCAAAATCACCTAATTCAAGGATGGCGAAATTTTGAAGAATCTGCAAAACCTGATTTGTTTTTAAAACGAGAAAATGTAGTTGATGATTGGGTGTCTGTTAGTAATGATGAAGCATTTTCTGTTGTAAAAGAAGTACTTAGGAAAGACAAATTATTAGTCAGTCCTTCTTCAGCAGCTGTTTATGCATGCATGAAAAAATATTCTATTACTAGTGATGCATGCGTAGTTGGAATCTTTGCTGACGATGGAAGAAAATTCAAGAGCGTTTATGCTAAACAAAATGTTATGACCGAAAAAGAATTTGAAGATGCTCTCAAAGAAGCAAAATACATGTCAGAATTGGCGTATTGACTTTCAAATCTCTGACTTTTTAGCACTATCCTCTAAAAGATTTTTCAGATGAGTTTCATAAAACTCCCGAAAAAATTTATTCATATCCATTTCATGATGCAGACACACATTGCTTGATTCTATTAATTTTTCTCTGAGTTCTTTACTCCATTTACTTTGTTGTTTGTCTTTTGATTTAATAATTGATGGATTTTGTTTCACTTCTTCCATGTTTGTTAATAGTTTTAGTCCAAGCTGGCGTAGTTTGCTTATGCTGAGCAAAAATAATCCTGATTGTTCCTTATCTACTAAATTTATCAATGCGTGTGCTTGAGTATAGTATTCTGTTCCCTTTTCATTATATTTTTTAAATTCATTGATACGGTTTTGCCAATATCGCTCTGTAGTGTTTTCTATTACTTTGTAATTAAATTGAATTTCAGCTAGTTCTTTTCCTAATTTAGCTAAATTATCACTATATTCCTTGGCTGATTTTTTTAATTTTTCAAGTTCTTCAGTCATAACATGCCTAAATTTTTCTGCAATAAAGAGTTTGGAATCTAATTTTGAGCATGATTCTTCCATGAATCATTTGATATTTTTGAATAATCCATTATGCATTTTTCACAAAACGAATCCCACTCTCCAATTTCTAAACCTCTAAAAAATTCCCTTGTCCACTCGTATGGTGGTTCTTTTCTATATTGAAATTGCTGAATTGTGTAAATGTCTTTTTCACTAAATTTATTCAAACATTTTTTGCATTGAGCGTTTTTCATTAGATAATTTGTGGATTAGATTGGTTATTTAGGAATTTTCTGTAAGGTACTTGTCTACATCTATTGCAGCCATGCATCCAAACCCTGCTGCAGTAACTGCCTGCCTATAACTTCTATCATGTACATCTCCTGCTGCAAAAACTCCTTCTACATTCGTATGTGTTTTATTTTTTAAAATAATATACCCTTCATTATCTACATCAATTTGTTTCTTGAAAAGTTTTGTATTTGGCTCATGACCAATTGCAACAAAAAGACCTGCAACATCTAGTGTTTTTTCTTCACCTGTTTTGATATTTTTTAATACTGCCTGGCGCATTTTTTGATCCCCTTTGATGTCTGTTACTTCATAATTCCAATGGAATTTTATTTTATTGTTTTTCATTGCTCTATCTTGCATTATTTTACTAGCACGTAATGATTCTCGTCTATGTACTAGGTGTACAGTTGTTGCAAATTTAGTGAGAAATGTTGCTTCTTCTACTGCAGAATCTCCTCCACCTACTACTATCAATTCTTGATTTCTAAAAAATGGGCCATCACATGTTGCACAATATGATACTCCTTTTCCTGCAAATGTCTGCTCTCCAGGCAATCCTATTTTTCTAGGATTTGCCCCTGTTGCAATAATTACAGCTCTTCCCTCATATTCTTCTGAGGCTGTTAGAACCTTGAATGGTTTGTGTCTGAAATCTACATCTACTACTTCATCGTCTATTATTGTAGTTCCCATTCTCTGCGTTTGTTTTCTCATCTCTATCATTAAGTCTGGGCCCATTATCCCTTTTTCAAATCCTGGATAATTCTCAACTTCTGTTGTATTGACTAATTGCCCGCCTGGCAATATGCCTGATAAAATAACTGTGTCATATCCTGCTCTTGAACAATAAATTCCTGCAGTATACCCTGAAGGGCCTGCTCCAATAATTACTATGTCAAATTTTGTTTTCCTTTTATCTGGCATCTTTGGTGAGTCGTCTTTGTTTTCAAGTATTGTTGCACCAGAGTCTGCAGCCATCATAATATGACATCTTTGAATTTCATTATTAAATGATTATGATTTAAAAATAAGATAATTCATAACTACAAATCACTTCCTGTTAATTTCTTTAACACTTGTTGATGGGGTTCACATAATTTTCCATTTTCTAGCTGCGAATACAATAGATCTTTTTGCCAATGTGCATTAAAAAGTCTACATTCTGTTTTGTCGCAAAACGCTTCACCTGTTTCAAAATAAAATATTGCTTGTAACAGATAACCTTCTATGATTTTTGATAGTCTAGTATCGTTATATTCTAGATATGTTCCTTTGTATTTTTGCTTTATTGATTCTACATTTATGCCCTGCGTGTAATTTGATATTAGATCTAAATAGTATTCTCTTGGTTTTGCAGGTGCTTCAATTATTCCTGTTGTTGAAATTATTGAAGGATTTGCGCCGATTACTGCTCTTCCGTGATATCTGTAATCATTACAATCATACGTACATGTCAATTTGTTTGTAAAAAAAATATGGAATAAATCTAATGATGTTTCCTCATTTGGGATTAATTCTGTTAATACTTTTTGAAGTTCAAATCCGTCATACATGATAATATTTTCTGTTTTTGCAGTGTCTTCGAAATTTGCTTCTTCAAAAAGAATCTCATCTACACTGGGTTTGTGTTTTTCATATGGTTTTCTAGAATTGAAAATTCTACATGATGCAATTTTTGCAGCTGTGTCTTTTTTTGCAAATTTTAGAATATTCTCTCTTGTTTCAACTTGAACTGGAAATGTTTCTTTCAGAAAACCAGCCAGTATCCCAAGTTGAATATTGGAAACAGCAGGTTCGTCATACAAAAATATTTTTGAGATCTTCAATGAATCAATAAATTGATGATTGTTTATCTTTCTAACTCTTTGATTTTCTCTGCTGTGATTTCAGCTGCTTTTCTTCCTGAAAACAACATTGAACCATACGTAGGGCCCATTCTTGCCAGTCCATATGTTTCAGTCACAGACATTCCTGCTGCAACCAATCCTGGATATACTTCACCAGTATTGTGAACCACATGCTCTTCTCCTTCGTTTACATACATTGGATTCATTCCCTTCCATTCTACTAATCCTCTATCGACAAGTCGCTTTACTGCAACAGAGTCATGACCTGATGCATCAATAACCATTTTTGCCTCAAGTGCAATTGGATCTACACATGTGATGTTTCTTGGTAATGCTGACACTGGCATCCAATTAACAACAATGCCTGCAACTCTGCCGTTTTTTAAAACAAGATCATCAAACTTTGTAAGATTGAGAAATTTTACTCCTGCATCACATGCAGCTGCAATTAATTTTGAAACCGCATGTGGTCCGGGTGTTAAGTACAATCCCTCTGAAACTTTTTTGTATGGAACGCCTAATTCATCCCACATCTTTTGTGCTGGTTCTCTAACTGTTACTGGATTCATCATGTATCCACCTAGCCAGTAACCTCCGCCAAGGTAATTGTTTTGTTCAACAACTAAAACTTTGAAACCCATATTTGAAAGATCTCTGCTTGCAGTTAACCCTGCAGGTCCTGCTCCTATAATTATCACATCTGATTCTGCTCTGTCTATTAGAACTGAGTGCCATTCATTTGCAATTGCACGAGTAATATCGACTTCACGAACATCAGTAAATATTTTTGTTGATTTTTCTGCAACAGTAGCTTTTTGCATGGAAATATTGCTTCTTAGAACCCATTAATACTTTCCCACTTTTTTTAAATTAGGGGAAACTAATTCTAAGATGCCAGAATTATTTACAGTATAGGAAAATTCATGTATGACATTGAAATCTTGCCTCCTAAACTTCCCTATATCAAAAATTTATATCATAACTCAAAGGACTTTCTATTGTATTGACCGTATCTGATCTTAAACAATCGTATCCAGACTCACCCAAACCTAAAATTAATTGGGCAAGAATGGAGGAGGCTGAAGACTTTGCTAATACTGTAAAGTTATTCCGTCAAGGAAAATATGATGAAGACAGCTTTAGACGATATAGACTCCAGCATGGGGCATATGGCACCAGAATGACCAATGATTATGCTATGGTTCGAATCAAATTACCTGCAGGAGAAATTTATCCGCACCAACTTGAAAAAATATCTCAACTAAGTGAGCAATTTTCTATAGGAAGTGCTCATTTTTCTACAAGAGAAAATATTCAATTACACTGGGTAATCTTAGAAGATGTTTCAGAAATTTTACGAGGACTAGCTGAAGTAGGTCTTACATCACGTGAAGCATGTGGCAATTCTGTAAGAAATGTAATGTGTAGCCCTTTATCTGGAGTTTGTCCTGATGAAGAATTTGATTCTACTCCGTATGCACTTGCCACAGCTCGGTTCTTCTTAAGAAACCCATTATCGCAAAGTCTCCCAAGAAAATTCAAATTTAATTTTACATGTTGTGAAAAACATGGAATGGTAAGAATGGTAGATGTTGGATTGATTCCACAAACTAGAGACTTGGATGGAACTATTCAAAAAGGATTCAAAATTTTTCTTGGTGGAGGATTAGGTAACAAGTCTTTTGTCGGTTATCAATTAGAAGAGTTTACTCCAGAAGAAGATCTTTTGTATACCTCAATTGCAGTACTGCGAATCTTTGATCGACTAGGTGATAGAAAAAACATGGCCCGAAATAGAATGCGTTATCTTGTAAATGACATGGGTTGGGAAAAATTCCAAAATCTAGTTCTTAAAGAAAGAGCTATAGTAAGGGCAACTCAATCAGTTATCACTCGTCTTGAAGTAGATCATACACCATCAATAATTAAAAGACCAATTAAAATATCTGATGAAAGCGGAAGTTCAATTCCTGATGGATACACAAGATGGCTAAAAACCAACACCCTAAAACAAAAACAGTCTGAATATCATTCTGTATTCATAACCCTTGAGGCTGGAGACATTACATCAAATCAGATAATTGCCCTGGCAACAATAATTAGAGAATTCTCCTCAGAAGGTTATGCAAGAGTTGGGTTTGTACAAAACATTGCATTACGTTATGTCCATGATGATGATTTGCCACGTCTGTATTCCAAACTGCTTACTGTAGGATTGGCAAAGTCTGGCGCCTTAACCATGGCTGCCCCTATTGGTTGCTCAGGCACAACTTCATGTAATCTTGCTTTGACTAACTCTCATAGACTGGCAAAGGAAATTCAAAGAAAATTCCTCGAACTCAAATTAGACCAAGATGATGATTTACGTGATTCCTCAATTAAGATAAGCGGATGTCCAAATGCATGTGGTCAACATGGAATTGCCACAATTGGTTTCTTTGGTGGGGGAGGTAGAGTTGGAAAAGAAATGTATCCTAACTATCAAATGTCTTTGGGAGGACGCTCTGATGGAGAAACAATGCTCGGTGCCACATGTCATAGAATTCCTGCAAAAAGAGTAATTCCAGTAATCTTAAAAATTATTGAATTATTCAAACAAAATAAAAAATCTGATGATACTCTTAAAGATTGGATGCACAGAGTTGTAAACGGAAAAGAAGATTCTGAAATAAAATCTATCCTTGATATAAGAAAAGCTTTGGATTCATTTACAATTCCACCTACAAAAGAAGAAGATCCTGATTTTTACAATGATTATGGAAGTGATTCTAGCTATCACACAAAAACTGGAAAAGGCGAATGTGCAGCATGAGCCAAGAAAAAACAGTCAAAACAACAACTGATATTGATTCACTGAGATCTGAAATTAGAGATAAAAGTATCAGAGTAATTGATGTACGAAGAGAGGAAGATTACAAACAGAGCCATATTCCAACTGCAGTAAATCTTCCACTTGCAAATTTATTATCCGATGATAGTCCCGAACGTGTTTTAAAACTTGTAAATGCAATGGGCATAGACGATGAAACCCCTGTGGTAGTTTATGACGATACATTTGGCGCGCTTGCATCTAGAGTTGCTTGGACGTTGGAATACCTTGGTCATTCTGACGTATCTTTACTTGAAACAACTTTTAGTAAATGGAAATCACTTGGTTTGGAAAATGACAATAAAATACCAGAAATCCAAAGCAAGAACCATTCCATTCATCTTAAACCTGAAATTTTAGCTACATCTGATTATTTGGAAACATCAAAAGATAAACCAAATGTGATCCTCATTGATAACAGGGAAAGACTAAACTATTTGGAACAACATATTCCTGGCGCAATAAATCTTCCATACCGAACTCTTGCAACTCAAGATAAAATTCTACGACCAAAGGATGACATGAAGCGACTTTTAGATAACCGGAGAATTTCAGGCAATTCTGAAATTATTACTTATTGTGGAAGCGTTGGAACTCTTTCGGGTTTGGCTTATTACGCACTAAAATCAGTTGGTTTGCCTAATGTTAAGCTGTATGTCCGCTCTTTCAAAG
>ORJL011046594.1_pt1 | contig 12081 bp, 11 predicted proteins | sample 1779941 | NCBI WGS metagenome assembly ORJL01 (sample SAMEA104232317, study PRJEB22302) | groundwater metagenome | biome: forest; feature: aquifer; material: groundwater | place: USA | collected 2011-08-07 | depth 5.8 m
CCACCTCGAGTTCATGCAGGAGGACATCAGAAAACTGCGAACGCAGGTCGATATCCTGGTTTCCTCCCACCACTGGGGTTTTCTCGACGAGGTGTTTGCGTACCAAGAGGATATTGCCCACGCCGCGATCGACGCCGGGGCGGATATTGTTATCGGGCACGGCCCCCATCAGCCGCTGGCGATCGAAGTGTACCGCGGTCGTCCGGTGTTTTACGGATTGGGGAATTTCTCGTTCAAAACCCGGCATTGGCGCAGCAACAAGGGCGCCATAGACGCGGGCGTATCGGGCAAGGATTCCTGGGTGGGAATGCTCGTTGACGCGACCATCGAAGACGGAAAGGTCAATCAAGTTTCATATCGGCTTGCAAAACATAACGAACGGTTCCAGACGTTGATCAGGGATCCCGGGGATGAGCCCGAGCTGATGGACCGGATTGCCGGATTCTCGTCGATCTACAAGACTCGGTTATCGGCGGTGGGCGGACAAGTCGTCGTTTCGCGCTGACTACAAAAATTGCTTACCGGAGAACACGCATGGACCTTCAACTCGGCAACCGCACTGCGCTCGTGACCGGCGCCAGCCGCAGGAAAGGGAACCATGAACTGTATCGGCTTCTGAGGGTACGCCTGTCGTACTCGACAAAGCGCACCCGCGGATATCTCTACGCGACGGGCGCGCCCTTGTTCTTATGCTCTTCGGCCGTTGCGAGAGACATTTGCTGCTTATCGAGGTGCGCCTGCAGCTCGCACCATCCGGCATCGATGTGTTCGCGCAGCGCATTCACGACCGCTTTCCTGTCGCCCGCTTTCATTGCCTTCAGCAGACGACGATGTTCTGCTGCAGCGCGGCCCATCCTTCCGCCGATCAGGTTGATGAGGTCGAACGGATACTTTGCCCATAGCACCTGCACGAAATGCAGTGTCTGCGGCTGCCGGGCGATCGTGTAAAGCTGTCTATGAAAACGGTAGTTGAGGGCGCGCACCGCTTCGCGGTCGCGACGTGTCTCGGCTTCCTCAAATTCACGCTGGAGCTCGCCGAGCGCTGCGTAATTCTGCGGCGTTATGTGCTCCATCGCCGCGAGCGCGAGGCGGCTTTCGAGCAGCATGCGCAGCTCATTGATCTCACGCGTTGCGGAAGCGTCGAACGGTGCGACGATGACGCCGCGATGCGTCTCGCTCAACACATAGCCTTCGGCTTCCAGGATGCGGAAAGCCTCGCGCACCGGCGTAATGCTCAGTTTGAGCTGCGCGGCGATGTCGGCCTGTTTCAGGCGCGTGCCGCGCGGAAAGCGGCCGGACAGTATGCCTTCGCGCAAGAACTCGGCGACGTATTCCTCTTTGGTTTTGAATTCCATGTCGAAGGATTGTACCCGATCGATGTAGTAGAGCGCCGGCTTACCAGGTCGTTCGAGAGTTGGCATTCGATCGTCCTTGCTGGGCGCTCGTTGCGCGGCGGCGCATCACGCTGCCAACATGTCTACGAACTCATGCACCGGCGTCGACTCCAGGCGCTTACGATCCATGCAGAGATCGAATATCGCCGCTTGCTGCTTCGCGGGATAGCGGCGGGCGAGATTCACCTTGAATTTCTGGAGCAGGAGAGGCATGCCGTCTTTGCGCCGGCGTGGGTGGCCCAAAGGAAATTCGACGCTCACTTTGGGAGTTTTCGAGCCCTCCTTGAATACGACTCTTATGGCATTGGCGTTAGAACGCTTATCTGGGTCGTAAAAGTCGCTCGTATAGCGTTTGTCCTCACGCACCACCATCAGCTCGCGCAGGCGGTCTATCCGCGGATCTGCTGCCGCAGCGTCTTCATAATCGGACGACTCCAGCGCGCCCCGCAGCAGACCAATGGCAACCATGTATTGCAGACAGTGATCGCGATCGGCGAAGTTGTGTAACGGGCCCGTCTTCGCGAGCACGCGTATACACGCGAGGTGCGTGTCGAGTTCGATACGCTCGATGTCCGACAGGCGATCGCGAACGAGCGGATGCAGTTGTATAGCGCATTCCACCGCCGATTGCGCGTGGAAACCGGCGGGATACGCGATCTTGAAAAGCACGTTTTCCATGATGTAGCTGCCGTACGGGCGCGAAAGCCTGAACGGCTTGCCACGGAAGAGCACGTCGTAAAAGCCCCACGTCTTCGCGCTCAACCCCGACGGGTAACCCATTTCGCCCTTGAGTGCCATCAGGCCCAGCATCACGGCGCGGCTGCTTGCGTCTGCAGCCGCCCAGCCCTTCCGCGAGCCCGCGTTCGGCGCTTGGCGATAGACGCGCAGCGGGTGACCGTCGATCCATGCGTTTGAGACGGCGTTAATGACCTCTTCGCGACTGCCGCCCAGGAGCGCCGTCACCACGGCGGTCGAAGCCACTTTCACGAGAACAACGTGATCGAGACCGACGCGATTGAAGCTGTTCTCCAGTGCAAGCACGCCCTGTATCTCGTGCGCCTTGATCATCGCCGTCAGCACATCGCGCATGACGAGCGGTGGGCGCCGCCGAGACACGCGAACGCGGGTGAGGTAATCGGCTGTCGAGAGTATTCCTGCGAGATTGTCCGACGGGTGGCACGCTTCGGCGGCGAGCCACGTGTCGTTGTAATCCAGCCAGCGAATCATCGAGCCCAGGCTGAACGCCGCCTGCACTGGATCGAGCTGAAACGAAGTTCCGGGCACTTTCGCACCATTCGGAACAACGGTCCCAGGCACGACAGGCCCCAGAAGCTTCGCACACTCGGGATAGCCGAGCGCTTCGAGGCCGCAGCCGAGCGTGTCCATCAGGCAATACCGGGCGGTGTCGTACGCGAGATCACTGCGAACCTCGTAGTGCAGAGCGTATTCCGCGAGCTCGACCACGATCCGGTCAGGCTCCGGGCGAACGTTCTGATTGCCTTCACTCATCTATCTGCTCAGTCGGCCTGTAACCGGGCGCTCTTCACGACTCTGGACCACTTCTCGACTTCGGTCCGAATGAACGATGCCAGCTCGGCGGGGGAGCTGCCGACCGGCTCGCTTCCGTCGCTCGCAAGCCGCCGTTGCACTTCGGCGTCTCGCACGATTTTCGCGAGCTCTGCGTGCAGTTTTGCGATCGAGGTCTGCGGTGTGCCTGCCGTCGTGAGAATCGCGTACCACCCCACGACGACGAAGTCCGGCAAGCCGCCTTCGATCATCGTCGGCACATCGGGCATCAAAGCGGAGCGTGCGGCGCTCGTCACCCCCAGCGCCCGCAGACGGCCGCTCTTCACATGCGGCAATGTCGCAATGTTGTTGCCGAACGTGATCGGCACTTGTCCCGCGATGACGTCTGTCAACGCCGGAACAGCGCCCTTGTAGGGCACGTGAACGAGCTTCACCTGTGCGACCGTGTTCAGGAGCTCGCCTGCGAGATGACCTGGCGCGCCGTTGCCGGCGGACGCGAAATTGAGCTGGCCGGGCCGTGCTTTCGCCAGCGCGACAAGGTCGCGCGTCGACTTGGCCGGCAGCGATGGGTGAACGACTAGCGTGTAGGACACCGTCGCAAGCAGCGACACGGGAGCGAAGTCGCGGTTGATATCCCACGGCATCTTCGGCTGCAATGAAGGGTTCACCGCGTTCGTAAACGTCGCCATGAAGAGCGTGTGACCATCTGGCGGCGCTTTCGCGACGAGGTCGCCGCCGATGATGGTGCTGCCGCCAGGCCTGTTTTCGACGACGACCGGCTGCGCGAAAGCGTCATTGAGCTTCGGGGCAACGAGCCGAGCGATTGTGTCGGCGCCCCCTCCCGCGGGGAACGGCACGATGAGGCGGATCGCTTTCACAGGGTATGCGCCGCCGGGGGCCCCCGGCTGCGGAGAGCTCTGGGCGCATACGTGAGTAGCGCCACATAGTGCCGTCAGTGCAATTGCAGCTGACCATGCTCGGCATGAATTCGGCGCCCGCTGGAGCCGATGTATGCTTGCAGGCGCTGCTTGTATTCGTACCATCAATCGGCCTTTATCCCGGCTGCTTCGGTGTTGTCCATTAGCTTCTGCCGGAATCCCAACAGCCAAGCTAGTGCTTGCAGCGCGACGAGCAGCACGATCGCACCGATGAACACCTTCGACACGGCGGATTGCGCCAGCGCCCAATAATTGCCATCGGTGATGATAAGCGCTCGCCGGAACGATACTTCAATGCGATCGCCGAGTACCACGGCGAGCAGCAGCGGCGCACAGTCGAACTCGAGCTTGCGCAGTACATAGCCCAGCAGTCCGAAGGCTGCCATGATGAAAATTTCGACGCTGTTGGCCTTAACGCTGTAGATGCCGACTACGCAAACCAGTAGCACGGCTCGCCGCGCCGCTCGCCCAAATCCAATGTGCCGTTCATCGCGGTGCGATCATTTGCCGAGGCCGATCGCCTTAATGACCTGCCCCATCGCCACATATTCGGAGTCGATCAGCTTTCGGAACTCTATCCCGCTGCTGGCCACCACCTTGAGATCGCGCGTTTCCATATATTCCCGGAACTTGGCGGAGCGCGCCGCCTGCTGGAAAGTCTGTTCCAGGAGCGCCAGCCGATCGGGCGCCAGCCCCTTCGGGGCGACGACACCGTGCCACGTCAATGTCGACGCTTCAGGTATGCCGAGCTCAGTGAGACTCGACGCCTGCGGCAGCGACGCGACACGGTCCGGGCCGGTGAGCAGCAGACACTTGGTGGTACCGTCCTTGACGTAGGGCAAGATCGTCGTGATCGCACCGCCATAAATGTTGACGTGTCCGCCGAGATAGTTCTTCAGCGTCTCGCCAGCGCCGCCAAACGGAACCGGGCGCGCCTTGACTCCCATTTTGAGGAAGATACGCTCGAACGAAAGCTGGATGATGGCGCCGACTCCATCGTTGCCGTAGGTGTACTTGCCAGGATTGCTGCGCATGTGCTCGATCAGTTCCTTGGCGTTGCTCGCCGGGAATTCGGCTTTCACGCACAACACGGTCGGCACCGTGTCGATTAGGCTAACGGGCACGTAATCGGTCGGGGAGTACGGCGCGGGCTGGATGTGTGGCACCATGGTGAGAGGCGCGTTTGCGACTCCGCCGAGCGTGTAGCCGTCGGGTTTCGCTTGCGTCACGGCGGCCACGCCGAGGAGGCCTCCGCCCCCCGGCTTGTTTACTACCACAACTTTCTGGCCGAGCATTGGCTCGATTATCTGCGCGAGCTGGCGCATGATGATGTCGGTGCCGCCGCCGGGTGCATAGTGCACGATCAGCTCGATCGGGCGCGACGGATACTTCTCCTGTGCCGCGACTGGTGATCCCGTAATAATCAGGCAGGCCAGCGTGACGAATAGGGATCGAAACATGATCCTCCTCCTAAACGTTTTCTCCGATTCGATTGATTCGATCTCAGGCTCTAACCCACGAATCTCCAGATGATGCATTGTATACACGAATGATGCATTGTATAGTATCTTTTTCACCCGTCAATCGGGGCTGGCACGGTGCTGAATGGTGCTTCTCCGCGACACCGAGAGGTAGTACGCCGGGCGAGCGGATCGAACTTCATTCGGATGTTGCCGATCGCGGACCGTTTTGTTTGCGGAATTCAACTGCAGTAGCAACGGAGAGAGGATATGGAAACCGTCTGGCATCTTCTAAGTCCTGTGGGTGTTCACAAGGCGCCTTCCGCGCCGAGGAGCGCGGAGATCGTCCGGCACGAGCGTGTTATCGGCTTGCTTTCGAATCGGAAGCCGAATGCGACCCCGCTTCTGGAAAATCTCATGGCCCGGCTCAAAAGCCAGGGTTTCGAGACGCGCTTTTATCAGAAACGCAATTCTGCTACGCCGGCTGGCGATGAGCTTTTAAACCGCGTCAGCGCGGAATGCGGTCTGGTCGTCGTCGCCTCGGGCGACTGAGGGGGATGCACGTCGTGGTGTATCCACGACTCAGTGCAATTGGACCGGCATGGCATCCGTGCTTTCACGATTTGCACGACGCCATTTCTACCATTGGCGCGCGCGCAGGCGAAAACGCTCGGCGCGAGTGCTGAGTTCAGGATAGCCGAGATCGCACATCCGCTCGGCGGGACTACGGAAGCCGAGGTCAAGCTGCGAGCGAATGCAGCATGGCCGCAACTGGAGGAATGGCTCAATGCTCATTACGCCACCGCCTGAGCGATTTTCCATTAGCGGAGACCTCGATACAGTGCAACGCTGGTTTCACGAGCGCGGACTGACGGACGGCCTCCCTATCATGCCGCCGACGGAAGAGCGCGTCGCGGCCATGCTGAGTACTGTGAGCGAGCGACGCGAAACGACGCTCGGCACGCTAGTACCCGGGGAAACCGACGCGACGCTTGAGAAGCTCGCCGTAAATGCGGTCATGGCAGGCTGCTACCCGGAGCATTTCCCCGTTGTCGTGGCCGCGGTGCGCGCGATGTTTGCCCCGGTTTTCAATCTGCTGAATGTGCAGACGACGACGCATCCGTGCGCTCCGCTCCTCATCGTAAACGGGCCGATCAGTCGCAAGCTCGGCATCAACGGCGAAGCCGGTGTCCTGGGGCCGGGATTCGTCGCGAACGCGGCGATCGGGCGTGCGGTTCGGCTGGCACTCATGAACGTCGGTTGCGCTTATCCGGGCGATCGCGATCGGTCTACACAGGGCAGTCCGGCAAAATTCTCCTACTGCATGACCGAGAACGTGGCGGAGAGTCCGTGGCCGGAGTTCCACACGTCCCTCGGGTTCGACGCGAGCGAGAGCGTGGTCACCGTCATGGCAGGTGAAGCGCCGCACAACGTCAACGACCACGAGAACCAGTCGGCGGAGGCGTTTCTGGAGATCGTTGCTGACGTCATGCGGGCGCTGGGACACAACACCTGGTATATGACTTACGAGGGCAAGAACGATTTCGCGGTCGTCCTTTCGCCAGAACACGTCGCCCTCCTCAAAGGCTGGAGCCGTCAGGATGTCCAGCAATTCCTCTTCGAGAAAGCTGTCCGGCCGATCCGCGACTTGCGGCGCGGAGGAATGTGGTTCATGCGCGACTCGCCTGACTGGATGAAAGGCGGCGACGACGTGACCTTCTCATGCGTGCGCGATGCCTCGGACATCATCGTCCTCGTCGCCGGTGGAGCCGGGAAGCAAAGCTGCGTGATTCCAGGTTTCGGGTGCTCGCATTTCGTGACCGAGAGAATCGAGACCGACACTGAAGTGTAGCGAAGCGGTCCATCCGGTAGCGATCAGCGCGATGATCGCAGGCTGGGAAAGAGCCTCTGACGCCGAGCTCTATGAGGCGCTCGTCGAGGCACATCTGAGCGACGGACTTCCCGTGGTTCACCCTACGCACGCGGCGCTCGAGGCGTTTCTCGCCGCTGGCGGGACTCCCGGATCGGAGCTCGTCGGCTCGGTGCTCGACCAGGAGGCGAGCGCCGAATCCGTCGCGCTCTGCGCAATCCTGGCGGGCTGCGCGCCGGAGCACATTCCCATCTTGCACGCGTGCATACGGGCGCTCGCCGATGCGGCGCTCAACGCCCGCGGCGTGCTGACGACCACAGGGTCGGCGGCGCTGGCCGTCATTATCAATGGGCCACTTCGGCGCCGCCTCGGCTTCAACGCCGGCGCAAACTGCCTGGGGCCGGGTGTGCGCAGTAATGCAACCGTCGGTCGCGCGCTCTCGCTGATCACGCGCTTTATCGGAAGAGCGATCCCAGGCGTGACCGATATGTCCACGATGGGCCAGCCGGGAAAATACACCTTTTGCTTTGCCGAGAACGAAGAAGAGAGTCCGTGGGAACCTTTGCACGTCGAACGCGGCTTTTCATCGAGCGAGAGCACCGTGACACTGATCGGCGTGGCCGGAACGGTCGAGGTCGTCGACGTGCATGCCAACTCCGCGACCGAGATGCTGGGCGTCATGGCGGAAACGATGGCCGCGCCCAGCGCACTATGGCTGGGCGACGAGGCCATGGTCGGCGGTGGTCAGCCGCTCGTGCTGATCTCTCCGGAATGGGCCCGCTTGTTCAAGGAAGAGAACTTAAGCAAGCACGAAATCAAGCGGCGCCTGTACGAACGAGCGACGTGCACGCTCGACCGCCTCCCGGCCAGCTTCGTCCAGGAACTGGTTCGCAGGCGTCGCGCGCGCTTAGAACCACTGCGAGCATCCCTGCGCGTTGCAATTGATGCGGAGGACATTCTCGTCGTCGTCGCGGGGGGCGTCGGCGTGAAGCAGACGTTTGTGCCGAACTGGAACGGAAGTTCGCGAGCCGTCACGATAGCGGTCTGAGGATCAATCGAGCTTGATGCCGGCTGCTTTGACGACTTTGCTCCAGCGTGCGATTTCAGACTCGATGTGCGCCGTCGCCTGCTGCGGCGTGCCGCCGACTATGACTGCGCCGTCGACAGAGAGACGCTCCCTGACATCGGGAAGCTGCGATGCTTTGATCATTTCGCCGCTCAGTTTGCTCACAATCGCGGCGGGCATATTGGCAGGACCGAGGATGACGTAATAACTCGCAGCCTCAAATCCGGGCAGCCCTGACTCGGCGACCGTTGGTAGCTCGGGCATCGCGCGCGAGCGCTGCGAGCTCGCCATCGCGATCGCACGCAGTCTTCCCGCTTTTACCTGCGGTATCGTCGGCACCGGGCTCGCGAACATCATATCGACTTGTCCGCCGAGCAGATCGTTCAGAGCGGGGCCCGAGCCTTTGTACGGAATGTGAACGGTCTTCACGCCTGCGCTCACGTTAAAAAGTTCGCCGGCGAGATGCGGAATACTCGCGGTGCCGCTCGAGGCGTAGTTGAGCTTGCCTGGGTTTGCTTTTGCGACGGCGATCAGCTCCTTGACGGTTTTCGCCGGCACGTTCGGGTGCACCGTCAACATCATGGCTGCGGTCGCGAAGAAGCACACGCCTGTGAAGTCCTTCACCGGGTCGAACGGCAGCTTGTACAGGCTCGGATTGATGCCGTGACTGCTCGTTGCCATGACGAGCGTGTAACCATCTGGCGGTGAGCGCGCAACGATCTCGGTGCCGATGATCGTGGAGCCGCCCGGCCGGTTGTCGACCAAAACAGTTTGCCCCAGCGGCTCCGATATCTTCTGCGCGATGAGCCGCGCGACGAGGTCGCCACCGCCACCCGGAGCGAGCGGAACCACAAGCCGGATCGGCTTTGCCGGGTACGATTGAGCGAGCGCGGCAGAGCTGAGCGCGCCAACAAACAATGCGCACGCCAGCTGAACTCTCAAACGAGCCTTTGTCATGGCTCCTCTTCGGTGTGTCTTAAACAAATGGCAGAGATTGATATTATCGCTGATGGCTCTCCATCGAGTAGCGCAGGTACGCGCTGTTTGACACATGTGGCCCGCCAAATATAATGCATGGTATTCTGTGGCGCACGCAGGTTTGCGAGGCAAAGCCGTCCGTGAGGCAATCGCGATGAAATTTTCCACCGCCGCAGCGCAAGTCCTGGCTATAGGCGCCTTAATAGCTTCTATCGGACTTGCCGGCGCCCAAGCCTATCCGACCAAGCCGATTCGCCTGATCGTTCCAACTGCTCCGGGAAACACCACGAGCAACGTGGCGCATCTGATCGGCCAGAAGCTGACGGAAAGCTGGGGCCAGCAGGTGGTCGTGGACAACCGTGCCGGCGGCAATTCCGTGATCGGTACCGAAATCGCGGCGAAAGCGGTCCCTGACGGCTACACGATGCTCGTTGTGACCACCACCCACGTCATCAGCGCTAACCTGCTTCCCAACCTTCCCTACGATTCGATCAAAGACTTCGTCCCGGTGGCGAGCCTCAGCATCAGCGAAATGATTCTGGTGCTTAATCCTTCCGTACCCGCCAGCAATTTGCAGGAGTTTATTGCCCTGGCCAAAGCGAAGCCGGGACAGCTCAATTACGCAACGACGGGTAGCGGATCCGTGACCCATCTCGCGGGTGAATTATTCAGCGGCACTACAGGCGTCAAAATGCAGCATATTCCCTACCAGGGCGCAGCGCGGGGCATGACCGACCTTATCGGCGGTCAAGTACAACTCTCATTCATCGTCGTTTTTAACACCCTGCCGCACATCAAAGCCGGCAGGCTCAAACCGATCGCCGTCACCGGCAACACCCGCGTGCCAGCCCTGCCACAGGTGCCTACCTTTACGGAGGCCGGCCTGTCGGGTTTTGACATAAGCACCTGGTTCGGCATGACTGCGCCGCGCGGCACACCGAAGAATGTGATCGCTAAGCTGTCTACCGAAATTGCCAGGATTCAGGCCATGCCCGAGGTCAAGGAGAAGCTGGGCAGCCAGGGACTGGAAGTGTTGGTCTCCAGTTCTGAGCCGTTCGCGGCGTTCATGAAATCCGAAATGCAAAAATTCGGGAAGATCATCAAGACTGCCAATATCAAGTTGGAGTAACGAGAAAGATGACGATAGAACAACAACTGGTCCGACACATTTGCAAAACAAATTTCCACGATCTGTCGGAGGAGGCCGTCAATGCAGCGCGCCGCGAGGTGCTTACGGCTCTCGGCACGGCTGTGGCGGGGGCCGGTGCGGCAGGTTCGGACAAGATCATGGCGTTTGTACGTCAACAAGGTGGACGCGAGGAATCGACGGTCATTGGATTTGGAGACCGCGTCCCCGCCAGCTTGGCTGGTCTCGCCAATGGGGCCTTTGCCAAAGCCCTTGAATATGAAGACAAGTACTGGATGGACGAGAGTCATGGCTTCGCCGTTGGCCCTGCCGTGGTGCCTGCTGCGCTGGCGACGGCGGAGCATTTGGGCGGTATAGATGGGAAAACCTTTTTGGCTGCGATTGCCGTGGCGACTGACGTTGAGATCAGGATGATGGCCGCTGCGCCCACAGCGCTCAGCACGGGCTGGAACTCGACGTACGTCTTTTCTGCCTTTGGAGCGACCATGGCCGCAGCAAAGCTTCTGAAACTCAATGAGGAGCAATTCACCAACGCTATGGGGCTTGCCTTCTCTCAGACAACCGGAAGCATTCAGGGAAATTATGAAGGTGTCATGGGCGTCCGCATGCAGATGGGCTTCGGCGTGCGCAACGGCATCACGGCAGCCCAGCTTGCCAAACTCGGTCTCACCGGCGTAAACCATTTTTTGACAGGGCAATTCGGGCTGTATCCCCTTATTTTCAAGGGTGAGAAACTTGACCTGGACGCCCTGACCAGAGACCTCGGGCGCACGTTCCAGGGGACGCGCCTTGGCTTCAAAGCCTATCCTTGCGGCGCAGTGGTGCATCCAGTCCTCGATGCGGTGGGCTCGCTGATGGGCAAAGACGGCGTTACCGCGGAATCGATCGAGGCGGTCAAGGTTTTCGGGACGACTCGCCTTAAGCTAATGGTAGAGCCGAAGCAATTGCGCCAAAACCCGATTAATCACGTGGATTGCGAATTCAGCCTACCTTGGGCTGTGGCCGGCATCATCGTCGACGGGAAGCTTTCCTTGTCCCATTTCACTGATGAGGCGCTGCGGAACCCGCGCTATCGCGAGGTGGCACGCAAGGTGGAAACGGAAATGGATGACAGCCGGCGCGGCGTCTGGGCAGAGATGAAACTCAAGGACGGCCGGACAGTGAAGTCTCAGAGGGTGCTGGCGGCAAAAGGGCACCAGGACAATCCGCAAACCACAGATGAGATGGTGGAGAAGTACCGCGATTGCGTGCAGCACGGGCCGAAGCTGTTGGCCAAGGAGCGGACGGAGCAGGCGAAGAACATGATACTGCGCCTGCAAGAGGTGACGGATATGGCCGAGATAATTCGGTTGCTGGGGTAGGAAAAGTCTTGAGGATGTGGAGTAGAACCATGCGGAAACCAGAACGGAACATATTTCGGTTGTTCGCGGGAATTATCGCGTGCGCTAACTTGTCGGTTTTTGATTCGTCAGCGCAAAGTTATCCTGTTAAGCCGATTCGCATAATTGTAGGATTCGCCGCAGGCGGCGCGGGCGACACTATCGCGCGCATCGTTGCGCAGAAATTATCTGAAACCCTGAGCCAGCCGGCGGTCGTCGAAAACCGCACTGGCGCAGGCGGCACGATAGCAACCGAGAGGGTTGCCACGTCGCCCGCAGATGGCTACACGTTGCTGATCGTGGTGGCTCCTGACACTATTCA
>ORJL011730082.1_pt1 | contig 12081 bp, 7 predicted proteins | sample 1779941 | NCBI WGS metagenome assembly ORJL01 (sample SAMEA104232317, study PRJEB22302) | groundwater metagenome | biome: forest; feature: aquifer; material: groundwater | place: USA | collected 2011-08-07 | depth 5.8 m
CCGGCGCGCCTTGGAATATCGCGATCCCGCCTTTCAGCAGGTTTTCACGGTGAGCTATGGACGGAACATTTATCCTGACGGTATTGATCAGGGCGAGTTGTTCTGCAAATTTGTCCCAATTTTTTTCTGCGATGGAGAAATCCGGATAATTTTTAGGCTAGCCACCGTTGTCGAATAATGTCAAGTTCTTTTTGGAGCCAGAATTTAGAACAAAGTGAATATTTTCCATATCGCCGGAAAATATCGCGGAGTCGATGCCTTGTATTCCCTGAACTTATCGCCGAACGTCTTTTCCAACACTCTTTCATCGCGCAAGACCTTCATGTGGGCAGCGCCTAAAAATGCAGAGACACCCGCAATTACGATCGCGGAGGCTGCGTAATGAGGCGAACCAGAGGCAAGGTCGCCAAGCGCCATTGTTCCACCCCCCGAAGCTATAGTAAAGCCAAGTGACGCGTAATAAGGATTTCTATGAAAATAAAATGGTCCGGACGTGATGAGTTTTCTACTGACAGCCCCGTCACTGCCGAACAAACCTGTTATGAGCATTGTGCCAAAACCATAAATCAGCGATGTTTTCCAGAGTATTGAAATGAATTTTATCACGCTCTGCGGTATCGTATCTGGATATTCAACAACATTATATAAAATAGCCCCGCCTGCTAATGTTGCCATAAACCCCGCTTTAAACAATTTATTCTCAAAAGCGGCATCTTCAAACTTAATGATATATGCTTGGCCAACTCGATAGCCTTTCTGGAATTCTGCGGATCCCATTTCAATATCGGATCTACGTCCGAGAAATCCCATTGCAAGGCCTGCTTCATAAGAATCACTCGCGTCTATCGCTGCCTGCATGGCGATACGCAGATCGCTCGTTGTTCTTATGCTCCTCCCTAGATCTTCAAAATTCTGATTGTTTTTTAAATATCTTTTTAATCTGATCATGTCCGGATCTGTTTTGAATATGTGCGTGTTGATAACACGCACCTTGGGCGTCAAAATAAATCCTTTAATATATGTTGTTGTCCTGGACCTGATAATATCGTCATGCGAAGGTTGCGGACCATTTTCTGGGATTCCGACAGGCGATGACCCTTCAAGCTGGCCGGAGTTCAGCCCTCCGGTATCATCTCCGGCACCTTCAGACATTTGAAGGGATAGGTCATCTGCCATTGAATCAATGGCTGGCAATGATCCAACGTTTACCGGAGCAAATCTTGGCATTGTTAAGGCAGTAGTGGTCATATGTGTTAGTTATCGTCATATCGCGGAAAAAGTTGCTAAGTTTTTTAAACAAAAAACATTTCAAAAACACCTGCAATTACACATAGTTGTTCCTGCCAAAATAGTTAGCAACCTTTTTGCAGATATGACGATAATAGACATATATGGGCGTACGACCCTTACCACCGTTAATGGTTCAGCCTGGGATGACTGCGGCAAGCGGGATCATGCCCGAAGATGCGATTTTGGCAGGAGTTGGTTTCGAGGGAGCCGATCTTGGGACGGGTTATACGGTGTCTCCTGATGGAGAGGCTGTAGATAGTGCCGGCACTTTTGTGGGCCCGTCTTTCAGAGGAGGACTTGCCGATACTATTGGCGACGAGTTGGTATCTGTTTTACATCCGAGATCATTTCTTGGGTCTATCAGGGCCGGCCTTGGTAAGGTGCTGATGTTCGGGGCAACATGGCGTTATAATCCACGACTTGCAGAGGATACAGTCAGGTCGATCGCAAACACTTCGGTGCCAGGTCCGGATGCATCGGCAAAAAGCCATGAGTCAAGGGAGATGAAAAGGATCGAAGGTATCCGTAAAAAAGAGTTTGGCTCTTCTTTTCCTGGCGGACAAGGAAGGGCGCCTAGCGTTGGCGGAGTACACGACCCCGTCGCGGCCACGGCAGATCATGATGTCGTACAGATCGATGAAATCGTCATTGCAGATAGCCCCCCACTTTCAGCCGCCGAGCTTTTTGAAAGGTATCGAGGATATGCCATGGGGCTTGCCGGTAAATTCGCACCGAAAGTCAAATCAATGGGGTCGTTCGCCGTAGATGAAATAATCGATGCCGCGCTCGACGGTCTTCTTGACGCTGCAGGCCTTTATGACCCTGATGATAGTAGCGGGGCTAAATTTGAAACATATGCGTTTCATTTTATCCACGGCACGATGATCAATAGGTTTGCGGAACTTTTGAAGTTTGTCGCGACGTCAGAATATGAATTTGAAGCGACCAAGGGCGGGCCGAAGGAAGACAGAGGAAAAAGGCTTAGCCCGGCAACGGGCGGAACAAACGCATATTCAGACGATTATCTCGTGTCGGCGCTTTCAGAGATCGGAAGACGGAGGCAACTGATCCGCGTAATGGGGCAACTGCAGGATGACGGGCTTCTATCCCCTATTGAAAAGCAAATCATTTCGCCTTTATTCATTGAAGATCTAGACATTGATGAATTATCTGAACTGTACAATTTTTCCATTTCCAAATTACGCATTGCGGTCGTCAAACTGCTATATAAGGTGCGTTCTGCAATGCGTAGTGATGCGGCATTTCCAGGAAAACTATTTAAAATTCCACTGGAAGATATGCCGGCGACGAATAGGGAAGCCGTAGTGCTTGCCAGAGAGACATTGCTCCAATTACGGGATAATGCCTCAGGCCGGTCCAGCATGCCAAGAAACCTGGTTGATTTCAAACATTTCATGCCGGATCTGGGCTATCTTTCTGAAGTGACAGGCGCCGGCGCTACATTTGAAAACAGGGCGTCAGATACAGCGCGCGTTATCTCAATATACAAAAGCGCGCTTGGTCTAACTATTTCCGATATCGCAGAAGCTCTTGAAATGGCCGATTCGACTGTCGGCCAAATGATTAATTATGGAACATTAGAACAGAGACAATCCCTTGAAAAGGTCCGGCTGCTTGCCGACACCTTAAATATCGACCCAACCCAAATATTGTTGCGGGCAATTCCGGAATTAGCCGGCCTGTTTGAGCGCACTATATATGCCGGCGAAAATGTTTATCTGACGTTCATCGATACCGCATTTTCTGCCGGTGAAATTATTGCAAATATCAGCCGGCCACCGGATTCCTCCAAGACTTCACATGTGTTTGGGGATATTTTAAGGGCATACCGGCTGTGGAGCGGCATTCCCGCAGTGGAAGATCTAGGAGCCAATAATAAAAAAATTGAAACCGGCGGGTCCGGTTCTATTCCAGCCACAATTGCGTTGGCAATGGCCATCAACATGCCTCCGCTTCTGGCCGTCCTTGGCACGTGGCCGGAACTTATGGACATCTTTGATATCATGGATTCGGAAGGAAACCTCCTTCGTAGGAGCAAATGCGAATATTCAAGGATCGTGATCGTTTTGCGCAAGGGTTTGGTGAATAGAGAAGGACCGGAACCGGCAGGGACCGGGTTTGAAGGATTTGCCAAATGGGCAATTTCAAGAAGGGGCCCGGTTGCAGCACCGGTCAAAATAGGTCCGGTTGCAACACCGATCACGCTGGCCGAATATGGCATTACACCAAAGATAATTTCCAGCGTGGTTGCAGGCCGGCCGCCCGATCCAATGTATTTCAGGGGCCTTTCGAAATACTTGGGGCTAAATCCATTTGAAGAGATGCGCATGATCGCCGAAATATTACTTTTGCGAGGGGAACCCCGGCAGGCAGAGCTTCAAAAGATCATTGAACTTGCAAGATCGGAAAATGCTAAAATAGAGGTAATTCAAAGAGTTGGCTGGGGCGACCTTGAAGATGTCGCAACTTCGATAGATCAGGATGAAATTCGCAGACTAAACGATCAACTTTTATCCATATTTGACACCAAAAAGAGGCCCGCCACTGTAGAAAGAGGGATAAGCGACTATATAGAAGCCCTCATAGAGGTTGTTGTTCCGCCAAATTTTTGACGCTGTTGACGCTAAATCCCTCATTTTGGTAGTTTTGACAATTTGACAGGCCTGATTTGCTTAGGTTTTTAACCATTTATCAATGGCACATAAATTGCTATAGTTAAGCCCCGAAGGGAGAAATTATATGAGTAAACTAATAGCGGTTATATTGTTCATTAGCGTGGTTTCTTTTGCCGGACCGGCGCCGATCAAGAAAGCGACCGAGCAGTCCGCAGCCCCTCCCAAAACATCCGTGGAACCTAAAAAGGCCGTTCAAGTGGGGACAGTCCCCGTTGTTACCAAGGGCGGAACCCTGTCGCAAGTCAATGACAACAGGGATCTCTTCAGTAAAAAATTGGTGGAGCTGGAAAAATTAATTGAGAAAGAGGCCGGTGATGTTATCAAAGATTATGTAGATTTGGACTATCTGAATTGGTTGGAGCGAGAGAAAATAATAAACATGGATATGGGGGAGGATAAAAAGGGAAAAATAGGGAGCGTCAAAGATCTATTATTCGGCAGTTCCGACCAATCCAAGGCAAAACAGACAGGAGCCAAAGATGTGCAGGTTCAGGCCAAACAGATACAAGCCCCGCCTTCTTTTGCAACAGATACGAAAATAAAGATAGAACAATTGCTTACGGAATCATGGCAGATGGCAGTTGATATGTCGAAAAATAAAACAGCCATGAGCGATAAAGATTCGAAAAAACTCATTGAAATTCTCTTTTTCCTAAACATGACCCACGCCTTTACTAACGAGATCGACATTCCCCTTCATACAGAGATCAGTAATTTAAAATATGATCCGGAATGCGTCGGCGATCTGCTTGGAGACAGGCTTATTTACAGGTATGCGAAGCGAGCTGTTTTTGAAGACTATCCGGTCGCCCTAACCATCCTAACGCAAATTGCCACACAGTTTACATGCATGAGTGAATGGCAAGTGGCGCTAACTGACTATTATCTGAATTATGCCTATGACGCGGCCTTATCCAACGCTAAATCGGCCGGGGTTGGGGGTATTATAAGGCAGGATGTTGCGGGGATCCTCTTTAACCTGTTCGCGATGTCATTTGATATGAACAAACATCATTACTCACTTGTGTTCGAACGTTTCAAAGAAGAAGGCCCATATATTATAAACGCATACAATCCGGGCAACTTTTTATATAATTTTGGGATCTGGCTGATCGATCCGCCGAGCGGCGGCGTGTCAGAATATAAATTTAAAACCGGCGGCGGGGATGCCTCGATCGCCGGCAAGAATGCCCCTGTAACGCAGGACGAGCTCGATCCTAAAAATCAGACTCTGTTCGGTGCGAGCATAAAAGATATAGTGGGAACGTTCTGTTCGCCGGAGTCGTTGGAGAGCTTACAAAAACAGGTTGACGATGGTCAGAAGATCAGTGTGGGCGAGTTTATGGACAAGATAACCAACCCAAATTTTCTTGGGTTCGGCCTGCAGGGATTTGGCGGGACAACTGCCTTTGGCGTCCCTGATCTGGCAGGGATATGTGGCGGCGGGGGTGGTGGCGGAGGTGGCAGTAGTGGCGGCGGAGGAGGTGTCACCTGTGCCGGTCCGGCAAAAGGTGGGGGAAAGGCAACAACATGCCAGCCGGCGATGGGGACGTTGCCCGGCTGGTGCCTTGCCTGCGGTGAGGGGATGGAAAGTGCCGGGATGACAAAGGCCCTTAATTCAAAGGAGTTTTTTGCAAAAACAATGAAGGTAGGGACAAGTTGTGGAAATTCAATATCCGAAGGTAACCCGGAAGGTGAACCGGTTGAGAAACCTGTTAAGCCGCCAAAAACCGATGCAGAAAAGAAACTTGATGAGGCAAAAGAGAAGGCAAAAAAAGAGTTGGAAAAGACGAAGCAAGATCTTAATAAAAAAATTGAAGAAACAACAGGTAAAAAATTGACCGACGCTGAAAAGAAGAAAATTAGCGATGCGATGGATGCCTCTGTTGATGGGGCTAAAGTCGGGGCCGCTACCAAGAACCCAGATGGTTCGGTAACGGTGGGAACTATGGAAGTAACCAAAGATAGCAAAGGAAATGTGAAAATCGGTGACACGACAATAAGCACCAAATCTATTTATGGCGGAACAGCGGTGGACACGTTAAAACATGAAGCACAGCATGCAGGCCTAATTGCCGCTGGATTTTATCCTGGCGGCAAGAATGGAGAGGGGATTGGAAAAGGCGCTGATGACACCAACAAAAAACATCACGAAATAGCGGGTAATTACCCCACATTAGATTCTGCATCTTCATGCACATCCGCTCAACAGAAGTTGTTGGGGATGGGATATGAATGCCAAGAAACAGACAAGGATATAGGTTGCGTCGGCAAAGCTCTCGGCTTCCATAATATCTGCGATGTTGGCAAGCCCGGAGGGCCTGACCCAGGGCCAATGACGGGCGAGGGGGAGGAAATGATGCCGCTCAGGGTAGGCTTTCCTGGTAATCTGGGCACACCATGCGAGGGGATTCTAAAAGACAGCTATGATCTGTGCATCTTTGCAATATGCCTGGACGCACCATTGACGGAATGTATGGGTGAACCATTATGTTCCGCCGGGGGTGGAGGGAGTGGAATGTTGATAAATCTCTTTAAATCCTCAACCGGGCTAGGAGTAACAGACCCAAGCCCGATTGACCTGATCAAATTTCCGGTATGGATGCAGAAACAATATGAACAGCAGAAATTTAACAATAAATTGACATCACCCGGTGTTGCAAAACCGGCACAGGGTGGCATGCAGGATAAAAAGAAATAGTTAGCAACTTATTCCATAAGCCTCCGATAAGTATGATTTGGAGGAGGACAATAAGAGGAGGTCGTATATGCCAAACAAGATCGACGGTAAAGTTTCGGGGTTGGACTTCAACCATGATGGTTTTGAAGACAAAGTCGTCAAGGAGAAGACCGGTTCAAGCGATGTGGTAAAATTGCCCGATGGGGGTGTTAAAATATCCATTAGTGATGCCGTTACATTTAAACCGGCATTGAAAAATCCGTTTTCAGATAAAGAAACATATCTGCCATTCGACACTCCAATGCCATGTGGTCACGATGTTAATGATGACAGACCTGATCCGTATGTGCATTTCGTGTGGGGTTACACGGGCTCAACTCTTCCGTTTTATGAGGAGAACGGGCAGATGCCATTTTTGGTCGGGCAGAAGATCCTTTTTGGAGATTCTAAAACCGGGACGATACAAACCTTTAAGGTCGTTATCGTAGCGGATACCTCAAAAGGGGCAGAAGAGGCCGCCGCATCCCAAGCAACGGCCTTGTTGTCTGATTGTCAGGAAAAAAAGTTAGAAGAACTGGTGTGGATCACCAGTACAAATGAGAAGTTAGATTTCAGATCAATATTAAAGGCTGTGAATGATCCTGCCTTGGCAGGGGGCATGACAGCTCCAGTAAAAAAAGTATTGGACTTCGTTAAAGATATCTTGGATGAAACGAAACGATCAAAGGTTGTAAATGAAGATAAGATCAAACGATGGGCAGATAAGTTCGATAAAGACCCCATTCTCAATCAGGCGGTTTATCTTGCTATATTGCGGAGTTGCAAATCATTAAAAATTTGACGCTTGAAGTATCATAATGGGAGGCAAATATGTCAGGCAAAGATATTTCAGCGATAGGCATCTTCAAGGGATTTGATTTTAACAACGACGGCAATGAGGATATCATCATCGTTGAGCGCGGCGGCCAGCAATTTGAGGGAAAGGATGCCGGTGGCAACAAGATCGATGCCCATTTGGATTATGTGGAATATAGGCCATATATCAGCAAGGTCGGCACTAATTTCTTTTCCCCGTTTGATCCGCAGGATAAATGCAGACTTGAGGTGTCCGATGGGATCGCGTGGCTATATTATCGCCCGGAACCGTTCTTCTATGACAAGTCCGGAACCCGGTTCTTCTCTGCCGGCCAGAACGTATGGGTGAACGGCCATGTAGACCAGATCGAGGGCTTCAGGGTAACAGTGAAAAACACGCCCGACTCCGTTCAGGCGGACGCGCCTGAAATTGTCCTCAAGGGCTGTCATATGGCGGATTTTTCCGGCATATCATGGGCGACGCCTGCTGGTGAACGGCTCGATTACGCGATCATTACAGGCCTTGCTGCGGGCGCAGGTGACGCTAAAACGGCAACGAAAGCTGAAAAGGAAATGGCAAAGATATTTGCAGATATTAAAAAAATATACAATGGCGACCTAAAGGTCGCCGCTACGACTTTGGAATCAAAGATTGCTAAAGGGATAGGCAAGGACTGGCGGCTTGTGGCGCTGCTTAACGAAGGCCTTAAAAAATTTCTAACGAAACAAAGAGGTGGCTTATGAAGTATGCAAAGATAGTGGTTCTTTTTGTGGCAATGATATTTGTTGCCGGTCAGACCGTGGCGGGGGATAGAAGGGCTACATTCGATCAATTGGCAAAGGGGATAAGGCCACTGACGGATGCGGAGCCCTATCTGGTAATTTCAAAAAGCGATGTGATACGTGATGTGGGTAGTTTTTTCGGCAGTCGTCGTATCGCTGAAAGGTTCGAGCAGATATTGCAGGACCCAGAAGGCCAAAAGGATCTTATAAATGACATACTGTATTTAGTTTATGGGAAATTGAATGGGGACACGATATCCAAGATAGGACAATCTGCGGCTATAAAATTTAATGCTGTAGCAAAGAATTGGAAGGCAGTTAATGAGACATGCAGAACAGAAGGGTGCTCTCAAGATCTTTTTGATCTCATTAATCTCTCTGGCCCCGATAACTGGAAGCCGAGCGTAAACATCACTGGCCCCGAGAATTGGAAGCCAAGCCTGAACGGCGACCCGGCACCTTCACCGGCTCCCCAGAAATAAGATCTTCAGGACTGCACGAACATCAGCGTCTTTGACGGGCAGGTCTTGGCACAGGCGGGATCGCCGCCGCAGAGGTTGCATTTTACTGTGCGTTCGGTCTTCGTCTCCCAGATAATATTCCCATAAGGACAGGCGGCGAGGCAGGCCTTGCATGATGTGCACTTCTCCCGGTCGATCTCGACGGCTCCGGTTGCCTCATTTCGGGCAATGGAGCCGAATTTGCAGGCCTTCTCGCAGGCTGGGTCGCCGCAGTGAAGGCAGGTGAGGGGGATGCGGGCGCCTCTGTCCCGGACGATGACGTTGATGGGCGGGGATTCACCGCCGAACGTACGGCGGCAGGTCGCCTCGCAGGTCTTGCATCCCCAGCATCTATATGCGTTTATTTCGAGCTTCTTCATAACAATTTGTAGCGCAGGTCTTTAGACCTGCCAAGCGGACTAGCAGGACTAAAGTCCTGCGCTACGTTAACTTCAGGCGGACGACGTGGCGATCCCCCGAATTTAATTGCGTGCGGGAGATTGCTTCGTCCCCCTCGACAGGCTCGGGGTCCTCGCAATGACACGCTCTCTCCACCCACTCCTTTGTCGGTCCCGGCATCTTGAGCGGCGGTAGCTGCGCCGTTTCCCACTTTTCCATCTGCTGTCCCGCAGGGTCATGGATCAACTCCAAGAATGTGTGAGCGGTCTCCTTGCGGCGGCAGTCCTCGCAAGTTGTAAAATATTTCTCTCCAAGCCCGGACCTCTTGCTATAATGGTTCACCTGTTCTTGGGTCAGTGTCAGTGTCGCCCCGCAGGCCGTGCATTTTTCAAGCGTGAAATCTTTTTTCCAGATGGTCCTTGTCCCGACCTTCTCCTTGAAATCTATCGCCCCCGTTGGGCAATTCGAGGCGCAGATAAGACAGCCGATGCAATCGGCCGGCGGTTCCTGCCAGAATGTCCCGATGCGTTTATCCGGCCCGCGCGAAACGGTGCTGATCGCGAAGGCGTCCTGCGCCGCGCAAAGCCTTGTGCAGAGGCCGCAGGTTATGCATTTATGCTTTGCAGGCCCCTTGACCAGTTGCATCGGTTCGACGCCGTATTGTTTTGCCAGCGCCTGAACCTCTTTTGCCGCAGGGGCCTGTGCCAACAGAAGATTCAAAATCATCCTTCGGTTCTTCAGTATTCGCGGAGAATTTGTGGAGACCTGCAGTCCTTCTTTAACAGGATAAAGACAGGAGGTGACGATCCTCGTCCAGCCTTTCCATTCGGGATGGCCGACATCGACGATGCAGAGGCGGCATCCGCCCCAGCTTGGGACCGCCTTATGATGGCAGAGCGTGGGGATATCAATGTCGTGGTTCTTCGCCACGTCCAGAACGGTATCGCCGTCATTACCCCTTACCTTTTTGCTGTCTATGGTGAATTCTATTGCCATACCCCTCACCCTGACCCTCTCCCCCGCCACTACTGCCCCGGCGGGCAGGCACAAGGGGAGAGGGGAATTAATTAATTTTAACCGAGTTAAACTTGCACACATCAAAACAAACTCCGCACTTGATGCACTTCTTCTGATCGAGCTCGTGCACCTCTTTTGCCTTGCCCGTGATCGCCTTGGTCGGGCATTTCTTTGCGCAGACTTGGCAGCCGACACACTTTTCCGTTATCGTAAAGGTGGTCAAATCCTTGCAGACTCCGGCGCGGCACTTCTTTCCATCAATATGCTCACGATATTCTTCGGCGAAATAATTAAGTGTCGAGAGAACCGGGTTCGGCGCCGAGGTCCCCAGCGCGCAGAGTGAACTATCCTGCATGGTCTCGCAGATGGCCTTGATCCTCGCGATGTGCGAGCCCGTTCCGCTGCCGGTGGTGATATCTTCAAGCAGGGCGAAGAGCTGTTTCAGGCCCTCGCGGCAGGGGACGCACTTGCCGCACGATTCCCCTATCAAAAATTTCGTGAAGTATCTTGCCACGTCGACCATGCAGGTGCGGTCGTCCATCACTATCATTCCGCCGCTTCCCATCATTGAACCGGCCTCGGTCAGCTTTTCGAAATCGACCGGCGAATCGACCAGCGATTCGGGGATGCATCCGCCGGAGGGCCCCCCCGTCTGCACCGCCTTGAAGGGCCTGTTGCCGATGATCCCTCCGCCGATGCCGAAGATTATATCTTTAAGAGTCGCTCCCATCGGCACCTCGACCAGCCCAGTGTTCTTCACCTTGCCGACGAGCGAGAAGACCTTGGTCCCCTTGCTCTTGGCCGTCCCCAGTGCGGCATATTTTTCGGCACCTTCGGTTATGATGTAGGGGACGTTGATCCACGTCTCGACGTTATTCAGGACCGTCGGCTCGTCAAAGAGGCCTTTATCGGTCGCGTGGATATATTTTGCGCGCGGCTCTCCCACCTCGCCTTCGATCGAACGCATTAGGGCCGACGATTCCCCGCAGACAAAGGCGCCGCCGCCTCTGTTTATCTTGATGTCAAAGTCAAATCCGCTCCCCAAGATATTTTTGCCAAGAAAGCCGAACTTCCGTGCCTCGGTCAGAGCCTGATTCAAATGCTTCAGCGCCAGCGGATATTCGTGCCGGACGTAGATGTAGCCCTCGTGGGAGCCGACTGCGAAGGCGCCGATGACCATCCCCTCAAGGACGCCGTGCGGGTCGCCTTCCATCATCGAGCGGTCCATGAAGGCCCCGGGGTCGCCCTCGTCGCCGTTGCAGATGACGAACTTGCGCGCGCCTTCCGCCTTTCGGCAGAGCCGCCACTTCCTGGCGGTGTCGAACCCGCCGCCGCCTCTACCGCGAAGGCCCGCCTTGCCTATCGTTTCGATCACATCATCGGGCTTCATGCCGAACAACACCTTGGCGAGGGCCTGGTATCCGCCGGCGGCGAGATAACTATTGATGTCGTTGGGGTCAATGTGCCCGCAGTGGCGGAGCGCGATCCTTTTTTGGCCGGCATAGAATTTCACGTCCTGATATTTTGTGATGCGCTGCTTGGTGACGGGGTCGGAATAGAGCAGTCGGTCAACGACCTTGCCCCCCTTCATGGTCTTTTCCACGATCTCCGCCACGTCCGATGTCTTAACGCCGGTATAGAATACGCCGCTTGGCTTGATGACGACCAGCGGCCCGCGCTGGCAGAAACCGTGGCATCCGGTGGGACAGAGTCCCATTTCTACTAGAGATCCCTCTCCCTTGCCTGCCCGCCGAAGCATTAGTGGCGGGATGGGAGAGGGTGCCTGCCCGCCGACGTTGTAGTGGCGGGGGGAGAGGGTGGCTTCAAATTCCTCAAAGACCTCTTTGCTGCCGTTGGCCAG
>ORJL010472678.1_pt1 | contig 12080 bp, 10 predicted proteins | sample 1779941 | NCBI WGS metagenome assembly ORJL01 (sample SAMEA104232317, study PRJEB22302) | groundwater metagenome | biome: forest; feature: aquifer; material: groundwater | place: USA | collected 2011-08-07 | depth 5.8 m
GAACCCGTGCCGCCTCCCGATGAACGAACCCGTGCCGACCACTGATCGGTGATCGACCCCAGAGGGCAGCGGGACTTGAATCCACTGATCGGTGATCGACCCCAGAGGGCGACGGGTTTTCACACCAGTGGAGGGCGGGACGTGAATCACCGACGGCCGCCCGTACGCCCACCGCGACCGCGCGTCAGTGGTCGCGACGACCGGTTGCGGGTCGTCGTCGCGAGGTCCGCCCCACCCGTGTCTCCAGGTCGTTCAGCAGCGCGAACAGGCCCACGGCCTCCCACACACGCCCGCGCCGCCGGCCCGAGCATTCGCGCAGCACGTCCGCGGCAACCAGGTGGTCGATAGCTCGCAACGCGGCCTGTGTGCTGGTGCCCGTGAGCCGCCGGGCGCCGGCCAGGTCCACCACGGGCTCCTCGGGCAGGCGGGCGATGAGCGTGGCGGCCGCGGATCCTCGCCGCGGCCTGTGCGCCTGCTCGCGCCAGCGGTCCTGAAGGGTCCTGATGCCATCGGCCAGTCCCTCTCCCGCCCGCGCCGCCCGAAACACGGTCTGGGCGAAGAACGCCAGCCACTGCCCGGCGTCTCCGTTGCGAAATGCCGTAAGGCCTCCGACATAGCGGTCGTCCTCGCCGTCCAGCACAAGGCTGATGGGCGGGAAGACCTCCTGCGCTACCCCGCGCCGTCGAAGGATCACCTGCACCAGGGCCCGTCCCAGGCGACCATTGCCATCGAAGTAGGGGTGAATGGTCTCGAACTGCACGTGGGCGATGGCGGCCTGGGCGACCACCGGCACGTCGTCGCGTCGGCAGAACGCCAGCAGGTCGGTGACCAGGCCCGGAACGTCCTCGGGGGGAGGCGGGATGAAGGCCGCTCCGCGTGGGTTCGGATGTCTGCCCCCGATCCAGTTCTGCACGTCGCGCACCTGCCCCGCCCACGCTGCATCACGTGTGCCCGACAGCAGCACGCGGTGAAGGTCATCCAGCACCCGGGTGTCCAGGCGTGAGGTGCCGACGTCGATCACCCGCCGTAGCGTTCGCACGTTGCCCAGCACCGCCTGTGCCAGCGGGTCGTCGCTGGCGCCGAACGTCGCCAGGGCGAGCCGGCGATGGCTTACCCCAAGCCCCTCGATGTTCGAACTGGCGATGGCCTCGGTGCGCAGCAGCGGCCAGGCCAACGCGGCCAGCAGGGGCCCGCGTCCGTCGAGATCCCGCATCGCCTTTTCCGCGAGCGCCAGATCGGCGGTGAGTGAGGCCGGCAGGGAGGGGTTCCACTGCGCGATGGTCTCGGGCACGTATGCGCGGTATGCAAACCCCGTGCGGTTCGCGCGTCCGCCCGACGCCCCGGGGTCTCCGGGCCAGCGCCGCTCGACGGTCGTGTGGTCGGGAGCCGGCGTGGCCAGTGTTCCTCCCGGGGCCGGATGGTGCGGTGTGCCAGCCTGCGCACCACTCCATCTTCTGCATATGACGCTGACTGACGATCCACGGTGATCACCCCTGCGGGGTCGGATGGTACGTCGTCCCGAGGGGCTGTGCACACGACTCCAGCCGGTCCTCTGCCCACGCGCGCTTCGACTGCGCCGGCGGTCACGGCCGGATCGTGGTGGTTCCGGTGTGCGCGCCCACCGCGAAGGCCGGGGCCACGGCGTCGTACCGCGTGATCTCGCAGCTGTCGGTGCGCCGGAAGGTGGCGTCAACGGCCTGGCCCTGCCAGCGTCCGGTCACGCGCAGAACCTCGGGGCCGCCGTATATCTGGGTGCACACCTCGTCGGGGGCGGGTGGCGCGAACGGTGCGTGCAGGGCGGCCAGGCGGCCGCAGGCGCGCACGTCGTCGTCGGCGCTCGCCGGGCACGTGAGGGTGCGGCGGGTGGTGGGCCCCGCGGGATCAGCCCGGGAGGTGACGACCAGGGTGCCACCTGCGTCGGGTGCTGGCGCGGGTGCGCCCCCACACCCGGTGAGGATCAGGGCAATGGCACCGGCGGCGAGGGTGGCGCGCATGCCGGCCATCGTAGGCGCGCTGATGCGCCCGTCACCGCGTGCCGGGGCGGGATTTAACGCGCCATGTGGGCCAGGGCTGCACGGAATCGCGTGCCCACGGCATCCCACGAGTACTCACGCTCCATGAACCGTCGGCCGTTGTCGCCCATGCGCCGTGCGGTGTCCGGGCGGTCCTCGTACAGATCCAGCCCGGCGGCGAACTCGGCGTAGTCGCCGAACATGACGCCACCACCGGACAGCGCCGTGGTGTCGGTCATCACCTCCGACCCCGCCGCGGCCATGGTGGGCGTGCCCTCACGCCAGGCCTCCAGCAGCAGGTTGGACAGGCTCTCGTGCTCGCTGCCGTTGATGACCGTGACGGCGCCGGCCACGATCTCGCGGCGCGCGGGGTCGTCGAACATCCCCGCCAGCTGAACGGCGTCGCCGGCATGCGCGGGCGGGCTCCACGGGCCAGCACCCACCAGCACCAGGCGAAGGTCGCTGCCGCGTTCGCGCTTCCAGCGCACGAAGTACTCGACCACCACGTCTACGCGCTTGGCCACCTCGAGGCGCCCGGCGTACAGCACGTAGCGCCCGCGCGGGATGTCCTCGGTCACGTCGTCGGGCCTGCGCGGCGAGATGTCGAACCCCGTCCCCACCACGGCTGAGCGCTGCACGGTGACCATGCGGCCTACCAGCCGACGCTCGTTCACCGAGTTGAAGATGCCCCCACGCACCGATGCCAGCACCGAGCGGATCAGCTTGGCGTAAGCCGCGCCCTCGTCGTGGATGCAAGGGATCAGCACCATGCGGTCGGGGTGGGCCAGCGACGCCGCCTGCACCATGCCGAAGAGCGCCGGGGCACCCAGTATCAGGTCGTATCCCGCTCCCTCCTCACGCACGAACCGCTGAAGGTCGGGTGCCCACACGTCGCAGAACATGAGGTCGCTCTCCTCGGTGCTGGTCAGGTGCCAGCCCGCGGCGCGCTTGGTCAGCAGCTCATGCCGCCGCGTCGGGTCGCGCGGCCCGGTGGGGAACCGGTTCACGGTGACCGGCCCATCCATCTCAACGCCCGCCGGGAAGTCGTCCACCCAGTCCACGTGGGACCGGGCACAGGTGGTGGCCACGTCCACCGTGTCGCCCTCGCCCAGACCATCCAGGGCGTAGCCACGCATCATCACCTCGGCGCCACCCACCACCTGGGGGCCGAATCTGGGAACCACGAAGAGCAGCTTCACGGGGGCGAGCCCGCTCCCAGATGCGCACGCAGGCGGCTCACCACGAAGTCGATGTCGTCGTCGCTCAGGCGCCCGTGCGTGGGCAGGCTGATCGCGCAGTCGCCCACCCAGTCGGCCACCGGGTACGCGCCACCGTCGGCGTGCATGGGAAGCCGGTGGATGGGGGTGAACCCCGGGCGGGTCTCGATGCCGTCGCCGGCCATTGCCGTACGCACCGCATCGCGCCGAGTCAGGTCGCTGTCGCGCAGCACCACGGTGACCATCCAGTAGCCGTGCTGGAAGCCCTCGGGGTCCGGCGGTATGTGCAGGAACTCGGTGAGGTCGCGCAGCCCGGCGGCGTAGCGCGCGGCAACACGGCGGCGCCCCCCCAAGTGATCTTCAATGCGCTCCAGCTGCGCCAGACCCACGGCCGCCTGCAGGTTGGTGAGCCGGTAGTTGAAGCCCAGCACCGGGTGGAAGTAGGTGCGCTCGGGGTCTTGCCCCTGGTCGCGGTACAGCCGGATGCGCGCCGCCAGATCGGGGTCGTGACAGGTGATCATGCCGCCCTCACCGGTGGTGATGGTCTTGTTGCCGTAGAACGAGAACGTGGCCACGTGGGCATGCGCCCCCACATGGTCCCCCCGCACCCGGGCTCCGATGGCCTCGGCGGCGTCCTCCACCACGTGCACGCCGTCTCGCAGCGCTGCGCGGAGCATCTGCACATCGACCGGCAGGCCGAAGAGGTCCACCGGGATGACCGCCTTGGTTCTGGGTGTCACCGCCGCCAGCACCGCATCGGGTGTGATGTTGAGCGATTCGGGGTCACTATCGATCAGCACCACGTCCGCCCCCACGTACGACACCGCGTTGGCGCTGGCCACATAGGTCATGGCCGGAACGATCACCTCGTCACCCGGGCCCACACCGAGTGCCACCAGCGCGAGGTGCAGTGCCGCGGTGCCGTTACTGCACGTGATGGCGTGGGGTACCTGGGCCCACTCGGCAAATAGATCCTCGAATCGCCGTACGTACGACCCCTGCGACGAGATCCACTCGGTCGCGATGCAGTCGGTCACGTAGGCCATCTCGTTGCCCGACAGATCCGGGTGGGCAACCGGGATGCGTCGAACAGTCGGCTCCGCGGGGAGCCCACCGGTGTCCGCTTGCGTGTCCTGTATCGGCTGCCTGCTGGCCATGGCACTCCTTGTGTCACCGGCTGCCGGGCCGGGGTCGGCCTCCGATGCGGAAACCCCACCCCCGGCCTCGGCCGTGCATGGTGGCGGGTTACGCCGAGGCGGTGATCCGTGCGGTGCCCGATGCCTGCGCGGCGGCGGCCACGGCCTGGGCCACCGCGGGAACCAACCGCGTGTTGAACACCGACGGCACCACGTAGTCGGCGGACAGCGCCCCCTCGTCCTGCACCACGTCGGCGATCGCCCGCGCCGCGGCCATGACGGCCGTGTCGTCCAGGGTGGTGGCGCGCACGTCGAGCAGCCCGCGCCACATTCCCGGGAACGCCAGCGTGGAGTTCACCTGGTTCGGCATGTCCGGGCGTCCGGTGCCGTACACGGCGACGCCCCCGGCATCGATGGGGTCGAGCTCGGGGTTGGGCATACCCAGCGCGAACACCACCGGGTCGGCCGCCATGGCCGCCACGTCCTCGCGCGACAGCGACCCGGGGGATGACACGCCCACGAACACGTTGGCGCCCTTCACCAGGTCGTGGATGGCCTCGTGGGTCTCGGCGACGCGAACCTCGCCCGCCCCCGCAGCTGCGGCGATGTGGCGAAATGCCGTGGCACCCGGGCCGGAGCCGGCGGCCACGATCGTGGCGTCGCCGATGTCAGATCCCACCACGGCCAGGCCGTTCATCACTCCGGCCAGCAGCACGGCGGCAGTGCCCTCGGCGTCGCCATGCAGCACCGGGATGTCAAGCGTCTCGCTGAGGAGGCGCTTCAACTCGAAGCAGTTGGGCGCCGAGATGTCGGCCAGGTGGATGCCGGCGAACACCGACGAGATCTTCACGATGACATCGGCGATCTCGGCGGGGTCGTCGAGGTCGATGGGCAGCGGGAAGGCGTCGATGCTCGCGAGCTCGCGCATGAACAGCGCCAGGCCCTCCAGCACCGGCAGTGCGGCGAGCGCCCCCAGGTCGCCCTGGCCCACCAGCGCGCTGCCGTCGCTCACCATCATCACGCTGTTGCCCTTGATGGTGAGGTCCCAGGCACGCTCCGGGTTCTCGCTGATGGCCATGCACACCCGGGCCACGCCCGGGGTGTAGGCCATCGACAGATCGTCGCGTGAGCGCACCGGCACGCGCGTGCGCATGGTGAGCATGCCGCCCTCGTGCGCCTGGAGCACGCTGTTGGTGACCGAGTGCACCTCAACGCCGTCCACATCCCGCAGGGTTGCCACGATGGCCTCGCACGTGGCGTCGTCGGTGGCGTGAATCACCACGTCGCGCGTGATGGTCTCCCGGGTGGATCGCACGGTCTCCATGCCGCCGATCTCGCCGCCCGCCATGGTGATGGCGGTCATCGCGCGGCTGAGTACCTCCGGACCTGCGGAGAGCTCGGCGCGGACGATGACGCTGGCGTTTGCGGACATGGGCGATCCTTGGAGTGGTGGTGCGGGAGAAAGCGGCATCCTAGCGGCGTGAATAGGCCACCGCGGAGTGGTTTCGCATGACGGACACGGCTCCTGCCCGGAATGGTCGGCCCGGTCGCGAATGGGCGACCGGGCCCCGTGCCGGGCGGTCAGGGGGCGCCGCAGGCTGTCGAAGTCCTTCACCAGGCGGAATCCGCTGGCCACGTCGTGCCCGTTTCGCTCCGTCCTCAGGCGTGATGGGCGGGAACGGGAGCGGGCGGTGCCACCCCGCACGGCGGTCACGCCGGCGAGGGCGACACATCCAGGTATCCGTGTCTTCAAGGTGAGCCTCTTCTTCGTCCGTGCGTGTCTCGCTCGGCATCGCCCTGAGCGAGACAGGAGGGTCGAGCGACCCTCCTGTCTAGTAAGAGCATCGACCGGCTCGTTTCTTACGCGTCGGCCCTCGATTGCCTGCGAGGACGAACTTCCTCTCTCATGATGAGATCGGCGGGTAGGCCTCGATGGTTGATTCCCGGTACCCGGGCCACGTCGGTCACGAGCGAGCGGATCAGCCTGCCGAGCTGGTGGTTGAGCCAGGCACAGACGGCCAGGCAGAGAAAGCGTTGGGCGATCTGCTCGCGCAGCCTGGCGAGGGTGCGGGCGCCGTGGCGCTCCAGGGTGAGGATTTCCTTGCGGGTGAAGAAGATCGACGCGATGCGCTGGCGGATCGGTGCCAGGTGCGGCCTGCGCCCGGGCTCATCACCCCGCGGGTCCCCGGCATCGGGGCCATCCATCGGCCCCCCTTTCTCACACTTCGTTACTCATCGGTGTGTGATGCGGTGTGCCGAATTCGCCCGCGTGAGGCGGGGTCATCCACGCTGCCCCGCGCCGTGTCCCCAGCATGGGGCCTGCCGACCTCAGCCCGGAACGCGTGCCGCCACGAGCGCCGCGATGTCGGCCTCGGGCCGAGCCCCCAGGTGCGAGATGATCTCCGCGGCCGCCACGGCGCCCATGCGTCCGCAGTCGTGCAGGGTGCGCCCGCCCGTCCACCCCACCAGGAACCCGGCGGCGAACAGGTCGCCGGCGCCGGTGGTGTCGATCACCTGAGCCACGGGCTCGGCGGGCACCACGTGGATCTCGCCATCGCCCACGATCACCGCACCGTGCTCGGAACGCGTGATGGCCGCCACCTTCACCAGCGGGGTGACCGAGTGCAGGGCGTCGTCGAGGTCGTCGGTCTCGTACAGCGACGTGATCTCGCTCTCGTTGGCGAAGAGGATGTCCACGTCGTTGTCCACCAGGTCGAGGAAGTCGGCCCGGTGGCGGTCAACGCAGAAGGGGTCCGACAGCGTCAGCGCGACGGCCCTGCCGGCGTCCTTGGCCACGGCCACCGCGCGCCGCATGGCCTCGCGTGCTCCCGGGGGGTCCCACAGGTAGCCCTCCAGGTACGTGACCGCCGCGCCGCGCACCAGGGCCTCGTCGACATCGTCGGGCCCCAGCTCCACGGATGCCCCCAGATGCGTGCACATGGTGCGGTGGGCATCCGGGGTGACCATCACCAGGCACATGGCGGTGTCGGCCCCATCCGCGGCGGCGGGTGTGTCGAACCGCACCCCGGCAGCCCGGATGTCGTGGGTGAAAATCTCGCCCAGCTGGTCGGCCCTGACGCGCCCCACGAATGCGGTGCGCACGCCCAGCATGGCGGCGCCCACCACGGTGTTGGCCGCCGACCCCCCCGAGCACTCCACCCCGGGCCCCAGCGCCGAATACAGCCGGTCGGCCTGCGCACTGTCGACGAGCGTCATGGTGCCCTTGCTCAGTCCAAGCCCCTCGAGGGCCGAGTCGTCCACGTGCGACAGCACGTCGACGATGGCATTGCCCAGGGCGAGGATGTCGATCGAGGGCGGGGCGGGCGGCGTCACGGGCGGCTCCTTCGGGTCACGGACTCCCTCAGGCTATCCAAGCGGCGCGCCATCATCCCGCCCTGCGCCGCCCGGGGGGCATCCGTCAGCGCGATCCCGACTGCACGCCGATCCTTCCCAGCCACCGGGCGGCGTGCGCCCGCCGCGTCTCCAGGTCGTCGGCGCTGGCCTGGGCCACGCTCTTCACGCCCGACATGCGGTTGAGCTCGCCGTTCACCTGCGCGTGGGATATTCCCAGGCCCCCGGCGATGGCCCGCACCAGTAGCGAGTTGGCATCACGCAGCACACGCCGCCGCTGCACGGGGCTCGCGCCGGTCGCCCCAGTACCAGCAGAGGCCAGGTGCGGGGCATCGGCCAGCTCCAGATCGAAGCCGTCCTCCTCGATGTCGTCGAGCGACCCGAACATGCGCATGCCCTCGTCGGACCGATGCACCACCGGCGGCCCCGCGGGAGTGGCCGATACCGCCGCGAACATGGACAGCTGCTCGTCCTCGCGGCCCTGGGGCACCTCGTCGAGCCCGGCCTGCTCGCCCAGCTCGCCGTCGTCCTCGCCCCTCGCCCGCAGGGAGTGGCGGCGTTCCTCGGCAATGCCCTGCGCGTGGGAACGCAGGCGCAGGTCGTCGGGGATGAACATGTACGAGGGCTGCCGGCCCGCTCCGGGCACCCAGCGCACGATGCGCCCCACCGCCTGACGAAAGAAGAGCTCGGTCGTGGTGGTTGTGGCGAACACCCCCACGCGAAGGCGTGGGATGTCCACGCCCTCCGACACCATCCTCACGGCCACCAGCCACGGGTCGCGCCCCGTGGCGAACGCCGAGATGTGCCGCGAGGCATTGGGGTCGTCGGAGGTCGCCACCACGGCCTTCACGCCGATGCGATCACGCAGCAGCCTTGCCACGGCCCGGGCGTGGTCGCGGTCCATGGCGATCACCAGTCCACCGGCGTCGGGGTGCGTCTCGCGCACCTGAAGCAGTTGCGCGTGCGCCCGTGCCAGCGCATCGGGCAACCACTCGCCGCCCACGTCGAGCGCCGTGCGCAGCCGTTGCGAGGCCAGGCGGCGATCCAGGGCGTCGTCGAACGACGCCGACTGCGCGCTGCCGTCGGGCCCGATCCACTCCATCTCGCCACCCAGGCGCGGGAAGTGCACGGGCCGCACCACCCCACGGTCGGCAAGCGCGGGTCCGTAGCCATATTCGATGTCCGGCTCGGCCTCGCCTCCACTGTCGTAGGCCACGAACGGAATGGCCTGGCTGTCCGACCGAAACGGCGTTCCCGACAGGCACAGCCGCACGGGCGCCGTCTCAAACGCGGTGCGCACGCCATCGCCCCACGCGCGGTCGTCGCCCGCGTGGTGGACCTCGTCCAGCACCCCGAACGCCCCGGCGGCAATACGTCGCACCTCGATCGCCTGCCCCGCCACCTGCTGGTAGGTGGTGACGATTCCGTGGACCTCGGCCGGCAGTGGCTCCCCGGCGGTCCACGCGGGATCCAGGTGCAGCCCGAACCTCTCGGCCGCCGCCGCCCACTGCCCCTTCAGGTGCTGCGTGGGTGCCACCACCACCAACCGCCTGCCCGGGTGCGCGGCCAGATCTTGCCGCGCCGCGGCCAGCGCGAACGTGGTCTTGCCGGCCCCGGGCGTGGCCACGGCGAGGAAGTCATCCCCATCCCGGGCCCCGAACGCATCGAGGGCGGTCTTCTGCCACCGGCGAAGGCGGATGGTCTGGGATCGGGGTGCCACGGCCGCGGGAGGCTAGTGGGCAGCCGGGACGCCCCTCGGCGAGTGCGTCAGCGACGCACCATCAGGTGCCGCACGGCGCGGTCGAGCCCATCCACCGACAGCTCGAACATGGGGATGATCTTGCGCACGATGCTGAGGGTGTAGGCGCCGTGCACCCCCTCCCACCAGCCCTTGGGCACCGGGTTGAGCCACGCGGCATGCGAGAAGTGATCCTCGAGTCGCTCCAGCCACTGGGCGCCGGGCTCCTCGTTCATGTGCTGGTAGTCAATGGCCCCGCCGGGAACCAGCAGTTCGGTGGGCGCCATGCAGGCATCACCCACCATCACCAGCTTGTACTCGGGGTCCATCTGCGCCAGCAGGTGCGGGGTCGACTCCGATCGTGACGCCCGGATCTCGGATGTGGAATACACGCGGTCATACACGCAGTTGTGGAAGTACCTCACCTGAAGATCGCGGAAGTGCCCGGCCTGGTCCACGGCCGAGAACAGGCGGTCCACCAGCAGCACGTGGTCGTCCATCGACCCGCCCACATCGAGCATGAGCAGCACGCGGATGCTGTTCCTGCGCGGCCTGCGAAACGCCAGGCGCAACTGCCCGGCGTGGTTGGCCGTCTGGCGGATGGTGTCGTCGATGTCGAACTCGGTGGCCGGGCCGTCCAGGCGCGTGGACAGATGCCGCAGGCGCCGAAGCGCCACCCCGAAGTCGCGCACGCCGAGCTCGGCATCGGTGCGCATCTCGCGCCACCGGCGCTCACCGGCGGTCTGGACGGCGCTCCTCCAGCGCCCCTCGCCACCGATGCGCACGCCGCCCGGGTGGTACCCGGAGTGCCCGAAGGCCGAGGTACCCCCCGTGCCGATGTGCTCGCTGCCGCCATGGTGCTCCTCATCCTGGTTCTCGAGCTTCTCCTTCAGCTTCTGAAGCAGTTCGTCCATCTCCAGCGTCTCGCGCATGGCGTCCAGCCGCGCGCGCTGCTCCTCGGTCAGTTCGAGCATGCGCGGGTTGTCCTCAAGCCACTTCCACACGCGATCATCAACGGCATCAGCGGTTGGCTCGATGCCTGAGAAGTAGCGGGCGAACGCCACATCGAAGCCGTCGTAGTGGGCCTCGTCCTTCACCAGCACGCTGCGGGCCACCAGGTAGAATCCGGCCAGGCTGCTCTCGTGCAGGTCACGATCGAGGGCCTCGTGCAGCATGAGCCACTCGTCGAGTGCGACCGGCACACCCTCATTGCGCAGTGTGGCGAAGAGTCCCTCGAACACCTGGCGGCTACCTGCGCTCCTGCATGGCCACCCGGCGTGCCCGAACCGCCAGGTGTCGCCGGGCGATGTCCAGGTCGGCCTGCTTCTTGAGTACCACGCCCATGAACGGCAGTTCCTGGATGATCTTGGCGGGGTCAACCCCGGCCACGGCCAGCGCCTGCACCCAGTCCACCAGCTCCGACGTGCTGGGTCGTTTCTGTAGCCCGTCCATCTCGCGCAGCAGGTAGAAGCTCTCCATGGCCGCCTGGATGAGCCGGTCGTCCAGGTCGGGGTGATGCACCCGCACGATGCGCTCCATCTGATCCGGCTCGGGAAACGCGATGTAGTGAAACACGCACCGGCGCAGGAAGGCGTCGGGAAGTTCCTTCTCGGCATTGGACGTGATGATCACCACTGGCCGCTTCTGGGCCGCAACGGTCTCCCCGGTCTCGGGAATGTGAAACGACATGCGGTCGAGCTCCCACAAGAGGTCGTTGGGGAACTCCAGATCGGCCTTGTCGACCTCGTCGATCACCAGCACCACGCGTTCCGGCGCCTGGAACGACTGCCCCAGCTGCCCCAGACGGATGTACTTGGCCACGTCTGCCGGGTCGCCCTCACCGAACTGCGAGTCGTACAGACGCTGCACGGTGTCGTACACGTACAGGCCATCCTGCGCACGGGTGGTGCTCTTCACCGGCCAGGTGAGGAGCCGCATGCCAAGAGCCGATGCCACCGACTCCGCCAGCAGGGTCTTGCCGGTGCCGGGCTCGCCGCGCACCAGCAGGGGGCGCTCAAGTGCGACGGCCACGTTGACCGCGGCCTGTAGGTCCGGGCTCGCGATGTAGTCGTCGGTGCCCGTGAAGCGCGCCTCAGCCATGCAGCCTCCGTTGGGGAATGGGCCGCCCGCCTTGGGCGCCCGGAGGGGACGAGGTTATCGCCGCAGGCGCCGCCAGATGGACGATCCGATTCCGGCGAGGATCAGCACCAGAGCCGACAGCGCCATTATGGGCACGGCGATGGGCAGCGAGTCGCCCGGTGCGCTGCTCGGTGGGGCTGGTAGCCCCCCATCGCTGGGTGGGGGCACCTGTGGTGCTGGCGCCGGGCTCAGTTCGGTGTTCTTGCGCTGCGCCTTGAGTTGCTGCTCCGCAGCCGCTCCCGACCCCACCAGATCGTCGGTGATCGCCTGGCTCACGGCGGCGGCGAAGGCCGAGTACTGCGGCCCCGAGCCCGTGCGCTTCTCAGCGAAGGCCAAGGCCCCGCGGAGGTCCTGCACCGAGTACGCGCCGTTGATCTGGCCATCGGCGAAGTAGTCGCGTACGACATCGCGTGGTGCGCCGTAGCCGGGTGCCGCGACAGCGACCACGGCTACGAGTGAGAGGAGTGTGGTGGTGAGGCGGGCGATC
>ORJL010100954.1_pt1 | contig 12078 bp, 8 predicted proteins | sample 1779941 | NCBI WGS metagenome assembly ORJL01 (sample SAMEA104232317, study PRJEB22302) | groundwater metagenome | biome: forest; feature: aquifer; material: groundwater | place: USA | collected 2011-08-07 | depth 5.8 m
AGTTGGGCAGTGCGTTCAACAACTTTTTGTTCCAGCGTTGCATTTAATTCTTTAATGGCTTTTTCCGCCCGTTTGCGCTCGGTAATATTGCGGATATTGCATTGGATAACCTTGTGATGATCTACCTGATAGACATTGCTGACGAACTCCACATTAATCCGTCCCCCATTCGCAGTTTCCAGCGGCAAGTCTTCGTAACGGATATATTCATTCTGCTGCAATTCCAGGAAGTTAGCCGTGTTGGCCGTGATATCCTTGAAGAAACCCAGCTCCCAGATGGTCCTTCCGAGAAATACATCATGCGAGTAACCCAACATCTGAATCAAATACGGATTCACATCTACGATCATCCCTGTATCGGCATCAAGAATCAGAATACCGTCCTTCGCTGTCTCGAAGAGTCGACGATAGCGAATCTCTGAATTCCTCAATGTGTCGTCCGCCTGCTTGCGCTCGGTGATCACGTCAAATACAGCCACAAGGTATTCTTCCTTAAGGCTGTACACCGAGATCGAAAACCACATCTTCAACGCTTCGACATAAGTCTCAAACCTCTCAGATTGCCCGGTTAAAGCGACTCTGCCATAGGTTTCGAACAACACCGGATCGGACTCCCTTATACCCGGAATAACTTCGGACACTTTTTTCCCGACGACATTCTTCAACCCCGTTAATTTTTCAAAGGCATTGTTGACAGCGAGGTAGATGAAGTCTTGTGGTTGATCGTGATCGAAAAGCATCTGACAATAGGCAGCCCCTTCTAGCATGTTGTTAAATAAAGAGCGATAACGATATTCGCTTTCTCGCAGATTATCTGTAGCCCGTTTGCGTTCAGTGATGTCGAGGGAAAGAATGAAGAGGCCTTCAGGTATAGGTCGAATGCTGATCTCAAACCAAGCAGAAGTGCCATCGCCATAATCAAATTCATTCTCCATGCGCTGGGGCGTACGTTCTTGCATACAGAGCCGCAGCGCGGCAAACATCTCCGTTTTTTCAATGCCGGGATATTTCGCCATCATCGTTTGTCCTAGCAATTCATCTTTGGCTAGCTTGCTCTGGCGGGTAGCAGAATCGTTGAGATAGAGATAACGCCAATCAAATCCAATGAGCTGACAACCTTCCAGCATAGTGTCCAGTGCACTGTGGTAGCGCGCTTCACTTGCCTGTATCAACTCATTGATCTTTGTCAGCTCCGCCGTGCGTTCGCCGACACGTATTTCAAGCTGCTCGTTGGCAGAGCGGGTGGCGGCTAAAGATTCAAGGGTTTCTCGGTTCGCTTTCTTGAGGCGCTCTTGAGTGTAACCAAAGAGAATTCCCATGCCCATGAATACCATAATTGATAAGATGTTCTTTGGGTTTTCTATTGCGAATGAGAATTCGGGTGGCATGAAAAAGAAGACGACCAGCGTCGTGGAGACCATCGTAGATACCAATCCACCCGATAGACCCCCAATCCATGAACTGAAAAATACTGCGGGATAGAATAAAAACCACACGTAAGGTTGAAGGAAGGGCCAAAATATCCATTGGATGATGAAGGCAACCAACGGCAGGAGTACAGATAGAATCGGGCGAAGCAGTTGGGTCGGGTTTTGAATTTTCATCGGTCATCCTTTTCCTTTACATGGGGTAGGATGGTTGCGGGGAACAGCAGACGGACGAAGTTAACGGGCGAAGAGCTTGACTTTGTTTTGCCTACGGACCTTTTCGATTTCATGCAACTACCTTCTTTTAGATCAGACGGGCAGAGGAGGTTAGCAATCAACATTGCTGAGAGTAATCTGAAACCGCCCCTTACACAATCCCCTATAATTGCCCCTGTATCGGAACGTAAGTATACCCCCCCCAAAAAAAAAACGCGCGTAAACTTGATGAAAAATTCCCGCAGCTCGAAGTCAAGGCATTCGGTCTCACCTTTCGTAATCCCACTCCGCTCTTCTTTAATGCGTTGCGCCGGCTCACGCAGGTGAACGCGCGGATCAAATAGTGGAGGGAGTTTGAGGAGGGACATGCCTCTACAGAATACGTTTCCCAAAAAGAGAAGCTGTCAACTCCGCCCCAAGTTTTGCGGTCCGATTTCGGTCATCCAATACCGGATTAACTTCCACAATATCGAGCGATGCCACTTTGCCGGAATCGGAGAGAGTTTCCATGAGCAGGTGCGCCTCACGATACGTAAGACCACCCGGTACGGGCGTGCCGACTCCGGGCGCCTCGATAGGGTCAAGCGAATCCATATCCAAACTAACGTGTAATTTTTTCGAGTGATGAAGTTGCTCCAAGGCTCGATGCGTTGCTGCCGACATTCCCATCTCATCAATGTCACGCATCGTAATAACCAGAATACCGGATTCGCGCAAAGCGACCTTTTCCTTAGAGTCGAGATCACGCACACCGATGAGGACCGCCTCAGACGCTTTTATCTTTTGTCCAGCTCGACCAATGCCGGTGAGTTCTTCAGGCCCTCGACCCAGCAAAGCGGCGAGTGCCATGCCATGCACATTACCTGAAGGCGAAATTTCCGGAGTATTAAAATCTCCGTGAGCATCAACCCAAATAAGCCCGACACCTCCACCGTGGGCATCCATCGCTGATACTGTGCCAATGCTAATTGAATGATCGCCTCCAAGAAAGATAGCAGTTCCATCTTGTTCTAAGCACGACAAAGCTTTTACATAAACATCGCGGCATATACTCGTGATGCTAGACAGATGCCGAGCGCGGCTAGTATCGGGCGGTTCGTTTTCGGGCAAGGGCACGACCAGATTGCCTTCGTCTATAACTTGGTAACCCACATCGCGAAGTTTATCGGCAAGCCCGGCATAGCGAAGCGCGCTCGGTCCCATATCCACGCCACGCCGTCGTTGCCCTAAATCCATTGGGACTCCAAACAAGTGAATATTTTGCGCCATTTATTTTTTCCTCTTTTTGCTATCAGCAACCTGCGACCACTTTCCCGTTCTCAATCCACGCCCTCGCCATGCGCGGCGTGTTGAAAGCGAAACCGGTGCGACCTTCTTTGTCAATTAAGATCACGCCGCCTGTGCCGCTCACGCGATCCTTCAAGCGTTTGATCACCGCCTCTGCCGCCGCTTGCGCGGTGTGACCCGATTCCATTAAGTCGCACGCGCTTTTGCTGATGACGATCTTCATCAACGATTCGCCGTGACCTGTTGCCGATGATCCACCAGCGTGATCATCGCCGTACGCGCCGCTACCCACTAAGGGGCTGTCGCCGACTCGCCCTGGAAGTTTGTTCGACGTTCCACCGGTGGAGGTGGCTGAAGCGATGTGTCCGTTACTATCGCGGGCGACGGCGCCCACTGTGCCGTGTGAGTCAATTTTAAATTTCTTGGCGAGTGAGTCGATCCAGCGCTGTCGCTCACGTTCCACGATCAACTCTTCATTGGCGCACAACGGCATCCCCTGAGTCAAGGCAAACGCTTCCGCGCCTTCGCCGATGATCATGTTGTGCGGACTCTTCTCCATGACGAGCCGCGCCAGACTGATTGGGTTGCGGATGTGTTTGATGTTTGCCACCGATCCCATGTTGAGTGTCGCGCCATCCATGATGATGGCGTCCATCTCCACTTCGCCCGATGAAGTGAGATGCGATCCGCATCCGGCGTCGTACACCGGATCATCCTCAAGGATGCGGACAACCGCTTCCACGACATCCAACGCACTTTTACCTTTTCGCAAAAGTTCCCAACCGTGTTGCGCGGCAAGGCGACAGCCGTTGATGTAGTCGTTAACTTCGTGGTCGGGGATTTCTCCCGCGCCACCGTGGATGATGAGAGATGGAGTCATGTTAGTCCTATAGTCAAATGGTCGAGTAGTCTGGATTATACTTTGACTACTCGACTACTCGACAAGGTGACTACTCGACTATGCTCATTGAATCACAACTCAACACAAATGATGAACAATTTAAACGCAACGCGGCGCATAATAGAAAATTGGCGGACGAGCTGCGTGAGCGGTTAGGTTTGGTGCAGCAAGGTGGCGGAGAGAAATATCTGCGGCGGCATCACGAACAGGGGAAGCTGTTTGTGCGTGAGCGTATTGATAAGTTGCTCGATCAAGGTTCGCCGTTCTTGGAATTGAATCCATTGGCGGCGTGGGAAATGTATCACAACGAAGCACCCAGCGCGGGCGTGGTGACGGGCATTGGGCGAGTGAGCGGGCGCGAGTGTTTGATCATCGCCAATGATGCCACGGTGAAGGGCGGCTCGTATTTGCCGCTGACGGTGAAGAAACATTTGCGGGCGCAAGAAGTGGCGTTGGAGAATCATCTGCCGTGTATCTATCTTGTGGATTCGGGCGGCGCGTTTTTGCCGATGCAAGCTGATGTCTTTCCGGATCGTGATCACTTCGGCAGAATTTTTTATAACCAAGCGCGCATGAGCGCGTTAAACATTCCGCAGATCGCTTCGGTGATGGGTAGTTGCACGGCGGGTGGGGCTTACGTTCCGGCGATGAGTGATGAGACGGTGATTGTTAAAGGCACGGGGACAATTTTTTTGGGAGGACCCCCACTGGTAAAGGCGGCAACAGGTGAGGAAGTTTCGGCAGAAGATCTGGGTGGCGCGTTTGTTCACACCCATAAATCCGGCGTAGCCGATCATTTTGCCGAAGATGATGATCATGCGATTGAGATTGTGAGGGAGATCGTGGCGACGTTGAATACACGCAAGACATATTCCGTAGTGCGTAATGCGTCGAGAGAACCGTTGTATCCGCTTGAAGAGTTGTATGGCGTGATCCCCGAATCGTTTCGGCAAGCGTACGACGCGCGTGAGGTGATCGCCCGACTCGTGGATGGCAGTGAGATGCACGAATTTAAATCGAACTACGGCACAACGTTGGTGACGGGTTTCGCCAACATCGAAGGCTACCCGATTGGCATCGTGGCGAACAACGGCGTGCTGTTCAGCGAGAGCGCGTTGAAGGGCGCGCATTTCATCGAGTTGTGCGTGGCGCGTAACATCCCGCTTTTGTTTTTGCAAAACGTGACGGGCTTTATGGTCGGCAAAGAATACGAAGCGGGCGGCATCGCCAAAGATGGGGCGAAGATGGTCAACGCCGTTTCAAATGCGCGCGTGCCGAAGTTCACCGTGATCATCGGCGGAAGTTTTGGCGCGGGCAACTATGGCATGTGCGGGCGTGCTTATCAACCGCGCTTCTTGTGGATGTGGCCCAACGCGCGCATCAGCGTGATGGGCGGCGAGCAAGCGGCGAATGTTTTATTAACCGTGAAGCAAGATCAACTGGCGCGCGAAGGCAAACCGCAAATGACTCCCGACGAAGCCGCCGAGTTCAAACGCCCGACGTTAGAGAAATACGAACACGAAGGCAACCCCTATTACTCCACCGCGCGTTTGTGGGACGATGGCATTCTCGATCCCGCCGAGACGCGGCGCGTGTTGGCGTTGGCTCTTTCGGCGTCGTACAACGCGCCACAGGAAGAAACACGGTACGGAGTGTTTAGGATGTAAAATGATGGGGGATTTCTGATTGAATTTGTGATCAAGAGTCGCCTATAATCTTTGCGAGGAGGATCGAACCATGGTTAATGTTTTAACATATCTTGAAACGATTGCGCGTGAAACGCACAAAACCGAATCAGAGATAATGGCATTAGCTCTGGAGACAGGTTTGCGTCAGTTGTGGCGCGAGCGAACTTTGGCGCGATATTTACACAAAGAAATCTCGCGCGAAGAAGCTATTAAAGCAGCCAGCATTGATTGGGTGGAATTGGCAGAGCGGCAACATCAAGCGATGATGGAGGACCTGGCATGGGCGAGGGGAAATTAAATCAAGCCGTTGTCGATTCGGGTCGGTCATTCATCTCTCAGAAATCGAAGCATTGCCGCTTCTGAGAATTTTTAGCGCGCTCCATCTCCCCGATGCGGTCTGGAGCGAGACAGTTGAACGTGGGCGAGTGGCGTCATCTGCGTTGTTGGGTCTGCCCAGCATGCAACGACATACTTTATCGGCAGAGGACGTCGCTCGATTTGTGCGAGAGAACGATCTGGAAAAATTGCAGGCAGGGGAATGTGAGTGTTTGTGTCTTTGCAAAAATCTCAAGGTCGTGACGTTATTGACGGACGATCTGGCGGCGCGTGACGCCGCAAAACGCTTGAACATAACTCCGGTTGGTTCTTTGGGCGTTATCGTCAGAGCGTATCGAGATGATCGAATTTCGCTGGAAGAAGCAGAGCGTTATATCTCAGACCTTGATTCGACGAGTAGCCTTTTTGTGACAAGGGCGATTGTTGAATTAGCCATTGGGGAGTTGAAGAAAATTTGAGATAAGTGGCACATCACCGTTATAATGGGATGTGTAGCGGGTTTGTCTCGAACACAACTTAAAGAGTTAAAATCCTGACGAAAAGGGAACGCATGTCAAAAATTATTTCTGTTCATTCCTTCCGCGGCGGCACGGGGAAGTCTAATACGACTGCAAATCTTGCCACCATTCTTGCCGCCGAAGGGCGTCGCGTGGGCGTAGTAGATACAGATATTCAATCGCCGGGCATTCACGTCTTGTTTGGGTTGTCCGAGGAAAAATTGCCGTACTCGCTCAATAATTATTTGTGGGGCAAGTGTAAGATCGAGGAGACGGCGATGGATGTGACGGCGCGAGTCGGGGGGGTGATCAAGGGAAAGATTTTCCTCACGCCATCGAGCATTGAGCCGGGCGAGATCGCCCGCGTCTTGCGCGAGGGGTATGACGTGGGCTTGCTCAACGATGGCATCCTGCAATTGATTCAAAAGATGAAGTTGGATGTGTTGATGATTGACACACATCCTGGAGTGAATGAAGAAACGTTGCTCTCGATTACGATCTCGGATGCGCTGGTGATCATCATGCGCCCCGATCAACAAGATTACCAAGGGACAAGCGTCACCGTTGAAATTGCCCGCCGCCTCGAAGTCCCGCGCATGATCATGGTGGTCAACAAAGTTCCCGAAGGCTTTGACCCCGCCGAAGTGAAAGCGCGTGTGGAGAAGATTTACAATTGCGAAGTTGGCGCGGTCATGCCGCACTCGGACGAGATGATGTCGCTTGCCAGCGCGGGCATCTTTGCCCTCAAGTATCCCGACAGCCCGGTGACTCAACAACTTAAGCAATTGGCGGCGAAACTGGTTGCATAATAAAACCTCACAGGTCTATAAGACCTGTGAGGTTTATCTAAGAAAGCGAATTAAATCTATGTCAACGACTTCTAGCGCTGCCAACCCGAGTCAAGTATCGGCGGAAATAGACAAGCAATTCATCTACGACTTCCATTTACTGGCGGACTATCTTGACGTGCTGCGCCAAACGCTTCGCATTGCCGTCGTCTATGGCGGCGACAAACAAGTGGAAGGCGCGGTGATCCATAAAACTCATAACCCGCGTTCTTGGAAAAGCTATGAATCGGTGGCGCGCGATATTCAAAGCGCATTGCGCGAATTGGGTTTTCGGCATGTGGCTCTGATGCCAGATGACATGCACCTCTCGCAACGACTCAAAGATGAAAACATTCATCTGGTGTGGCTCAATACGGGTGGGGTGCAGGGCTACAGCCCGGTGACGCACACGCCGTCTACACTGGAAATGCTCGGCATCCCCTACGTCGGGCACAACCCATTAAATTCTACGATCCTCGACAACAAACATCTTTTCAAATATGAACTGCAAGCATTAGGAATCAACACTGCCCCGTTCATAACATGGAACGCTTCACAGGGGATGTTGAAACCGAACACTAATGCGCGATTTAAAGAAGTCTTCGGTGATTATGCGGGACCGTTTGTTGTAAAACCTGTGTCGGGGCGCGCTTCACTTTTAGTGAGTGTCGTCAAGCGGTTAGATGATCTGACTAACGCGGCAACCGATGTCTATCGCGCTACAAATAACACGGTGGTGATCGAAATGTTTTTACCGGGGCGGGAGTTTTGTGTGGCGGTCTGCGGCGGTTTGATCTGCTCTCAAGGACAACTGACAAAAATATCGGGACCGTTTGCTTTCTCACCGGTGGAACGCTCGTTTGAACCGGGCGAAGAAATCTTCACCTCAATGGATAAGAAAGCGATCACCGCAGAACGAGCGCATCTGATTGGCGATGAGGACACTTTGCTGAGACAGCAACTGCTTAATCTGGCGCGGAAAATTTATTCCGGCTTTTCGCTTAATTCCATCGTCCGCGCCGACGTGCGCGCCGACATCGACGGCACGCTGTATGTGCTGGAAGCGAATCCCAAACCCGATCTCAAACGCCCGGAGAATGACGTCATCAGTTTAGTCACCATTGGGTTAAAGGAACACAACATGAGTTACAACGATCTGATCTACGGCATGTTGGCAGATCGGTTGGACTATATGCTCACCTATCGCACGCGCACCATCCAACACATTGTAGATTTGTTGAAGTGATATATGAACCGAATATCTGGTCTTCGCCCAAGCTTCTCTTCCTTTTTCAATCGTCAAACAACCCAAGTGCAAAATCGCGTTTTGCGTTTGTTGGGCGTCGAGTTGATCTTGGCGGTGTCACTTGTCTTGCTAGGCTACGTCGGTTATGGCGAAGCGTTTCGCACTTACCCCCGCTTTGAGATGGAAAAGTTGGGCGCGCAAGGTGACATTGTGCAAAGTTCTATGGCGACATTTTTGATCGCCGGTTTGCCCATCGAACAATTTCCCGGCTTCTCTCCCCTCACCGACCCGTTGCTTAAATCGGATGCAACGATCACAGCGATCTACGTCGCCGATCCTAAAGGGCAGATCGTTTTTTCAAATTCGCAAACACCCAACTTTTCGCTGAACGAAAAATATTCCCCGAGCAAGCTGCAAGAAAAACAAGATCGATATCAAATCTCCGAAAGCCCGAACTATTACCGCATCTCGCTTGATTTGCGGAACAAGTTTGAGTCGGTGGGCAGTTTGCACGTTCTACTGCCGCGCGCGGTGATCAGCCAAAAGATCAACAACGGGTTTTTAGGGGTGTTGATCGCGGCGATCCTCTTGATGATCCTCTTTGGCGTTTTCAGTGTTTGGTTAGATCGGCAAGCGGGAAGTCACGCACTCCGCAATTTACGTTTAGGTTACAGTGCGGTCTTCTTTGTGATGGCGATAGTGGTCGTGGTGGTACTGATCGATCTCTATGCCAATGGTATTCAAGCCAAAACAAAAGCGTTGGCAAATTCGCTCAGCACGCGTTTAAACTCGCCCCTTAATTTAGGGCTGCCGATAGAGGCTTTTGACGGTTTAGATAAAGTTTTCAACGATTATCGAACCAGCAATCCTGATCTCAGTTACATTGCCTTGACCGCCAACGACAAAACGTTGATCACCACAGACACACATCGCGTGGGCAGTGACTGGCAGCCCTATCCAAATCATTATGAATATACCGCCGATCTCAGTTCGGGCACCGCCTCGGCTGTCCGTTTGGGTGTTCACGTCGGCATCCCGCAGAGCATCATCTTTGAGAAACTTTGGCGCAGCGTCAAAAACTTTTTTGTGCTGTTCATCGCCTCCGCCTTCCTCTCTTTGCTCCTGTTCGATTTGGTGCAGACGTTGACCGGTAAGCCGAAGTCCACCCCCAACATGATACAGGCTGAGCGCGACTACAATTTGAGTTTGATCCAGCCGTATTACTTTTTCAGTGTATTCGTCGAAGGTATGAGCACCGCATTTCTCTCGCCCTATTTTCAAGGGCTGGCTAAAACAGCGGGTGCCGATAAAAGTTTGGTCTCGACAATTTTCACCGTATACTTCTTTGCCTTTGTCGTGGCGCTGATCCCTGCCGGGCGTTACGCCGAGAAGCACGGCGTGAAGCCCTTGCTGGTGCTGGGTTCATTGTTAACGGCGGTGGGTCTGTTGTCGGTGGCTGTGGTCAATGATTTTTATTGGATGTTCCTTATCCGCGCCTTAGCCGGAGCCGGGCAAGGTATTTTGTTGGTCGGCGTGCAATCGTATATTTTGCAAATCTCAACCAGCAAGCAGCGCACGCAAGGCGCGGCGATCATCGTCTTTGGTTACAACGGCGGCATGATCTCCGGCACAACCATTGGCGCGCTGTTGGTGGTGTATATGGGCGTGCAGAATGTTTTCGTCGTCAGTGGCACGTTGACCGTGTTGATTCTTTTGTATACGCTGCGCTACATGCCGCACATCCGACCGGGCGAAACGCTCGCCGAGATGTTGAATCAAAAAGAGATGCAAGCCCAATCTCAAGCGGCTGCGCCTGCCCCGGGATTTTTTCAAAGCATCGGCAATGCCTTGAAAGATTTTGAGTTCGTCAAAGCGATGCTGTTCATCGGCATCCCTACCAAAGGTGTTCTCACCGGCGTCACGATCTTCGCCATGCCGCTCATCCTCTCGCGTTTGCAATACGCGCAAGAAGATGTCGGGCAGATCGTCATGCTCTATTCCGGCGGCGTGTTGATCTCCAGCGCCTACGCCTCACGCATGGTGGATCGATTGGGGCGCACTTCCGGCGTGTTGTTCTTGGGCGCGTTGGGCAGTGGTATCGGATTAATATTAATTAGTTTGGTTAGTTGGAATACGCTTGCGACCGGCAACCTTGCCTATCTCGGCGTCGGGGTTCTGATGACGGGCATGGCACTCTTGGGTTTGGCGCACGGTCTGATCAACGCGCCCATCATCACCCATATTTCCAACACGCCGACGGCAAACGAGTTTGGTCAAAGTTCCACCGCGTCGTTGTATCGTTTATTGGAACGCATGGGTCACATCAGCGGTCCCACCATCGTGGGTTATCTTTTGCTGTCGAGTCAGGATAGTTCATTCGCCCTCAGTTGGATCGGCGGCGCGATGATCGTATTTAGTATGTTGTTCCTCATTCGAATTGGCGGCAAGGCTCCGCCCAAAGTGACACCGTAACGCAAATTGGCAATTTGCGTTACCTAAAAGGAGACTACTATGATCAAGACTCTGAATCGTTTTATGATAGTGATCACGGCGCTGGCGATCTTGATCACGGCTTGTTCCGCCGCGCCAACTGCCACCACATCCGCGCCGGTTCCCACTGCGGTTGCCGTCTCGCCCAAGCCGACGGCGGCACCGTCCGATCCGTCAACGTCCTCCGCGCTCGCGCCGATTAAATCAGATTGGTTTGCCGTCTACGCTAAAGCGGCGGCAAACTGGAACATCACCGCCGATGCGGGCGACGTCAACAAGTTCACCATCACCCCCAAGACTCCGAGCGGCAACGAGAAAAAAGTTTTCGTGCTGTATCCGCGCAAGTCGTCGGCTTACGACACGGCGATCAGCACTATCCTCGACGTGTTCTACAACAAGAAAGTCCCGGCGACATTTACCATTGTCAACTTTGATCGGAAGAATGACAAAGGACTTGCTGCGCTGGGGTTGGCCGAATCACTTAAGTCTGATCTGATCTTTTCAATGGGATCGGAATCAACCGATTTTGTTTATCTCAATTACAAAGGCAAATCTATTCCGGTTGTCACGATATGTTCCAAAGACCCGGTCTTGTTGAATTACGTCAAAGATTACAACACTGGCAGCGGCACGAACATCGCCTTCACCTCGCTCAACGTCCCGATTGAAGTGCAGATGGCGTATCTCAAACAACTCCGACCCAACCTTCGCAATATCGCCGTGATGTTCGCCGACAGCAACACCAGTTCCAAAGAGACTCAAGTCAAGCCACTCAAAGATGCTTCTTCGGTTTACAAGATCAATGTCATTGACGTGGTCGTTTTGCAAGACGCTAAAGCAAAGCAAGAACTGGAAGCGGCGATGCCCGGCGTGATTGACGAGATGAAGAAGACCGACCCGAGTTTGCAAGACAGCATTTTCTGGATCACGGGCAGCACGCCGGTCTTCAACGAGATCGCTACCATTAATACTATGGCGGGCAAAATACCGGTATTGAGCGTGGTTCCGGATGTGGTGAAAGAGGGCGACGCCAGCGCGGTGCTTTCTATCGGCGTGAGTTTTGAGAGCAATGCCTACATCGGCGCGTTGTATGGCTCGGATATTTTGCTCGGCGTGGCAAAAGCCGGCGACCTTAAAGTGGGCGTGGTCTCGCCGCCCGATAT
>ORJL011675364.1_pt1 | contig 12077 bp, 11 predicted proteins | sample 1779941 | NCBI WGS metagenome assembly ORJL01 (sample SAMEA104232317, study PRJEB22302) | groundwater metagenome | biome: forest; feature: aquifer; material: groundwater | place: USA | collected 2011-08-07 | depth 5.8 m
GGCGGCGAGCGCGGTGCTGCTGAAGCTGGCCGTCCTTGCGGACGAGCCGGGCTTCCGGGACAAGGCGGTCTCCAACATGCGCGCCATCCAGCGGCTGATGACCCTGGCGCCTTCCGGGGCGGGGAACTGGCTGTGCGCGCTGGACATGTACCTATCGCCATCGCGGGAGATCGTGGTCATCGGGCCGCGCGGCGATGCGCGGACAGAGGCGCTGCTGAAGGAGATCCATGGCCGGTACCGGCCCACGTCCATCATCGCGGGGTGCGAGCCGGACCACCTGAGCGACGTGGAGGACAACCCGCTGTTCGAGGGGCGGGACATGGTGGGCGGGCCGACGGTGTACGTCTGCGAAAACTATGCCTGCCTGCTGCCCGCCACCACGCCGGAGGAGCTGCGCGTGCAGCTTGAGGCTAATGGCGGAGGGTTGAGGGCGCTGTAGAGAGGGCTTCAAGGGAAACAGGGCCCGACCCGTTCTAAACGGGTCGGGCCTCTTGCGTGCCGTCTGGGTTATTCGTCCGCGCGGGCCTTGGCGAGGGCTGCCGCTCTGGTGAGAGCGGGGACGAAGGTGGACCAGTCGCCCACGATGCCTATGTCCGCCGATTTGAAGATGGGGGCCTGCGGGTCTTTGTTGACCACGATGATGTGCTGGGCCTTCTTCACGCCCATGAGGTGGTTGGGGTGGCCGGAGACGCCGAGGGCGATGTAGAACTGCGGCGCCACGGCCTTTCCGGTGAGGCCGATCTGGACCTGGGGCGGCATCCACCCGGCGCTCGTTACGCCCAGGGAGGCGGCCACGGCGGCGTCCAGGACATTGGCGAGCTCCCGTACGGCGGGCACGTTTTGCGGGCCGCCGACGCCCTTGCCTACGGCTATGACAATGTCGGCGTCATCCATCTTGGTGGCGCCGAGCTCCGGCTCCACCTGCGATCCCACGAGCCTCACCTGGCGGTCGCCGGCGGGGACGTCCAGCCAGCTCACCACGGGGTGCACGCCCCGGCGGGGAGCGCGGGCTTCCAACATACCAGGGCGCACGGTGGCCATGGCCGGGGAGGTGGTGGAATAAATGGGCACGACGATGTTCCCGCCGAAGGCGGGCTTGACCTGCGCTAGCTCTCCGTCAGGGTCCAACTCTAGGTCAACGCAGTCGCCGGTGAGGCCAAGCTGGAGCCGGGCGGCAACGCGGGGCGCCCAGTCGCGCCCGTTGGTAGTGGAGGGCATAAGGACGGCGTACGGGCTGTGGCGGCGGATGGCCGTGGCAAGGACATCCGTATAGAGCAGGGTATCGTAGTGGGTGAGCTTGTCGTCCAGGGAGGCGTAGACGATGTCCGCGCCATGAGCGGCCAGCGTGGGGATGAACTCCGCGGCCTGGCGGGGGCCAACAAGGACGGCAGCGACCTCGCCGCCCAGCTTATCAGCCAGGTCCTGGGCCTTACCCAGCAGCTCGAAGGTGACAGGGCGCAGCTGGCCCATGACAAGCTCGGCCACCACCCAGACGGCCTTGCGCGGGTCCGGGTTACGCGGCGCAGCGCGGCGGGGTTGCAGGGCTACGTTGGCCTTGCGCGTGCTGAACAGGCCGTTCTCAAGCATATAGGCAAGGACCTTCTGAGCAGCCGCTTCGGCATCTTCACCAGGGATGATGATGCCTTTGCGGTCCAGCCTGGCGTCGCGGAGGTCGGCCACACGGGTGGGGGAGCCCGCCAGTCCCACTGTCTTCGGGTCGATGCCGATGTCCGCCGCGCTCCAGACCTGGAGCGGCTTGGCGGCGCCCGTCTGGAGGTCTTCCGGGGTGGGACGGCGGTTGGTGGTGATGAGCTCGGTGACGGAGAGCAGGGCGGGCAGGGGGACCTCCATGCGCTCGAAGCCCTCGTCCGTCTCCCGCTCCACCCAGAGGGCTCTGGGGTCCTGGGTGGGCTTGATGGCGCGGACCGAGGTGACCTGCGGGCGTCCCAGCATCTCGGCCACCTCCGAGGGTACCTGGCTGGTCTCCGAGTCCACGGTGAACTTGCCGCACATGACCAGGTCCGGGTCTAAGCGCCGGATGGCGGCGGAGAGGGCGCGCGACGTTGCAAGCGTATCCGACCCGGCAAAGGCGGGGTCCGTGAGGAGGACGGCGTCGTCCGCGCCCAGGGCCAGTAGCTCCTGGAGGGCGGTGCGCGCCTGGGGAGGCCCCATGGTGATAACGGTGACCGTGCCGCCGACTTGCTGGCGGAGGCGGAGGGCCTCCAAGGTGGCGCGGCGGTCTATGGTGCTGACGCTGAGGGTGACGCCCTCGCGGACGAGACGCTTGGTGGCCTCGTCGATCTTGGCTTCCGCCGCCAGAGGCGTCTGCTTGATGCATACAACGATATTCATCCGGTCCTCCTCATGCGTCCCTTGCTACCGCCTTCAGCCTAACTTGGGACATAGCCCGTTGAAGTTGATGGGAGAGATTATTGAGCGCCAAGATAGATTATTGCATAAACAGGAAAGGCGCGGAAGGAAATCGTAGGCGGGAGGAGAGGGCGGAGAAATAACGCATCAAGGCATTGAAGGTTATGTTGACAATAGCATCTGCGGCTGCAATGCTTGAGGGAGTCGCTTCCAGGAGCCGGACGTGCCCCACAAAGACAGATCCCAGCGCCCGCGCATCTTCTACGGCTGGTACATCGTGGCCGCCGGAATGACCGTCACCACTCTGCAAGGGGCGCTGTTCGTCTATGGCTTTGGGGCGTTCTTCACCCATTTTCAGAAGACCTTCAATGCCACGTCCGCCCAGATCAGCGGGGTCACGAGCCTGGCCCGCCTGGAGGGAGGGCTCATGGCCCCTGTCTCCGGCTACCTCATCGACCGGTTTGGCCCGCGCCGCCTGATGCTTCTGGGCTTCACGGGGCTGGGCCTGGGGTTCATTCTGCTCAGCTTCGTGGACTCGCTGGTGATGCTGTACGTGGTCTTTGTGGGCGTGATGGCAACATCGGCAAGCTTTGGGACGGGCAGGCCGGTGCAAGTGGCACTGATGAACTGGTTCATCCGCAAGCGCGGCAGGGTCATGGGGCTGCACACCACCGGCTTCGCCATAGGGGCGAGCCTCATCTTCATCCTGGCGTGGGCCATAGAGACGTTCGGCTGGCGGGCGGCGGCGGCGGGGGCGGGCGTCATCATGATGACGGTGGGCATCCCTGTCTCTCTCATCATCCGCCACAGGCCGGAGGACATGGGGCTCCTCCCGGACGGCACGAAACCGGCGGTCTTGACGGGAGATGAGACGGCAGGGGCTGACGGGCTTTCCCCCGCAGCAAACGGTCCCCGAGAAATAGACCTCACGCCCAAGCAGGCCCTTCGCACGCGGAACTTCTGGCTCCTGGTAGTGGTCAACGCCGTGTGGGCCATGTTCCCCGCCATCATCACCGTCCACCATTTCCCGTACCTCATCAAGGAAGTCGGAATCAGCTACACGATGGCGGGACTCGTGGTGTCCGCATATTCTTTCATCAGCATCTTCGGACGGCTGGGGTTCGGGTGGCTGGGCGACGTCGTGAGCATACGCTACCTGATGGCGGTCCTCTTTGTTGCGCAGGCCCTGGGCCTTGCGGTCATGTCCCTCATTACCAGCCCGTGGCAGATCCCCTTCTACATCCTGCTGATGGCTCCTGCCTACGGCGGTGTGGTGCCCCTCCGACAGGCGATCCAGGGGCACTTCTTCGGGCGGCGGTCATATGGGACAATAAGTGGACTGCTGCTCTTTGCAGACCTACCCATGACGGTGGCTGCTCCCGTGTTGCTGGGCTGGCTGTCCGACATCGGTAGCTACCGGCTGGGGTTCCAAATCGTTGCCGCACTGACCCTGATCGGCGCTGTGGCAGTCCTGGCAACGCGGAAGCCGCAGGCGGAAGAACGGCGGCCGACAGTGTCTGTTGTCCGGGGATAGACACGTATGATGCCTATGAAGTCAGGGTGGCTACCAGAGGTAGCGGGAAGAGATAGGGTCAGTATCCAGGGTGCGCGGCTCTGGCAGCGATGCCCCCGGTCCTCTGCAGGAACTCAGCCGACGAGGCGCAAGCCTCCGGTGATGGGCAGCTCCAATACATCTCTTCGGAGGAGCCGTGTGGAGAAGAAGAGGACTTCGAGAGTCTCCACCGCCCCTGTCTCAGGATTGAGCCGCGCGATCACCTCGTCCTCCAGCTCCTCCGAGCGTTGTTCCGGGTACGGCGGACATGTGTTGATGTAAAGTATGTCCGCTTCGCGGTCGTATTCAAACTTCAGCTTCGCGTCCATTCGGTGAACTCCTCTCTTGGAACCTGGGCGGGTTTGAAACCCGCCCCTACATGGACCGCCCTCTACAGATTCGCGTTGTATGCATAGATTAATAATTGTATGCAAAGGTTCCTATTGGTGCGCAGGATTGTACTTGTCGAGGCTCCATTGTGCGGGGTTGTTCCTGATGTACTCGCGGACGCGATCCAATTCGGCATCGTCCCTAACGACGTGCTCGTAGTAGTTGCGCTGCCAGACTGCTATGCCTTGTGTACCTCGCAATTCATTCACGCGGCGTGCTGAAAAGGTCTTGAACCCGCGGACTATTTCAGGTAGAGCGTACCTCTCTGTAGGGGCGGGTTTGTAACCCGCCCTTCCGGGGTCCGTTAGGAAAAGCAGGCCATGCACATGATTCGGCATGACCACGAACTCGTCCAATGACAGGTTCGGATAGTGATCCACCAGATCCTGCCAACATGCGGTTGCAACATCTCCGTTCGCATTGAGATGCATCCCCGTGGTGTCGATGTGTCCGAAAAGGGGTTCCCGTCCGGAGGTAACGAGCGTGACAAAATAGGCCCCAGGCTGCGCATAGTCGTAATTGGGCAACCGGATCGACCTACGGTGGGGCTTGGGGTCAGACGGCATATGCAGTCCTGAAGATGCCAGAGGGCGGGTTTCAAACCCGCCCCTAGGAACGGTCACTTTGTCCGGGCGGCGGCGTAGTCCACGATGTCCAGCAGGGCGCGGCGGTGGAGGGAATCGGAGATGGGGGAGATGGCGGCGCGGGCGCGCTCGCAGTAGTCGTCGGCGGCCTTGTAGGAGTCCTGGATGGCCGGGGAGCTGCGGACGGCCTCTATCAGGCTGGCCACCTTCTCCCGGTCCTTCCAGAAGGCGCCGTCCAGCTTTCCCTTGAGGCCATCTGCGTAGCGCTCCAGGTAGATGATGGCGGGCAGGGTGAGGACGCCTTGCGCCAGGTCGTTGCCGACGGGCTTGCCGACCTCCTGCTCCAGCCCTTCGAAGTCTAGGATGTCGTCCACCACCTGGAAGGCGAGGCCGAGGTACTGGCCGAAGTCCTTCATGGCGGCGATGTGGGCCTCCGGCGCGCCGCCGAGGATGGCGCCGGACTGGGCGGCGGTGGTGAACAGGGAAGCGGTCTTGCGGCTGATGCGCTCCCAATAGAACTGCTGGCCCAGATCCCAGTTGAAGGAGGCGTACATCTCCCGTAGCTCGCCGCTGGAGAGCTGACGGAGCGTGTGGGCGAAGAGCTGGGTCACGCGCATGTTGCCGGTGGAGGTGACCATCTCCGCCGATTTGGCGAACAGGAAGTCGCCCAAAAGGACGGCCACGTGGTCTCCCCACTGGGCGTTGATAGTGACGCGGCCCCGGCGGAGCGAGGCCTTGTCGACGGTGTCGTCGTGGACGAGGCTGGCGATATGGAGGAGCTCCACGCCGGCGGCCATGGGGACGTGGAGGTCCTCGTTGTACTCGTAGATGTGGCCAGTGAGCAGAGTGATGATGGGGCGCAGGCGCTTGCCGCTCGTGTTGAGGATATGGCCGAGGACCGTCCCGAGCCAGGGGAAATCGTCTTCACCGCTCTGGCGGATACGTTCATCCATCCGGCGGAGGTCGGCTTCAACGGGCGCTATGAACGAGCGAGTAGTCACGCGGCTCCAATCGCGGGTTAGGCTCCCAGTTTGGCGGTCTCGCGCTGGACGACGTCTTCCTCATCCAGCTTGACGAAGAGCGGCTTGGGCTTCTGGGCCTGCTGGCCTACGGCCGGGATGGTCAACTCCCACCCGCTTTGCTCCACCGTGCCGGGGAAGCCGAGCATGGTATGCAGCTGCTGGGAGGTGAAGGGGAGGACGGGCGCAACCAGCGTCCGCAGGCCGGATATGGCGGCAAGAGCGGTATAGAGGGTGCGGGCCGTCACCGCGCGGTCCGTCTTGGCGGTCTTCCACGGCTCTTTGCTGTCCAGGTAGCGGTTGACCTCCGAGGCGAGGGACATGCAGGCGGCCAGCGCCTGGCGGAAGTGGCAGGCCGCGATGAGGTCGCCCACCTCGTCGAAGGCGGCGCGGGTATGGTCGATGATGGCCTGGGAGGGGGCGTCCAGCGCGCCGGGGTCCGGCATCTTGCCTTCGAAGTGGGTGGCCGTCATGTTCAGGACGCGGTGGACAAGGTTGCCGTAGGTGCCCACCAGCTCGTTGTTGTTGCGGCGGACGAACTCCTGCCAGGTGAAGTTGGCGTCCGAGGTCTCCGGCATGATGGCCGTGAGCACGTAGCGCAGGGGGTCGGGGTCGTAGCGCTCCAGGTAATCGGGCACCCAGACGGCCCAGTTGCGGCTCTTGGAGAACTTCCCCGACTCGATGTTGAGGAACTCGTTGGCCGGCACGTCGTAGGGCAGGTTCAGGTTGTCGCCGGAGCCTATGAGCATGGCGGGCCAGACCACGGTGTGGAAGGTGATGTTGTCCTTCCCGATGAAATAGTAGTGCCGGGCGTCCTTCTTCCAGAAGTCCTCCCAGCGGTCCGGCGTCCCCTGCTTCTTGGCCCACTCCTTGGAGGCGGACAGGTAGCCGCACACCGCCTCGAACCAGACGTAGATGCGGCGGTCGTCGTAGCCGGGGAGGGGGACAGGCACGCCCCAGGTGAGGTCGCGCGTGTAGGAGCGGTCGTTCAGCCCGCGGGAGACGAACTGGCGGCTAAAGTTGACGACGTTCTGGCGCCAGTAGTCCTTGTCCTTCATCCAGTCCAGGAGGGGCTGCTGGAAGGCGCTCAGCTTCAGGTAGAAATGCTCGCGCGGGACGAAGGTGGGTGTGGTCTTGTGGGTGGCGCAGTAGGGCTCCTTGAGGTCCTGGGGGTCCAGGAGCCGCCCGCAGTTATCGCACTGGTCGCCCCGCGCGCCCTGGAAGGCGCAGTAGGGGCAGGTGCCGTTCACATAGCGGTCCGGCAGGTAGCGCTTGTCCACGTCGCAATACGGGAGCTGGACGATGCCCTTGTAGATGTAGTCGTGCTCCAGGAGACGGGTGAACATCTCCTGGGCCACCTGTTTGTGGTTCTCCGTCCCCGTGGTGGTGTACAGGTCCCAACTGATGCCCAGGCGCTGCCAGTCCTTGAGGAACTGGGAGTGGTAGCGCTCCACCACGGCCTCCGGGGTGGTGCCTTCCTGCTCGGCGCGAACGGTGATGGGGGTGCCATGGGAGTCGCTCCCGGAGACCATGAGGACATCGTTGCCCTTGAGGCGGTGGTAGCGGGCGAAGATGTCCGCCGGGAGGTAGGCCCCGGCGATGTGTCCCAGGTGCAGGAACCCATTGGCGTAGGGCCAGGCGACGCCTATGTAGATGCGCTCTGTCATATCTGGGACATTCTAACATAGAGGCTGGCCGGCCTCACTCGGCATATACGCGAGGGCCTCCTTGCGAAAGGTCTTCCAGACACTTCCAAAGACCTTGGGGCGACCAGGTAGCCAAGATGGCCTGCCAAATCGACTGCGATGGCTTCCGAAAGGGACCTGGCGAACCACTTCGTAAAGACAACTTCCACCGCACGGCAATAGATGCTTTCATCCACTAAGTATGATTTTTAGTGAGCGCAGCATGTCAGAGGTGTTGGCTGGCTTAATGTCAAAATGATTGCAGATGTTAGGAATCTTCGCTCTCTTGTTGGCCGGATTTACTAGCGATTCCTTAGTAACGACTCGTCCGCCATATGCCATCGCATGGGCAATAATCCACAAATCCGCGCCTTTGAACGCTTTGGCGACTTCCTCTGCACGATAAGTCTGGGCTACATATTCAGCTATGATGGCGTACTTTGTTTGCACTAGTTTGTCTGGAACAACCCAAAGCCGACTCTCTTTCCTGTCCTTTGCCCAACGCGACAGTTCGTCATCTGAATCATCAACAAGCTCATGATAGACAAGGAGAGAGCTGGCTAATTGGCCTTCGGACGCTTTTCTGTCCATGGCCTTCCAGAAACCAGGAGCAATATCGAACCCCAGGTTTCCATTTTTGGCCTCGATAAACATCGAAGAGTCCAGCCAGAAGTTAGGCATGAAGTGGGGCTCCGAAAAGTCTCCTTGCTGCCTCGTTGAGAGTCTGTACGCGAACCCCCAACATACTGGCTGCATCAAGGTATAAGAGACTGCCTTCCGCTACTGCTTCGATGATGGTTTCAGTCAGTCTCCGGCTATTACGGACGAAAAGAGTGGCATACGGGTCTCCGCCGCCATCCCCATCGTCAGGCTTAGGGCGCCACTCTCGTTTCTGCAGTTCATCAAAACGAGCCCAGAATTGTGTATCGCTAATCTTTCCTAGTTCGTTAGCTCGGCGCAGCGTAGCGATAGTACTTGCCTTGTAGTGGCGAGTGATATCAGTCAGGTTGTCATCGATGCTCTTCTTCTCGCTCCACCACCGATGAAATTCCCGTGCTGGCATGAGTATTTCGGCGGCCACCTTATCACAGTTGTTTTCAATCGGGCTGTATTGTTGCCCTACGCCTCTTCTGTAATTAGGGTTCGAGACGCCGGTCACACCAGTCACGATGTGGGCGAGTTCATGAGCAAAAGTGAAGATTTGCGCTCCCTCGAAGTCTTGAGCATTGATGAACAAGAGTGGTGCTAGGGTGTCGGAAATAACAAAACCACGGAACTCCCGGACATCAAGTTTTCGATTTTGATTGGCACCGACAACGCGGCTTCGGAGTACCAAGATGCCAGCATTTTCTATGCGCCGAGTCATTAGCCTTATGAAAGTCGCACGATCGGTGGCATCTTCAAGGACTTCATCAAGTGCAAAGCGGGCCCTTATGTACTCTGCAATGAGTATTGGTTCATCTGTAGTACGAAACTTCCCTACGAAATCCAAGTGTTCCGACCCATTTGCCTCTTGGTAGTCCCGGTACCACTGCTGTTTGAGCAAGGCATCTTGGACGACTTCCAAGAAATCTGGGCTGGGAGTACCAGGAGGCTCATTTGCCTTCGTGCGCAAGTCGGGCAGTGGCAACTCGATTTTGGGAGGCGTGGGCAAGAAGAAATAGCCCAGTGGTACATGAAGGCGAGCAGAGAGCATTTGAGCTTGCCGAAACGTAGGATGCTCGGAGCCATCTTCCCAAGACTTGTATTTGTCTACAGGTATCTTGAGTTTCTCTGCAGCTTCCTCTGGCATCTGGAAATAACGGAGGCGCGCCCACTCCAGCACTTGGGGAGTGATGTAGGCTTCGGTCTTCGCCATAGGCCTATGTGCTCCTCTTCTGCAACCCTGCTGAGGTCGCAGGCGCGCCTTTGGGGACAAATGCTAGTCTCTGCGAGGGTCTAGCACAAGCCACTCGCACAGAATTCATGCGAGGAAAGAATGGGACATCCGTTCTTCCAATTCATCTCTATTATACTGAAAAGCGTCCTCATCGAAGTAAATCGGTGGCACTAGACCCTCACTGCCTGGTTGGCCCCTACCGATGCCCCGCTTGATCAGACTCAAGACCCCTCGATCGCATTCTACATACGTTATACGTTGGCCATCGCAGAGGCGTTATCGACATAGAGCATGCAGTAATGTTTGTGGCCCGACCTTTTCCCGCTCTACGGCTTAAGCAAAGAGGTTCCCCGCAAAGCGTTTTACCCCACCCCGTTTGATTTTGGGTAGGAGCCGAATACCTTGAAGAAGGAGCACTGGCGCTGGACGGCGGCCAGGGCGTCCTTGACCAAAGGGGCGTCCCGGTGGCTGGCAAGGTCGATAAGAGGCGTCTACCTCGTCCGGTCCTTACGGTACAAGAAGCTCGGCCCGCTGCTGGTGGGCAGTTCGCCAGCCCAGACGCGCTGGAAGCCCGCTTTCTCCAGGGCGCGCCAGGAGGCGATGTTCTCCTGCTCGGGGTCGGCGACGATGGTGTCTATGTCCGGGTAGCGGCCAAAGACGAAGACGGCAAAGTCGCGGATGGCCCCGGAGCCGATGCCCTTGCCGGTGAGCCGCTCCTCGCCGATCAAGAAGTCGATGCCGGCGGCGGTGTGCAGGTCCGGGACCACGTCCAGATACACGGCCCACTCTTCGGCGTCCGCGACGCGCCAGAGCTGGATGATGCCGATGGGGTGGCCGTCCATCTGGATGACGTAGATCTCGGTTGTGTCCTGCCCGGCGAGGTGGGCGTGGTAGGTGGCCTGGAGGGAGTCGTCCTGATCGTCCTGCCACCAGCGGTCGACGTGGGATGCGGCGAGCCAGGTGTCCAGGAGCGGGAGGTCTTCCTGGATGAGGGGGCGGAAGGTGATGTTGTACATAAAGGGCCTGTCTGTGTTGAGTTTCCCCCAAATCCTAACCTTCTCCCTTTGCGGAAGAAGGCACGGGCACCCCGCCCTCCGTCCGTCGCCTACCGGCGATGGTTCGACAGGCTCACCACGAGCGGACTTCACCCCGCTCCATGCTGCACTGTCTGTCCCACGCGCCTTCAACTGAGGACCCGAGACACCTTCAGGTCTGTCGCTCCACCGCTAGCGGGTAGACGCGGCTCCTGGGGAGGCCGAGGGTCTGGGCGGCCTGGCGGGCGGCGGCGGAGGCGGAGAGGCCTTGCTGGCGCAGGCGGGCGAGCTCCGCGCGGATATCGTCGTCGGTGAGGAGGGAGGCGGGGGCGCCGGAGATGACCAAGGTGATCTCGCCACGCGGGTCCTGGAAGTGGGCCAGCGCCTCTGAGGGGGCGCCGCGGAAGATCTCCTCGTGGAGCTTGGTGAGCTCGCGGCAGACGGCCAGGGGGCGCTCGCCGAGGACGGTGCGGATGTCCTCCAGGGCCTCGCGCAGGCGGTGGGGGGCCTCGAAGGCGACGATGGTGCGGGGCTCGTCCTTCAGCCCTTCCAGGGCGGCGGCGCGCTGGCCGCTCTTGCGGGGCAGATAGCCGATGTAGACGAACTGGTCCACCGGCAGGCCGGAGACGGCCAGGGCGGTCGTGACAGCGGAGGGGCCGGGGAGGGCGACCACGCTGAGGCCCTTTCCGACGGCGGCGGCCACCAGGCGGTAGCCGGGGTCGCTGATGCTGGGCATGCCGGCGTCGGTCACCACGGCGATGTCCGCCGACTCCAGGCGTGCAAGGAGCTCCGGGGTGCGCTCGTCCTCGTTCTGCTCGTGGTAGCTGGTGAGAGGGGTGTGGATGTTGTGGCGCTCCAGGAGCTTGCGCGTGACGCGCGTGTCTTCGGCGGCGATCAGGGAGACCTCGCCCAGGACGCGCAGGGCGCGAAGGGTGATGTCTTCCATGTTGCCGATTGGGGTGGGGACGAGGTAGAGGGTTCCCATATGATTGCGCGGAGGCCGGTTTTGTTGACGACGGTTGCGACGGCTCTATATACTACGACGAAAAGTATACTTGGCCGGACGGCAGTATACAGGATTCTGTTGCACTTTATCACTGCGGCCACAGGAGGCGGGAATAATGGCTGAGATGGGAAAGCGCTACTTCACCCCGGGTGGGGCGGAGATGATCGTCACCAAGGGCGGTCCTGGCGTTCTATCCGACGGTGAGACGGCTCTGAAGATCAAGGATGCCACCGCGTCCTACGCGAACGCGGCTGTGGACGCCAAGTCGCAGAAGCTGGAGCTTGGCAAGCGGTACGAGTCCGAGGACGGATCGGTGGCGGTGCTGGTCACGAAGGCCGGGCAGTGCGACCTGCGCTACGACGGCAAGCCGATGGTCCTCCAGGGGCAGCGGCGCGTGCCCTCCGCAGACTAACGCGGAATCCGGTGAGGAAGACGAAGGCCCCAGAAGTGGGGCCTTTTGTTTTTCTGTGGAGGATGGTCAAGGCCAACAAGGCATGGGAAAGAAAGGGGCCGAACAGTGTTACCGTTCGGCCCCTTTTGGCGTGAAGACGTTAGAAA
>ORJL010091254.1_pt1 | contig 12074 bp, 9 predicted proteins | sample 1779941 | NCBI WGS metagenome assembly ORJL01 (sample SAMEA104232317, study PRJEB22302) | groundwater metagenome | biome: forest; feature: aquifer; material: groundwater | place: USA | collected 2011-08-07 | depth 5.8 m
AGTTAACCTATTTTCAGGGTAATGACAGACTGGTGATATCGCGGGCCTCCGTGCCCGCGGGCGCCCGGCAAGGAACCGGCGAACCACACAATGAGCGCAAGCCGGCATTACCCATGCCTGTTGGGAAACAGTTGAAGAGACATCCCTGCCTTTTCCGTACCTGGCGAAGAACCGGGCGGACGGTGGTTGCATGGGGCCCGCGCAGGCACGGAGGCCTGCGATACCCTTTCAAGGACATCAAACCTGTCAGCGCAAAGAAACTCCGCAGTCGGGCCCGTCCCGCAGCCCGACCCATCTCAGGGTCAGAGACGACCCCGCCCACGGTCAGTCCCCCTCTTGTCCCCCTTATCAAGGGGGATACAAGGGGATCTATCGCCTTTCGCAGGAAGCTGCTATCAGGCCGCTACAGCCCGAAGATGGTCTTGTTTCTAGCGCGCGTCACGGCCTTGTCTATGACGCAGTTCGTGAACTTGTCCACGATCCAATCATAATATGGCTGCGGAATGCTCTGCTTGTCGATGTCCGGGACTTCGTTGAATGCCTCGATCAGCCACGTCTTCCCGGCCTCGTCGATGCACCATTCCACCGCGTTGACATCGAGGTCGAGGGCGGTGTTAAGAGTAGCAGTCTGCCGGGTCATCGTTTCCAACTGCGATTCTACAGGCTTGAGGTCCGAGACCAGGTATTCGCCCATGGCCAGCGGCCTCGGTACCCATTTAATGAACAGCACGTCCCTTTTGTTGATACAAAACGCCCGGTAATACTCCGCGTATCTTATTTGCTGCTGTACCAGCAGCGTGTAGTCCTGCCTTTTGGACTCGTACACATCTTTGAGTTCCTGGATACTGGAGACAAAAAAGACGTTCGACCATCCATATCCGTCGAAGGGCTTCACCACGCAAGGCAGCCCAACAAAGGATGCGACCTCCTCGAAATCCGGTTCCCGTATGATTTCCGCCAGGTCTTCCCGCCAGTATTGGTTGGGCAAGAGCGTCGTCCTGGGATGCGAGATGCCCAGCGACTGGCAAATCTTCAGCTCAACGAGCTTGTTAGTGGTAAACGCCGCGAAAGGGTTGTTGAGAACGTAGGCCCCGCTCAGGCTCAGGTTCTTGACGATTTCTCTTAAGTAAGTGTGGCAGAAGCTGATACGGTCGATTACCACCGAGCATTCGCTCCGCACCGGGACATCCGGGTCTTTGAAAGAGAGAAACTCGGTCTGGAAATCCTTAAGCCTGCCTACAACATCCAGAATGAACGGGTCCTGCCTGGATTCCAGAATGCCGATCTTCATTCGCTATTCGTACTGCAGTTCCAGGCTGATATCCAGTGCTTTGGCGGAGTGAGTCAGGGCGCCGGCTGACATGATATCCACTCCGGTCTCGGCGATCTTCCTGGCGTTTTCCAGGGTGATGCCCCCGGAAGCCTCCAGCATGGCCCTCCCACCCACCGCCTGGACGGCCTTTCGCATCTGATCGAGGCTCATGTTGTCCAGCAGTATGATGTCGGCGCCCGCCGCCGCGGCGGTGACGGCGTCTTCAACGCTGGTCACCTCTACCTCGACCTTCAGCGTGTGGGGGGCCCCGGCTTTGGCTTTCTTGATAACCTCCGGCAGCGAAACGCCGGCCAGACGCAAAGCGGCCAGATGGTTGTCTTTGATAAGGATTCCGTCGCCCAGGTGATAGCGGTGGTTCACGCCCCCACCCGCTCTGACGGCGTACTTTTCCAGGTATCTCAGGCCGGGAGTCGTCTTCCGCGTTTCGGATACTTTGGCTTTGAATCCCGATACCGCTTCCAGAAAGCGCGCCGTCAACGTGGCGGTGCCGCTCAGGCGCTGAAGAAAGTTCAAAGCCGTCCGTTCCGCCATCAGAATGCCGCGGGCGTTCCCCTTGACCGTGGCAATCACGTCACCCTTCTTAACGGCTTCCCCGTCCTGGCGCAAAGCGGTAAAGACCAGTGAAGGGTCAACTCTAAGGAAGACAGCCCTGCCGACATCCATGCCGGCCAGCACGCCATCCGACTTCATGAGGAAGGAACCGTGCGCCTGCAGATCGCGAGGCACCAGTATTTCGGTAGTGACATCTCCCCATCCCAGGTCTTCCAGTATGGCCGTATCTATTATCTTATCCAGCACAGGTCCCAGCAAGGACATCTTTAACTCCCGTCACCTTTCCTGAAAATGACATGGCGCTCCCACGACCCGGAAGGTTGGGGAAAATCAGTGCGAAAATGGGCGCCCCGGCTCTCCTCCCGTATGAGGGCGGCCTCGGCGATGAAGCGTCCGGTGCCGATCAGATTCGCTAGCTCGTGTGAACCGCGGTCCGCCTGCTTTTCCTTTATCTGTTTCTCCCAGGCGGCCAGGGTGTCAACCGTGAGCAGCAGCGGTTCTTTTGACCTGATGATGCCCACATTGTCCCACATCAGCGACTGCAAGTTGGAAACACTGAGAACAGCCCTGGAAGTGACGCCATCCCGCCGCGGCAACTCCAGCGTGCCGGCGCTTTGGGGACACGGGGCGGCATCGTTGTTCTTGAGAGAAGCCGTTCGCTGCAAGATGCGCCGGGCAAAGACCAGCGTCTCCAACAGGGAATTGCTGGCCAGGCGATTAGCTCCGTGTATCCCGGTGCAGGCCGTTTCGCCGTCGGCAAACAGCCCCGCCACATTCGTTTCGCCCCAGGTGTTCGTCTTCACTCCTCCCATGATATAGTGAGCGGCCGGCGCCACGGGTATAAGTCCCTTCGTTATGTCAAGGCCATGCTCCAGGCAGAAGCTGAAGATGGTCGGAAAACGCGTGGTGAGCAGGCTCGGCGGCAGATGAGTCACGTCGAGGAAAACCCTGTCACTCCCGGTTTTCCGCATTTCAGCGACGATAGCCCGTGCCACAATGTCGCGGGGCGCCAGTTCGGCTTCCTGGACATAGGAGGGCATGAATCGGTCGCCCTCCACGTTGCGAAGTATCCCGCCCTCTCCTCTTACCGCCTCGGAAATCAGGAACGGCGGAACCCCGGGAAGCCGGACGGCCGTCGGATGAAACTGGAAAAACTCCATGTCAACTATTTCCGCCCCGGCTCGATAGGCCAGAGGAATGCCGTCGCCGGTCGCGACCTCCGAATTGGTAGTATATTTGAACAGTCTGCCGGCGCCACCGGTCGCCAGGATCAAGAAGCGGCAGTAGAACTCTTCGAACGAGCCGCTCCGGATGTCGAACACCTTGACGCCCGAGACACGGTCCCCGTCCATCAGTATCTCGGTAGCCAGGCAATACTCCAGCACATTGATATGGGAAAGCCGTACCTTGCCGCTGAGAGTCGTCTCCACATGCTCCCCCGTGGCGTCGCCCCCGGCATGGAGAATGCGCGGCACGCTGTGGGCGGCCTCTTTGGTCAAAGCGATCTCGCCGTTCAGGGTGTCGAAAGGCACCCCCAGCCTGATGAGGTCGGCAATGCTTTCCGCCGCTTCACCGACCAGTATTCGCACCGCCTCGGGATCGCACAGCCCGGCGCCAGCAGCCATGGTGTCCTGGAAATGCAGGTCCGGCGAGTCGTTCCTTCCGATGGAGGCGGCGATACCCCCCTGGGCATATTTAGTATTGCTGGAATTGATGTCGCTCTTGGTGATAATCAGCACCCTGCCGATATCCTTGGCCAGCAGGGCTGAAAACAGGCCGGCAATACCGCTCCCTATAATGATGTAATCGTAGTAGCCTGACTTGTTCTTTCGCGGCATGGTCGCTATTTCACCGCCAGCATCCGGTCGAGGGCTCTCTTGGCCCTGACACGGATATCTTCAGGGACCGTTATCACATTCCGCTGGTCTTCCATCGTCTTTACGACAGTGTCCAGGGTGGTCCGTTTCATGTTGGGGCAGATCAGCGAGGGAGAAATCAAAAGGAACGTCTTGTCCGGGTTCTCGTTGCGCAGGCGGTACAGAAGTCCCTCTTCGGTGCCGATGAGAAACATCTTAGCCTGGCTTTCCCTGGCATAGCGGGTCATCTGCGACGTGCTGAGGGCGGCGTCGGCGACGGCGATGACCTCCGGACGGCATTCAGGATGGACCAGCACCACGCCCTCAGGATGGAGCGCTCTGGCCTGAAGCACCTGCTTTTCATTGAGCCGGTGATGGGTAATGCAGAATCCCGGATACAGAATGATCTTCTTCTTGGTGAATTTGGAAACATACTGCCCCAGGTTCTTGTCAGGGACGAAAAGGACTTCCGCTCCGGGCAGCGATTCCACTATCTTGACCGCGTTGGCCGAAGTGCAGCAGATGTCGCTCTCGGCCTTGACGGCGGCAGTGGTGTTGACATAGCAGACTACAGCCGCCCCGGGATAACGCCTCTTCCATTCCAGCAGATCCGGCGCGTCTATCATGGCCGCCATGGGGCAACAGGAACTGCTTTCCGCCAGCAAGACCTTCTTGTCCGGATTCAGAATGGCGGCGCTTTCCGCCATAAAGTCCACCCCGCAGAAGACGATGACATCCGCTTTAACCTCGGTCGCCTTGCGGGACAGTTCCAGTGAATCGCCAACGAAATCGCCGACGTCCTGGACCTCGGGCCGCTGATAGTTGTGGGCCAGGATCACGGCGTTCAATTTCTTTTTCAGCGCGCTGATTCTCTGCCGCAGTTCCAGCACCTCCGCCTCCGGGCGCTCGATAGGGGCCGTGCTAAAGCGTGACACAACCCGCCTCCGTCACCGGTTCACCAGCCATAGACCACGGACTGGCCCGGGTGATTTTGATCGCCACGAGCTCTCCCCTCAGATCGGCGCCCGGCCGAGTTTGATAATCTTCCGGCTTGAGGAAGACCAGCTTACCGGTCCTGGTCCTGCCCATCCATTTGCCGGCCACCTGCTTCTCTACCAGAATCTCCACCACCTGGCCGACCAGGGCCGAGTTGATCTCCCCGGAGATTTCGGTTTGCAGGTTTTCGATAATGGACAGCCTGAGCTTCTTAACCTTGTCGGGCACATCGTCTTTCATGGACCGGGCCGCCAGGGTGCCGGGCCGGGGCGAATAGGCCGCCACGTGGACGGTGTCGAACCTGACTTCATCTATCATGTTATAGGTGTCCAGAAACTGGTCCTCCGTTTCCCCCGGAAAGCCGACGATCACGTCGGTGCTGAGGGCCACCCGCGGAATCGCCTTGCGGATTTCGCCGATGAGTTCCCGGTATCGGGCAGCGCTGTAGCCGCGCCGCATCGCTTTCAGTATTTCATCATTGCCAGATTGGGCCGGCAGATTGATATGCTCGCAAACCTTGTCGAGAGCAGGGATGGTCTCGATCAGTCTCGCGGTCATGTCCTTGGGATGCGAGGTCAGGAAGCGCAAACGGCGAATCCCGTCTATGGTGTTCAGTTCGCTCAGCAAGCCGGCCAGATCCGGCCGGTCCGGCAGGTCGTGCCCATAAGAGTCCACATTCTGGCCGACCAGAGTCACTTCCCTGACACCACGTCCCGCCAGGCCGCGCACTTCAGCAACGATTTCCCGGAAAGGGCGGCTCTTTTCCCGGCCCCGGCGATAGGGCACGATGCAGTAGGAGCAGAAATTATCACAGCCTTCAATGATCGGGACATAAGCGATGGTCGAGTCACTGGAAGCGCAGGTAGAACCTGGGACGGCCGCGACGGAGAACCCTTTTTGCAGCCCCCAGTCCGCGATTTCAGAGAATTGCCCGGCTTTGAAAAAAGCGTCCACGTAGGGATATTGCCCCTGGAGGTCTTCCGCCTCTCCATCCACCAGGCAACCGGTAACTATGATGGAAACGTCCGGTCTTTCCTTCTTCAGCGCTTTGAGGTTTCCCATTTTGCTGAGAACGCGGTTTTCGGCCTTTTCCCGCACCACGCAGCTATTTAGAACGATGGTATTGGCCGACTCCATGTCCTCGGCGGGTCCCATTCCCCAGCTTTCCAGAAGACCTCTTATCCTCTCGGAATCCGCTTTATTCATCTGACAGCCTACTGTCCAGATATAGTAAGACGACACTTGTACTCCTGAATAGTTTGAAGTAATTGCCCCTCATCCCTCTGGCAAAACCACACATTCCTCGATTTGATGGCGGAGGGGATGGGATTCGAACCCATGACCCGGGTTTCCCCGAGCAACCGCTTAGCAGGCGGCCGCACTAGGCCACTATGCGACCCCTCCTCGTAAAAGCTGAAACAAGATATCGGAAAGGACAAGAATGCCCTTTTGGTGTTCTCCACATAGAGACGATTTTCAGCCTCAATATAGCACAAAGGGGATGCCCTTTCAACCGCCATGTGCCAGCCCCACCCTACCTGTCCAGCACCTCACGAACACGCCTGGCCAGAGCTATTGGACTGAACGGCTTGGCCAGAAAATCCAACCCCGCCTCAATGATACCTTTGACCAGTTCAGGACTGTAGCCGCTCATCAGCAGAAACTTCACATCCGGCTCTTTGGACTTCAGCCGGGCATAGACTTCCAGCCCACCCAGCCTGGGCATCACCAGGTCCAGGAGCATAATATTGACCTGACCGCGGTTGGCCTCAAATACCCGCAAAGCTTCTTCGCCGTCAGAAGCCCTTAGTACTGTGTAACCGTAGCCTGACAGAGTACGGGCGGCCATTTCACTCACCACCGGTTCATCGTCGGCTATCAAGACCGTCTCTTTGCCTCCGGGAACGATACCAGTTTCGGCCTTCCCAGTGGAGTCAGCCTCGGCTGAAACCGCTTTGAAGTAAAGAGCAAAAGTAGTTCCCTTACCGGGCTCGCTTTGCACCTCAATGAGTCCCCCGTGCTGCTTGACAATGCCATAGACCGTTGCCAGCCCCAATCCAGTTCCTTTTCCCCTCTCTTTGGTAGTGAAGAATGGCTCGGACAAATGGTTTTTGACCTCAGCAGTCATTCCCGTTCCCGTATCCGAGACTGAAACCTCCACGTAGTCACCGGGTTCGCAGTCATCGTGAAGCCTGCAGTAAGCTCCATCAAGAGCCACGTTTCTTGTCCGGATGGTCAGTTTGCCGCCGCCAGGCATCGCATCCCTGGCGTTGGTACAGAGATTCAACAGCACCTGCTCGAACTGTCCTGGGTCAACATAGGTGGTATGGACCCTCGGAGCAGCAATCACCTCCAGACTGACATCTTCTCCGATTACCCGGGTCAGGAACTTCTCGGTATCGTTAATCACACGGTTCAGGTCTACATTCTTGCGTTCCAGGACCTGCTTCCGGGACACTGCCAGCAGTTTCTTGGTCATATCAGCAGCGCGATCTCCTTGCTTCTTGATCTCTTGGAAATAAAACCGCAGAGGATCGTCCGGCCCCATCTGGGCCATTGCCAGCTCGGAGAATCCGATTATTCCAGTCAACATGTTGTTGAAATCATGGGCGACACCGCCGGCCAACCTGCCCACACTCTCCATCTTCTGAGCTTGAAGGAACTTTTCCTCGAGGCGTTTGTGTTCGGAAATGTCCCGGCAGACATGAACGAATTCAGTCACCTCGCCCTTCTCGTCTTTGATTGGATAGGCGGCCACCTCAACAAAAGACTCATTCCCGGCTTTATCAAAATGAACGTGCTCCACCGTTACCGGCCTGCCGTGCTTCCTCAATTCCGCCACCGGGCATTGGTCGCGGGACGAATCGCAGGGGGTCTCGCGATGGTGAGTAGCCGTGTAGCAATTAGTGCCGACCATCTCCTCCAGGCTGGGATATCCATGTTTTTCCAGCGCACCCCTATTGGCCCAGAGAATCTTGAAGTCTGTTGAGATGATCAGTATGCTGTCTGTAATCCCCTGCGTGATGTCCTCTACCATTTTGCTTTGCTTCTTCGATTCTTCCTCCATCTTGTGGCGCTCGGAGATGTCACGCCCAACCGTCAACACCATCTCCTTGCCGCCAACATCAATCATCCTTGAGTGAATCTCCATAGGAAGCCTGAGGCCATCCGCTCGAACCAGCTCAACTTCAAACATTGCCTCTCGTTTCTCAATCAAATACGCAAGATTCGAATGGAATGCCCTGGCAGCCCCCGCCCTCAGAAACCGGGTCACGTTCATCCCGACCAGTTCGCCGTTGGAGCAGCCGTGATGACGATGGGCCGTTTCGTTGCCATAGATAATCCGACCTTCAAGGTCATGCATGGTAATCGAATCGGTGGCATTGTCCAGCATGGTGGCGCCCAGCTTCAGTTTCTCTTCAGACCGTTGGCGCTCGGCAAGTTCGGCCCTGGCAACGTCCAGCGCCCTGACCTTTGTCTCAGATTGCTGGAAGACGACAAACATATAGCCCACCAGTATCAGATAAGAGGCAGCACGGGAAAGGTGGAACAGCCACCACCCAGCACCCCACGCCGTAGAATAGAAGAACATAAAGGCCGCCGCGGCATTCAATATGCAGAAATAGGCAAACATGAGGAAAGACGAGTCCTTGAGAGTACGATATCGGACCACAAAGAAACTCCCCGCCAAAAAAAACAAAGCCGCGCCGATGGAGTTTATGACTGTAGCAGAAACGGTAAACTGGCTTCCGTCCAGCATAGCCGGCGCCAACACGGGGAATGCCGCCAACAGCGCCCCCACCAGTATTGGCAGAACCACTGCAACCAGCGGGAATGCCTGCCCCATTCTGGTCTTAGCGACACCCCCGGGCAGCCAAACGAGGCTGAAGAAGATCCCGCCTGTCAAGACCGCCATGCTATGCACCCAAACAAAGATGTTCCCCGGTGGCAAGGCAGCATGTATCCCGTCAAGCAGTCCCATGCCAATCAGCCCGGATGAAACCCATTGGTAGTGGTAGGCTCCGGCATCCCTTTTGCGCAAGACCAGGAGAAGCAAGCCAACAGAAATGCCGGCAATAGCTCCCAAGCTCTCTACAGTTGAGTGCAGCGGAGGCTGCACCCAATTCCATTCGGGAATGGCGAAGTTGAGGGCCAGGCTGAGGAAGATGGGAAGAGCCGCCCCAAGCGCCAAGACCCACAATACGTTGCCAAACGCGGGCCGTTTCACTCTACCGTAGGACCTCGCTGAGATTCCGACGCAATGCCTTTGTCACCCCATGCTTTCCCAACCCCCGCAACGTCAAGGACGTGAAACATGACAACTCAATACTAGCGTTCCCCTGCTTTGCCGATTTCGCGTTTCAATTATACCACTTCGGCACCGCCGTAGGGGTCAACCAGCCTTGACTTTCCTTACAGACCTGTGCTATAAAAAGCACGCGATGCGATGGATGCAAGGTGCGTAGCTAATCGCCCGTTATCAATCGCCCGTCAACCTACGAAAACTACCGGAGGGGTACGACATGAAGAAACTGCTGTGGGCAACCGCGGCGCTGATGGCGGCGGGTTCACTTCTGGCTGCCTGCGGGCAAGCCACCCCCCCGTCACCTCCCGCCCCACCAAAGAGCACGGCGGCCCCGGCCGCAACAGCGTCCAGACCAGCCTGGCAGGACAAATGGGACAACGTGCTGGCGGAGGCGAAGAGAGAGGGCAGTATCACCGTATACGGCATCTGGGGTCCTGATACCAGGACCGCCCTGACCCAGGCTTTCAAAGACAAGTACGGCATCAATCTGGAATTCTCTCCCTTCAGCCGTGGCGCGGACCTCCTGGCCAAAGTCCAGGCCGAACAAAGGGCAGGACTTTATACCGCTGACGTCTTTGGCGCCGGCAATCCAACACTGATTACTTCCATGAAGCCGGAAGGTGTTCTGGGGCCAATCAAGCCGCTAATCCTCCTGCCTGAAGCCCTCGACCTCAATTCGTGGCAGGGAGGGGCGTTGCCTTTCGCTGACAAAGATAGCACGGCCCTCAGCCTGGTCGGGACCGTCTCCGGCACCATCCTTTACAACACCGACCAGGTAAAAGAAGGCGAACTTACCAGCTACAAGGACCTGTTGAAGCCGCAGTACAAAGGCAAGATCACCATTAACGATCCCACCGTGACGGGTTCCGGAAACGCCGCCATCTCACACCTAGGCTTCAGCCTTTGGGGCGAGGCGGCAACGGTAGACTACCTGAAAAGACTCGTAAAGGACCAGCAAGCTGTCGTAGAGCGGGACAACCGCGTTCACGTGGAGGGGGTAGCGCGGGGCAAGTACTCCATCGGAGTAGCGCCGTTGCAGGCTATACTCTCCGAATTCATGGGCATGAAGGCGCCTATCAAAGCGGCCAACGTTGAGGAAGCTACCTTCGTAACGGCCGGGCCCGGGGCCATCAGCGTACCCACCAAATCCGCCCACCCCAATGCCACCATCGTTTTCGTGAACTGGCTTATGACCAAAGAAGGTGGCGGTATCTTCGCCAGGAGCTTTGGCAACCCCAGCACCAGGGTTGACGTCTCCACGGCAGGCATCGACCCCATCGCCGTGCCGGTGGCAGGGAAGAAATACTACATGGAAACCGAGGAAATTCTTGTCGCTCGCGGCAAATGGCTGGACATAGCCAGGAAAGCCATTGAAGAGGCATCCAAATGATATTGCCCCGGAACACTGGCGTTCGGTGAGCAATTCGAGTGCATTGACCGGTGTTGCAGCTAACCACCGTGGCTGGCTAGTGCATTCGCGTTAATAGAGGGCAGGAGTGAGAAAGATGAAAAAGATATTGTGCGCCATCGCGGTCTTAGGCCTGGCTGGCTCCACGTTGTGGGCCTGCGCGGGGGCCTCTCCCCCCGCCACTTCCGAGAAGACAGTTCCGGCAGCGGGCGCCTCGGCCTCCAAACCGGCCTGGGAAGAAAAGTGGAACGCCACTCTGGACGCCGCCAGGAAAGAAGGGACCGTCACCGTGTACACCGTGTGGCGGCCGGAAGCCAGGGCAGTGCTCACTCCGCTCTTCAAGGAGAAATACGGCATCACCCTGGAGTTCACCCCGTTCAGCCGTGGAGCCGATCTGCTGCCCAAAGTTCAAACCGAACAGCGAGCCGGGATGTACCTGGCCGACGTTTTCGGCGCCGGCAATCCAACCCTGATAGCCACCATGAAGCCCGCGGGCGTTCTCGGTTCTCTGAAGCCTTTGCTCATTCTGCCGGAAGTTCTGGACCCCAAAGCCTGGCGGGCAGGAGCAATTCCTTTCACGGACACCGACTCCATGGCTCTCGGCATGAGAAGCGTCGTCCTGCGCCAGATCGTCTATAATTCAGACCTGGTCAAAGACAGCGAGATAACCAGCCCGCAAGACCTGTTCAAGCCTCAGTTCAAAGGAAAGATTGCCTTGAACGACCCCTCGGTCCCCGGCGCCGGAAACGCCATAATCACCCACCTTGACGCCAACTGGTGGGGCGAAGCGGGGGTCGTCACCTTCTTGCAGCGATTGGTCAAAGAACAGAATGTAGACATCCAGCGGGACAACCGCATTGTCATGGAATCCGTGGCCCGCGGAAAATATAGCATAGCCATCGCCCCGGTGACTGACGAGGTGAGCCACTTCCTTTCCTTGAATGCCCCCATAAAGATAGCCGATCTCCAGGAAGATAATTATGTGACTCCGGAAGCCGGCGCCCTGGGCGTACCCACCAGTTCTGCCCATCCTAACGCTGCGATTGTCTTTGTAAACTGGCTGCTGACCAAAGAAGGCCAGTCGGCCTTCATAAAAGGCTTCCCTGGCCCGGGCACCCGGGCTGACGTTTCCGTTGACGGCCTGGGCATCAATCCGCGGTTTGTGCCGACGCCGGGCAAGAAATACTACACCGAAACCGAGGACTGGCTGAAGACCTCGGCCAAGTGGCTGGGACTGGCCAGAAAGACCATCGACGAAGCGGCCAAGTAGCCCCGACGTAACAAGAAGTCTTCGTAGCGGCGACCCGCCGGGTCGCCTTTCCGGCGGGCGGTTCACGAACCGCCCCTACGGCACGGCATCACCGCTTCCGTCATTCCTGCGGAAGCAGGAATCCAGGCGAAACGCCCATCTGCCTCAATGCTAGGAGCAACGGCGTCTTGCCGGGCGTTCGCAGGCACGGAGGCCTGCGGTACCCACTCCGCACCCGGCCGCTTCGTGTAGGGGCAACCCTTGCGGTTGCCCTGGGTGGGTGGATGACCGGCGCCGCTCCCTACGTGGAAGACCGCCGGTAGCTGGCCGCCCAGCGCTGAAAGCCGAAAGCGGCCAGGAACGACAGCGAGGCA
>ORJL011146575.1_pt1 | contig 12074 bp, 9 predicted proteins | sample 1779941 | NCBI WGS metagenome assembly ORJL01 (sample SAMEA104232317, study PRJEB22302) | groundwater metagenome | biome: forest; feature: aquifer; material: groundwater | place: USA | collected 2011-08-07 | depth 5.8 m
AACCCGCTCTGTTTCACTGCCGAATCGGTGCATGATTATATCGATACTGCCCTCGAATGGGGCCGGAGGGCACACCAATCCGATCCTTTGTCGAAGTACTTGTTCATAATGTGGAACTGCCTGTGGAAGAGTGGCGCCACACTGGTACACGGCCATTTTCAGATGACCCTCACCCGTGATATGCACTATCCCAAGGTTGAGAGCCTACGCAGGGCGGCCCTTGCCTACAGGGACAGTTTCGGGCGCAATTACTTCGACGACCTCTATCAGGCGCATCGTTCAGTTGGGTGCGCCTTCGAGAAGAACAATACACGAATTATCGCCAGCCTGGCTCCGGTCAAGGAGAAAGAAGTCTTACTGATTTCCTCTAGCCTCGACGAAGGTATCAAGGAGGCGATCTTCCAGACTGCAGAGTCCATGACGAAGGCCATGGGAGTGACCAGCTTCAACCTGGTATTCTACATGCCGCCCATCGGTGCAGTTCAGGAGGACTGGACCGGCTTCCCCTTCATGGCCAGGATGGTGGACAGGGGCGACCCGTCTAGCCGCAATTCCGACATGGGGGCCATGGAGCTCTACGCCACCAGCGTGGTCTCCAGCGATCCTCTGGGGGTCGCCCGAATACTGAGGGAGTCGATGGGCGGCCAGTAGTGGTAACTGTCGATATCACGCTCCCCGTCTTCAACGAAGAGAAGGTCCTCGTTCAGAGCGTGGGTACCCTTAGGGATTTCCTTCAATCCGGCTTTCCTCACCAGTGGCGTCTGGTAATAGCGGACAACGCTTCAGTTGACTCCACCCTCGCTGTCGCCAAGGAATTGGCCCTGCTGTACCCGGATGTCACCTATATACATCTGGACGAGAAAGGCCGGGGACGCGCCCTGAAGAAGGCATGGCTGGAGAGCAAGGCGGACATCGTCAGCTACATGGATATAGACCTCTCCACCAACCTTAGTCACTTCCCTCCGTTGATCGACGCCCTGACCAAGGGCTACGACTTGGCCATCGGTTCCCGTTTGATGGGCGCCTCGCGCATCAAACGCTCGCTCAAGCGGGAGGTTCTCTCACGCGGCTATAACCTTATAGTCAAAGCGATGTTCCGAACCCGCTTTTCCGACGCGCAGTGCGGGTTCAAGGCTCTGACTCGCAAGGCAGTCCAGGCGTTGGTTCCCCTGGTCGAGGATAATAAGTGGTTCTTCGATTCGGAGCTGTTGATCCTGGCAGAGAAGAAGGGGTATCGAATAGCTGAGATCCCGGTCGAATGGGTGGAAGACCTGGATACCAGGGTGAAGATCATCCGCACCTCTTTGGATGATCTAAAGGGTCTGCTCCGTGTCCGGACGAGGCCGATCCCGTAGCGATTCATGGTTGCTCAATGGTCGTTCCGTGTTGTTCGATGGTGGTTCAATAGTGGTTCGAAAGTGGAATTGTCGTGCGGTGCGCGCAACCAACGCGTCTGGAGACGAGCCGACTGAAGATCTAGAGCGTTTTCTGGCTACCTTGCCGGGAAAGCAAGTCAGCATGGGTGCGAAAACTCAGGCCAAGGGCGAACGCTCTGCAAAGAACAACCGAAGCACTACCGAAGCACAATTGAACCACTATTGAAGAACCACCGAACCACTATCGAACCACGGGCCGGGCGCCGGGGTTGCGGAGCTACACCAGGATGATCGCCTTCAGCGGGCACTCTGCCACGCACTTCTTGCAACCGCGACAGCGGATTGGGTCGGTGGCTGGAGTATCGTAAGGGTCCTCCTGCCAGATCGCCTTCGTGGGACAGTTTTTACGTAGCGGGCATTTCCCTCCGGGGCAGTTTTCCGGCCTACACTTCTCAGGATCGATGATGGCCCGTACCACGTCTAACCTCTAGCCAGTCTACTCTCAAGCTCCCTGGGCTGCGATCGTACCGCTTCCCAAACAGGACTGAATGGGGGAGCATATCCGGTTGCCATTGCAGGCATCTCATGGTTCCCGCAAGCGGTCTTGCTATACCATACCCCTGTATGGTATACTACCCGCATGCAATCATGTTTGTCAAGAGAAGTCCCGCTCACGGCCAGGACGAGCCCCGACTTGCGTGGCGCCCTTGTCCCGCGCCGCTTTTGCTTGTGCTGGGGGACCTGGCACCTACACTCGTGGATCCACTCTTGGCGTGGAGGTACAGATGCCACTTATTGAGTTGACTTGCAGGGGTTGCGGCCTGACGCAGGAAAAGTTCTTCTGGGACTACCAGGACCCGGCTTCGGAGCCCTGTCCGTATTGCGAGACTCACGACAACGAGGAGTCTGTCCTGGAGGACTATGCTTGGGAGTATCTCGCAGCCCTCGGCTGTGGGTGAAGCTAAGTGGGGAACGCCGTCGGCGTTCATCAAAAGGGCCGGTCCGGGGAGATCGTTTCCTCGGCCAAATCGAGGGTAAAGGGAATGTCATTGGTTATCATTCTCCGGCTCTTCCGGAAGTAGTTTGGAGTTGACAGTAGTCGCGAGCGACCTTAAAGTGCGCCTGCATCGTATCGAGGGGCAGGTGCGGGGAATCGAACGCATGTTGGACGAAGAAAGGCCTTGCGAAGAGGTGCTGGTTCAGTTGCTGGCCGTACGGACTGCCTTGGACCGCGTGACGTCTCAACTGGTGGCGTCTCGGACCGAAGAGTGCCTTTCTTCTCAGCAGCCGGGCTCTGCCCTGAGCTCAGTCAAGAGGATGGTAGAGCTACTGCTTCGCGCCACCTAAGGTTCCCTCGGTTCAGCCCTCTGCGTGGTCTCTCGTGTGAGGTAAGGGCAGAGGGCGTTCCAGGTTGTTCGTGCGCCGAACGCGCCGGTTCGTGAATTACAGCGTCCGGGACACTGCGCCCTGGACCAGCCTCCCGCTCAAACCCGTCGTTTTCCGGCAGTATGTCTCCCCTTTGCGTTTCTTGTTCTCTCTCAGATGCCATGCTACAATTCCGTTGAGGGAACGGATGTGATTTCACTCGAACGCAGCATGGCTGGGGGCTTCTCGGAGAAACTGGGGAGAGCGGTACGCGAGAACCGGAGCCTATTGTGCATTGGCCTCGACCCGGACCCAGCCCTGATGCCCGATCTTGACGTAGCGTCGTTTACTCGTGCCATCATCGAGGCTACGGCGGATCTGGTATGCGCTTACAAACCCAACCTGGCGTTTTATGAAGCTCTTGGTCACCAGGGTCAGGAGGCGCTCATCCAGACCATCTCCGCCATTCCGGAGCACATCCCCGTCATCGGGGACGCCAAGCGCGGCGATGTGGGCCATACCGCTCGAGCTTACGCAAAGGCGATGTTCGATATATATGGCTTCGACGCAGTTACGGTTAGTCCGTACCTGGGTATGGATAGCTTGGAGCCGTTCTTGGAGTATCGTGGTCGGGGAGTCTTTGTCCTCTGCAAGACCTCCAACCCTGGGTCTGGTGATTTCCAGGCGTTGCCGGTGGGTAAGGATGCCACTCCCCTATATCAAGTGGTAGCCCAACGTGTTCAGGAATTTGCTTCAAATCCCAATGTCGGGCTGGTGGTTGGCGCAACCTTTCCACAGGAACTCAAGCGCGTCAGGGAGATCTGTCCGGACATGCCGCTCCTCATTCCCGGCATCGGCGCTCAAGGCGGAGATCTCGAATGGGCAGTCACGGGAGGCGTGAACGGAAGGGGAGAGGGCGCCATCATCAGCGCGTCACGGCAGGTCCTCTACGCCTCACGGGGCACGAATTTTGCAGCCCGGGCCAGGGACGAGGCAAACCGGCTTCGGGATCAGATCAACGGGCACCTGGAGGCTGCTCTTGCTGGACATTAAGATTGGGGACATCGTGAGACTGAAGAAGCCTCATCCCTGCGGCAGCATAGAGTGGAGGGTCTACCGAATCGGAGCTGACATCGGCATCCGCTGTCTGGGGTGTTCACACCCTGTGATGCTGGAAAGACGGGACTTGGAGCGGCGTGTTCGTGCGGTGCTTCCAGCGAACGGAGATGCATTGGCTTCGCCACTCCGCTGATGCAAGACAGCCGTACCATCGAGGCGGGTAGCCTCTTCCGGAATCGTCCTTTCATGCTGCTCTGGGTGGCCCAGGCCATATCGCAGACGGCGCAAAACGGTATCTTCTTCGTCCTGATGGTGGTGATCACCGAGGCCACGGGGTCCGCAACCTATCTGAGCCTTCTGGTCCTCTCAACCATACTCCCCTCGGTGCTGTTTGGCCTGGCTGCAGGGGTCATCGTTGACCGGCAAAGCAAGCGGCTGATTCTTATTGGGAGCAACGTCTTCAGAGCTGTCCTGGTCGTGGGATACCTGGGGGCCGACGACAACCTTGCTATTATCTATCTCGTCAATCTGGTGTTTGCAACCATCAGCCAGTTCTTCGCTCCGGCGGAGCTCTCTACCATTGCTCTCCTCGTTCGCAAATCCCAGTTGATGAGGGCCAATGGCTTCTTCAACCTGACCTTCACGGCGTCCCAGTTTGCGGGCCTGGTCTTTCCGGTTCCAGTGGTGGTCAAGATCTTCGGCACGTACTGGGCCCTGGTGGCCATGGCCGGGACATACGTCGTAGCGACTGTCCTCGTAGCCTTCCTGCCAAAGGACGTGAGTGCCAGGGCCTCCAATCCGGGGCAAGGGTTCCTCTTTGGTCTGTGGGCTGAGTTGAAGGAGGGATGGGCGTTCATCCGCAGCAAGCCGATTATCAGTTTCGCCATGCTCAACATGACGACAGCCACCACGCTGATCCTGGTCCTCAGCGTAGTGGCTGCCCCGTTCGTTAAGAAGATCGTGGGGATCCGGGCCGATGATGCTGTGTATATCCTCGCGCCGGCCGGTCTTGGGGTTGGCCTGGGCGCCGTCCTGTCTCACCGTCTGGCGAAAGCGATGCCCAGCCCGAGGCTGATCAACTCCGCGATGATCGTTTTTGCGGTCTGCCTCTTGGGCTTCGGCTCCACGAACTGGGTGGGGCGTTACCTGGCCTTCGGCCTATCCGAAACCGCGGTAGTACAATGGCTGCTGGCAGCGGTTATACCGCTGGCTTTCCTCATGGGCCTGGCTTTTGCTTTGATCACGATCCCAGCCCAGACCCTGCTCCAGGTGCACAGTCCTGCCGACATGCGAGGCAAGATCTTTGCCACTCAGCTCACCATGGGCAACGTCGCTTCCGTGCTACCCATCCTGTTTATTGGGGGACTTGCCGACATCTTCGGAATTGCCCAGGTCATTATTCTCGTCGGGATTGCCGTGTTAGGAATCGGGCTGTTCAGCATGAAGAGGTATCATTGGCTGTCAGCATCGAGCGCAGTTTCTCACCATCGATAAACAGCGATACCGCGCCTTGGCTGGGACGGGAAGATTCCGAGTACGAGCCTTCATTCTAGCTAGCGTTCCGCTAGCGGCAGATATATCCAGGCTGCCGGCTGCCACCATTCGTACGCTCCAATGTCGGGCTTCGCATCGCGGGAATGTCCAACAAAGTCGTTGATTGTTGCACCGCTGATTGTGCCGGCGTCGATGGCGGGACTGCCTCGCAACAGGTGGGCATCGAAGGCGTCGACTGAGGTGTTTACCAGACCCGGGGCCACACCGCATTGATTGCGAGATCCCGGGCAAAGACTGTCTTTCACGTTGTTCACGATCGAATAGTCCAGGTCAAACGGGTTGAACGGGAAGGTCTCCTGGTAGATCAGGCAGGTGTTTTCAAAGGGTTGAAGGAAATCGACCTGGCCGTGAAAGATATTGTTGCGCAGAAGCACCAATTCTGAGCCGGTGGTGCTCACGTCGTAGAATGACGCCCCCACCAGGCAGTCGCCCTCGCTGCTGATGGTGTTGTTAGTCACCGTGATGCGATCTCCGGCCATCAGGCCGAGGTCCAGGGCGTTGCCCATGGCGCGACAGTTGTCCACGTTGTACGTGAAGGGCCGGCCGTCGAAAAACGCGCAATTGCCGATGACGACCGAATTCTCTATAAGGAAAGGCCCCCGGTCGTTCTTCACCTGGCTGCCAGCATTACCTTCGAGCAGAGTGCGTCGGATGGTGATGGAAGAGCCTGGTTCGCGAATGTAGAGGAAATCCAGACCGTCCGAGGTGTTGTAGCGGATCACCGAGTCTTCAATGACCCAGTGTCCGCCGCTCAACCCGGTGGCGAATCCGTCGCCGTAGCCGCCGACGGATTGGGCCCAGCAGCCAGTGGGCTGTTTGCCGGGGTAGGTCTCGCCGCAGCCGTTCCATTCCACCGTCCAATGGCGGAAGGTCAGTGTACCGGCGTTGGAGTCGCCGAGAGCATCCCAGAGGTCGCCGTCCCAGCCGGCCGAGCCATTGCCGGCAATCCGCACGTTTTCTACTGTCCAGTTGGTGAGGCGGCCGGCGTGCACGCCCCCGGCAGCCAGCCCGTGGATGTCGAGGTGGTGGAGGTAGACGTTGGCCGAATCCTCGGCGTAAAGGCCGTAGGACGCCCACGCCCCATAAGGCGGATTATCCCGCTGGCAGGCCAGGCCTCCGGTGTGGGATTCAACGCACCCGGAGTGGTCGGTGATTTCGAGGTAGCCAAGTTCGACGTTGCTGGCGTCGGTCAGGTTGATGATGAACCACGGGCGTTCCGCCCCCCATAGCTGGGGCGGGTTCCGGCTATCGCCCAGGATGCGGGTGCGGTTAGCCGGGGATGGGCCGCCGGGGATGGGCGGCATGAGACAATCGTAAGCGCCGCCGGCGTCACAGTTGACCGAGGTCTCGGGCGCACCGTAGCCCATCATGTAGGAACCTGCACCAATGATGAGAGTGTCGCCACCGGCTATGCGCGGCGTCCCACCTGGCGGGAGGGCGCGGAAGGGGTGATCCCAGGCGCAGGGCCGGGCGGCGCCAGTGCCCGGATAGGGCGTATCTACTAACCCGGTGCATTGTGAAGCGGAGCCTCCGTCAATGCGCACATAATAGGTCGCTCCCTGAGCAGAGGCAGAAGGAACAGGGGAGGCCAATGGCAAGTTGCTCGCCGCCGTGAGCCAACTAAAAGAGAAGAGAACCAGACCCAGCCCGAGGGCAAGTGACCGTCTCATGTTTCTTCTCCCTTTCAAGCTGAGCGGCGTTGCGGTAGTCAAGCGTGGCCCGCGTCGAGAGGTAGCGCCGCGACATGTCGTGGCTCTACCTGAGTGATCGAACGGGGAGCGAGCCCACCGCGCAATTCCCGAGTAGGAGGGGACGGCAAAGGGGCCGAGGTCCCCCGTACCCTGATTCGATGCTTCGCTTCGCTCGGCGGTAGAAGGAGGCCGGTCACGTCGGTCACCGGCTCCTTCTACCAGCTTACCCAAAGGGGAACGATCCTACGGGAATCAGCGTGCTCACCACCTAACCGCGAGTCTTGCGGTACCTCCAGCCCGCGCCGCACAGGGCTGCGGCCAGTGTGCCGACTACCAGGGCGTAATGCCACCCCCTCGGTCCTCCGGCCTCTTCAAAACTGCTCAAGGTGACGGCTGTGGGCGGAGGCGCCGCCACTCTGGTAACAACGGTGGCAGTGTTATTGGCCAAGTTCAGATCCGCAGCGTCGCTGGACACAGACGCTGTGTTGACCACGGTCGCCCCGCCGGGCGTTCCCGCATCGACTTGGATGGTGACCGAGAAGAGGACTGGCGGACCGGACGCGAAGCTGCTGACGTGGCAAGAAACGTTGCCGGCCCCGCCCACCGGAGGTGTATTGCACGACCACCCTGAAGGAGATGTGAGTAGCACGAAAGTGGTTGAGGCCGGGATCGTGTCGGTGATGAACACATTGGGACCAGCGCTCGGTCCGTGGTTGGAGACGGACAGAGTGTACGTTAGAAGCCCTCCGGCAATGACAGGATTTGGGCTGCCAGTCTTGCTGATAGCGAGGTCAGCGACGGGGAGCCAGACCTTTGTCGCCTGCTGGGAACAAACCCGGATCCCAGACTGATTGACGAAGCAGGCCACAATGGTGTCCGTCCCGGTGGAGCCTCCACTGGCGTAGGTCCACGACACCATTCCGTTGGCATCGGAGGTGCAGGCGACGTTGGCCGAACATTCACCGGTACCCGGGTCGCTGACCTGACCGGCATTCGGTCCCGCAGTCACCATGAAGTTCACCAATACCCCAGACTGCGGCGCCCCCAGCAGGTCAGTGACCGTAGCCGTGATAGTGTGGCTATCACCCACCAAGTTCTGAGCAGCGGTGGGCGAAAGGGAAATCCCTACGACGGTCCTGCCACAAGGCAGGTTGTCGGGGCTAAACGGTTGCTGCAGTTCCTGCAGCCAGATCTTCCGGAGGCCGTTGGGCTTGGGAGGCGTCGGCTCGCTGCCGATCTGGTCCATGTCCAGCCCATTGTAAATGATGAGGCCCATCTGTCCCGGTGTCCCCAGGCGCGCGTATGTATGCACCGGCCCACTCGCCCCTAGGGTGTTGGTGCCCGTCATGTCCAGGCACCAGTTTGGATCGTAGGTGGTCATCACGTTCATGTCGCCAACGGCGTCGGTCCTTGATCCCAAATTGGCGGCGTCGATGTAATGAACGTTAGCCGAGTCCGAGCTCGACAGAGTATTGTCTTCGACGATAGTCAGCGTGCCCCGGCCTGCCCTCTGGCCAGGGTTCGAAGTAGTAAAAGGATAGGGCAACCAGGAGTAGTTTTGCGTGGCGCACTCGCTGTCGTAGATGATCAGCTTGCCTCCGTTCGAGACAAACGCCACGAGATCCGCCTTAGCCCCTGCCGATAGGGTTCCGGTATTGCAGGCCATCTGAGTGCTGGCCACATTAAGCACAACCGTGTCGAAGTTTGCTAGACTAGCCGCGTTTACGCTGGCCGGCGCCAGGTTTGTGAAAATGAAATCACCAAGCTCGCCAGCAACCCCTGTGGTGGGTAGGGTTCCTCCGTTGCGCACAACGGGGGAGCCGATTACTGCGACTCTCAGGGATTGGCCGGGTCCAGAATCAGCCTGGAGCGACGCGGCGGACCCGATATACATTGTGATCCACAGAGTTACCATGGCGAGGAAACCAAAGACCTTCACATACCCCTCCTTCTATCTATCTATTCGACCCCGATGGCGGCCTGGTTTGCGGCGGACGGGGGCGGTGTACGTCCTTCCGAACAAAGGAAGAATCGGCCTTCAGCCCGCCTCCTATTGGGTTAGGGTACCATCCCTATGGACGCCTCATGCGCTGCCACCTGGCCGCGCCACAGAGGGCTGAGGCCAGTACACCCACCACCAGCGCGTAAGGCCATCCTGTAGGTCCTCCGGCCTCTTCAAAGCTACTCAACGTGACGGCCGTGGGCGGAGGCGCCGTCACCCTGGTAACCACGATAGCCGTGTTATTGGCCAAATCAGGATCGAATTCCCTGGCTCTGGCCGTTGCCGTGTTGGTGATATCTCCTGCGGCCCCGGGGATCACCACAATCACAGTTGTAGCGCTCACTCCGGAGGCCATGCTGCCGAGGTTGCAGGTTACGATGCCGGTGTTGTTTGCGCAGCCACCTTGGCTCGCCTGGGCAGATACGAACGCGACTCCAACCGGCAGCGTGTCCGTGAGGACGACCTCGTTGACGGAGATGTGGGACAGGTTGGCCACCGTGAGCGTATAGGTCAGACTGGAGGACGCGAGCACCGGGTCAGGCGAGGCCGTCTTGGTCACCGAGACGTCTCCGTCGTTGTCGGTGATGTTCACGGTGACGTTCGGGAGCGCCAGTCCATTGTAGCTCGGATCTCCACTGCTAACGGTGTGGGTCACCACGGATGTATGCATCCCCTCGGCCACTGCATCGTCCGTGCCCGTCACCGCGAAGGCCAGAGCGTCCTGCCAGGCGGTCGTAGTGAACTGGACTGAGGCGGGGGTCACATCTACCTGCCCGTCATGAGAGGCGTTCACGGTAACGGTACCGGCTGGAGCTGTCATCAGGCAGGCATAGTAAAAGGAAGCCGGTCCTCCCTCCACCACGCTGACCACTACGGGAGAGACGTTGGCCCTCGGGCTGGCGTTGTAAGCCACCAGGGCCTGGCCGGTGGCAGTGGTTATGCGGCGGAATGACAGTCCTCCCCCTAGGCTCAGCCCGGTCACGCTAGCGAAGTCGCCGGAGCGGGACCCGTAGGTCAGGAATTGGAACCTGTCACAGGGGCTGGGTAGAAAACCATTCGCCAGGGTGACGTTGAGGACCCCCGCCAGAGTTGCTGTTCCCGTAACGTTGAACTGGTCGTATCCCGCTGGGCCTGGTTGACGCCCACCGATCTCTACGTCCAGGTGGCCGGTTGAGCTCTGGGTGTAGTCCCCAGTTATGTTCAAGACACCAGGTGATGATCCCGGCCCCAGGTGGCTGCCGTTGTTGACGACGTTCGCGGCGATGCTGCCGGCGCCATAGAAGTAGGCTCCGCCATTGATATTGACCGCGCCCCCGCCAGTAATGGAGCCGGGGCTTACGTTTCTGAAGGTCCCTCCGTTGATTGTGAGGCTGCGGCCGGGCGTCACGTCGATGGCGCCGCTATTGGTGAAAGAAGGAGAGGATCCGGTCTGGCTCAGAGTCAGAACTCCCCCACTAACATTGATGGCGCCCAGGTTGATATGATCAGCGCCGGCCCTGCCCAGAGTGGTGCTAAGTCGAATGTTGACTGTTCCCTGGTTGTTTAATTCAGCGGAAATCGTGCGGCTTGTGGAGGTGGTAGCGTTCGAGTTGATGATCCCGGTGTTGTTCAGAGCCCCGCTGCTCACGGTGAGTGCCGAGTCCCAGGCGTTGATGGAATCAAGGGTGATGGTCCCGGCGTTGGTAAAGCCGGCGGCCGCCGTCAGGGTGGTGTGAACGGCGTATATCGCCTGGACCAGCAGGGACTGCCCGGCATGGACATCTCCGCTCAGAGTGCTCGATCCCCTGATGGTGAACGCTCCAGCTCCCGTGCTGGAAGGACCGATGTTCAAATTCGAGGAGGTCAGCACCGGCTCCCCTGAGATCGTCCCCCCGTTGAAGTTGAATGTACCCCCGCCGCTCATGCTGAAAGCCCCCGTACCGGCCAGGGTAAGGCTCCCCCCGTCCTGATTGAAGACCCGGCTGGCGCCGCTCATAGTGACGGTACCGCCCGTGGCGATATTGAATGAACTGTTATTGGTGAACGTCCCGGCCAGAGTGGTGTCTTGGTTGATATTGATGGTACCGTTGTTGACGAGGGAGGCAGTGATGGTCCGCCCGGACAAAGCGGTAGCGTTCGAGTTGATGATCCCGGTGTTGTTCAGAGTCCCGCTGCTCACCGTGAGTGCCGAGTCCCAGGCGTTGGTGGAATCGAGTGTGATGGTCCCGGCGTTGGTGAAGCCGGCCGCCGCCGTCAGGGTGGTGTGAACGGCGTATATCGCCTGGATCAGGAGGGTTTGCACGCCGGAGTTCCCTGCGTCCCCGAGAACAACACTATGGACGGTAGGCGATCCCTGGACGGTGACCGTGTACGTGCCATCAACCGTGATGCAAACGTCATCCGATATGGCCGGGGCGCCGGCTGGGATCCACTTCGTGGAATCGCTCCATGAGCCGCTGCTGGGGCCGGCCCAGGTCTTGGTGCAAGGCGAAGCCAAGGCTGGATTGTCGCCGGGAAGGGCGAAGACAGAAGCCCATGTCAACGCGATCAAGAGTGCTAGCGCTACCCTAATCCTCATGCCTGCATCTCCTTAAGACGGATAGTCTTCGCCTTCGTATCCCGGACCTCGGTCGCCACGCCCGACCGTTCGTCCAAGTCTTTGATTGTGAGAGTATCATAGAAAGGTTAGATGCAGGTTGGAAAGGGGTTAGAATCAGGTATGAGTTTTCAGGAGAATCGTCACCATTGACCAGATAGATGTGACGCAGGTTCACCTGGAAGACACGCTTCGAACAGAACGGAGAGAAGGTATCCGTGGGAGGCTCCGGCAAACCAGACGAGTCTGACTGATGTCTCCGCCTGGTTCCTTCGAAGTCGCAATGAGCGTCGCAAGGCAAGTCCGGGCACGCCGAGCTGGGGAGCCTGTCTCAAAAAAGTGGGGCAGGGCAGATGGTGAAGTTATGCAGTTAATGGGTTATAATAGTGGCAATCCTGCCATCAAGTGAGGTAGATTATGCCACTACGCCCCTATTATCGTGAACAAGTTTG
>ORJL010793356.1_pt1 | contig 12073 bp, 10 predicted proteins | sample 1779941 | NCBI WGS metagenome assembly ORJL01 (sample SAMEA104232317, study PRJEB22302) | groundwater metagenome | biome: forest; feature: aquifer; material: groundwater | place: USA | collected 2011-08-07 | depth 5.8 m
CGCCGGCAAATTTACCGGCTGGTCTCCCCTCTTTCTTCTTGGCGGCGATTTGGTCGGGAAAACCCTTGGTATTATCGGCGCAGGCAGGATTGGAACGGCCATGGCCATGAGATCGCGCGGATGGTGCATGCGGGTGCTCTACGCGACGCAGAGCAACAGAAACGCAACGCTTGAAGAAATGCTCGGCGCAAAAAGGGTTGATGTGGAGACACTGCTTAGAGAGTCTGATTTCATCTCTCTCCACACGCCGCTCACAGAAAAGACACAACACCTGATCGGCGCAAATGAACTTTCCCTCATGAAAAAAACGGCCTGTCTTATTAATACGGGACGCGGGGCGGTAATTGACGAAGCGGCGCTGGTGACCGCCCTGAAAAATAAACAAATTGCCGGGGCAGGACTTGACGTATACGAGGAAGAACCTCAATTAAAGCCCGGTCTTGCAGGACTGGATAATGTAGTGTTAGCGCCCCATCTGGGAAGCGCTACCGTTGAGACCCGCTCAAAGATGGCGGTTATGGCAGCCGAAAACATCATTGCGGTTTTAAATAAGCAGAAACCCCGGCATTGCGTGAATCCAGGGGTGTTTGCATGATAAAAATACGGCAGGCAAAGACGACGGATTTTGAAGATATATGGGACATCTTCCATCACGTAGTCAAACAGGGCGACACCTTTGCCTTCGATCCAAAATCCACCAGAGAAGATTGCATGACCTTATGGACAGCGCCTGCGGTGCGTACGTATGTCGCGGAAGTACATAATAAAATTTGCGGCACCTACATTCTGAGGAAAAATCAGCCTGGCCTGGGCGGACATGTTGCAAATGCCGCTTATATGGTGCATCCTGAGGCGCGCGGGCAGGGCGTCGGGGAGACCATGGGAAGGCACTCCATCAAACAGGCGAAAAAACTGGGATTTTCTGCGATGCAGTTTAATTTCGTGGTGAGCACCAATCTGGTTGCGATCCGGTTGTGGTTAAAACTCGGCTTTAAGATTGTTGGAACGGCGCAAAAGGCGTTTCACCATCAGAAACTTGGCCTGGTAGACATTTATACGATGCACAGGTTCGTGTAGTGCTTCTTTCAAAGGATTTTCTTGGTCAAATCCGCCTTCCGTTTTGGGAAGTGCTGCTGTTTTTACGGTAGAATATTAACGCTCTAACACATGTCAGGAGGAAAAATAATCAATGAAAACCATGCCGCTTACCATCGAACTGGAACCGGGGACGTATCATTGGTGTGCCTGCGGGAATACGAAAAAAGAGCCGTTTTGCGACGGTTCACACAAGGGGACGGAAAAAAAACCACACCCGTTTAAGATTATCCTGAAAAGGAAATATCTGATTTGCAATTGCTATGTGACAAAAAATCCGCCATTTTGCGACGGCGTCTGTCGCAAACTCAAAGAGCGTGAGGCATGAATTGGAGACTTTCGTAAAAATTTATCCTTAAGCACCTTAGCCCCCCTCTGGGGAAACGGAAAAGCCTCCAGTGGAAAAACTTGAACGCTGGCAGCACATCAGTAGCTCCAGTCTTCATGGCGCAAAGGACTTTTGTTCAACTCCTCTTTGCAACATCTCCACTTTGGCAAATACTTATCCATGTATGCAATAAATCTTTCACCATGATGACGTTCTAACAGATGTACCATTTCATGCACAATGATATATTCGATACATGCTCTTGGCTTTTTGGCCAGTTCAAGATTTAACCAGATTCTTTTTGCCTCCCTATTACACGTGCCCCATTTTGTTTTCATTTTTTTTATGGCATACTCAACCTCTTCCAGTCTCATCTTTTTCTTCCAATTGGCGATATATTCTGGAACGATTTCCTTCAGTTTTTGGCGATACCATTCATCCAAAACAACCCGTCTTTTTTCTATACTGGTATCGGGTCTTACATATAATTCAATAGCACTGTGCTTTAATATAATTTTTGGCGTGGCACTATGCTCAACAACTTTCATCAGGTATCGCTTGCCCATATAGTAATGACTTTCCTGGGTTAAAAATTCCCTTGGGGTTTCCCGTTCCTGACTGAGCAGTTTTTGCTGCTGTTTTTTTATCCAACGCAATTTTGATATGGCGAAAACCCTGATAGTTTCCAAGTCCATGTGTAAGGGGGCAGAAATTCTTACCCTGCCTATTGGTGGATAAACACTCAGATGAATATTCTTAATATCCTTTTGAATTACATCAATATGTAAATTACTGAATTGGATTTGCTGCATATCAATACTCAATTTGTTGTTTTATTATAGGGAAAATGCGCTCTACTTCATTGGCATCTTTCAAAATGTCATACAGCGCTTTTTTAATTTCCCTTTCCTTGGCATCATTTCCACGCCAGTCAGCCTTCTTTACATATCTGACGGCTTCATCCATTACAACGGCCAATTCCTCGTCGTGATTGAGGTTGTTGTATAATGCCCGTCTGGCGCTGCTGTTTTTTATACGTTCCGGCAAATTATCTTTTGCAGGATTTTTTACTTTCCTTGCCAATTCAGCTATCTTCTTTAAATATTCTTCATAATTGATGGCATTTGTCTTTCTCTCTTTAACAATTTCGTGTAAAAGCTTTGACATTTCTTCAAAGTAAGCAGGGTCTATCAAATGCTCTTGAATGATTTTCTTCCGCACGTTGTTTTCAATAGTTTCCGCCACTGCTTCTTTATTGCTTTTAATTCCTTCGGGCAAACTATTGATAGCGTCAGCAATGCCGGAATTAACGAGTAAATCCAGCAATGACATACCAGCAAAAGGCGAAATTGTCCTGGGTTCTTCCGCCTGTATGTAAGTGTCAATTAAATGCCGCATATCAGCTTCGTAGGTCTTCATATCGAGCGTTTCTCCACTGGCATGCCTGATCTCTTCTCTGAGTTTCAGATAGTAATCCACTTTCTTTTTAATATCCGCAATCTCTGCCTGGGTATAGCCCGCGTCTTCCATCTCTGCGGCGATATTGGCGTAGGCGCGTATCAAAGACACCGTTTGTTTATAAAGAGCCGTTCTCTTTACTTCATTGGCTTTCAGGTCTTCTTCATTTTCCGGATCACCACAGAAGTAGCGGATATAAGCCAGTGAGTCCTTTGGCGGCGCTACCGGTTCGCATAACAAGGCCATTTCTTCCAGGGCATTATCCAGCCGTTCCTTGCCTTTCTCCAAGCGGTCTTTTAATAACACATCCACGTCCATCTTCTCAAACGTATCATAATCCAGTTCCGACGTGTACACAGCAACGGCATTTTCAACCTTCCAGAACAGGTCTTTATAATCAATAATGCAACCAAACTCCTTATCATCGCTGTCTAGCCGGTTGACCCTGCAAATAGCCTGGAATAAGCCATGATCCTGCATGCTTTTGTCAATATAGAGATAGGTGCAGGGGGGCGCGTCAAAACCGGTAAGAAGTTTATCCACCACGACAAGCAGTTTCATATTTGGCGGTTCTTTTATAAACTTTTCCTTCGCCTAGTCTTCGTATTTCTCGGTGGACTTGTTTCCCAGCAATGATTTATAGATGTTGTAGATATATTCCTTTTCCGTCTCTGTATTTGCGCCGGTATCTTCCGTTGTTATATCCCTTGTTGATGGATTGTATGAGGTAACAACGGCGCATTTACTTTTCAACTCGGTAGTTTGAAACAATTCAAAATACCTGCACGCTTCATAAATACTTGATGCCACCAGAATGGCATTTCCCATGTCCGAGTTCAAACGCGGTTTTACATTGAAATCAAACACGATGTCGCTTACAATCTTTTCCAGCCTGGAACGGGAACTCAGCACCTTCTGCATAGTGCCCCATTTCTTCTTGAGTTCGGATTTTTGAAAGTCGTTCAAACCACGGGTCTTGGATTCAAACCATTCGTCTATTTTTTGTGGTGATGATATTTTCTGGTCAATATCACGGGCTTCGTACACCAAATCCAGCACCACTTCATCCGCTACCGCCTCGTTGAATTTGTAGGTATGAATATATTTACCAAATACCTCAAGACTGGTTTGCTTATCTTGTTTTAAGAGGGGGGTTCCGGTAAAGCCAATAAAGATAGCGTTTTTTAAAATTGCCTTCATCGTTTTGTGCAACTTGCCCGATTGGGTACGGTGACACTCATCCACAAAGATAAATAATTCACCAACGGTATCAGAAGGGCTCTTTTTTAATTCTTCAATGAATGCATCAAAATTATCGGCTCCCCTCCTGCCAAATTTATGCACCAGCGAACACAGCATCCGAGGCAACGCCTTGCCCAGTTGATCCATCAGGTCTTTGCCGTTGCGGGTACGCACCATGCGTTCGCCAACTTCGGTAAAAATCCGTTCTATCTGTTTATCCAGCTCGTCACGGTCGGTGATAATCACCACGCGTGCATGGGGGTTATTTTCAAGAATCCATTTGGCAAGCCACACCATTACCAGACTTTTGCCGCTGCCCTGCGTATGCCAGATGATTCCACCCTCTCGTCTTTTCACCTGCTCCTGTGCGGCCTTGACGCCGAAATACTGGTGCGGACGGCACAATTTTTTAATGCCGCCGTCAAACAGGGTAAAGGCGTAGATGATTTCAAGAAACCTTGCTTTATCGCACAGTTTTAAAAGGTATTTATCAAGGAGATTATCTCCCTCGCCTTCTTCCTTCCACTTCAGAAAATATTTTTCAGGCGTGCCGATAGTTCCGTAACGGAGCCCCTGGGTATCATTCCCGGCAAATACCCATTGGATGGTGGTAAAGAAGGACTGGATGAATTCTTTCTGCTGGTTGACAATATTCTGCCGGATACCGTCGCCTATGGAAATCGTGCTTCGTTTCAGTTCCAACACCCCAAGCGCTATGCCGTTTACGGAGAGCACAATATCAGGGCGTTTTTCGTGATTACCATGGATAGTAACTTCTTCGGCAATGGCAAATTCGTTTTCAAGCGGGCGCTTCCAGTCAATAAGCTCTACGGTCTCATAGTTTTCGCCAGCCTCTGCCTTAACTTTTACGCCGTAACGGAGCATTTGATATACCTTTTTATTGGCGCTGTATAAACCATCGTTCAGGTTATTAGCCGCCTTGCCGAGTTCGTACAAGGCTTTGCTGATAAGGGTATTGTTGTAGTGTTTTTTCTCACGTAAATATTTGCGAAGGATTGCTTCTTCGATATTGCTGTTGTTCTGGCGGTCTTCCCAATTGCCGAGGTAATCATAGCCCAGTTGACTTTTGAACAATTGCACCACACGTTTTTGAGTGGCTCTTTCCATTTGTCCGACGGCGGATGGCTGCATAATGTAGATTACCTCTCTGTTATTTAATGTTATTTGAACAACTGCAAATAGGCAGCAAACAGATACATCTTGCCCCGCTTGCCGCCGGTGATTTCTTTCAGTATCCCGAACCGTTCCAAATCGGCAATCAGTTTGTATGCCGACGCCGGTGATATTCCCGCCGCCTCTCCCACCCTGGCGGCATCAATCATCGGACGTTGATACAAGCAATGGAGAATCTTCTGTGCATTTGCCGTTCTGCTGCCCAGCGACTGTATCTTGTTATCCACCTGCTTTTGCAGCTTGAGGATGTTGTCAAAAGTGGTAATGCTGCTTTTCGCGGTTTCGATAATTCCCACCAGAAAAAACTTGAACCATTGCAGCAGGTCGTTCTTCTCTCTCACCCGCATCAGGTTATCATAATAATGAGTGCGGTTGCGCTCGAAGAAATCCGACAGATACAACACGGGCTGCTTTAATATTCCCTTGCTGACCAGATACAAGGTAATCAGCAACCGCCCCACACGGCCATTACCGTCCAGGAACGGGTGGATGGTTTCAAACTGGTAATGCACCAGGGCAATTTTTAATAGCTCTGGAAAATACTGAGTATCGTTATGCACAAACTGCTCAATATCGCCCATTAACTCCCCGATGGAGGTATGCACCGGCGGCACAAAAACTGCATCGCTGATGGTTGCCCCGCCAATCCAGTTTTGGCTGCGCCGGAATTCACCAGGATGCTTCTGCTTGCCTCGCACGCCTCGCAGCAGGGTCTTATGGGCTGCCCGTATCAATCTTGAGGAAAAGGGGAGTGTCTGCAACTTCGCAATTGCCTCATGCATGGCCGTCACATAGTTTTGCACCTCTTCCCAGTCGTCCCTTTTGTCCGGGGCAACGTCCTCCTTCTCCAGAAGGGCATCCTCCATCTCCGTCTGCGTGCCTTCAATCTTGCTGGATTGAGTGGCCTCCTTCAGTACATGCATACTGATGAACAGGTCAATGTTGGGGATATAGTCAGAATACATATCCAGCCTGCCCAATTCCCGGTCCGCCTGCCCAAGCAACTGAATCAACTCCATGTTGTCCAGCACCCAGGCACGGTTGATTGGATTGGGCTGAAAGCTCTTGTAATGCCCTTGCTGAACATAGAGACCAGACTTGAAGTTTTTCATCAAAACTGCCTCACCTTAAAATTAAAATAACTACGGCTGTTGTTTTAGATTATACATAAAAACTAAAATAGCGCAAGGTGTTATTTCGGTTTCCCCTGCGGAAATCTCATACCAGCCTCGTTTTTCCGGTCAAGAGTTTCTGCATCATCCCCTGCTTTATCATCCGGTATTTTGCCAACTTTTGCTCCAAAGCTTCAATCTCCGCATCCATATCGCTGAGGATTTGGGCAATGGCGATTTGCTCGGCTTTTGATGGTAGTGAGAATTCTAAATACTTTAATTGGCCCCTGTTATCAGTGGCTGTCCAGAACCAAAAACAAGTCTATTGAGCTGATAATTAATTAGCTTGAAAAAAATAAAATCTATATCAATATTACTTTGTAACGAAACCATCAAAGTGTTATCCGAAACACAATACTTACCTGACACTTTATTAACAGTTCCAGCATTTGCACCAACTCTTGCAATTAAGATTTTATTTCCTTCGTAATCGTAAACATTACGCCAACCGATTATTCCTGTTGAACCAAAGATTGGGTATTTTCCTTCTTTCAATTGTGTATTTGATTTGCCCGATGCTACTGATAATGTAATCTCCCCAAACTTCTTCATCACCCACCCCTCTTTAGGTTTGAGGAGTTGCTGCATAGCCCCCTGTTTGATGTTCCGCTTTTTAGCAATGAGTTTTTCGAGGCTGCTAATGAGCGCGTCCACATCGCTTAATGCACTGGCAATGGCAGTTTGTTCGGCCCTGGTGGGAGGGAGGGGGATTTTGTAGTTAGCAAATGATACACTTGTTAATTGGGGAATTCCGCTACTTTCCTCAAAAATTCTTACTCTGAAGTTTATATATTCCGTTAGATAGCTTGAGTCAATTGATTTGTCTGGAAACAGTACCAGCAATCGGCCAATCGCACCATAGCCGCCATCCCGTTTGAATGCAGTTCCAAGCCCAATACCTCTTCCCACAACAGTCAAGCTTTCTCCATCATATTCTGGTGTATTGTAAAAACCGTAAAGGCCTCTATTTTCAACAGTATTTGAAAAAACTGGATACTTGTAAATATTGTCTGGATAATCTGAGAAATTGTTTTCTTTAAGATCATGGCCAACAAAAATTGATGTGAATTCTCCAATTTTCTTCACTTCCCAATCCTCAGGAATCACCCCCACCTCAGTTTGTTTATAGCCTTTTTTCAATTGAAAATTGACAGTTGGCAATTGACAATTATCCATTTTCAATTTTCCATTATCCATTGTTCTCCCTTCCGCCCAGTTCTGTTTCCATCTCGCGTTCATTAAAAGGTTCGGTCAGTGTCAGAAAATCAAAAATATGGGGGTCTTTCAAGGACTGCCGGGAAAGGTCGGACTGCGGGTCAGGCAAAGTAAGACTGAAATTCGATACCGTTTTTCCCTGCCGTAAGTGTGCGCCGCTTTTAATCATCAACCCCAGCGTATCCCTGCTCCATCCGTTTCGAATAGTCTGCTTCATATACCAGAAACGGCTGGATAGGTCTTTGACCCTTTCCATGAGCAGAATATTGCGACCCCAGGGGATTTGTGCAACAAGCCGCTGCAAAATTACCGAATGTTCGTTTACGGGCAATTGGCCCACAGCTTGTGGCACTTTTAAAACATCTTTATTTTCAGCCCGTTGAATTGGCCCACAGGCTGTGGCATTATCGGCAATATGTTCGGGTATTCACGATAAAAGCGGAGCATTCGCTTGATGTTCCGCTCGGAAAATCCTGAAAGGATGACATGATTGTAGAAAGAAGCACACCGTAATATTCAACCCCGTAGGGGTGGAATATCGCGAAAAGGAATGATACCATGTTACCCCTACGGGGTTAACCGTAATTGCATAACAATATGCTATAATCATGACATCCCTTCTGGATTACAGAATCAACATTTTGTTCACTCGTAGTGATTGTGGGAGAAAGTACGCTGAATAGTTACATTATTTTTTACTTCCATACAAACCCCATATTTTTCAGGTGACTGTTTACCTTTTTCTCCAACACGTTCACTTCGCTAGCCAAGGCGGGCAAGGTGGCTTCGTACCGTTCTGCCAGTTCCTTAATGCGCCCGGTAAGCCGCTGGCTGACGTGCTCCATTTCGGTTTTTATGTCTCTTTCAAGGGTAGCCATCCATTTGTCTTCTACCACTAGGGTTTTTATTTCGGCTTCGGTAAGGGCTTTGTATTTGTCTAATACCTTTTTCTCCAGAACGGTCAGCGCTTCTTTAATTTTTCTGCCGCTTTCTGCTTCCTGTTCTGTTAGTTTTAAATACGCATTCAATATTTTTATTTCTTCCTTGTCCTCACTTGTCCATTGTGCATTATCCATTGTCAATTCTTTAACGCGTTTCTGCACACTGGCTTTGGTAATCTTGTCCTTATCGTTTTTGGCATCTGCCATGAACCCTTCTTCGCCGCCGTGTTCTTCCTCCATCTCTTCCATCTGCCGGACAATAGCGTCACGGCCTGCCTCTAAGTTTTCAATAGCCTTTTGCTCAGTCGCAAAATAACGGGCAATGATAAGCCCTTTAGGTATGAGGCGTCCTTCCCATTGTTTTTTATCTCTTTCTATTTCCTTCCCTGCCTGCCAGCCATCGCAGACAAGGATATACACATCATCCTGCATGGCTTCAGACCAGTACACCATGAGGCGCTGATACACATCGTATTTATCAAGCAGCTTTACATTGGAAAAGGCTTGCAGTAAATCTTCCGATATTTCGTATATCAGATTCTTGGGTTTATCATCAACGGCAATGCCTTTCAGTTTCGGCATGTTTCTGCTTTTCCATTGGCCGAATATGGTGTTTATCTTTTTGCTGTAAGCCGTAAACTCAGGGTGAGAGAAAATGATTTCTTTTAATTGATAATTGATAGTTGACCATTGACAATAATTCTTCCGGTCACTGGGTTTAAATAATTGATTTTTAAGACACGGATAAACTTCCCAATACGGGCGCAAGGCGTCAATATCAGAAATGGGTATATCGCCCAACAGGTGTGCTTCTATGTCTTGTATGTCTTCTGCTTCCTGGCTGTCAATGTAGCGGGGAATGTTGAGGTTGAACTCATTAGCCTCGATCTCCGCTACCGGCGCCATGCGGCTGTATTTTTCAATTTCGAGCTGTTTGTTGAATACATCCACTATCTTGTGTATGTCCTGTTCACGCAGACGGTTTTTGTTGCCGTCTTTCTCAAAACCTTTGCTGGCATCAATCATAAAAATGCCTTTGCGGTGTTCTGCACCTTCTTTCTCCAGCACAATAATGCAGGTGGGAATACCGGTACCGTAAAACAGGTTGGCAGGCAGGCCGATAATGCCTTTGATGTAACCCCTGCGGATGATGTTCCTCCGGATTTCCCCTTCAACATTTCCGCGAAAGAGCACCCCGTGTGGAAGGATCACGGCGCCCTTGCCTTTGCTCTTTAAGGAACGGATGATGTGCAAAAGAAACGCATAGTCTCCATTCTTGTTCGGAGGTATACCGTAATCTTTGAAACGATCATGGATATCGGATATGGTTCCATCCTGAACGGCAAAACCGCTACTCCATGCTTTGAAAGAGAAGGGCGGATTTGCCACCACAAAGTCAAAGGTCTTGAGCCTGCCTCTTTCATCCAGAAACAGCGGATTGGAAAGAGTGTTCCCTTGTTTGATTTCTGCGGTCGGGTTGTTGTGCAGAATCATATTCATGCGGGCAAGGGCGGCGGTGGCCACGTCCATCTCCTGCCCGTAAATCGTCATACCCGATTCTGATTCATCGGCCACCTTAAGCAATAGCGATGCAGAGCCGCACGTTGGATCATACCCAGTTGTTGATGGCGTTATTTTTGAATTAAAAGTGATAATCTTCGCCATTATCCGGCTTACCTCGGCGGGGGTATAGAATTGTCCTTTGCTCTTCCCGCTCTCGGTGGCAAAGTGCCGCATGAGGTATTCGTAAGCATCGCCAAGAATATCATCCCCTTCTGCCCTGTTTTTACTGAAATCGAGCGCAGGGTTTTCGAAAATGGCGATGAGATTGGTGAGGCGGTCAACCATTTCTTTGCCGCTGCCCAGTTTATCGGCGCTGTTGAAGTCGGCGACATCTATGGTACCGGTAAGTTTGTTGGCTTCGGCAATTTTCCCGATGATTTTTTTGTTAATGTCATCGCCAATGGTGGGCTTGCCTTTCAGGGCAACCATGTCTTTAAAGCTGGCGCCGTGGGGTACGGTAATAGGCGCGTAGGGAACTCCGGCATATTTGTCGGAGATGTATTTGATGAACAAAAGCACCAGCACGTAATCCTTGTACTGGGAGGCATCCATGCCGCCGCGGAGTTCATCTCAGCTTGCCCAGAGTGAGTTGTAGAGTTCCGATTTTTTTATGGCCATTCGTTCGTTTTCTTTTTAACGACAACCGCAGATGGTGTGCAGGGTTTGCGAACGCTTGCGTCCGCTGAATTCGCAACGGCAAGGCGGCATTCTGAGATGGGTTGTCTGCGTTAGCGGCGTGAATGCTTGTTTTTAGCTGCTAAAACTGGTCTAACAACTCTTTTTTCTTTTCATTGTAATCGTCTTCGGTGATTAAGCCTCCGGACTGGAGGTCTTTTATCTCGCGCAATTGCTCCTTTACGCTCATATCGCTCATGCCCTCTCTGAGCATTTTGGCCTTTTTGTAGTCGTAGTCCTCCTCGGAAATAACCCCGTCATCAACCAGCTCGCGCAGGATGATAAGCTTGTTTTTTATCTTGCTCTCGCTGCGAACCTCCCTTGCAGGGGTTGTCACTTCAGATTGTCCCACAGCGCCGGCGCTATTCATCTTTTCTTCCAGCCTCTTTAAGCGGGTGTCCAGTTCAGAGGTGCCCATCTTTATCTTTTCATCAACCGTCCCCACCCGGCGGGCGACGGGTTGCTGGTACATTTCATTAGAAACGTCTATGATAAGCCAGTTTTCATGATCCGGTTCCAACTGCTGACCTGCCGACGGCGCCAATTTCCAGAAGCGGCTGTGGCTTATTGTTGTAGGGTTTTCCTTTGACATGGTATTTCTCTTTTTTTCCGACATGGCGTCATTGTACGTCTGGAACATGTGAATACGGCTGAAGGCGATATTCAGGCTACTGCCCGAAACAAATAATACGCAATAATTCTGTTGGTCGGTTAGGAGCATTCGTTCAGAATAGGAAGAAACGGCGACGACCTGCATGGGCGTGGCAGTGGAAAACGCCTGCACAATCAGGGGCACTAGCTTTCGTATCTCATCGTCCTGAAAGACCCTCAGCGTCCCTTTCTTTTTCAAAAGGCCTCTTTCCTCATAATAAATATACGACAGGGCATTGGTAAGCACGTTCCCGGTAAGTTCGCAGGGATGATTGAACTGAATCTTCCGCCTGTCCCTTTTGACCGACAATTCCTCATGCTTTACGATAATCAAACCGTCCTTGTACGTCTCGGCGGCGACATCGCGCAAGCAGCACGAGAAAACCATGAAGACCACTCCTGTTATTAAAATTATCAGTTTCGTTCTGTGTTCTTTCATAAATCTACCCTATAATTTCCACGGCCTCAGAAAGATAGTTTACCTCATTCAATTCTATCCCTAAATCCTTCACTATGCCTTTTGTATTGTCTTTGGGAAC
>ORJL011288139.1_pt1 | contig 12073 bp, 15 predicted proteins | sample 1779941 | NCBI WGS metagenome assembly ORJL01 (sample SAMEA104232317, study PRJEB22302) | groundwater metagenome | biome: forest; feature: aquifer; material: groundwater | place: USA | collected 2011-08-07 | depth 5.8 m
GCAAAAAAACTTGCGGCAACAAAAAAAATTAAAAGTTTTTTAATAACGTTCATATTTTACTTGCTACTGTCTACTTACTACCACCGCCTTTGGCGGGGCAAGCTTACTACTTCTTCTTTGCGGATGCTTTTTTCTTAGGTTTTTCTTTTACTACCACCTCTTCTTTAACAATGGGTTTTACTTTCACTGGGGGTGTACTAACTTTTTCAGCTACTGCCTGTGGTGTGAGTAAATTTACCAGTTTATCCAGTTTTGCATTTAAATTTCTGAACTGTTCCATGATTTCGCCCTGATTATTACTTCCGCTCTTTTCAAAAAAATTGTCTCGTGGTCGTTCACGATTTTTATCAAAAAAATCATTCCGTGGCCGTTCGCTTCGTTCCCCGCCAAATCTATCCATTCTCCCGCCACTGCTTTGTTGTTTTCCAAAACAGGCATTACAAAAAACAGGCCGTTCCCCTGTTGGCTTGAAAGGAAGCTCGCAACTCGAACCGCACCCACTACAGGTAGCCTTATACAATGTTCGATCACCTCTTCCCATTTGATCATATGATTTACCGCCACCACCGAAAGATTTACCACCGCCGCCAAATGGCTTGCCTCCACCAAATCCTCGATTAAATCCACTTTTAGGTCTTTTATTGTCTCGGTTAAAATTTCCCATATATTCTCCTTGTTTTAGATTAATATTTATCTTTAGGAGCAGCATAGCATGGTCTTTGAAAAAATGATACTATTGGCTACTCTTTTGCTTGTAAGTGGAAATGCAGGTAGGTTACGTGCTGATATGCGGGGCCATTGGTAATAATTCGATATTTGGTAAGCTTTTTCTCTTCGATAATTTCAGTCATTACCCCATATGCATCATCCAAGTATTCTTTGTTCTCATTTGAAAGTTTAGAAATATCTTTGATATCCTTTTTTGGAAAAACAAGATAATGAATTTTACTTTCAGGAAAGGGGTGCTCAACCGCAATGGTTTTATCAGTTTCTTTGATAATTTTCGGAATAAGAGAAGAAGCATTTTGTATGCCTACCGAAACTAATAGCCCGGCAAGCTCATTGGGTTTTAAACAAGTTTTTTCACAATTGTTTAGCGCCAAAAAAGAGCGCGGCTCAGTGTTTCGAAAAATATAGCCACCAACAATAACTCCAAGAACAAATAAGATTAACCAAAAAATAATTTTTCGAAATTTTGACATGGTAAATTAGGTTAGGTGGTGCTATTTTTTAAAGAATTTTCCACACGTCGTTCACATAACGCGCGGCGGAAGTTCCCCCAACCCAATCGCCATGCTCGTAATATGCAATATGAATTTCAGGAGCAAGTGGAGCAGAAAACCTTCGATATCCATACTCAGTAATTTCACCGGCTAATTCTCCCGGAATTTCAATTTCAAGTTCGTATAACCCATTTTCATCATCAATTGATTTTGTTACTTTGTATTCTTTTCCTTCTCCAACTAGTCTTTGAAACACTCCATGAACTTCTTCAGAAGACGGAATGTGTTCTGGTGTTTCTTCAACATGTCCTATTGTGAGTGACTCATCAATAACTGGCTCTTCGCTACTATTCATTTGTTCTTGCATAAAATATATTAAAAATTATTTGCCGGCTTGAGCGGCAATGCCATAATATAAAAATTCTTTTCGTAGAGAGTCCGTAGAAATCGAATAGGTATTATCACCAAAAAAATAGTCGCATAGTACTTCTCGTGTCCGCAATAATTCTTTTAGTCGATATTTCCACTTTGGGTCTTGTACGGTGAGATCTACAAGATCAAGCATACGATCAATTGCTTTGTCGCGAATTTCAAATTCATTTTTTGAATGCCATTTCAGTGATCGCTCAATTTCACTGCCGATATTTCCCAATTGTTCCATCGCAGTCATTTGAAACCACCTTCCTTGCGCTAAATCTTTATGAATTGTGTCCATAATTAAATTACTCTGTTCGTTCATTAACAATACCTCTGATACAATTTTGAATTTCGCTGCTTTCAACACCACGTGATCGATTTGCCTGTGAGGGACGAATATTAATCATCGAATCAAACTCAATCCAATCATCTCCATTCACATCTGGATACAGATTAATTCCCCATAGATCTTGCTGTTTAGACCCCTGTTCAAGAAGCAGTTGTTCCTCATCGGCATGAAGTTCTCCACCGATAACAAGTATTCTTTTTTCACAATCTACAACTGCTTTTACAAGGTTACCAAAAAGCGTTTGAGCCATTTTACGAAGCTCGTCTTTTGATATTTTATCGGTTATAATTTTTATTTCATTCATACCACATATACTATTTTAGTAGCTTAAGCGTAGCAAAAAATCCTTGTTTTTACAAGAAATTTATAAAACATGTAGCACTTCTTTGAGCGAACATGATCCGAAAATATGGAGCTCATCCATTGCGCGGGTAAGGGCAACATAGAGCAAATCTTTTTTTATTTTTTTCCATTCTTTTATAAATTCCTCTTGCCCCTCTAACATGGTGTAAGTAAACAAGTTTGGGTTCACCCCGACAATACAGACAATATCAAACTCTAATCCTTGGCACTCGTACATTGTTTTCATATACATCTTTGTATCGTTTTCAAATTCTGTTTTAAAGGGTTTTAAATATTCTTCTTGAAGCGCAAGAACGCCAATCGTTGCGTTTTGATTATTTTTTCTAAATGCTTTCAAAGCTACGATTTCTTCAAGGGGTGTTTTGCAATGAATTTCTGATACGCCAACGCCTTCTTTCATATTTTCTGGAATTACTACTGTATATCCAAGACTCTGAATATAAGAAAGAATTTTTTTAGTGTTCCGATATACTTTTTGAAGTATCACACTTCGCTCAGGCAAAAGCTGTCCTTCACTCTGCCCTATATTTTGAATTGTTCCAATATATATCTGCTGCGCGCTATCGCCTACATATAATAATCCTTGCCACTTTGCGGAAAGACATTTCTTAAATAACTCAAGTTGTTCGGGAAGATAATTTTGAAACTCATCAATAAGCATCAGAGGGTGCGTAACTGGCAGTCTTCCTATTTTCTTTTTTACCACACCATTTTTTTGCTGAACATAATATTCTTGCTGCAACGAAATGCCCTTAAAATAATCTGCATGAGCTTGAAGCAATAGTGTTAAATCAATATGATCGAGAACGTGTTCCTTTTTTTGCTGTTCAAATAGTTTGTATGAGCTTTTAGAAAGTGACTCTTTATATACCGCTTCTAAAACTTTGTAGGGCGATACTGCATACTGTGGAATTGTGTTTCGAAGCGCCTGTATTTTTTCATACTCATAAAAATCTTTTTGTTCTTCACTTCTCCCATATCGCCGGAGCACATGCACTGCCGGAAGCGCAAGTATACTCAATGCCCACTCGGCAAACGTAGTTATAGTCACATCACGAATCCCTAATTCGGGAAGAAGCTTAGAAAAATATTCTTTTGAGCCCGAGTCTTGTACAAACGCAACAATATACGAACTTGGAAATAACCGCGCTGTATCCGGGGAAAGTGTAAGATAGGCAATGCGGTGAAGCGCAAGTGTGGTTTTTCCTGACCCAGCTGGACCTGAAATTACGAAAGGGCCTTTGTGATCTGCACGAATTACCTGGTCTTGCGCTTTTTCCATCTGCTCGACTATTTCCGGCAACATAAATCCCTGCTTTCGAGTGGTAAAATCTTTTTGATAAATAAGCTCGCGAGGCTGATCAACTGATTCGGTGGAAAAAAAAGTAATCTCGCCGTCAACAATCATGAAATTATCTTTTCGTAAAAGTTCGCAATGATGTGTTTTTTCATGTACGCTGTATGATACATTTCCAGGCTTTTCAAACCGTAGCATTGCTGCTGGAGCAACCCATGAATAAATATGCTCATCACTAAAATGAAATTTTGAAAAATAGTAGACTCGTTCCCCATACTCTTTGCTTTGTATTTCGCATTTTACAAAATACGGAGATTTTTCAAGCACTTCGAGTTCCTGCGTGCGCATAGTTAATTGAATCGCAACTCCTTCGGTAGAAATCTGATCCGCACGAGAAAGCGAGCGCGCATCGCGCATCATCTGATAAATAGAATCTTGCAATGCTACGCGCGACTCATAAATCTTTTTTATAATACCTACTACGTGTTCGCACGCTGAAGATAAAAACTTATTTTTTTGAATCTGATCCATAGTACACCCTATTAAAAAAACTGCCCCTTAGGCAGTTTCCGAGTAGTGTTTAGTAATTAATCTTTTACGATATCGTATCATCATATAAAAATAGTATACTCTCATAGATACGCATGTCAAGATCATCTCAATAATACTACTCTCCGACGAGTAGATTTGTTACAAGTGATATCATCACGTCTTTTTCGCTTGACTTGCTTTGGGCAATCAAAAGCGCAAGTGCGACAAGTGCAGTATCGTTGATTTTTCGCTCACCGTTCTTTCGATAAAGATACTGGTTTTTTGAGAGAAAATAAATAAACAATAATGATGCTACCCGTTTGTTTCCATCAATGAGAATATGGTGCTTAATGATGAAGTAAAGTAAATGCGCGGCTTTTTCTTCGATACTTGGGTATATTTCTTTACCGCCGAATGATTGGCGAATACTATTAAGAATTCCCTCGAGTGCCCCCTTTTGACGCTCAACGCCAAAAATATCTGATCCCTCTTTCTTTTTTAGTAGGTGTTCTTTTAATGTCAGCACCGCCCCAACACTTTCTTCACTGCCTATATACGATATTCCCTTTGTCTGCCCCTTTTTTATTGCTAATTTTCCCGCGTCATACTGTTGAAGCAGTATCCATGAATACGCGTAATCAGTAATGACGGACAAAAGCCCTTTCGATTCGCCCGCTTGTAATTCTTTTGACTGAATAACTCCCCTGAATAACAAAATTGCCTTTTCAAGTTCTTTTAATTTTATTGTTTGATTTTCTTTGAGTCTTTTTTCATTAATAGTGTAACCCTTCAAAATATGATTCCTTAAAACGCTTGTCGCCCAAATGCGAAACTGAGTTGCACGTTTCGAATTTACCCGATAGCCAAGCGAAATAATGGCATCGAGATTATAATACTCAACTTGATACACTTTTCCATCAGCCGCAGTTGTTGCATTTTTTGCAACAACTGATATTTTATTAAGTTCGTTTTCTTTAAAAATAGAACTTAAATGACGTGAAATAACAGATTTATCTCTACCAAATAACTTTACAAGCTGCCCAAGACTCATCCAGATTGTTTCATTTTCAAGTGTTACTTGAATTTGGATATCCTTATGCCTCCCCTGATAAATAATCATCTCCCCTTTTTGATGTTCTTTTTTCATATATTTATAGTATAGCAAAAACGAAGCACCATGCCTCGCTTATATAGTATCACGCACTACCCCTAAAACTTCTTGTGCGTTTACATCTTTTCCTTTTCTCAAAAGCTCTGCAATGAGTCGAATGCCTCGATAACTCATTGCTGTCGCTAGTGTCTGAAAAAACTCTTTGTCATCTCTAAAATGATTTATTGCCATATTCAAAAATTCTAACGCTTCTTTTTTTCTTTGTGCATACCCAGTCATTTGTAATACATAATAAGAAAGATCGTAATATTTCAGCGACCAACCACTAAATCCTGAGTCAATAAGTATGTGTTCTCCACTAACTTTTTCCTTTGCCATGTGCCAGGGAACAACATCATGATGTTGAAATGCACGATTATGCATGCCCTTTTCAATTAAAGAACGAAATTTATAACCTTCTAACATATTTATAACTCCACGCTCCACAATAAATTTTATATCATTATTAAAATTAGTCATTACGTGAGACATTCTTTCTTTTGCATCTTCTTTTATTTCTTTAGGTAGCCACATATAGTCTATCTCTAAACAAAAATCAAAGAAATAAAACATTTGCTTTTCATACGATGCAAGCGGGGCAATGTCTGTTTCATGTGAAAGGGCAAGCCAATCAACATGATTATTAAGATCAGGATAAACCAAATCGTTGCCAACCAAGACTGGCACAATAAATTTAAATCCAGTGTTTTTCCCTTGGGTAATTTTATGTAAAAATTTCTGATTTACTAATTCTCGATCATTCATCACTTTGCCCTTTTCAGTTTTTTGTCGCTTCACAAAAATTTTCTTATTTTTACTACACCCTGTAAAAACTAAAAAGTCTTCTGTTTCCTTAACGATTTTTTCAATAGATGCTTCAATTTGCTCGTCATCACTTTTTTTCATAGGGGATATAAAAATCTTATTACTCGAAAACTAACATACATGTGCATTTTTTGCACATTGCTTTTTTTATATACTATCACGCATCACGTTTGATATAAGAAGCTCTATTTCTTTTTTTGTTAAGTGGCGCCACTCCCCTTGTTGTAAGCCATTCGCATCTAACCCAGCATACCCAATACGCTCAAGTTTTTGCACCACATACCCAAGCGCGCCAAACATCCGGTGAATCTGTCTATTTTTCCCTTCATGTAAACTAACGATTACCTCCTTCTTGTTATTTCGAAAAAAATGAGTTTTACACGGAGCTGTTCTTTTACTATCAAGTATAATGCCTCTTTCAAATATTTTTTTATCTTTTTCGGTAAACGCCTTATTAATAGTTGCGCGATACACTTTTTCTACTGAATATCTTGGATGCATGAGCGCATGTGCAAAATCGCCGTCGTTGGTTAACAGCAATACACCGGTCGTATTTTTATCAAGCCTCCCAATCGGAAAAATGCGAGATTCATTTTTAATATAATCGAGAACCGTTTTTCTTCCATGAGTATCTTTAACCGTCGTAACACAATTGTCGGGCTTATTAAGCAGTATGTACACATATTGTTTTGACTCATGTATTATTTCTTTTCCATCAATAGCAACCCGATCGGTTTCGCAAACAATGTATCCAGGCTTTTGAAGAACTATCCCATTCACGCGAACTCTTTTTTCTGAAATAAGCTTATCTACCGCTCGGCGCGAAGCTATACCATGGTCTGCCAAAAATTTATTGATGCGTATTTTCATAGTTTATATAAAAAAGTGACACACCCAAATTCGCTATATCTTTTAACACTGTTATACTAACCTTACTATTTTCTATTTGACTATGCAATCATCCGCAAGAATTCGCAGCTTCCTCAAGAATCACTTTGGGTATACCGAATTTCGACCACTTCAACAAGACATTATTCAAACAATCTTGCAAAAAAAAGATTGTCTTGTGTTAATGCCCACAGGGGGCGGCAAATCGCTCTGTTTTCAGTTGCCATCCCTCATTATGGGCGGCATTACTCTTGTCGTTTCCCCTTTGATAGCACTGATGAAAGATCAGGTTGATGCACTTACGACAAATGGTATTTCTGCGGCTTTCTTGAACAGCTCACTTTCAAAACAAGAACAGCAAGATGTATACGAACGAGTACAGCGTGGACAGATTAAACTTTTATATATTGCGCCCGAACGATTTGCGCTCCAAGAATTCCGCTTATTCTTGTGTGAAATTCCCGTCCAACTTATTGCAATTGATGAAGCACACTGCATCTCCGAATGGGGACACGACTTTCGCCCCGAGTATCGTAACCTCAAACAGGTGCGCATATTTTTGCCCAATGTACCCGTCATCGCACTCACGGCAACTGCAACGAGGCAAGTACGAGAAGACATTATCGTACAACTTGGACTCCAGCAAGCACCGCAGTTTGTAGCAAGCTTTAATCGACCAAATCTCCATTACACGATTCTCCCAAAATTACAGGGTTTAAAACGCATTTCCACGCTCCTCGAAAAAAATGCCGGAGCACCCGCGATCATTTACTGCTTTTCTCGCAACGGCACCGAGACCCTTGCCACCCAGCTCCGTGATAAGGGATTTAACGCGCTTCCCTACCACGCTGGCTTAACTCCGACTGTCCGTTCAAAAACGCAGGAAAAATTTATTCGTGATCGAGTGCCTATTATCGTAGCCACCATTGCCTTTGGTATGGGTATCGATAAACCGGATATTCGCCTTGTCATCCATGCAGATCTTCCAAAAACGCTTGAGGGATACTATCAAGAAACCGGTCGCGCGGGACGCGACGGACTGAAAAGTGAATGCGTACTCCTCTTCTCACGGGGCGATCAACGTAAGCACCTCTTTTTTATCGATCAGATGGAAAATGAAAAAGAACGCGTGGTTGCCAAGCAAAAACTCGACACCATGATCGCGTACTGTGAATCACTCACCTGTCGCCGCACATTTGTCATGCAATATTTTGGAGAGGCGTGGAATGCGAACATTTGTAAGAACTGTGATCGATGCTTGTCGCCCGGAGAGACATTTGACGCTACTGAAATCTCGCAAAAAATACTTTCTGCCGTCCTGCGAACAGGCCAACGCTATGGCATAATGTATGTCATCGATATTCTCAAAGGATCACGCACGGCAGTAGTGATTGAAAGGAACCATGAAACCCTATCCGTCTTTGGCATAGTTGGTCGGGAATATCATAGAGACGATTTACGCTTTATCGCACAACAACTCCTGACACAAGGACTGATCAAAAAAACAGAGGACGACTATGCGGTCGTTTCCGTCAGTGAAAAAGGAAAAACGTGGCTCTACGCACGTGAGTCCATTACACTCCTGAAACCAGAGACATCACGAACACCGTCCAAGGAACAAAAGAGCACTGATGCTACACCCTACGACGAAAAACTTTTTGAAATCCTGCGCGAACTACGAAAAAAACTAGCTAGTGAAAAAAACGTACCGCCATTTATCATTTTTGGCGATCGAACACTTATTGAAATGGCAACGTATCTTCCTCAAACCCCTGAATCACTTTCAACACTCTTTGGCGTAGGTACGCAGAAACTCGCGGCATTTGGACCAAAGTTTTTGACCATTATTCAAGACTACGCGAACGAGCAGAAACAAAAATAACTTGATCCGAAAAATTTAGTATAGCAAAAACGAAGCGAATTGTACTAAAAAAACGCCTTGCGGCGTTTCTTTATTTTCTCTGTTTCTTACTTACTACCTTGTATCGAAAACAATTTACGAGATGATCGTTTACCATTCCTGCCGCTTGCATAAACGCGTAGCAGATTGTCGAACCGACAAACGAAAATCCGCGCTTAATTAATGCCTTACTCATTGCATCTGATTCACTAGATCGTGCCGGTATATCCTTTTGCTCACTATAGGTATTGATGATTGGCCGGTCGTTCACGAACGACCAAATATAGGACGAAAAAGATCCATATTCTTTTTGAATCTGCAGAAACGCGTGCGCATTACGAATTGAGGAACGGACTTTCTGTCTATTACGAATAATCTCCGGATTACCCAATAACAATTCTATTTTAGCGTCATCGTACTCCGCGATTTTTTTAGGGTTAAAATTATCAAACGCCTTACGAAACGCCTCGCGCTTCTTTAAGACAATTGCCCAACTCAATCCCGCTTGCATCGCATCTAAAAAAATAAATTCAAATAATTTTTGATCATCAAACAATGGAACACCCCATTCCGTATCATGATAGGCAATCATGAGTTGATTTTCCCCGGGCCAAAGACATCTGTTTTTATGTGTGTTTTTCATACGCGAAATCATCAGTGTTCATGATTTTAATTCAACAACCAAATTGCATAATTTAAATATGAAGCAAAACTAACCCAAAGGATATATGGCACCAAAAGCCACGCAGCAGGTTTAGAAATTTTATAAAATGAAATGATCGTGACAAGAATGGCAAACCACAAAAATACTATTTCAATAAGCGCACCACCAGAGGAATGGAAACCGAAAAATATAATTGACCAGAGTGTATTCAAAACCAATTGAACAAGAAATATACCTAATGCAATTTTAACACCCTTGTGATCAAATTCTTTTTTCCAGATAAGAAATGCTGCGACACCCATAAGCACAAAGAGTGTCGTCCATACCGGAGCAAATACCCATGCCGGAGGATTGAGAGCTGGTTTCACAAGTTCTATATACCAACTAGTAATAGATGGTGCAGTAAAAACAGATCCAATAATACCAGCCAGTTCAGAGACTACAATGGCAATAATAAGTTTGAAAGTGTTGTTTATTTTCATATTAATACTTAGTTACAGTCCCTCAATTTCACTAAGATAAGGAAAGTCATCCGGAGAGACAGAAAGAACTGCACATGGCTTTACTGCTCTTGGGCTCACCCATTCACCTGTCGACCTTCCGTTTTCATGCTGTTGTTCAAATGATTCTTTTGAGAGAATATAGACCACACCACTAGACCAGGGCTGCTGTGCGAGTACTTCTTTTTCAACCCGGAAAAGGTATTTTGCAATATCACCCTTCTCATCACGAACATATCCACTTTCTGATCGTCCGAAAAATCGTTCTCTATCCTTGATTGCAAAAAAAAGCGGGAGTATGTGATTATCTACCGCATATACACCAAGCTGATTGCCTGTCACTTTTGCTCGGTCATTTGCTTGCCGTGGTTCAAGTTCATGAATGTCTGGGTGATTTGAGCCATGAAGTAAAAGTCCCTTTTCCTTTATTAAAAATTCCAAAAACTCATGCTTTGGGTAGGCGCTATCATATACTATTACTCTACTTGCACCGTCCAAGACATACTCGTGATAAAGGCGTTCAAAAGCAGCCCTTTTTATATCGGGTTCTTCTGTGAAATATGGACCACTTAATGTTTCCCTCATACTTTTTATTAATTACGATCTTCGAATGAAAGGTGAGAAATTTTGACACATAAATCGTCTAGGTCTTCGAATTCCAAAACCACATCTGCCATAAAACGCATATGGGTATATACACCACGTTTAACTGCAAGAATGAATAGAGGATGTTTTATTTTGTAATCTTTTAAGGCATTCCTATAGCCAACCTCCATTAGCATTCCCTCGCTTTTTTCGTCTGTTTTTACCACTGCCAAAAGATAATCCATTTCCGAAAGCTTCCTGCACATATATTCGACTATATTGCCAGGATTCATTTCTGCCTTCCGAAAATCATCTTCCGACTCAAAAGAACAAATAGCTTCAAGTCCCACACTTGCTAATGATACCTTAAGTCGTGCGACCATTTCTGTAAGTTTCTCTTCCGGTTCACCGGTGTATCGATATGCAATAAAAACTTTTTTCATAGAATTGATTTTTTCCTATTATCCAAAAGATTCCATACTTCTTTTTCTTTCGCAACCCTAAAGAGACACGTAAGATATCTTCCAGATAGCTTCCTATGAATCCAAGTTGAATTGTCTTGCCTTGCCCTTTCTGATACTTCTGAATTATCTTTAGCAAGTAGCTTTGCATATATATCAGTTTCTTCAAGTGCGCGAGCGCGATAGCTAATCCACTGTGCATCATTTATAATATCTAAAGATCCCCACGTTTGTTTGTAGTCATTTCGTATATCGCCACCAACCTCATCAATAAAAGCATTGCAATCTTGTATACTTACCGGAATAAATAAATCGTCTTTCCCTCTGAAATATGCCACTAAAAAACTTTCGATTGCATTGATAGCAACTGCTTCATCCAGACTAATCTGTTCACCATGAACCAACTTTTCTGTAGCCTGAAATGCTTTCTCTCTCATTTTCTGTCCTATTTCTCCTTGCTGCGAAGAATGAGTCGCTCTCTCGAGCCACTCGGTATAAGACATCTTCTCACTGCCAAAAACTGTCTCGTTCTCTGTTGCGTATTGCGCTATACTTTCTTTTGTATTAAAAAATTCTGAAATATACCCATCTATTCCAGTGCAAAATATAATGTATTGTTCATGACCATTAATGCTATATGTATGTATTTGTCGCGCCATATACCTTCTTCAAATTTACATCCGAATTATAACTTAAACTCTTTGCTTCCATCTTCACCATAGAGCTCATCATCCCAGTACTTCATATAACTTGGATTCAACATCCAAATGGATGATCCGTAATCATTAGCGTGTATCCACTCAACCGTGATCTTCTCTGCAAATTCAGGAAAATTCGTGTTATGTAGTAAAACGCCCTTTACTATTTCCTCTTCTTTTTCAGTAGGTCGACATACCCCTCGTCCCTGTATTGCCTTTCTA
>ORJL010890095.1_pt1 | contig 12072 bp, 10 predicted proteins | sample 1779941 | NCBI WGS metagenome assembly ORJL01 (sample SAMEA104232317, study PRJEB22302) | groundwater metagenome | biome: forest; feature: aquifer; material: groundwater | place: USA | collected 2011-08-07 | depth 5.8 m
CATCGCAACATCCTGACCAATGCCGCCGGCGGCCTGCAGATCGTGCCCATCACGTCCAATGATTTGCTGCTGTCATTTTTGCCGCTGTCGCACACGTTCGAGCGCACCTGCGGCTACTACCTCACGATCATGTGCGCAGCGACGACCGCTTATGCGCGCTCGGTGCAGCAACTCGGCGAGGATCTGCAGACCATCCGTCCGACCATGCTGATTTCGGTGCCGCGCATTTACGAGCGCGTCTATGCGGCGATCAAGGCCAAGCTCGACGCAGGCCCGCCGTTGCGGAAGAAGTTGTTCCAACTGGCCGTCGATGTCGGTTGGGCGCGCTTCGAGCATGCGCAGGGGCGCGGCGGCTGGACGCCGGGCTTCCTGTTGTGGCCCGTGCTCAAGGCGCTGGTGGCAGCGAAGATCATGGCGCGCCTTGGCGGCAGGCTGCAAACCGCGTTTGCCGGTGGCGCCGCACTGTCCCCCGACATCTCGCGCATTTTCATCGGGCTCGGATTGCCGGTCATCCAGGGTTACGGCCTCACCGAGACCAGCCCCATCGCCTGCGGCAACCGGCTGGACGACAACCTGCCGGCAAGCGTCGGTAAGCCGATTCCGGGCGTCGAGGTCAAAATCGGCGACAAGGGCGCGCTGCTGATCCGGGGGCCGAACATCATGCTCGGCTACTGGAACAACCCGGAGGCAACGCGGGCGATGATCGGCGCCGATGGCTGGTTGAATTCCGGCGATACCGCGCGCCTCGACGCGCAGGGCCACATCTTCATCACCGGGCGGCTGAAAGAAATCATCGTCATGTCGAACGGCGAAAAGGTGCCCCCGGTCGACGTGGAGGTCGCGATCATGCGTGATGCGCTGTTCGAGCAGGTGATGTTGATCGGCGAGGGCAAGCCGTATCTGAGCGTGATTGCGGTGGTAAACGCGGACCGCTGGAAAGAACTGGCAGCGCAATCCGCGATCGACGCCGCGGCGCCCGGCGCGTTGGGCTCGCAGCAGGCGCGGAGCATCGTGCTCGAGCGCATTGGGCACCAGTTGCGGGAGTTCCCGGGCTACGCGCAGGTGCGGCAGGTGACGCTCACGCTCGAGCCGTGGACCGTCGAGAACGGCCTGCTGACGCCGACCATGAAGCTCAAACGCGCGAAGGTGCTGGAGCTGTTCAACGCCGAACTCGACGCGATGTATTCGGGGCACTGAATTCACGATCAGCCATGAGTGACCTCGCAGCCACCAACGTCGGTTTGCCCAAAGACCGCGAGCCTACCCTTCGCGTCGTGCCGATGCCCGCCGATGCCAGCTACAGCGGCGACATTTTCGGCGGCTGGATCATGTCGCAGGTCGACATTGCGGGCAGCATCCCGGCGATCCGGCGGGCGCAGGGCCGGGTAGCGACCGTCGCTGTCAATTCGTTCCTGTTCAAACAGCCGGTGTTTGTCGGGGATCTCGTCAGCCTGTATGCCAGGATCGTCAAGGTCGGGCGCACCTCGATCACCGTCAACGTCGAGGTCTACGCGCAACGCAACCCCGTGAACGAGGAGTGCGTGAAGGTCACCGAGGCCACCCTGACCTATGTCGCGGTCGACGGCGACCGCCGGCCGCGTGTTGTTCCAGCGCAACAGTAACGCGGAAACGCGGTTGTAAAAAGGTACCGAAGGGGTAGCATGCGACAGACCAATCTCGCGCCCGGATGCAACATTCGGGAATATCAACGAAGGGGGCATCATGAAAACGTCTGGTCAGGTAATGCGGGTATGCGTGGCGGCGGCACTGGCGACATTGGCGGGAACTGCCGTTGCAGGTGGCCTGGCAATCGGCACGCAGAGCGGCAGTGGAACCGGCAATGCGTTTGCCGGGGGCGCCGCCTCAGCCGAGGACGCGAGCACTGTTTGGTACAACCCCGCCGGCATGACGGTGTTGCCGGGCAAGACCAATTTCTCGATCGCGGCGCACGCGATCAAGCCGTCGTTCAAGTTCCAGAACACCGCTTCGACGCTGGCGGCCGGCACCGGTGAGGGTGGCGACGGCGGCGACTGGGCGGTGATACCGCAGGCGTTTTTCACCACCAAGCTCACCGACAAGTGGAGCATCGGCGCGGCGTTCAACACGCCGTTTGGCCTCAAGACCGAGTACGACGCGGGCTGGCGCGGGCAGGTCATCGCCAACAAGTCGTCGCTCAAGACCTACAATTTAAACGTCAGTGCGGCCTACAAGTTCAATGACGTGGTGTCGTTAGGCGGGGGGCTCAACTACCAGCGGGTCGAACTCGAATTCAACGCCGTCACGCCGTTCGGCCTGTTCGGCCCCACGTTGAGCGACAACGGTTATGGCTATAACGCCGGCGCGCTGTTCCAACTGCAGCCACAGACGCGGCTGGGCTTGCATTACCGTTCGGCGATCAATTTTCAGGCCACTGGCTCTCTTACCGCGCCTGCCGCTCTCGGCGGAAACGGCTCGGCTACGGCAGGATTGACAGCGCCGAACAACTTTTCCATCAGCTTGTTCCATGCGCTCAATCCACGCTGGGACCTCATGGCTGACGTCACGTGGACCGGCTGGAGCCATTTGAAGTCGCTCAATGTCGTGCGCACGAGCGGGGCGTTGGCCGGCGCCTCAGCCACGCTCCTTACCTTCAACTGGACAGACACGTGGCGGACATCGATCGGCGCCAACTTCAAGCCGAACGACGCGTGGAAGATCCGCTTCGGGGTCGCCTTGGACAAGACGCCGACCAACGACGTCGACCGTACGGCGCGGGTGCCGGATCAGGATCGTACCTGGATCGCGGTCGGGGCGCAGTATAAGGTCTCCAACGCCGGCAAACTCGACTTCGCCTACGCGCACGAGTTCATCAAGGACGCGAGTGTCAACAACGCGTCCCCTTTCGGCGGCAGACTGATCGGCAATTTCAACAACCAGGCCGACATTTTCTCCGTCCAGTACTCGCACTCGTTCTAGCCGCCTGGTCGACCGCATGAAAGCCGGGGGTCGTTGACCTCCGGCTTTTTGTTTGCGCGGTGTAACGCGTGGTAAAATTGCCGCAGATCGGCCAGGAGCGTCCATGCCTTCAGATCAAACGTTCGTGGTGCGCAAAGCCGCGGTGCTTGGCGCCGGGGTGATGGGCGCGCAGATCGCCGCGCATCTCGTCAACGCCAACGTCGAAACGCTCCTGTTCGAGTTGCCGGCGAAAGACGGCGACCCCAACGGCAATGTGCTGAAGGCGATCGACAACCTCCGCAAACTCGAGCCAAGCCCGCTGTCTGTCAGATCGAAAGCGGACTTTATCAGGGCGGCGAATTACGAGCAGCATCTCCAGTTGCTGCAGGAATGCGATCTCGTCATCGAGGCGATCTCGGAGCGCATGGACTGGAAAGCCGATCTTTACGGCAAGGTTGCGCCCCATATCGCGGCGCACGCGATTTTTGCGAGCAACACGTCGGGACTGAGCATCAACAAGCTGGCGGAGGCGTTTCCGGAAACGCTGCGCCACCGTTTTTGCGGCGTGCATTTTTTCAATCCGCCGCGCTATATGCATCTGGTCGAGCTCGTCGCGTGCCGGGACACCGATCCGGCGCTGCTCGATGATCTCGAGAAATTCCTGGTGACCACGCTCGGCAAGGGCGTGATTCGCGCCAGGGACACGCCGAACTTCATCGCCAACCGCGTCGGCGTGTTCTCGATGCTGGCGACGATCCACCACGCGCAGCAGTTCGGGCTCGGCTTCGATGTCGTCGACGCGCTGACCGGGCCTGCGATCGGCCGGCCGAAGAGCGCGACCTTCCGCACCGCCGACGTGGTCGGCCTCGATACGTTCGCGCACGTCGTCAAGACCATGGCGGATACACTGCCTGACGATCCGTGGCACCGGCATTACGCGATTCCGGAGTGGTTGCAGAAACTGATAGACGCGGGCGCGTTGGGGCAGAAAGCGCGGCGCGGGGTTTATCAGAAAGTCGGCGCCGACATCCAGGTGCTCGACGTTGCTTCAGGTAATTACCGGCTGTCAGCCGGTACAGCCGACGAGCAGATTGCGGAATTACTCAGGAACAAGGACCCCGCCGGGAAATTCGCGCAGTTGCACGCGTCAAGTCATCCGCAGGCGCAGTTCCTGTGGTCGATATTCCGCGACACCTTCCATTACTGCGCGGTGCATCTGGGTGATATCGCGGGAAGCGCGCGCGACCTCGATTTCGCAATCCGCTGGGGTTTCGGCTGGAACGAGGGGCCGTTCGAAATCTGGCAGGGGGCAGGCTGGGGCCAGATCGCGCAATGGATCGCCGCCGATATCAGCGCCGGCAAAGCGATGGCTGCGACACCGCTGCCCGCGTGGATCACCGTCGCAGGACGCAGCGGCGTGCACGGGTTGCAGGGGTCATACTCTCCGGCGACGGAAACCCTGGTCGCGCGCTCGACGCTGCCGGTCTACCGGCGCCAGTTGTTTCCCGACCGGCTGCTCGGCGAGCCAGTGCAATACGGCACCACCGTGTTCGAAACTGAAGCGGTGCGTTGCTGGCACACCGGTGATGACATCGCCATCGTCAGCTTCAAGAGCAAGATGCACGCAATCGGCGACGACGTGCTCGACGGCGTGTTGCAGGCGATCGACGAGGCCGAGCGCAACTACGCGGCGCTCGTGATCTGGCAGACCGAGCCGCCCTTCTCGGTCGGCGCCAATCTCAAGAAAACCCCGGTGGGCAGCGAGCCGGGCAAGCCTTCCGCAGCCGGCAAGCTGTTCAAACAGTTCCGGCGCGCTGCGCAGTCGGCCGTGCTGCAGGCGGCGCGCGCGTTGAACGTCGCCGACCAGTTGATGGCAGGCAAGCTCGCGGAAGTCGAACATCTGGTCGAGCAGTTTCAGTTCACGACGCAGCAGCTCAAGTATTCAATGGTACCGACCGTGGCCGCAGTCGACGGGCTTGCTTTGGGCGGCGGCTGCGAGTTCATCATGCATTGCGACCGCGCGGTCGCGACGCTCGAGAGCTACATCGGCCTGGTCGAGGTCGGCGTTGGCCTGCTGCCCGCGGGCGGCGGCTGCAAGGAGTTTGTGCTGCGTGCCGCGCAGGACGCGAAAGGCGGCGATGCGTTTGCGTTCCTGCGCAGGTATTTCGAAACGGTCGCGATGGCGCAGGTCGGCCATAGCGGCGAGCAGGCGCGCGAAATGGGCTATCTGCGCCCGGCCGACCGCATCGTGATGAACCGCTTCGAGCTGCTGGCGATCGCCAAGGCCGAGGCGCGCATGCTCGCGCAAACCGGTTACCGGCCCCCGCTCAGGCCGCGCGACATTCCGGTGCTGGGTCGCTCGGCGGCGGCGACCATCAAGGCTTACCTCGTCAACATGCTCGAAGGCAAATACATCTCGGAGCACGATTACCTGATCGGCAGTAAAATCGCGGAGGTGATGTGTGGCGGCGATGTCGAGGCCGGCAGCCGGGTCGACGAGCAGTGGCTGCTCGATCTCGAGCGCAGGCACTTCATGGAACTGCTCGCGACCGAGAAGACGCAGGCGCGCATCGAGCACATGCTGAAGACTGGCAAACCGCTGAGGAATTAATTGTAGGGTGCGCTTGCGCACCGTACGGCAATCGGTGCGCAAGCGCACCCAACAATTGGTTTTTTGGGATCGCTACGAATGATATGAGTAAGCAAGTCCAGGACGCCTACATCGTCGCCGCCACCCGCTCGCCGGTCGGCAAGGCGCCGCGCGGCATGTTCAGGAACGTGCGTCCCGACGACCTGCTCGCGCACGTGCTGAAGTCGGTGCTCGCGCAGTGCCCGGGACTCGATCCGCGCGCGATCGAAGACGTGATCGTCGGCTGCGCAATGCCAGAGGCCGAGCAGGGCATGAACGTCGCGCGCATCGGGCTTTTGCTCGCCGGATTTCCGAATACCGTTTCGGGCATGACCATCAACCGCTTTTGCTCCTCGGGCGTGCAAGCGGTCGCGCTTGCCGCCGACCGTATCCGGCTTGGCGAGGCCGACGTGATGGTCGCCGCCGGTACCGAAAGCATGAGCATGGTGCCGCTGGGCGGCCATAAGCCGACGTTCAGCCCGGCGATATTCGAGAAAGACGAGAACATCGCGATCGGCTACGGCATGGGGATCACCGCCGAGAAGGTCGCGCAGCAATGGAGCGTCAGCCGCGAGCAGCAGGACATGTTTGCCGCGGAAAGCCATCGCCGCGCGCTGCACGCGATCGACAGCGGCGAGTTCAAGGACGAGATCACGCCTTATCACAGCGTCGAGCGCATACCCGATCTGGAAACCCGCGAAGTCGCCGTGAAAGAACGTACTGCGACAGACGACGAAGGCCCGCGACGCGACACCTCGCCCGAGGGCCTGGCGAGACTGCGCCCGGTATTCGCGGCCAAAGGCAGCATTACCGCCGGCAACAGTTCGCAGATGTCGGACGGCGCCGCGGCGGTGGTGCTGATGTCGGAAGCAGCGATGCGGCGCAGCAACCTGTCGCCGCTCGGGCGCTTCGTAGGTTACGCGGTGGCCGGGGTGCCACCGGAAATCATGGGTATCGGCCCGGTCAAGGCGATTCCGAAAGCGCTGCAGCAAGCGGGGCTCAAGCTCGACGACATCGACTGGATCGAGTTGAACGAAGCGTTTGCCGCGCAATCGCTGGCGGTGATCAAGGACCTCGGGCTCGATCCGGCGAAGGTCAATCCGCTCGGCGGCGCCATCGCGCTCGGCCACCCGCTCGGCGCGACCGGCGCCGTGCGCGCCGCGACGCTGCTGCACGGCATGCGCCGGCGTAAAAACAAGTACGGCATGATCACGATGTGCATCGGCACCGGCATGGGCGCGGCGGGAATATTCGAGTCGCTCTGAATCACCTTCGAAATGCAGGCCACAACAATGACAAGAAACTTGCTCACCGCATTGCTGCTCGCCGCCGCCGTGGGGTTGCCCGCGGCGCACGCGCTCGAAATCGAGGGCGTCAACATCGATGAAAAGATCAGGCTGACGCGCGGCGGCCCGGAACTGGTGCTCAACGGCGCCGGCGTGCGCCACAAGCTGGTAATTGTCAAGGTGTATGTCGGCAGCCTGTACCTGACGCAGAAGAAGACCGACCGCGTAGCCGTCCTGGCCGATCAGGGCCCGAAGCGCGTCTCGATGCACGTTCTGTCGGATGAAGTCACCGCCCACGATCTGATCGCGTCCATGAACAACGCGCTGGCGGCGAACCTCCTGCCGCACGAACTCGCGCTGCTGGAAAAAAGGATCCGCGATATGAATCGCATGATGAGTTCGATCAAGGCGATCAAGAAAGGCAGCGTGGTGCACCTCGATTACCTGCCGGACACCGGCACGCGCGTCACCGTCAACGGCGAGGAGAAGATCACGATCCCCGGCGCCGACTTCTTTCCCGCCATGCTGCAGATCTGGATCGGTCTCACACCGGTCGACGGCCGCCTGCGCGACGCGATGCTCGGCGGCCGCCGCGCGCCTTAAAGCTGTTCTAGATCTTTACCCCCCTCTCCCGCTTGGGCGGGAGAGGGCCGGGGAGAGGGGGGGCAGTCATTCGGTTACGCAATTCTCAAAAATTCCGATAACGCTTCGCTGCGCTTGTGACAAGCTTGCGCATCAGCGCACGCAAACTCTTCGGTTCCACAACTTCCACCTCGGGACCGAAGCTCGACAGCCACCACTGAAGCTCCCTCGTTTCCTGCACCGTGGCGGTCAGTTCAAATCGATCTTCGTCCAGTTTCCTGATGATCTGATCCGGACTGAGTTGAGTTTCGGCAAGCGTGTCCGCCGGGCCGCGGTCGAATATCGCAACGAGGCGAATCTTCCTGCCGGTCGGCCAGCCGAATCCGCCTTCCTCGATATATTTGTCCAAATCGAAACCGCGCGGCGATGTGGCGGGTTCGTCCAGCACTTGCGCGGACTTGATGCGGTGTAGCACGAACTGCCTTATTGCATCATCTTCGGCCAGCGACGCAACGAGGTATATGACGCCATCACGGTCCACGAGCCCGAGCGGATTGATCCGATAGGATCGTGTTTGACATCAGCGACCGCAAGGCGTGGTGTGTGGAGAATAAAGTGGGTCCGGCACTGCGGGAAACAGTTCCCCCGCACTTATCCGTTCGATTATCCCCTCGGCGTAGCGCTGGCTCGGTCCCCCGCCAGGCAGGAACCATTCGACTGCTACACTCGAATCAAGGACGATGCGTTCAACGGCCATGTCGCGCGGCGCGGACTTCCTTGAGATAGGCTTGGCCCGACCCAACCGCGCGGCCAGGCTTCGCTCGCCGCATCGCGGTCAACAACACCAAGGCCGCATGCCGGGACGGCGCGCGGGTTTTCGCCGGTGCCGCTCGCAGGACGTATACGCCGGGTACCACGCAGATCCTGAGCTTTTTTTCGGGCGCATTCATGAGATCTCACGCAGCCCGCAGCCAGTTCTCGATGGTGAGACCGGGGATGCGCAGAAAGTGGCGCATGTTATCTGTGACACAAACGGCACCCACTGCGATGGCCTGAGCAGCAATAAGTGGATCCATGCGCCCTATCTCCTGGCCGGTCTGTTCGAGGTAACGCCGAACGGCAAAGGCTTGTCGTGCCGCTGCCTCGTCGAACGCCAGCACGCGCGTGCTCCGTAAGAGTGCTTCGAACCAAAGGTTCTTCGCTCGAGGGGTGCGTGGTCGAGCAAGACCGACCCAAACTTCTACAGCAGTGATTGCAGACACATGTAGCGACCCGCGCGGGGCGGCGACGATGCGATCTTCGAGGTGGCGATGACCTTGTTCCTGGTTGAGGATCGCGGCGATGATGCAGGTGTCAAGTAGATACTTCACTTCTTGAATATGCGGTCGGAAATCCGCGGACCGAATTCCCATGGCCCGAGCTTTTGCATCTCCTTCAACACGCGCAGTACATCCCGGCCGTAGGCGGTCGATTTCGGCATCGGCGTGGTCTTCGCGCCGTTGGTCATGCGGCACGCTTTCGGGCGCTTTGCAGTAGTAGCGGTCATGGGTGCTCTCCTGACGAAAGTTCTATCCCGAATTCTACACCGGAGCGCTCGCTCTTTGGTTCGCACCTTCCGTTCACATATTCGGATAGTTCGGCCCGCCGCTGCCCTCGGGCGTGACCCAAACGATATTCTGCGTCGGGTCCTTGATGTCGCAGGTCTTGCAATGCACGCAGTTCTGCGCGTTGATCTGCAGCCGTGGGTTGGCGCCGTCGGCATCGCGCACGATTTCGTAGACTCCGGCCGGGCAGTAGCGTTGCTCCGGCGCATCGTAGAGTTCAAGATTTATTTTCACCGGCACCGTCGCATCCTTAAGCGTCAGGTGTACCGGCTGGTTTTCTTCGTGATTGGTTCCCGAAAGATAGACCGAGGAATTTCGGTCAAAGCTGAACACGCCGTCCGGTTTGGGATACTCGATCGGTTGGACCTCAGTTTTTTTTGTCAGCGTCTCATGATCGGCGTGCTGGTGACGCAGCGTCCAGGGGGCGCGGCCGCGGAGCACGACCTGGTCGATGCCGAACATCAGCGAGCCGGTGTATAGCCCCTTCGCCATCCAAGGCTTGAAATTGCGCGCGCGGTGGAGTTCGTCGTACAGCCAACTCGCGCGGAACGCTTCGGGATAGGCAGCGAGTTCGTCGCTCGTGCGTCCCGCCTGCACCGCCTCGAATGCCGCTTCGGCGGCGAGCATGCCTGACTTGATCGCGCAGTGGCTGCCTTTGATGCGCGATGCGTTCAACAAACCGGCATCGTCGCCGATCAGGCATCCGCCCGGGAAAACCATTTTCGGCAGCGACTGCAGCCCGCCCGCGGATATCGCCCGCGCGCCGTAGGCGATGCGTTTGCCGCCTTCGAGGAACGAGCGGATTGCGGGATGCGTCTTGTAGCGCTGGAATTCCTCGTACGGGCTCAGATACGGATTGGTGTAGGCAAGCCCGACGACGTAGCCGATCGCGATCAGGTTGTTTTCCATGTGATACAGGAACGAGCCGCCGTAGGTGCTCGCGTCAAGCGGCCAGCCGGCGGTATGGATCACCAGACCGAGCTGATGTTTTTCAGGTTTGATTTCCCACAGTTCCTTGAGTCCGATGCCGTAGACCTGGGGGTCCGCGCCGTCGCGCAGTTTGAATCGCTCCAGAAGTTGCTTGCCGAGATGGCCGCGGCAGCCCTCGGCAAAAAACGTGTATTTGGCGTGCAATTCCATGCCGGGCTGATGGTTGGAGGTCGGCTGGCCGTCTTTGCCTATCCCCAGGTCGCCGGTTGCGACTCCTTTCACGCTGCAGTTATCGTGGTAAAGGACTTCGGCGGCGGCGAATCCGGGAAAAATTTCGACGCCGAGACCTTCGGCCTGCTGACCGAGCCAGCGGCACACGTTGCCGAGGCTGATCACGTAATTGCCGTGATTCTGAAAACACCCCGGCAGCATGAAAGTCGGCACCCTGAACGCCGAGCGCTCGGTCAGTATCATGAAGCGGTCTTCGCTCACCGGCGCGTTGAGCGGCGCGTTGAGCTCGCGCCAGTTCGCGAACAACTCGGTGAGCGCGCGCGGATCCATCACCGCGCCCGACAGGATGTGCGCGCCGACTTCGGAGCCTTTTTCGATCACGCACACGCTGATCTCGTTGCCGCGCCCGGTGGCGAGCTGTTTGAGGCGGATCGCGGCGGCCAGGCCAGCGGGGCCGGCGCCGACGACCACAACGTCATATTCCATCGCTTCGCGTTGTGTCACGATCCAGTTCCTTTCGATACGCCAAGATTATTTTCAATTCCGATGTAGGGTGCGCTTGCGCACCATCCGGCAATCGGTGCGCAAGCGCACCCTACATCGGAATTTAACATGAAATGAAATCATCCCGTTGGTTCCGGCGATTCCAGCGACAGGGTGAATGTTCGATCAAACTGGCGTATATTTGCTGATCCAAAGCTAACTGGTTCATGGTGCGGCGCCCGTTGATCGGGGCCGGGCCACCGCGAAGCAACAATGGCATACTCGACAGACCTTCAATCCACTGCAGACGCGCGCGCAGCAGGGCAGGTTGCGGCCGCCCCGCGCGATGCGGGCAAGGTGGGCGCGTGGCGCGCCCGGCTCGGGGTGGTCGTGCCGAGTGTGAACACCGTGGTCGAGCCCTGGTTCAGCGAGGCGAGCCCTCCGGGGGTAAGCGTACACGCCTCGCGCATGTTTATGGATAGCGTGCTGACGCCGGAAGGTGTCATACGGATGGACCGCGAGGAAGGTGTGCGCGCGGTCCGTCAGCTGACGAGCTGCCGTCCCCACGCGATAGCCTATTGCTGCACGGCGTCCAGCATCCTGCAGGGCCTCGAATACGACCGTCATTTGCAGCACGAGATCGAGCAGGCCGCGGGCGTTCCTGCAACCACCGCCACTCAAAGCATCCTGGAGGCCCTGCGGGTGCTGGGCGTAAAGCGCATCGCGGCTGTTTCGCCATACCCCGAGGATATAGACCGCGCGGAACACGCTTTCTTCGAAACAGCGGGTATCGAGGTCCTGTCCTCCGCCTGTCTCGGCATCAAGGAGGGATTCGAGCTTGCGTCTCCAACGCTGCGCGACATACACGAGCTGGCGCTGCGGGCATGGCGGCCGGCCGCCGAAGCGCTGTTGATTTCCTGCCTCAATCTTTGGTCCCAAGGGGCAATCGAGCAGCTCGAATCCGAACTTGGCGTGCCGGTTATCACGTCGACGCAAGCCACGTTCTGGAGGCTGCTGCGTATCGCCGGGATAGCCGACCGGATTCCGCACTACGGCAGGCTGCTCGCGGAACATTGAAATGCGCCTGCGGCGCGTGATTGGTGACTCGTAATTCGTGATTCGTGCATCGAGGAGAACGGCAATGGAGAAAGTTGGTGTGGGAAGTGATCTGTTGTATACCCGGGTGGCCGGTTTCGGTCTCGCATTGTTGCTGGCCACGCTTTCTGCGCTCGCGGGTGCTCAGGCTTTTCCGAGCAAGCCGATACGCTGGATCGTGGCTTTCCCGCCGGGCGGCGCGGTGGACATCGTCGCGCGCATGACCGGGCCGAGGCTGGCCGCGAGCCTGGGCCAGCAGGTCATCGTCGACAATCGGGCCGGCGCCGCCGGCATCGTC
>ORJL010618145.1_pt1 | contig 12070 bp, 11 predicted proteins | sample 1779941 | NCBI WGS metagenome assembly ORJL01 (sample SAMEA104232317, study PRJEB22302) | groundwater metagenome | biome: forest; feature: aquifer; material: groundwater | place: USA | collected 2011-08-07 | depth 5.8 m
AGGCCAGCAGCATGGGCGTCACGAACTGTTTCAGGGCGAAGGTAATGGAACATGGGGTGCAGGGCTGCGGCGCCAGGCGCGGTAGCCATGGCAACGTGGTCTACTGGGTCGGCCACGTAACAGACCCCTGTGAGGATGATGGGTTGCCGCGTTTTGATGCGCTTCATGCACGGATGGTCAAAAGAGAACACCTCGTGCTCTTTCGCAGCTCCGTGGCGCTCAAGCAACTCTACCACCGACGCCTCGATCCCTCGGTATGCAATGGGGTGGTTCTTGATCTCGATGGCCAACGCAACGCGGTCCTTGGCCCAGGCCACGACCTCTTCCAGGGTAAGGACGCGCTCGCCGGCGAACCGGCGGTCGAACCAGGCCCCGGCGTCCAGCTTGCGCAACTCGGCCAATGTGGTCTCTCTGACCATGCCATGTCCGCTGGTAGTCCTGTCCAGGGTCTGGTCGTGGATGACGACCGGGTAGCCGTCAGCGCTCATGTGCACGTCCAGTTCAACTACATGGGCCCCTTGTTCCACTGCCATTGCGAAGGCTGCCATGGTGTTCTCGGGGGCCTCGCCGGAGGCCCCACGGTGGGCTATGACAATGGGACGTGAGGAGTCCAGAATGTCGATGAAAGGCACCGATGCGTTTCTCCTGCCAGGCCAATGCTGTGAAGGGGTGCGAGGATTATACCGCAAAAGGCCTGGTAGAAGGATAGAATGATGGAGTTCAATGGCTGAGATGAAAGGAGCGGAGGTGATGCAAGCCGAAGAGGTTCTCCAACGCCTGAAGTCTTTGGCCGACCCGGCAGCGGTGGCGGGCATGGCCAAGTTTGGCATCAATCCTACCAACACTCTTGGGGTCTCTGTTCCCAAGCTGCGAGGAATTGCTAGAGATCTGGGCAAGGACCATGAGCTGGCGGAGCAGCTCTGGGCCTCGGGCGTACACGAGGCCAGGCTCCTGGCTGGCATGGTCGCAGAGCCACGCAAGGTTACCGAGGAGCAGATGGAGAGGTGGGTCGCACAGTTTGACTCCTGGGACGTGTGCGACCAGTGCTGTAGCAACCTCTTTGACAAGAGCGCCTTCGCTTATCAGAAGGCAAGGGAGTGGAGTCGCAGGGAGGAGGAGTTCGTCAAGAGGGCGGGGTTTACCCTTATGGCCTGCCTGGCGGTGCACGACAAGAAGGGGCCAGACGAGCGTTTCCTGGAGTTCCTGCCGCTGATAGAGCAAGGGGCTGACGACGACCGGAACTTTGTTCGTAAGGCGGTCAACTGGGCGCTCAGGCAAATAGGGAAGCGTAGCCTTCTCTTGAACCAGGCGGCGGTCAAGACAGCCAGAGATGTCCAGCAAATAGACTCCAAGGCTGCCAGGTGGATTGCCTCCGATGCTCTGCGAGAGCTGACGAGCGAAAAGACCTTGAGTAGGCTAGAGGGACGCAGCAGATGATGGGCGCCGAAACGAAGCTATGCGTTTGATGCCGGATTGCCGTTAGTCGTCATCCTCCAACCCCCTCACCACCTGGATAAGCTGTCCGTACCTCCACTGAATCACTTCGTGTTCTTTCTTCAGTTCGTCTCTGGACGGCTCAGGAGCTTCGGTCATGGCCTTCTCGAACAGCGTGCCCTCACGTTCGAGGGCCCGTTCCAGCCTTTTCCGCAATAGCTGTAGCTGGCGTTTCTCTGCCAGGCTGCGCTGGGACAGTTCTGGCTTTTGCCTGGCCACCTCACGCAAGTCGCTGGTACTTAACGGAGTCCATTCAACGGCCGAGGGAGTTACATCCGGCATGGCGTTGCGCTGGATTTCCTGGAGGTGGCTTTCTATCTCTTTAGCCAGGTTCGCCATGGGCATTATCTTTCCTCTGGCAGCCATGGTGGTCATCTCTTCTGTCCGGCGGTCGGCGTAGTCGGCGTACAGCCGCGCCTTTGCCTGGGTATCAAAGGTGACGAACGCTCGAACCTGCTCTGACGCTCGTTTCACAGGATAGAGCGCCTCCTCCGGCATGCTGCTGGAGGAGGCGGCGACCATGCCTGCGCCGCCCAGAAGCACCAGCGACGCGGCTGCGAAGGAGGCTGTGGCCCATCTATATCGGAATATGATTTGTGCCGGCATGGCGGCCAGGAAGCTCCACGTCCGCCTGCTCCTGTGCCGGTTCATAGCCATCTCGAGGGCCAATCTGGCCCTGGCTTTGCCCTCAGCGCTGGGTGTGAAGTCCAGAGCGCGCTGGGTTTCCAGGGCTGTCCTGAGAAGGGGCTCCAGCTCTGCGGCATGCTGGGGATACAGGCGAAGGCATACCTCCAATGAGGCCCCGTAACGCAGGACCTGCTCCAGGGAAGTGTCCAGGGCTTCATGAAAGCCGTCCGGCGGCGTCTTCATCTACGTGGCTGTCCTTTGATCTCAGTGGACATCTCGACTGGCGTGCTAAGAATGCTTCTCAGTTTCTTCAGGGCACTGCTCTGGAGTTCGCGTACCGCTCCGTCGCTGCGTTCCATGACCCGGGCTACTTCCGAAGATGGAAGGCCTCCGAAGAAGCGCAGGGCCACCACTTCACGCTGGGCGTCGGTCAGGGATTTCATCGCTCCAAGCAGTTCCTCCCGCTGGGTGGCGAGCACCGCATCTCGCTCCGGGTCATCGGGGGCTTCTATAGCGCCAGCATCTTCCAGAGGCGACGTCCTCTTGCGAGGGCCGTTGGTGCGTAGATGGTCAACGGTGATGTTGTGAGCGATGCGGAAGATCCATGCCTCCATGGGAATACCACGCCACTGGAAGGTATGTAGCTTTTCCAGCGCTCGCACAAAGACCTCAGCCGCCATATCCTCGGCTTCGTCCCTATTGCCCATGCGTACCGCAATGTAGCGGACGACGCGTTCATAATGTGTTTCGAACAGGTTGGCTAGGGCTTCCGGGCCCTGCCTCGCCTCGTTTGGCTTTACCATGAGCTTCCTACCGGCTCTCTTATGAGAGGATGTAGTTCACTCGTTAATGATAACGGAAAACATCCACTAGATGTCATCATGGCCTGAACACCTGGGGCATGTAACGCCCCGTCCTTTTACTGTGCCGGATTCCGTAGGTATAATAGCAGGAACGTCGCCGTTGCCAGGAGAGGAACTGTAAATGCAAGAGACTCCATCGTCCAAAGCAGCCCGGGAGCAATTTGGAAGGCAGGCAGGTTTCTATGCCCAGAGCATAGCCCACCGGCATGGCGAGGGTCTGGAACTGCTGACCGAGTACGCCGCCCTGGGCCGCTACAGGCGAGCGGTGGACCTGGGGACCGGCCCCGGATTCACTGCTTTCATCATGTCTCCCTACTCCGAATACGTGGTGGCCACGGACATCGCTCCCCAGATGCTGTCTCAAGCGAAGAGGCTTGCAGCGGAACGGGGCATAGCCAACGTAGGACAGATGATGGTGGAGGCGGAGAGCCTGCCCTTTGCTTCCGACTCTCTGGACCTGGTCACGTCCCGCCAGGCAGCCCACCATTTCTACGACCTTGCCAGAGCCGTAAAGGAGGCGTGGCGGGTGTTGAAGCCTGGCGCTCCGCTTATCCTCACCGATCCCGCCGCCCCGGAGGACGACAGTCTGACGGCGTGGATGAACGACATTGAGGTGCGTCGTGATCCGACACACCAGCGCGACCGGAAGGTCTCCGAGTGGCGTAAACTTCTGGAAGAGGTGGGTTTTCAGATGACCCACGCCGCTATGGCGAAGGTTCACCTTGAGTTCAACGACTGGGTACGAAGGGCAGGCACTCGCGAGGCTGAGGTGGAGCCTCTGCGTCGCGACTTCCTGTCTGCCTCTGACTCGGTGAAGGCCGCCTTTGGCATCCACTCCGAGGGAGAGGACATCAGGTTTCACTGGGAAGTGCTGGTGTTCAGGGCGGTAAAGCAACTATGATCTCCATTGACGCCTGCTCGAAGTGCCGGCAGGCTCTTGTACTGCCTCTGGAAGCAGAGGCCCGATAGCCAGTGTACAGACGCATTCTTGAAGAGCTATACCTCCCGCAGTGGGTGATCCCAGGTGTGCTGGCCCAGGCCCAGCGCCCTGGCTACCCTGTGGACAGGCCGTCCCTGGAGAAGGTCCAGGAGTGGGCCGACGTGGTGCGCGACCTTGGCATCAAGAGCATCCTCTGCATTCTGGACTATCCCCAGCTTGCTCACTACGACCGCGTTGGCCTGGACGGCGGCGGGCTGCTCCCGTATTACAGGCGTCTGGGCCTGAACGTGGCCTACATAGCCGCCGACGACCATAAGGTGCCGCCTCTGTCCGTGGAGGAACTGGAAGCGGTCTGGGCCGCCTTTGAGAAGCTGCCCAAGCCGGTGCTGGTGCACTGCAGCGCAGGCAGGGATCGGACGGGGGCAGCGGTTGTGTACATCTTGGCGCACCTGCACGCCGACGAGGTGTAGAGGACTAGACCTCACATGCTGTGTCTCCTATCTTTAGGAGCACCTTGACCCAAGAGTCCGAGAGGCCGACGTGTTTCTTCTCACCCACCCGCCCCGCAATGTTTTTAGGAAGGGGGACACCCCCTTATACCCCCGGCGGGAACCGAGGTTCCCTGCACCTTCCTGAGTCCCGGAGGCGTCTTGTTCAAGGCATGGAGAGCATCTTCACTTGCAGGTGCTCACCCCTCCCCGATGTGTTGGTTCCCTACCTCCCTACCTCCCGCCATCCTTCGCTTTGCCCAAGGACAGGCTCCCTGCGTACGACTGCGCTCCACCCCTTGGTCATCTTTTGATGGACATAGCATTTCCCGTTCATAGCTTAACGTGGGCTCACTGTAAGCGGGTTGTGACTATGCTTACACGGGCCATTGCTCCAGACGCCAGGCCATGTCCCAGAAGGCGTGCTCGTAGCGGGTGCTGGTGACGTAGGCCGCCTCCATGCGGGCGCGGTCTTCGGCGCCGGCGGTCTCCGCCAAGCGGTCGACCAGGCCGCGCAGCCATTGGGCAAGGGCCTGGAACTCAGGCGAGGAGTACATGTCTATCCACTCGGCATACAGCGGCTGGTTGGCGGGTTTGCCTTGCTGGGCCAGCCTGAGGCCGATCTCGCAATAGCCCCACATGCACGGCAGCAGGGCGGCGGCAAGCTCTGCGAAGCTGCCGTGGTAGCCGGTGCGCACCAGGAAGTCGGTATACGCCTGGGTGGTGGGCGTGGGTTGGGCGGCCTCCAAGTCGGCCTGGGAGATGCCGAAGCGGGCGCAGTAGCCACGGTGCAGGGCCATCTCCGTGTTCAGGGTCTCGTTGAGCAATTGGGCGAAGCGGGACATTGGCTCCAGGGAAGGCGCGCGTGCCGATGCCAGGGCCAGCACGCGGCTGTATTCGATGAGGAAGATATAGTCCTGCTTTATAAAGTGCTTGAAACGCTCCACGTCCAGGGTGCCGTCGCCGATGCCGGTGACGAAGGGGTGAGAAAAGATGGACTGGTGAAGGCCGTCGGCGTGGGCGCGGATGTCATTGGTGAAGGACATTGGGGACTCCTGGTTATGGGCGTGGCGTGACGGGCGCAGCGTGCTGCGCCCCTACGGAAGGGTGGCGCGGGCGGAGCACGGGCGATTCATTCCTGGCGTTATGTCTAATATTTGAAGCTATTTTGGAGCTGAAATATTTTTTTGAAGAAACGAATCCGATTTCTTGAGGGCGACCTGCAGGCATGAGATTGGAGGAGGCAGGTCTAATAGCTGTGCTCATGGCAACAGGGTATGCCATTGGGTGGGGTGTGGGCAAGGGGAGGATGGCAGGGGCGGTGGTTTGCTTCCTCGTCCTTCGACAGGCTCAGGACGAACGGAGGAAAAAGGGGCACGGCAAGCGGCAAAAGGGCGAGCGCCTTAGATACCTCCCTTCGCTTCGCTCGAGGGTGAACTTGGCTCATGCTGGTTGGAGGCGTAGGAGTGCAACCACCTCCTCGGCATGACAGAGGGTATGCGGTCTAAAACACCCTCATACGTGCCACCAGCATAGGCGGGATCTTCTGATGTCTGGCCGCCCAGGAGAACGGCCCACGGGTCTGGCTTGCCAACTCCTCGGGAAGGGTAGGTTCCTCCATCCAGTCCAGCACCATGCCATGTTTGAAGCAAGATTGGAACAGCATGCTGATGGACCTGTGGAAGATGTACTGCTGCTCCGGTTGTCCCGTGATGCCAGATTCCCTGTACGGAAACGGCTCCGAGTATTCAGAGATGGCCACACTGAACCGAGTAGTGACACCCGTACCTTCTGTGACCTCTTCAGCAAGGTTGCGGGCGGTCCCTGAGTGGAAGGCGGGATGGTTTACGGAGAATACGAACCTGCCTCTCGGTTTCAAAAGTCGCGGTAGCGTGGACAGCAGCGGGTCAAGGGAGGCAATGTCCATGAGGGCCATGGTGCAGACGGCTGCATCGTACCGCCGCTCTCCCAGGGCCAATAAGCCAGGGACATTGGTGGCGTCCAGCACGCGGTAATCAATGGCGAGACCTGACTGGGCTGTGCGCTCTCGGGCGCGCTGAATGAACTGAGCGGACTGATCGAAGGCGACTACGTTAGCGCCTAGCTGCGCCATGCGGCGTGCGAACCTGCCAGCGCCGCAGGCTATATCCAGGACCGTTTCGCCCGGTTTCAGCGCCAGCATCCGCTCAGTGGGAGGCTCTATGAGGTAGTCCTGGCGGTCGTTGCCGTCGCCAATCTGATCATCCCACCAGCCGGCTATTCGGTCCCAAACTCCTGAGGCGTTTGAGTTCAATTCTGGGAAGTCTGAGGACGTTCTGGAATCCATCAGGAGCCTCTGTTCTGTGAGGAATAGTTGCTTTCCTGGGCTCTTACAGTATGCGCATGTGGGCCACCAGGATAGGCGGAATCCTTTGATATCTGGCCCAGGAGAGTGGCTGTCGTGCCGTGGCGGCTAGCTCCTCTGGAAGCGTTGGCTCCTCCATCCAGTCCAGCATCATGCCGTGTTTGAAGCATGCCTGAAACAGTAGGCTGATGGACCTGTGGAAGGTGTACTGCTGCTCCGGCTGGCCGACGATGCCCGGTCCCCTGTGCGAAAACGGCTCCGAGTATTCAGAGACGGCCACGCTGAACCTATTAATGCGCCGGGTGCCTTCCGTGACCCGCTCCGCCATCTTCCGGGCGGTGCCTGAGTTGAAGACGGGGTGGGTTACGGAGAATACGAACCTGGCTCCCGGTTTCAGGAGTCGCGGCAGAGTGGACAGCAGAGGGTCGATGGACGCCATGTCCATGAGGGCCATAGTGCAAACAGCGGCATCGTACCGGCGCTCTCCCAGGGTTAGCAAGCCTGCGACGTCGGTGGCATCCAGCACGTGGTACTCAATGTCGTGGCCCGCGTCCGCCGTGCGTTGGCGGGCGCGCTGAATGAACTGGGCGGACTGGGCGAAGGCGACCACGTTAGCGCCTAGCTGCGCCATGCGCCGCGAGAACCTTCCTGCGCCGCAGGCTATATCCAGGACTGTTTCGCCGGGTTTCAGCGCCAGCATCTGCTCAGTGGTGGGTTCTATAAGATAGTCCTGGTAATCGTTGCCGTCGCCTATCTGGTCGTCCCACCAGCCAGCTATGCGGTTCCAGACGCCTGATGCGTTTGAGTTCAATTCTGGGAAGTCTGGAGATGACCTGGAACTCATGGGCGCTCCTTGTGGCTTGTTATTTGCCTTTCTGGTTATTTGACTTGGCCTTCTCTGCGCGCTTGCGGATGATCTCCAGGAGGAGGCGCGTGCTTCTGCCGGTGACGGCCATCTTGCGTCGGGAGCGGCGCTTGCGCTCGCGTCGTTCGCCTTTGGTGTCATGGTTTTCCATGTTGGAGGACTAGCTTTACCCCCACTCTAACTCTCCCCCTGAAGGGGGAGAGGAAAGTTTTCTTCCTACGTTTGAGTGGGAAGAGGGGTGCTTTGCTCCTCGATAGTACGGCAAGTGACAGGGTGGGTGCAAATGGGGAGGTCGACGTTGCTTAGTATAAAGTCTCGGCTTGCCATTAGCAGAGGGGGAGCCCGCTCACTCCCTTCGACGGGCTCAGGGTGAGCGGAAGATGGTGTGTAGGCAGTGTGGGGGATTTGCGTTACCATACGGGCAGGGAGGATACGGGCAAACAGGCATAGAAGCAAAAGGGCATACGGGCAAGCGGAGGTTGGGCTTCGGCATTGCGCTTTAGATTCTTGGCGAAGAGGAACGTGCTATGGTGGAGCGTAAATCTGAGGCAACTTCCCCCCTCCAGATTGCCACGTTCCGATAAATCGGGACTCGCAATGACGGTTCCCTTCGGTGTGTTAGAGTGCGAGGGTGGTTCAACCACTTCGCTCCAGAATGACATAATGGGAGAGGACGAGAGCTGCGGCTCTAGAACGACAGGGATTTGTGAGCCCGCTCATTTCCTTCGACAGGCTCAGGATGAGCGGGCCAAGGGGCAAGTTTGCGCGGGTTCGAGGCAACATTGTGAACAAGAAGCGGATAGTGCGAGAGCTACAAAGCATCGTCGGGAAGGGGATGGTGATACATCACCCCGACGACATGCTGGTGTATGAGTACGATGGGTCGGTGGACCGCGCGATGCCGCTGGCGGTGGTGTTCCCGTCGTCGACGGAGCAGGTGTCGCGAGTGGTGTCGCTGGCGCATCGCGAGGGCATGGCAGTGGTGCCGCGAGGCGCGGGCACGGGGCTATCGGGAGGCGCTATCGCCGCGCAGGGCGGCATACAGATCGCGCTGACGCGGATGCGTAGCGTGCTGGAGGTGGACGCTGCCAACAGGACGGCGCTGGTGGAGCCCGGTTTGGTGAACCTGGATTTGTCCAAGGCCGTAGCCAAATGTGGGTTGTACTACGCGCCGGACCCGTCCAGCCAGCGGGCGTGCACCATCGGCGGGAACGTAGCGGAGAACGCGGGGGGGCCGCACTGCCTGCGATACGGCGTGACCACCAACCACGTCCTAGCGCTGGAAGTGGTGCTGGAGGACGGCACTGTAACATGGCTGGGCGACGGCTATCGAGGTAGGCCGGGATACGACCTGGTGGGCGCGCTGGTGGGGTCGGAAGGAATGATGGGTGTTGTGACGAAGGCGCTGGTGCGGCTGCTGCCTTTGCCCGAGGCTGTGCGGACGCTTCTGGCCGTTTTTCCTGGCATGGACCAGGCGTGCGGTGCGGTGTCGCGAATAGTCGCCAGCGGGCTGATACCGTCGGCGCTGGAGATGATGGACGGCCTGACCATCAAGGCTGTGGAGACGGCCATGCGGTTCGGCTATCCACAGGACGCCGGGGCGATATTACTCATCGAGGTGGACGGCCTGTCGGAGGAGGTGGAGGAAGCCACGCGGCGAGTGCAGGAGGTCTGCTTGGCGGAAGGGGCTAGCGAGATCAAGACAGCGTCGGAGGCGGCGGAGCGGGAGAGGCTATGGGCGGGGCGCAAGGGAGCGCTGGGCGCACTGGGCGTGCTGGCCCCGAACTACTTCCTGGTGGACGGCGTTGTGCCGCGCAGCAGGCTCATGGAAGTGCTGCGCAAGGTGGGAGAGGTCAGCGTTGAATCGGGCTTGCCAATAGCCAACGTATTCCACGCGGGCGACGGTAATCTGCACCCGTGCATCCTGTTCGACGAGCGGCAGGAGGGGCAGATGGCTCGCGTGGTCGCCGCGGGAGGCGAGATATTGAAGGCGTGCGTTGCGGTTGGCGGCACGCTCACGGGCGAGCACGGCGTGGGGCTGGAGAAGAAGGAGTACATGCCGCTGGTGTTCACCAACGCCGACCTGGAGGCCATGCTGCGGCTGAAGCGGGCGCTGGCTCCTGGGGGGCTGTTCAACCCAGGTAAGGTGTTTCCAGGTGGGCCGTCGTGTGGCGAACTGTCGCAGCGTAGCGCCGTGGGTCGGGCGGGGGCTGGAGGATGGGTGTGATCGCTATGGCGGCTGCGACGCTGTTAGTCGTGGTTCGACAAGCTCACCACGAACGGAGAAAGTGGGTGCGATGCCTATGACTATGACAGCGTCGCTAATGGAACGGCTGCGGGAGATCGTGGGCGGCGACGCTCTGGCTCCTGAAGCGGAGATGCCACGGTACGCAGTGGACGGCGTCGTGCCCAAGGCGGTGGTGTTTCCGTCCAGCGAGGAGCAGGTGTCGGCGGTGCTGGCGATGGCTGACAGGGATGGGTGGACGGTGGCGCCCAGGGGCAACGGCAGCCTCATGGAGCTAGGCGGCACGCCTGAGCGGGTGGACGTAGTCGTGGCGCTAGGCAAGCTGCGCCAGCCTATAGAGCACTCGCCGGACGACCTCACGGTGACGGCAGGGGCAGGCACTACGCTGGCAGAGCTACAGCAGACGCTGGCGCAGGCGGGCCAGTGGCTGCCTCTGGACCCGCCCATGGCCCACCAGCGCACGCTGGGGGGCATCCTGGCCACCAACCTGGCGGGGCCGCTGAGCCTTTCGCATGGCACGGCGAGGGACTGGGTAATAGGTATGAGGGTGGCCAGTCCCGACGGAACCATCACCAAGAGCGGCGGCAAGGTGGTGAAGAACGTTACGGGCTTCGACGTGGGCAAGGTGCACCTGGGAGCGTTGGGCACGCTGGGAGTCATAGTAGAGGCATCGTTGAAGGTCGCGCCGCTTCCAGCGAAAGACGCGACGCTGACGGCGGCTTTCGCGTCGCTGGAGGACGCGCTGAAGGCTTCCATGTCGCTGGCGGGCATTCCGGGGGCACCGCAGGCTGTGGAGGTGGCCGTGTCCGGCGATGGAGGCTGTACGGCGTACACGAGGCTGATGGGGTCGGCGGCCAGCGTGGAACGACGGCTGCGCGATGCCAGGTCATGCCTGAGTCAGGCGGGTGCGGGCCAAGTAGAGGTTATGCCGGAGACCGAGGCAACGCAGGCGTGGAAGCGGCTGGCGGACTTTGGGTGGGACGCTCCGCTGCCAGGCGATAGCATCTTGCTGCGGTTGGGCTGCGTGCCATCGCATGTGATGGAGACGGCGACTGTGCTGCGAGACGTGACGCAGAAGTATAAGTATGAGGCGCAGATAGTGGCTGGCGTGGGTAGGGGCTTGCTGCGGTGCATCCTGGCGTCGGCAGCGGGACGCGACGCCGGCGCAGTTGCGGTAGTGGTGGATGAGCTGCGAGGACGTGTCGCGTCGCTGGGCGGGTACGTGGTCGTGGAGCGATGTAACGGCGATCTCAAGTCGCGGGTGGATGTATGGGGCAGCCCAGGCGAAGGGCTATCGTTGATGCGGCGTTTGAAGGAGCAAATGGACCCGAAGCACATACTTAACCCAGGCCGGTTTGTGGGAGGCATATGAGGATGGCGACGTCCAAGGTGCATTGGGTCGGGAAAGACTCCTCTCCTTTCGGCCGGGTGGAGGAGGACCTGTACAAGTGCGTGCACTGCGGGTTGTGTCTTAGCGTCTGCCCTACATACCTGGAGACGGGGTTGGAGACGGAATCGCCCAGGGGGCGCATTGCTCTGATGAAGGCTGTTCACGAGGGACGCTTGGGCCTGACACCGAGAGTTGTGTCGCACATGGAGCTTTGCCTCCAGTGCCGGGCATGCGAGGTCGCATGCCCGTCGGGCGTGCCATTCGGCAGGCTCATGGGGGCCACGCGAGCACAGATCGTCCAGCAGCGGCGTGAGCCAGTGCTGCGACGGCTGGCGTTGGGAGTGGCCTATCGGCACTTGCTGCTCCATTCCAAGAGGCTATACCGGCTGGGCAGGCTGATGCGATGGTACCAGCGTTCTCCGCTGCGATGGATGCTACAACGTATCCCTGGGCGTATGCGGGAGTTGCAGGAGCAGTTGCCGCCGCTGCCCAAGGATTTCTTCCGGCCAACGGCGGAGGTGTTGGAGTCTGTGGGGACGCTGCGGGCGCGCGTGGCGTTGCTTTCAGGGTGCGTCATGCCAATGGCTCAGGCAGCGACCATGGAGGCGGCGGTGCGAGTCCTGAGGCGCAACGGCTGCCAGGTAGTGGCGCCTGTGGGTCAGGGGTGCTGCGGCGCGCTGAACCTGCACGGGGGCGATCCTGTTCATGCACAGGAGATGGCGCGGCGGAATATCGATGCGTTCCTGGAGGCAGGCGTAGACGCCGTGGTGGTGGCGTCGGCGGGATGCGGAGCGACCATGAAGGAGTACGGGCA
>ORJL011063235.1_pt1 | contig 12068 bp, 13 predicted proteins | sample 1779941 | NCBI WGS metagenome assembly ORJL01 (sample SAMEA104232317, study PRJEB22302) | groundwater metagenome | biome: forest; feature: aquifer; material: groundwater | place: USA | collected 2011-08-07 | depth 5.8 m
AGCTTACATAGCTCCGCTTGAAACTGTGTTGCCTCTGGCCGTTGGGGAAGGTACGCCAGGTGACCTGGGCAGCGGCAATCGGAAGCGCCGAAGTGCAGTATAGGGCGCCCGGCGGCAGGAAGAGAGGCCATCGCTGCCGCCCAAAGGCACTCGACGTCTTCCGCGGCCTCCGCTATCCAGGACTCCACAGGCGTGGCGACCTGCCCCAGGTAGTCTACGTGCCACGCAAGGCGTTTTTCCCGCCTGAAGTGCCGGGCCAAGCGTTGCCTGGCTCCTCGCCGAGCTTGGCCTACATAGATATAGTACCCCGGCTGTAGGGAAAACACACCCAAAGCGCCGATGCTTAACGAGGCATGCCTGTGAAGCTCGAACACCACAGCATAAGTCGCCATCGATAGTAATAGTATCATGGCGCTTGCAGCCCACCCGCACGCGCGCTGATCACAAAACGCGGGTTTGTGCAGTGCGCAGGCAGCACCGTTGACCGGTTAGCCCCTGTACTACCGATGTCCAATTGGCCTTTCCTACGAATTATGCGGCAAGCGGCCCACTGTGTGCTATAATCACAGCGGGCATTACGGCTGTATTACTCGAAATCGTTGTCCTGCAAGGTGGGGCATGGACAAAACGAACGACAGGTCTTCCGCGAAGACCTCATCGAAGTATCTCCGTTCGTTGAAACAGGCTCTCAAGGGCCTGTGGAGAGAACATACCCACGACATGGGCCTCTTGCCGCGCCTCCTAATAGCCGAAGCCATCGTATTCGTCATAGTGTTCGCGGGTGGGATATTCCTCCTCAGGCTGGAAACAAACTACCTCAAAGATAACGTCCGAAGGGACAGGCTTCTTTTGGGGCAGGCTGCCGCCGAAGACCTCGACGCTTCCTTACAGCAGGCCGTGATTGGCCTCAAGCAGTTGGCATTTCAATACCAGGTGGCGGTGCAAGGAGGAAACCCGACCAACGCCCAAGACGCTTTGGACCTTCTCGCCAGGAGGTCTGCCATCTTCACCGGCGGCGTGCTCGTTCTTGGGGCAGATGGAAAAACTGCTGGGACAGACTCGAACCATCAACAGCTTGCTCGAATAGACCTTCTGCAATACTGGCCCGGGCTTCGCTTGCAGGGGAGTAGCTCCGCATTGAGTTCAGCATTTAGACTACCGGGACAAGTGAGCCCTGTGGTCGCCATTGCAGTCCCACTGGCAGGTGAAGGTAGCACGGGGTACGCGGTGGGCGTCATGGACACCTTGGACGCTTACCCTTCGCAGGTCGCGTATCGAGCAGCGCGCCTCGGTGGCTCAGGTCACGCCGACATCGTGGACGAGAGGGGCATCGCGATCTTCAGCACCGAGCCGGAGTATCTGCTTATCAGCAGTGACCACCGAAACTCCTATAGGGAATTGTTTGCGAAGGGCGAACCTGTCGTGGCTGAACTCCCGCAGGAAGAGCGAGGTTCCATGATTCCGGGGCCTCACATGATGAGCTTCGTTCCGCTTAAGACCATGCCGTGGGCCGTTTCCATTGGAACTTCTGATTCCGCTGCTTTCTCCTCTGTCGACAAACTCTGGTACGGGGGCCTGGTGTTTCTAAACATTCTGACAGGGTTGGCGTTTGCCGCAACGATCGTGGTTGCCAGAAGGCTCGTTGAACCCATCAGGGCCCTAAGCGAAGCTGCCAAAGATGTGGCCAAGGGCAACCGAGATTTAGCTCTTGAGGCGGAATGGGGTGGTGAAATAGGGGAACTGGCAGGAAGCCTCGAGACTATGCGCCAGCGCCTTCAGGCCTGGGGGGTGGAATTGGAAGGACGCGTCCGAGGGCGCACGCTAGAGCTTGAGGAAAGGAACCGAGAACTCGGATCTCTGTACGAAACACTTCAGGAGAAGGAAGAGCAACTTCGGTCCCTGCTTGAGAAGGTCCTGAGCGCCCAAGAGGATGAGCGAAGGCGTGTCTCCCGGGAGCTCCATGACAGCATCGGACAGGCACTTTCGGCGCTGTCGATGGGACTCGAACGGCTTGAGCAAAGCAGGCCAGACCAGTGGCCCCAACTACGTGGGGAAGCTGAGACTTTAAAAGAGCTGGCAAGCAACACCCTCAATGACCTCCGCAGGCTCACGGTGGCTTTGCGGCCAGCAGCCCTCGACGACCTGGGGCTGGTCCCTGCCATACGAAGATACGCAGAGCTTTACCTGGGTAGTGCAAGAGTGAACTTCGAAGTTAAGGAAGAGTGGTCTCGGGGCCGGATGGACCACTCGCTTGAGGCCATTGTGTACCGAGTGGTCCAGGAGGCGATCAATAACATCGCAAGACATAGCCGTGCAACTCATGTCATAGTGCGCATTCAACACAAGGATGGGACCGTAGTCGTGACGGTAGAGGACAACGGCCAGGGTTTCGAACCAAACGTTGTCAACGTGAAGGGTCGCATGGGCATTCAGGGCATGCAGGAGCGAGCTTCTCTTGTAGACGGTAAGCTGACCATCGAGAGCCATCCAGGTCGCGGGACGGTGGTGCGCCTTAAGATTCCGCTGAAGGAGAGAGCGGAGGCGTTCAGTGACAAATAAGACAAGTGTGTTACTGGTGGATGATCATGCGGTGGTAAGGATGGGTGTGCGGACGCTGTTGGACTCCCAGGAGGACTTCCAGGTGGTTGGCGAAGCCGCGAGCGCCCACGATGGACTATCGGAAGCCAAGCGCCTTAAGCCGGACATAGTCATCATGGATATTACATTGCCGGATATCAGCGGTCTCGAAGCCATAGGCCAACTGAAGGAGATTTCGCCCAAAAGCCGGGTTGTTGTCCTCACCATGCATGAGGACAAGGACTATTTCTTCAGGGCCATGCAGACTGGGGCCGCCGGATATGTCGTGAAGGGTGGGGACTCCGAGGACATCCTATCGGCGCTGCGAGCCGTGCGTGAAGGAGGAATCTTTCTTCATCCTTTGCTCGCAAAATCTCTCGTGACCGAGTATCTTCGAGAAGGGGAGAGTTCTCAGATCGAGAACCTTAGCGCCCGCGAAAGTGAGGTCCTGCGGCTCATTGGCGAAGGTCTTGTCAACAAGGAAATAGCCGCCCGCCTCAGTATCAGCATAACCACCGCTCAGACCTACCGTACTCGAATCATGGAGAAACTGGGCCTTCACACTGTGGCCGAGCTCACCCGCTACGCGATTCGAAAGGGCATCATCCAGCCCTAAAGTCACGGCCTCTTTTCGCCTCCCGCATTTCATGGTTGTCATATCTCCGAATGACATGCTTGTCGTTAAACTGGCCCTTCGAATTACTCCCGCCGCATGACATGGTGTTGCTGCTGTGCCTGTATTCTGGCTAGCAGATTCATCAAACGCAGGGTGCAACGACATGCCAGACGAAACTCAGCCCACGATGGACTCAAAGGACCGGAAAACAACGCTTAGCCGACGGCAGCTATTGGGATTCGTGGGGGCCGCTGGCGCTGCAGTAGCGCTGGCTCCAATCTTCCCGGCAGTCTTGCACAAGGCCCGGTCGAACGCAAACCAACCCGACGGCAATGGGGCGAAGCCAACCAGGATTCGCAAGTGGGCCATGGCCATTGACCTGAGGCGTTGCGATGGTTGCCAGAGTACAGGCCAGCCTCCTCAATGCACTGCGGCCTGCATCCAGGGGCACTACGCGCCGGAACCGATGCAGTGGATCCAGGTCTATGAGGGTGAATTGCCAGGGGGCGGGACCCAGTTCATTCCTACACCGTGCCAGCAATGCCAGAACGCTCCCTGTGTCAACGTTTGTCCCGTGGGCGCAACATTTACTACACCCGAAGGAACAGTGCTCATCGATCAGGGCCGGTGCATCGGGTGCCGAATCTGCATGGCAGCCTGTCCATACGACCGCCGTTTCTTTAACTGGGGCAATCCGCCGGCTCCCCCTGAAAGTAAACTGGCCGACTATCACGTGGAGCATCAAGTCCCAGCCAAGAGAGGGACAGTGATGAAATGCGATTTCTGCCCGGACATGGCGAGGGCTGGCAAGCTGCCCTACTGCGCCCAGGCATGTCCTACCAACGCTATCTACTACGGCGATTTTGAAGAGGATATTGCCACTAACGGAGTCGAACTCGTCCAACTTTCGCGGTTTCTGACAGACAACCAGGCCTTCCGGCTCAAGGAAGACTTCGGTACCAAGCCAAGGGTCTACTACGTTCCGGGCCATGGTGAAGCAGTCGGTAGAAATCCCTATACCAAAGGCCGCAAGGCCACAAAGTGGCCGTGGCAGGAGAAGATTGCAGGAGCCAGAACATGGACAAGGTAACCGAGACCTGGCGGGAGCGGCTCGAACACGCGGTTATGCGCCCTCTCGTGAAGACTGGGCGAGGGTACTACCTCCTCGTGGGGGTCCTGCTTCTGGTGGTGCTCTGGGGCCTGTATGCCTACAACACCCAGGCGCGCAACGGTCTCATCATGACTGGTATGCGCGACCGTATCTCCTGGGGCTTCTATATCATCCTTTTCGTCTTCTTCATTGGCATCAGCCACGCGGGCACCCTCATCTCTGCCATTCTGCGTGTAGTCAAGGCACAGTGGCGAACGCCCGTAACCAGGATGGCCGAGTTCATCACAGTCGTTGCTCTATCGGTTGGCGGCCTGCTGCCACTGATCGACCTTGGGCGGCCAGACCGAATGCAGAACCTGCTCCTGTTCGGTCGCTGGCAATCTCCAATCGTCTGGGACCTTCTGTCGATCACCACTTACCTTACAGGTAGCATCATCTACCTCTACCTGCCGCTAATTCCCGACTTCGCAATATGCCGGGACAGGCTTGGGAAAGAGATCCCAGCCTGGAAGAGAACCTTCTACCGGGTGGCCTCTCTGGGGTGGCGGGGGACTGCAAAGCAGCGCAAGTATTTGAACATCGCCATAGGGACCATGATGGTGCTCATAATCCCTGTAGCGGTATCGGTGCACACAGTGGTGTCGTGGATATTCGCCATGACGCTAAGAGAGTCTTGGAACAGCACGACGTTCGGGCCCTTCTTTGTAGCAGGGGCCATCTTCTCGGGCATAGCAGCCCTAATCATAATCATGGCTGTTCTGCGGAAGATATTCAAGCTTGAGGAGTACATCACAGAGAAACATTTCGTCAATCTAGGGTACATGCTGGGTGGGTTCACCCTAATCATGGCGTACTTCAACATCCAGGAGTATATTGTCCCCGGCTACAAAATGGCGGGCCAGTCGTCCTTCCACTTCCTGCAGCTATTCGCTCGAGAGTACGCTCCCTTCTTCTGGCTCTACACCATCGGTGGTATTGTAATCCCTGGACTTATCATCCTCTTCCCCCGCACCCGGAATCTCCCGGGGATTCTGATAGCCTCCGGTTTTGTGCTGGTCGGAATGTGGACAGAGCGGTTCCTCATTGTGATCGCCGGACTCAGGGTCCCTCTCATGCCCTACGACCCATCGTGGTATGTTCCCACCTGGGTTGAGTGGTCAATCATGGCAGCGCTCTTCGCCATGTTCGGACTCGTCATAGCTACCTTCGTCAAGCTCTTCCCTGTAGTGTCTCTCTGGGAGGTCTCCGAGCAACATGAAGAAGGGGCGGCTAAGGAAATTTCTCCGGAGCCAAAGCCCACCCCGGCCAAGGGCTCGTGGAGAATCGAGGGGGCAGCTGACGCAGTCCCCGACTCAAGTCACATGACAGGGGGACGGCCATGAACGTCCGTGTGGTAAGGCTGGTTCTGGTAGTCTTTCTCCCTATTGCCTTCCTGATAGCCACGACTACCTCGGCGTTCACTGCCGGCCCAGTGATTCTAGACCTGCAGGGCGTGAGTCAGGCAAACCTGGGAGACAACTTGCAGCTCACCGCGACGCTGCGTGATAGCTCCGGGGCACCCATTCGAGGGGCCACCATCGACCTGTGGTCCACATCTAGCTTCCTCAGTACTGGAGGGGCGGTCCAATTGGGCCAAGCCACAACGGATGGGCAGGGCGTGGCTCTTTTCGCATACCAACCACGAGACAACGGGACACTGACGGTCAACGCCTCTTTTGCTGGCGACGCGCTCCATGCGGCCGCTCAGGGCTCGCTTCAGATCAACGTACAAGGCTCGGCCCAGTTGTACGACTCGACGGCTGGAATCAAGGTGCCAGGTATCAGCAAATGGATACTGGTGGGAGGGCTGAGTGGGGTATGGTCTACATATGTAGGCGTGATGGTCTTATTGACTCTCATTGCTCGCGAGGGGTCAAAAACCCCCGCCGGCGTAGGAGGGCCACGTGGGTAAGTTTACGGTACCGAGACTCGGATCTCTTGTAGTAGTTGGCCTTGCACTCACGCTCATCTGGGGGATTGTTCTCAGAAGCCCGGACACGCACAGCAACCTCTGGACTGAAGTCAAGCCAGGCTACGCCCGGACTGACGTCGCGATGCTGAGTGGCGAGGCAAGCTGGGTTAGCTCGCAGCCCAGGGTCGCCTTCGCTCTGCCCAATCTCACTACTGGAACAGGGGGCTTTCGCCCTATAGACCCTGGTCGCGGTATCTACATCGGGCAAGACTGTTCCCAATGCCATGGGTTAAACGCCGAGGGCGGGCCTGTTGGAAGGTCGCTGGCTGGCATCGCTCCCGGCACTGTCGAACACATGGTAAGGACAGGGCTCGGGGGCATGCCTTCGTACAGCAAGGACAAGCTGAGTGACACTGACCTGGGTAAGCTAGCTACCTACCTTCAGGGTCTCAAGGGAGCCCCCAAGGCCAACATGTCGGAACTGGCGAGCATTGCAAACCTGACCTACGACCCATCGGTACCAGGAGATGTGCTTCTGAAAGGCAAGGACATTGTCCGTCAGTCGTGCGGCGCTTGCCACACGCAACCGACGAAGCAGCAAGTGGTGTCTGATTTCACTAAGGATTCTCAACTAGCGTCCCTGCTGGTAGTAATGGCCCACAACGCGAACCTGAACATCGAGGACGCGCAGGCGGTGGCCTACTACCTGCTAGCCCTCCGCAATGACGACGACCCTGTGAAGGAGCCCCATTACGGTTCCCACGTGTTGCTTTCTGCCCAGGCGGCAACTGCCACCCCGGTAGCCAAGGCGACACCTGTCCCGACCAATACCCCAACCCCTCAACCGACGCCTACGCCGCTTGCGGCTATAGCCACAACACCGTCCGCCGGTTCTCAACCCAATGTTACTCCTGTTGCCACCCCAACAGCGACCACGGTGCCTGCTCCCCCAACCCCGAACGGTCTCGTGCGGAGAGGTGAAGAGCTCTTTCAAGGAGCCAGCGGCGTAGGCTGTGCAGGTTGCCATGGTACAGATGCTTCCGGCAAGATCGGCCCGAATATCCGCGGCGCTTCGGCTCAAAAGATCAGCCATGCACTGCAAACCGTAGGGATGATGAGTTTCCTTGAGCTATCAGATAGCGACATTGAGGCCATCGCCGCTTTTCTAGCGTCCCTAAAGTAGCGCAGCCGTGACAGGTCATAGCTTCCAATGAGGCTGGTGTTCAAAGGGAGCATAGGACGGGACAAGGTCCAGGGATTCACCTCGTAGCACAGGGGGTGCAACATGGTGGAGAGTCCAAGTTTCGAGAGAGTAGCAGAACAGGCGCTTTCCAGGGAGCAAGCAGCTGCCCAGGTCCACGACATCGAGGCACGGATAAGACGGTTCGTATGGATTGCAGTCAGTAGCCTGCTCCTGGCAGCATTTGGCCTGGGGCTGACCGTAATCTTCATCCCAGCCGGCATCTTCTTGGCCCTGGTGGCAGTGTTCATAGGAGTGGTCGGCCTGGTCGGTTCATTTGTTGTGCCCAGATTCATAGTGTTTTGGAGGTAACCTCACTTGCCAAGATGCCTGGCAGGTACGGTTCTGATTTACCCGGAGACCGACCAGTGTTAGACCGAGTAGTGGGACTTGGAGGCGGTCGGCCTCCGGGTTCGAAGTAAGGGAGGATGGTATGAGCAGTGCCGCAGTGCTGGTAGCTTCCGAATATCCTTCTGTACGGACATTGCTGAAAGGCCTGGCGAAGGACTCGGGTGTTGTGGTCGGCGAGGCCCAAAACGCCCTCCAAGCTGTCACCCTCGCCAAGGAGCTCAAGCCCGATGTGGCCCTTGTGGACTCCCGGCTGCCGTACAGGGGCGGATTTCCCGAAATCGCCTTGTCTCGGATATACGGGCTCGAGGCAAGTCGAATGATGCTGGATATCGAACTTCAGATGCGTGTTGTCCTTATTACTGACCTGGGCTCGGAGTTGGTTCACAACTCGGCCGCGGACCGCCGGGCCACTATTGGCCTGGCTGGCCATTCCGTTCCGCAAGCCGGGGTACTAACACTCGAAGGCTTGCTCGCGAAACGGGAGACGCCACTGATGTTTGCAGGGCTCGTGGAGCTGGACAGGCCAGCCATGCGCGATAGGATTGCTCTACTCTCGGTCAAGGGCATGGGTTACGGTGCCATGTTGGCCGTGGGTGGTGTGCTACTCCTTTTCACCGGCCCATTGGCGCCGGCCGGAATTGTTATTGGCGGAGTGGGTGTTATTGCTCTATTGGGAGGAGCTCTGTGCTTGCTTGGCAGTTCCATTTGGCCTTCCTCTTTGCTGTCAAGGAAGAGAGAGGTGCTTAAGACGCGTCCGGGAATGGAGGGGTGAAGAATGGTATCCCGTGACATCCTGGCGAAGAGTGTTTTGTTCGCAGACCTGGGTGAGATCGAGCTCGACGAGGCAGCCAAACTATGCACTGAGCGGGAATTCGCGCCGCAGTCGACTCTGTGCGAGGAGGGGGAACCAGCGAGATATCTGTATCTACTGCAGGCGGGTAAGGTGGCCATCGAGATGAGGCTGCCCGCCACGGCCTCTTCTCGACCCAAACGGACCACGGTTGACGAGGTTAGTGAAGGCGAGGTCATAGGCTGGTCGGCTTTGGGAGAACCTCGAGTTTACGCCTTTTCAGCTACCTGTCTACAGAAAACCAGTGCCGTTGTTGTGGATGGGCAAGGACTGAAGGAATTGCTTGACCGCAACCCCAGCACAGGATACAAGGTGCTGAAAGGCTTGCTTAGCGTGGTCGCTTCAAGGCTTACAGCGACACGCCTCTTGCTGATAAGTGAACGGGCGTGGCCGACCACGGCATGAGAGCATTTTGCCGGCATCCCAGGGTAGCCCTAGGTGCACAAGACAGGACTCCCCAGTTCTCCGCAGAAGGAGGTGCGACGTGAAAAAGTCCCGCGTGCTGGTAGTGGATGACCATGTTCTTTTCCGAAAAGGCCTGGTCGGCCTCATATCTTCCCAGCCTGGAATGGAGATGGCTGGCGAGGCCTCTGATGGGGTGGAGGCCGTGGACAAAGCCAAGGCGTTGAGGCCTGATATTGTCTTGATGGACATCTATATGCCCCGCTGCAATGGGATAGAGGCTGCAAGGCTTATCAAAAGGAAGCTTCCATCGACACACATCGTAATGCTGACAGCATCAGATGACGAGCGGGACGTTTCAGAAGCGATAATGGCGGGAGCGTAGGGCTACGTCCTGAAAGGTATGTCACCTGAGACGCTTTTCGAGCTGCTGCAGGGGATCGGAGAAGGCGAAGCCCCCATATCGCCCTTGGTGGCAGCCCGAATTCTCAAGCACGTCAGGCGACATCTCTTCGAAGGCTCCGGAGAAGTTGTAGAGGAGGAAACATTGACTCGGAGGGAAACAGAAATACTCCGACTTATCGCTGACGGCCTTAAGAACCAAGACATCGCTCAGCGCCTTTCGATAGCTCCTAGCACAGTCAAGAGTCACTTCCACAGAATTCTGGCAAAACTGGAGATTGAAAGCCGGAGCGAAGCGGTGGCATACGCGTTCCGGACAGGCATCGCTAGGTCCCGCACAGCCTAGAGCAACCAGTTACCCCAGGCATATTTCATCGTATACCCAGCCCAGTTCCTTTATACCCGCGTTAACCCTCCAGGTAGATGCGGATGCAATTGCGGCCCCTTAGTATATCACTGCGAGTAGAGCTACCTTTGGCACATTTGCAAGGGCTGAACGTGACGCGTTGCGTAGTATGTGCCACGAAAATGACCGACTTCCTTGGGGAAGGCGTGAGAAGACTTCTCGAGAAGGAGCGTGGGATTGAGGTTGTCCTGCTGAGTGGCCAGCAGCTAGATACCGAGCGGCAGTTGGCTGACATAAAGCCAGAGGTGATAATCCTTCAGAAGAGTAGCAGAGGTTACCAGGGCATAAGCCTCGACAGGGCACTGGAACTGAGCCCCAACGCTTTGGTAGTGGTATTTAACCTGGCGGAGGATTTCGTCAGGCTGTGCTATGGCGCTCAAGCCCCTGTAGACAACAGCATAGTCCTGGCGGAGGCCATTCGGTTCAGACAGTCCTGTTGGCCCGAGAGAGTCTTTGAGTGGGCGCAGCAGGGCTAGCGATGGTCTGGGAGAGCACGTTTGAAGGCTCCGGCAACTGGTGCTGAGTTTGGCAGGCCGGTGGCAACGGGAGTGTTGCTGGCTGTCTTGTTTTCGCTTGTTTACCTTGGCCTTGTGGGCCTCCGCCAAGCCCCCTCTCTTGACACGCACAAACTCTCTGGCCTGCCTCTTGTTTCCACCGTATCAGGAGCAGTCTTGTCTCAGCAGTCCACCTCCGGAATGCCGGACGCAGGCCAGGCTGTTTTCGCTCAATACTGCGCGGTGTGCCACATGGCAGGCCAGTTGGGAGCAGGCATCGCCCCCGCTCCGGTGCCATCTAAGCACCACTTCACGAAGCTGATCCGGCAGGGCCACGGAGGCACGCTTGGCTACAGTGAAAGCCTCCTTAGTAATGTGCAACTGGATACGCTTTACAGCTACATGCGGGGCATGGCCTCGAAACCCGAGGAGGCCCGCTCCAATCCTTCCTCAGCATACCAGGTGCCGCCCGCAGTTACTCAAGTTCTACCAGCCGTCCCCTACATTGGGGATAGCGTTCTCCTCCCAACTACCCCTTCACAAGACCTCCTCGGTTCGCAGGATAAGTCCTGTGTCAGATGTATTGGCCCCCCTCTGTCATAAGGGGGGCGAGGCGAAGGCCTGCTAGAAAGACTTGTGCGGTTAGACTCGCCGCAGGTCGGAGTTTTTAAGTTGGCCTAAGCCTGCCCCTCCTACCCAGGACCTTGGGAGTCCAATAACCCCCAGGGTGCCAAGGCTACTCACAGCTCCCGGTAGGAATCCAGCTGTTCAAAAAGTTAGTTTTTTGAGATGGGGCAAGAATAATGAAGAAACAGATCACAATAGTCGCCATAATGCTGGCCTTGGCCTTGGCGACTATCCTTCTAGTGGGAGCATGTAGCGGTGCTCAGGGGCCCCAGGGCGATAGAGGTCCGGCAGGCCCCGCGGGTGAGCGGGGACCCGCTGGCGCGACAGGCCCGCCTGGCCCCACGGGTCCGGCCGGCCCTATCGGTCCCACAGGCCTCAAAGGTGACACAGGCGCCGCAGGGGCACCTGGTGCGGCTGGAGTTCCCGGCGCTCCTGGCAAGGATGCTCCACTGCCGCCTGGAGTGGACCGGCAGCTCAATCTCAGCGTCAGTGTGTCGAAGCCAGCCAACGGCACCCATTTTGTCGCTGGTGAAGCGCCTGTGCTCACTGTCACGGTTAAGGACCAGTTAGACAAGGGGTTTGACCGTGCCAACGACTTTTCGCAGCTAAGGCTGATGGCGGCAGGCCCCATAGAGACCACTGATACCACAACTCCGGTGAAGCTCCTTAAGACATCTGGCGACCGTTCTCAGGCCATACATCACTATGTAGACCTCAAGACTAACGCTGACGTGCAGGCAAGTGGCAATGTTTTGACCTACAAACTCGGAGCAGTTTCCGATGAGAAACCTGGAACATATATCGCCAGTGTCTGGGCTATATCAAAAATATCGCCTTTCCAGCAGGTCATGTCGGTAGCGGAGTTCCAGGTCGGCACGGCCACTGTTGAAAAACAGATTGTGGAGAAGGAAAAGTGCGCCCAGTGCCACCTGGGGGCTGACAGCGGCAAGTTTTACTTCCACCACATAGATCAGGTCAGCGCGGCCAACCCCGCAGGCAACTTCTCCCTCGACCAGAATGCGGTAAGGAACTGCAAGACCT
>ORJL010849962.1_pt1 | contig 12065 bp, 9 predicted proteins | sample 1779941 | NCBI WGS metagenome assembly ORJL01 (sample SAMEA104232317, study PRJEB22302) | groundwater metagenome | biome: forest; feature: aquifer; material: groundwater | place: USA | collected 2011-08-07 | depth 5.8 m
CAACCCTTGTCCAGCCTCCTAGACCCCCCTGCAGCGTCTAACGAGGCCCAAAAGCTGACCAAAGACCCGCTCTTGGCACCTCGCCCTGCCCCGGCACTCGCGGTCCGAACAGGCCAACTACCGCGTTTCGCGGGAAGCTCACGAGGTCTGTTCTTCGCGTTTGGCCTATTGACAGGCAGACGCCTGTGTAAGAGGGGCCTTGCCCTATAGCACCCCGTGTCATAGAATGCGCTAAGGCCGAAATGCAGAAAAACAGCCAGGTCCGCAAGGCCGTCATTACCGCCGCCGGGTGGGGCACTCGCTTTCTCCCCGCCACCAAGGCCCAGCCCAAAGAGATGCTTCCCCTGGTAGACAAGCCGATGATCCAGTACGTGGTAGAGGAGGCAGTGGCTGCGGGCATTCAGCAGCTCATCATCGTGACGGCACTGGGCAAGCGGGCTATTGAGGACCACTTCGACCGGTCACTGGAGTTGGAGGCCTCGTTGGAGGCCCGCGGCGAGAAGCGTCTGCTGGCTGACATCCGGCGCATCTCTGACCTGGCCGACATCTGCTACATCCGGCAAAAGGAGCCTCTGGGCCTGGGCCATGCCGTGCTCACCACCCGAAACATCGTAGGCCACGAGCCTTTCGCCCTGCTCCTTCCCGACGATATCATAGCCGCGCCGGTGCCTGTACTCAGCCAACTCCTGGACGTGTACCACCGCTTCCGCTGTAGCGTGCTCTCCGTGGAGCAGGTGCCCCGTGAGCGGCTGAGCAGCTACGGCGTCATATCCCCCCGGCCGGTGGAGGACCGGGTATTCCGGGTCCAAGAGCTGGTGGAGAAACCTGACCCCGAAGAAGCTCCCTCAGACCTGGGTGTCGTGGGCCGTTACATACTTACCCCAGAGGTGTTTGAAGCTATTGCCGACACGCCGCCGGGCAAGGGCGGCGAGGTCCAGCTTACCGACGGCCTGCGCCGTCTGCTCCAGTGGCAGGCCATCTATGCCTGTCAGTTCATCGGCACGAGGTACGATGCCGGAACGCCTCTCGGTTTTCTCAAGGCATCTGTGGAGCTGGCCCTTGGCCGCGAGGACATCGGTCCGGCGTTCCGCGAGTACCTGAAGGCGCTGGAGCTGCATTAGGCGCCTCCGCAAGTCCCGCTTTGTCTTCGCGGCTGCTCTCGGGCGCCAGGAAGACCCATAGCCCAGTGCTCCGGTCGCTGCCCAGCACGTAGCTGTTGCCGTTGGGGTGTTTGAGCAGATGGACACCCCAGAAGTCCGAACCCGCCACCTGGTCCACGAAATGGGCTACCTCGATAGGCTGGCCGGGGTCACTGAAGTCCACCACCCGTATCCCGTCGGCATACCACGAGATGTAGGCCCGACGATCATCCACCACCACATTGTGCATGGTGTGGGTCCCGGACGGCGGGGGATCAGCCATCACGTTCTCAGTGACGAAGTGGCCCACCTCCACGATGTGCACGGGGTCACTCACATCGAGGATACGTCCGTAACCCCACCCGTCCAAGGGGCCTCTGCCGGCAGTGATGCGCTGCCCCGGCGTGCCCACGACGGGCAGTGGGGTGTCGCTTGGCGACATGGGGTCCAGCCCCGCGATAGCGAAGGCGGTCCGACGACTCACGAATACCGCCGGGACGGTGCCGAGCGTAGGATCACCGGGCATGACAATGACCTGGTCGGGAGCATCGGCTTGCGCGAACACTACCGCCCCACCGTAGCCGGCCTGGGCCACCTGTGACACCTTCTCGTCAAACCGACAGACGCCCCGCTCGGCAACAGCGATGGTCTCCTCCCTAGGGGACAGCAGCCCAGTTGAAGGTGGGGGTATGGGCTGCCCCGGACAGGCCAGCCCCACGAACACGGTAGGCCCGTTCAGGGCGCCATCGGGTAACTGCGATATCGGCGTGGTGAAGCCAGCCCGTACAGCCTGGTGACTGCCCACAAAGGGGCCCGTGTCCACGTTGAACCGAAACCCGAAGGGCGAGAAGTCCTCATCTCCCAGGAACACCAGGCTGCCATCGGCAGTGGGCACGGCTACGTGGGCATTGCCCTCGGGCGGCTGACCGCTTACCGGGTCTGGGTCAAGGTAATCGCTGTCGCCCAGAAAGGCCGGATTGGCCGGATCCGTTATGTCTAGCAGGACAAGCCCAGCGTCCCAGTAGGACAGATAGGCCATGGTCTTGCCGGCCAGCGAGGCGCTAGGGTGGTCCGGCGGATAGGTCTGTGCCCATACGTCGTGCAAGAAGGAGGCCGGACCGATGCCCAGGAACATCTGGTCCAGGTTGGGGTCAAACCAGTCCGCTCGCCCCCTGGACACGACCTCCACGGGCGCGCGGGGATTGGTGATTTCCGCAATGTGGAAGTCACGCTCGTTCACGTCATCTACCACCAGGACGAATGCCCTATCGCCCTGCTGGTAGAGGAACGCATTGTGCACCGGAAAGTCGTAGAAGCTCTGGACCAACTGCACTGGCCTGAGTGGGTCAGTCACGTCATAGATGGCTATGCCAGTGGAGGGGCCGGTCAACGCCGGCCTGAGGCTTGGGGGGCACGGCTCGTTGCCGTGGACCATGACGTCGCCGGAGAAAGACCGCGTCCCAACGTGGGCCACCATCACATCGCTGACGCGAGCGCCCGCCGGGGAAGGGACGAAGGCCACTCTCTGTGGGTTGGCAGGGTCCGAGACATCAACGATGTGGACCCCCGTGATCTCGGTGCTACAGGTGGGCTGGTGGTAGGCACCCACATACACGAAGCTCCGGCCACTGGCCGCGGTATGGGACCATACGTCCGTTATATTGCCCGGCCCTGCGGCCAGGTTTAGGTGGCTGACCACCACAAGCCCAGGCGATGAAGATGTCACGTGCTCAGCGGAGGCAGGGTTACCTGCAAGGGCTACCAGCAATGCGATCAGCGCAACCAACGCAAGCGTTGTCTTTCTTTTTGGGGGGACCCTGGGGGGGATTCTTACTCGCACCTTCCGCCTCCTCCTCGCAACCTATCCTCTCATTGTAGCTTTTCATGACTTCGGCACCTGCCAAGGCACCGCGGCCTGATTTGCTACAATGGCTATTAAGCATGTTAACCTAGCTCCCTTCCCCCGCAAGGCGATGGGAGTGCGCTTACCCACTGCTCCGAGATAGCCAGTGTGACTAGACAATGAAGCAAGGATTAGCCGTCGGGGTCGTCGCAGCCTTTATCGCAGGCGTGCCCATAGCCATCGCCCGCTATCTGTTTGGCGTGCCTACGCCCCCGGAGGCGTTCGTTGACCTGGTGACCTCTCTGCTGCCCACCAGCGCGTTCGGGTTCCTCATCACCCTCCTGGACGAGTGGGCCAAGCCTCTGTTGGCGGTGGGTCTGGCCTTCGCGCACTTGGCCGTGGGCGGGGCGGCCGGAATGCTCTGGGCGTGGTGGGACGGCCGCACAGGCCTGCGGCGCGGTGATACGGCTGACAGGGGCACACCTGGGTGGAGGCGCTGGGTGTACGGTCTGACTCTGGCCGCGGCGCTCTGGGCATTCGTCGTAGCCGTTCTCCTGCCAGCGGCGGGGAAAGGCCCGCTCGGCAACAGAATAGGTCGGGAGCTGTCCTTGGTCTGGCTGGTATCCGCACTCGTGTACGGGTTGGCCCTGGTGCACTTGTGTCGCCCATCAGCGCCGAGGGCGGAAGCTGAAACTGCGCCAGACAGGGCGTCCCGGCGCAGGCTGCTCCGGAATCTGGGGCTGGCCGCGATGGGACTGGTCCTGGCCTCGGCCCTGGGTGGCTATATCTGGACGGTTGCCGCTAGGACAGGCAAGCGCGTAGCGCGTCGCCCAAACGGCCTCTCGCCCGAGATCACCCCCAACCAGAACTTCTACACGGTCTCCAAGAACATAGAAGACCCTTCGGTCAGCTCAGTAGACTGGAAGCTAACGGTGGACGGCTTGGTCGAACGCCCGTTGAAGCTAGACTACCAGCAACTCAAGCAGATGCCGTCCGCCACCCAGTACCTGACGCTCGAGTGCATCAGCAACGAGGTTGGCGGCGAGCAAATAGGCAATGCACTGTGGATGGGGGTGCCCCTTGCCAGTTTGCTCACGGAGGCGGGGGTGAGGCCGGGCGTGCGCAAGGTGGTGCTCCACGCCGACGATGGCTACTCCGATAGCATTGGCCTGGACAAGGCCCTGGAGCCTGGCACGCTTCTGGCCTACGAGATGAACGGCGTGCCCCTGCCCGAGCCGCACGGCTTTCCACTTCGGCTCCTGGTCCCCAACATCTATGGCATGAAGAACGTGAAGTGGTTGACGCGCATAGAGCTGGTGGACTACGACTACCAGGGCTACTGGCAAGAGCGTGGTTGGAGCGACGGGGCTGTCATTAACACCACATCGCGCATAGACACTCCCCGCCAATACGGTCAAGTCCTTGCGGGCATTCAGTCCATGGGCGGGGTAGCTTTCGCCGGGGACCGGGGCATCGCCAAGGTGGAGGTAAGCACTGACGATGGATACTCGTGGACCGAGGCCCAGGTGAAGGATGCACTCTCGCCCTATACCTGGGTGCTGTGGACCAAGGACTGGACACCACCCGGTCCGGGTAGCTACTTGCTCAAGGTGAGGGCCACAGACAAGACGGGGCGCTTGCAGTCACCCGCCAACGAAGATCCCTTGCCCGATGGCGCCACCGGTTACCATACCGTGGTCATCCACGTCACTGAAGAACCCGCTCCCACTACGGACGACGGGGCAAGCGGACCATAGGTCTACTCTCTCTGCGAGGCAGCAGCGAACGTAGGGGCGCAGCATGCTGCGCCCCTACGTTTGTATCATGCTTGCTTCAGCTCAGTGGCAGGGTTGTCCGCGGCCACGGACACGGCGTCCGCTGGGAACTTCGTGCACTTGCCACAGCCACGCCAGCCGCCCTTCTTGTCGGACATTATGCCCGAGAACAGGCTGACCTGACCACCCTTGATGTTGGCGAACTTGCCAGTGTGGCCTGTGCCTCCGACCTTCTCGGTGACTTTAACTGCCATAGCCTCCCTCCTCGAATCCGCGATCGCCGTCTATTCTAGCGTAGGGGCGAGGCAGCGCCTCGCCCCTACGGTCAATAGACAATCTCCGGTTGTGCACGGCGCGCCATGCCCCTACGGAACCAGGTCCAACGTAGGGGCAGACCTGCGTGTCTGCCCTGGTCTTGGGCGGGGCGGCGAACGTACGTGGGGCGCACACACAGGTGCGCCCCTACGGATGGCCTTCTACGTAGGCATCGCCAGGCCAGCGGTCCATGCGCATAAGGTTGACGCGGTAGTCGGCGCGCTCCTCTGGGCCAAGCGCCTGCCACCACCGCTTGATGGACTCGGCGCGGCGGTCGTCATTGATGGGAAGGGACTGCTCCACCTGTCGCATCACGGCGTCCTGCTCCTCGACACTGAGCCGCTCCTCGACCAGGGGCAGCAGCAGGTTGTTCTCTTTCTGGAAGTGCAGGGCCAGCACCGCATGCAGGGCGCTAGCCTGCTGACGGCAAGACAGCACCAGGCGCGAGCGCTCGGCAGCGTCGGTCGCCTGTCCAAGCTGCACAGCCGCCGCCGCCAACCCTTTGGCCAGCCCCTCAGCAAAGCGATGGTCTAGCTCCACGAAGGCCTGAAAGGTGTCGGCCGCTCGGTCGAAGTCCTTGCCGATCTTGGGCAGCTTGGTTATGCCTGGGGGCAACGCCTTGCGGAAGAGATCCCGTAACGCGGGGAAGATGACCTTCTCCTCTCCAAAAGCGTGGTTCCTGATTACGGCCTCGGCGAAACGGGCCGCCCGGCGGAACGGGGCAGCTTGCTCGGCCAGGTTGGCCTCGCTCAGAGCCTGCGCCCTAACCTCCAGCATGGACAGCTCGCGGAGTATCCCTTTATGCACGTAGCGAAAGTTGGTCAGTCCGCCGCTCATGGTGTACCTCCTATGCTTTGTTTGGCTGCCTTTCCTAAACCCCTATTAGGGGATTGAGCATCAAATGCGCCACAGCCCCACGGTCACACCTTCTGCTGTCGGCCGGCAGCAGGGCTGGCAAGACCTTGTAAGCACAGTATCACGTCCTCTGCCGAGGAGCCGGACGGAAAGACGGCCTCTACCCCAGCCTGACGCAGCGCCTCGCGTTCGTCCTCCGGGACTATGCCACCAGCCAGCACCCGCACCCTCCCCAGCCCTCGCTCCCGCAGTTGGCCCATCACCTGAGGCGCCACACGCATCGGGTCAACGCAGTAGAAACCAATGCCGACGGCGTCTACGTCCTCCTGGAGGGCCATGGCCGCGATCTCCTCGGGGTGGGAGTAGCGTGCATAGATGACCTCCATTCCCGCTTCGCGAAGCCTGGTGGCCAGGTATCGCAGTCCGCGGTCGTGGGGGTCCACCTGAGCACGGATGAGCAGGACCCGGAGGGGCTTGTCTGTAGGCATCAGTAGGCGCACCCCCACCCGTAGACCTGTTTGAGGACTGAGGCCATTTCGCCTAGTGTGGCGCCAGACCTGGCCGCCTGGACCAGGGGGACCATGAGCATGTCGGCCATCTTCCAGCCCCCAGTGTGGCTACGCTCGGCAGCGGCCCTGAGCCTGGTCAGTGCCTTCTGGCACGTCTCGTTGTCACGCGACTGGCGCCACTGACGCACGCGCTCCCCTGCGATACGCTCCACCTCGGGGTCGCGCCGGAACTGGGGCACCGGCGGTGTATCTCCGACGCCGTACTTGTTCACCCCCACCACAACACGCTCCCCCTTCTCGACCTGCCGGCGCACCTCGTAGGCGGTATGCTCCAGCTCGCGGCGGAACCAGCCCGACTCCCAGCACCGTTGGAAGCCACCCAGGCCCTCGATCTTATCCAGCAGAGTGAAGACCTCGCGCACCAGCCGCTGGGTAAGCCACTCCACGTAGTAGGACCCGCCGAGGGGGTCGCCTACGGCGGGGATGTTGGACTCGTGGACGATGACCTGCTGCGTGCGCAGGGCAAGAGTGGCCGCCTCCTCCGTTGGAATCGAAAGCGCCTCGTCGTAGGCGCAGGTATGAATAGAGTTGGCCCCACCCAACACCGCGCCCAGCGTCTGTAGGGTGGCCCGCACCACATTGTTGAGGGGCTGCTGCGCGGCTAGAGTCGAACCTGCCGTGTGCACATGGATGCGGGCCTGAAGCGAGTGCTCATCGCGACAGCCAAAGCGCTCTCGGTTGAGGCTTGCCCACGCCTGGCGCAGCGCCCGAAGCTTGGCTACCTGCTCGAAGAAATCGTTGCCCTGGCCCATCTGGAAGGAGAAGCGGGGCAGGAACTGGTCAGCGTGCAACCCTACCTCCTGGCAGCACCGGGTCAAGGCCGCGCTCGCCGCCAGGACGAAGGCCACCTCCTGAATAGCGTTGCCCCCGGTCTCCTCGACGATGTAGCCGAAGAGGTTGGTGGTGTTCCACCGGGGCATATAGCACGTGCAGTACTTGATGAGCTCGCTGGAGAGCTCGAACGCGCCCTGGGGCAGGAAGGAGTCGAAGTCGCTGAAGGCGGCGTAGTAGAGCCAGTTCATGGTGTTGCCCCGGAGCTTCTCCGGCTTGACGCCCCGCCGCTCTGCATAGGCGAGGTACAGGGCCAGGCCCACGATGGACATGTTGCTCACATTGAGCACCACGCTGGTCCGGTCCAGAGGCAGGTCGTGGAACAGGCGGGCCATGTCATCCAGGGTGCTCAATGACGTGCCCCCATAGCCCACCAGACCCTGGGCTAGCGGGTCGTCCGGGTCAAGCCCGGCCTTGGATGCCGTGTCGAAGGTGAGATTGTAGGCGGTGACGCCGAAGTAGCCTGCCATTCCCTCGCGCGCCAGCAGGTCCATGCGCTCCCTGGTCTGCTCCGGCAGGCCGAAGCCGTGGACCGGCTGACTAATCCAGGGCTGGTACTGGTAGTGGAGGGGGTAGATGCCTCGGGTGTACGGATAGACACCGGGCACGCCGATGGTCTCATAGGGTATGTCCTTGATGTCAGCAGGGGCGTAGACGGGCTTCAGGGGCAGGCCCGCGTCGCTGCTTGCGGGGAAGGTGCGCTGGCCATAGATATGGGAGAACTCCCGCTGCCACGCCTGGCGCAGCGCCTCGTCCTGCTCCAACAGCTTTTCGCTAAACATCAGCCGTTGCTCCTCCACTGTTGTCCCGGTGCGCTACTTGTCGCGCCACATGGTTTCCAGGAGCAGGGAGTAGTCCCTGGTGTTGCCCACCCAGGTGAAATGGATGCCGGCCAGCGCGCTAATAGTGGAGTTGCCCTGGGGCAAGTGTGCCGCATATGCCTTGCTAGCAGCCATGGCCTGCAGTTGCCTGGCCAAGTCCGCCCGCTGCTTTTCGTCAGTGGTGACGCGGAACCGCTCGTATAGCTGGTCATATTCAGGGTCCTTCACCAGGCTCCGATTGGTCGCTCCCGCCCCGCTCCAGAAGGTAGTAAAGGCGTGGGCGTCCTCGGGGGTGCGAGCGGTGGTGAGGGTCAGCGCCATTTCCCCGGCTGGGTATTTCGCCTGCAGCACTGTGGATACAAAGCGGCCATAGTCCATCATGTTGACTTTGGCCCGGATACCCCCCTTGCCCAGCATGCCCACCAGGGCCTCGGCAATCATGGGGGCAGGGGCAGCATAACGATTGGTGAAATTGACGACGGTATCGAAGCCATTGGGGTAGCCAGCATCAGCCAGAAGCTGTTTCGACCGGTCGGGGTGGTACTCCACGTACTGGCGCACATCGGTGGGGAAGTCCGCCACCTTCCAGGCAAACTGGGTGGAGGCCGGGAGAATGGGGACAATGGTGGCCCTGCCCTTGTAGAAGGTATCTATGATGGCCTGCTGGTCTATGGCCATAACCGCGGCCCGCCGTACACGCACGTCGTTGAAGGGAGGGACGCTGTTGTCCATCCACACCATGCCCACGCTGCCTACCGCCCCGGGACATCGCACCACCTGGAGGCTGGGAAGCCGGCGCAGGCTCGCGTCCAGCAGCTCCTCATTGAAGTCGCGAATGAAGTCGAGCTGCCCGGAGACGAGGGCGGCAAGCTGTGTAGAGGCATCAGGCACAACAGCCACCTCGACCGCATCCAGGTAAGGATGGTCTTTAACCCAGTAGTCAGGGTTGCGTACTAGCCGCCACTTCACTCCCGGGATCCAGGAGCCAAACGTGAAGGCGCCGCTGCCAATCCACGACTTGTCCGGACGCTCCCAGAGCTCCCCACTGGCTCCGCCAGCCTCGGCAGGCTCAAGCCAGGGGCCATAGTAGCTCGCCAGGAGCTCGGTGATCATGCCGCCCCAGGGGTTTTTCAGCTTCATCTGGAAGGTGTACTTGTCTTTGGCCGTCACCGATTCCACGACGGCGGACTTGCCGGCCATGAAGGTGTTGTTTTTCTGATAGCGGGCGAAGGCGGGGACGAAGTCATTGGCCACCACCTCTCGTCCATTAACCGGGGGCTTGTTCTGGTAACGCATTCCCTGTTTCAGGGTGAACTCAGCGGTCCGGTCGTCCACCCAGCGCCAGGTCTGGACCGCCCAGGGGTACACCTCGCTCCGGCAGTTGGCCGGCGCATCGGACCAGGTGGTGAAGAGATGGGTAAACACTGCGCTGACGTCCTGGTTGTAGTCCCCTACAGCGCTCAGCCTAGAGGGGTCCCACGATGGGGGGTCCTCCCTCTGGGGATAGCGGACGATGCCCCCTGCCTTTGGGCCGGCGGGGGCCGCAGTAGGCACCACAGTTGGGATGGCCGGGACAGGGGCGGCAGTGGCCATGGGCGTAGCGGTGGCCCTGGCTAGCGTCGTCGCTAGCGGCGTGGGACTCAGCCTCACGCTCGTTGCCGTGGGTGTGGCCGCTGGGTTACAGGCGAGTAGCAATACAAGCAAAGCAGCCATGGCTCCCGCATATCTCTGGTACATCTTTTGCCTCCGCCAAAACAGATGCCCACAGGATAGACTTATGCCACAGCACTGTCAACGCGCGCCAGTACCCGCTCGCATTAGTACATGGGCTCTCCTGGGAACCCTTTTGGGCACCGACAGGCGGTACCAGACCCTCCCACGACTTCGCTGGCGCTAGTCCTCCAGCTTGAGCACGGCCATGAACGCCTCCTGGGGCACCTCGACATGGCCGATGCGCTTGAGGCGTTTCTTGCCCTCGGCCTGCTTCTCCAGCAGCTTCCGCTTGCGGGTGACGTCGCCGCCGTAGCACTTGGCCAGCACATCCTTGCGCATGGCGCGGATGGTCTCCCGGGCAATGACATGGGAGCCGATAGCCGCCTGCACCGCCACCTCGTAAAGCTGACGAGGGATAAGGTGGCGCAGCTTCTCCACCAGGGCGCGCCCCTGGTTGTAGGCCACATCGCCGTGCACGATGCGCGATAGGGCATCCACCGGCTGGTTGTTGATCAGGATGTCCAGCTTCACCAGCTTGCTGGCCCGGTAGTCCTTGAGGGTGTAATCCAGCGAGGCGTAGCCCTGGCTCAACGACTTCAGCCGGTCGTAGAAGTCCACCAGGATCTCCGAGAGGGGCATGTCGTACTCCAGGACAACCCGTGCACCGGTCGCGGCATCGGCGCCAGCCGCGGCCTGGAGGTACTCCATGCGCTTGTATTCCCCCCGGCGCTTGGTGACCAGCTCCATGATGGCGCCAATATGGCGCTGTGGCGTGACAATGGATATGCCCACCCACGGCTCCCGTATCTCCACGATGTCCGCCGGCGGGGGCAGCTTGGACGGGTTGTCCACCGTGGCTATCTGCTTGTCCTGAGTGACCACCTGGTAGGCCACGCTGGGGACGGTGATGATCAGGTTGATATCGTACTCCCGCTCCAGACGCTCCTGGACCACGTCCATGTGGAGCAGGCCCAGGAAGCCGCAACGGAAGCCAAAGCCGAGCGCCGCGCTGGTCTCCGGCTCAAAGGACAGAGACGCGTCGTTGAGGCGCAGCTTCTCCAGGGCCTCCCGCAATAGAGGGTAGTCGCCGCCCTCGGTGGGGTACAGCCCAGCGAAGACCATGGGCTTGACCGGGCGATAGCCCAGAAGCGCCGTCTGCGCCGGATGTGCGTCGTCGGTGACAGTATCGCCTACGGGGAACTCGCGCACGTCCTTCAGGCCGGTGGCCACGTAACCTACCTCACCAGCAGACAAGCCCTCCACAGGCACCATCCACGGCGAGAAGGCGCCTAGCTCCAGGGCCTCCAGCACACGCCCGCTGCCCATGAGGCGCAGGCGGGCGTTGGGCATAGCCCGGCCGTCCACCACGCGGACGTAGGCCACGACCCCCTTGTACGGGTCGTACTTGGAGTCGAACACCAGGGCGCGCAGGGGGGCATCGAGTACGCCCTTAGGAGGCGGCATGCGCGTGACCACGGCCTCCAGCACCTGGTCCACGCCCTTGCCATCCTTGGCCGAGGCAAAGACGATCTCCTCGGTCAGGAATCCGAAGACGTCGGACATCTCTTGGGCCACACGTTGGGGCTCGGCGTTGGGCAGGTCAATCTTGTTGACCACGGGGACCAGGGTCAGGCCCAGGTCCACGGCCAGGTAGGCGTGGGCCAGGGTCTGCGCCTGAATACCCTGGGAGGCGTCCACCACCAGGATAGCGCCCTCGCAGGCGGCCAGGCTGCGTGACACCTCGTAGGAGAAGTCCACGTGCCCCGGCGTGTCAATCAGGTTAAGCTGGTAGGTCTGACCATCCCGTGCCTGGTACATCATGCGGACGGCCTGCGCCTTGATGGTGATACCGCGCTCGCGCTCCAGGTCCATCTGGTCCAGGACCTGCTCCTCCATGCGGCGCTGGGGGATGGTGCCCGTCGTCTCCAGGAGGCGGTCAGCCAAAGTGGACTTGCCGTGGTCTATGTGGGCAATGATGCAGAAGTTGCGGATGCGCTGGAGTTCCATATCGAGTGCCAAACTGCCACCATGCTAGCACACGGGAGCAAAGGGGACAATGAGGGGCCCCAATCCGTGAGTAGTCAAAGCTGGACAAATATGGCATGCTCTCTCCAACGAGGTGAGAGCCATGAGCCGACGCAAGAGCTTACTGGGGATCAGCTATGCCGGGGGACTGGCGGAACAGAGCACCGCGTTTGCGGGGG
>ORJL011065616.1_pt1 | contig 12065 bp, 13 predicted proteins | sample 1779941 | NCBI WGS metagenome assembly ORJL01 (sample SAMEA104232317, study PRJEB22302) | groundwater metagenome | biome: forest; feature: aquifer; material: groundwater | place: USA | collected 2011-08-07 | depth 5.8 m
GCACCGGCTTTTATGGGACTACGGCAAGGTAAGCCCGACGAAGGGGAGGGCGCGCATTGGGCGCGACTTTGATGGACACGGGCGCGGGGGGCGCGATGGCGGAGGAGCAGGCCCGCCTGGTGGCGATGGCTAGAGGCCGGGGGCAGATGGTGGGCTACCGCGATTTCGTGCGCCGCCAGGCGGTGTCCCTGCGGCTGCGAGGCTACGTCCTCAACTTGCCCTCCGGCGAGGAGGTGCTGGTGGAGGCGGAGGGTTCGCGGGCGGCCCTGGAGGAGCTGCTCCTCCAACTGCAGCGTGGCCCTCCCCTGGCCGCGGTGCAGAACGTGGGCGTGACCTGGGCCCAGGCGGCGGGGCAGTTCCCGGACTTCCGCGTCCGCTGACCGGGCCCCTGGATAGGCGTGCGTTAGTGGCTGCCGAAGGCGATAGATGAGATTATCAAGGGACACCGAGGGCAGCGAAAGGTAGGCGCCACGTGGTAGCCTCAAGATTGGGCGCCTGGTTCTCTGGCCTTAGCCTGCGCTACCAGGTGGGCATTGGGGTGGCGGCTGGAGTGGCGCTGGTTACCCTGGCGTTCGGCCTTATTGCCACCTACGTGGTGCAACGGAATATCCGGGTGGCTAAGGAGGAAAGGCTCAGCCAGGCAGTGATCCTGGCCGCCGGCCTGGATGCGCTAGCGCAGCGCCAGGGCGATGGAGAGGCGGGCCTTCCCGAGCCGCTTTCTCTGGCCGGCCTAACGGGCCTCCACTCTACGGTTATTGAAGGCAAGGGAAACGTCCTGGCCGCGTCGTCGGAGCAAGACCTGGCTAGGGCTGAGGGCCATCTGGCGCTCATGCAGGATCTGGTCAGCAGGCAGCGCCCAGGCGTCGTTGTCCACGGTGTGCCCGGAAACATCCATATCGTCGCCTTCGCGCCCATGGAATCTGTCCCTGGAGGCGGGGTGATAGTGGAAGCAGAGGAGGACCGGACCCTGTTGGTCCAGCTCCAGCTGCTGCGCATCCTGCCCTTCTTTGGCCTTGGGGTCTTGATGGTGGCCTCGGTTAGCGCCTGGGCCCACGCCCGGTATGTGGTCCGCCCTCTCGCGCAGCTCCAGAAAGCGGCGGCGACCATCGCCCAGGGCCGTTTGGACGAACCCATCACCACCACGCGGCAGGACGAGATCGGCCAGCTGGCGCGGAGTTTCGACGCCATGCGCTTCCAGGTCAAAGCCGCCAGCGAGGCGCGGACCCAGTGGGAGACGGAGTTGGAGCGCCGGGTGGGAGAGCGGACCACGGAGGTGCAGCGCCTAGTGGGGCGGGTCATCGATGCCCAAGAGCGGGAGCGGCGGCGCCTGGCGCAAGAGCTCCACGACGACACCGCCCAGGCGTTGGCCGCCATCCTTATGGGGGTGGAGACCCTGCGCGACTCCCTGCCCCCGGGCCAGGATCGGGTGAAGCAGCACGTAGAGCGGACCCTCGCCGAGGGGCAGCGCGCACTCCAGGACTTGCGGCGCGTCATCCTGGGCCTAAGGCCAGCGGGGGTGGACGAGATGGGCGTGGTGGCGGCCATGCGCTCCTACGCCGGCGTGCGCCTGGGGCCGGCTGGCGTCGCCCTGGAGTTCTCGGTCCAGGGCCAGGAGCGGAGGCCCGCCCCGGCCGTGGAGGCGGCCTTGTTCCGCATCCTGCAGGAAGCTGTGAATAACATCGCCCGGCACGCCCGCGCCCAAAACGCCACAGTGCGGTTCGATTTCCAGGCTGCCCGGCTGGTGGCCGTGGTGGAGGACGACGGCCAGGGCTTCGACCAGTCTGATATAAAGATGCCGCGGCGCGGGCTAGGGCTACAGGGCATGCAGGAGCGCGCCGACATCATCAACGCGCGGCTGGAGGTCACCTCGGCCCCCGGGAAGGGGACGAGGGTGAGGGTGTTGGTCCCCTGGGAGGAGGCGCCACATGGCTAAGAAGAAGGTCCTGCTGGTGGACGACCACGCCCTTTTCCGCGAGGGGCTGCGCCTGGTGCTGGAGCGTCAGGGGGACTTCGAGGTGGTAGGGGAGGCCGGCAGCGCCTCCGAGGCCGTAAGGGAGTCCCTGAAGATGCGCCCGGACATCGTGGTGATGGACATCACCATGGAGGGCAACGGTCTGGAAGCGACGCGGCAACTGCTGGAGGCCCTGCCTCAGACCAAAGTGCTTATCCTTACGATGCACGGAAGCGACGAGTATTTCTTTCGAGCTTTGAACGCTGGCGCCTTGGGCTATATGGTGAAAGGAACCACCTCCGCCGAGCTCGTGACGGCCCTGCAAGCCGTGGCCAGAGGAGAGGTGTTCCTTCATCCTTCGGTGGCGCGTTACCTGGTGACAGACTACCTCGCGCGGGTAAGGACTGGTGGGGAGCAGGAGACCTACGCCAAGCTCAGCGACCGGGAGAAGGAGGTCCTCGCCCTCATCGCCCAGGGCAACACCGGCCCCGAGGTCGCCGAACGGCTGCATATCAGCGTCTACACCGTCCAGACCCATCGCGGTCACATCATGGAGAAGCTGAACCTCCACAACCGGGGCGAGCTCCTGAAGTACGCCGTGCGCCTGGGCTTCCTCAAGCCCGACCAGGGATAGCACCCCTGCTCTCAAGGGATGCCCATCGCTGATGTAGGGCTATGCCAAGCCCCAACTTCTACTCCAGCCATCCCTGAAGGGGCGGGACGAAAAATCCCGCCCCTTTTACTTTCATCTCCCATGTGATGCTGGATGTCTCCCCGCCCGACTCAATGTAGCCTCATAAGTAGGAAAGGGATAAGGAGGTGAGGCTATGAGCGGCAAGACTCTCACCCGCGATCGCCCCAGTGTCCTGTCGAATGGGATGGTTGCGCTAGGCATCGCTATGGGGTTGCTGGCTCTATTGGTCGGTGGCTACTTTCTGGCGCTGGCGCTAGCCCTGGCTGTCCTGGCCGCGCCCTACGTCATAGGAGTCCGAGCTGTCGTAGGTCTCCTGAGGAACGGAAGGGGACCGCGGCAGGGGGAGTTCGAAGCAGGGGCGAAAAGGGCAGCGTAGCGACGTCTCGTACTGCGGAGGCTAGGCGAACGGCTAACAGTGAAAGGAGTTAACATGGTAGCAATTAGGAAGTCTCTATGGATCGGTGCCCTGGTGTTCGGCGTCGCCTTTCTGGCCCTGGGTATCTTCTTTGTGGCGAAGGGCTTTGAGGCCAAGGGCATCATAACGACCGCGTTGGCCGAGGAGAACGTGACGACCAGTGCAGATGCTGTGAAGTTTGGTGTCCCCGCCGGCCTGCCCGTCAGGGATGCAAGGACGGCGCAAGCACAGGCAGATACCATCAAGCTGCACAGCACTGCGATCAAAGGCGAGGTCCTGAAATCGGGTACGCCCACGACCCTCTATTATGCGGACATGAAGTCGGCCCTTTTTGTGAGTCCAGAGGCCTACGCTGCCGCCCGCAGCACCTACGTCACGGGCCTGACTTTGCGGGGTGCCTTGGGACTTGCTGTCATGGGCTATGGCCTGGCCGACTTGGCCATCGGGGCGGGCGCGGTGATCGGCCTGATGGGGCTCATGACGGTGGCCCTGGGAGTCCCGGCTCTCTACTGGGCCAAGGAAGCGGAGGGTGAGGTGGTCCGGGAGGTGAGCCATCGGCTCACTCCGGCCCCGCTAATAGGAGGAGGATCGCGGTAGTTGGGAGGTGCCTAGCCTCCACCCGCAGTCCCTTAGGTGGTCCCGGCCACGACTCAAGCCGCATCGTGGCCGGGACCGTTTTAGCGTCCAGCGCGGCCTCTCCGCCGCTCCAAACATAGGTGTGCTAGCGGAGCTGCGGCCAACCCCTATGGGCTAGGGCCCCTGCTTAGACTAAGCGGCAGCCTCCGGCGGCACCCGATTGATGTTGTAGAAGGTGGCGTGGTCCAGGATACGCCGGATGGTAGGAAGCGACAGATCGCGCCGCCGCTCCCCCGGGGCTGCCCAGGACTCCAGGCGGTCCTGTATCTCCGCCAGGCCTAGAGGTTTGCCCCCGCTCGCCAGCAGGATCCGGAACATCGCCTCGGTGACAGGCAGGCCGCTGTCCAGGTAGCCTGCCGTCTTGGAACAGCAGTCCTGGATCACCACGAAGGGGTCCGGCGCCTTGGCGCTCTTGGCCGGCCGCTTGGCGCGAGGCCCCCCCTCCTCAGCGCCCGTGGCCCCGTACTTGCGCTGACAGGACTTACAGAACCGGGCGCTCGCCGCGGCCCAGAAGGACCGGCCGCCGGCCTCGAACTGCTCCAGGTCTATGCGGTAAAGGGGCAGTTCTTCGGCGGCTGGTGAAGGGGGCTCGACCTCGGGAGGCGAAAGCTTGACCATGGGGCACCTACTCTCCGGCTGTCATGGCGAATCTCGACAGCCTCATGCTGACATAATAGCCAACCTATCTTAGCAGCGTGAGGCGGAGGCCGCCAGCGCCAGGGTCAGCCCGGGATGTCGGCGTCCAGCAGGATGGCCTGTACCAGCTCGCCGTCCCGCAGGGAGGGGCGCTCTTCGGGCAGGACCACCAGGGCGTTGGCCAGGGCGAGGGCCGAGAGGATGTGGGACCCCTGGCCCCCGCTCAAGGTGGCGTGGTAGCTGTCCCCGCGGCGCTCCAGTATCGCCCGGGCAAAGGTCCGGCGGCCGTCAGGGTTAGTCAGCGAGCCGTGGAAGACGGCGCTGACGGAGGGCCGGGCCAGCTGGGTGTAGCCCAGCATCTTGAGGATGGCGGGCCGGGCGAAGAGCTCGCAGGTCACCAGGGCGCTCACGGGGTTCCCCGGCAGGCCGATCTGGGGCACTCGCCGCGGCCGGCCCCGGCGGTCCGTGCCCACCAGGGCGCCGAAGGCCATGGGCTTGCCTGGGCGGATGCGCACCGTCCAGAAATCGATCTCACCGTGGCGCAGCAGCACGTCCTTCACCACGTCGTAGTCGCCCCGGCTGACCCCCGCCGCAGTCAGCACCAGGTCTGCCTCCATCCCCTCGGCCAGCCTCTCCTCCACCGCCTCTACCGTATCGCGAGCGATGCCCAGCAGCTTGGGCACGGCGCCGTAGCTCTGGACTAGCGCGGCGAGGCCGTAGCTGTTGCTGTTGTATAGCTGGCCTGGGCCCAGGGGCTGCCCCGGCGCTACGACCTCATCGCCCGTGGCGAGGATAGCGACGGTGGGACGCCGGAAAACGGGCGCGGTGACCAGCCCCAGGGAGGCGAGGACGGCAGCGGTGGCGGGCTTGATGACGGTCCCCCGCGCCAGCACCCGCTGGCCCTGGCGCACATCCTCGCCCGCCCCGCGGATGTTGGCGCCCGGCGCGGCCTCGTGGTAGATACGCACGGATTGGATGGCCTGGGCGCCCTGCTCCTTCTGCTCCAGCTCGTCGGTGTCCTCGAAGGGCACCACGGCGTCGGCGCCGGGCGGGATAGGCGCGCCCGTCATGATCCGGAGGGCGTGGCCCTGTGCTACAGGGTGGGGATAGACGTGGCCCGCCGCTACGTAGCCGTCCACCGGCAGGGTTACGGGCGTCTGCCGGCCCGCCGCGGAGGTATCGGCGGCGTGGATGGCGTAGCCGTCCATGGAGGAGTTGGTGACCGTCGGCACATCGAGGGGCGAGACGATGTCCTCGGCCAGCACCTGGCCTACGGCCTCCAGGAGCGGGCGCTCCTCCCGCTCCAAGGGTTCGAAAAAGGCCAGCAGGCGCTCCAGGGCCTCCTCGAGGGAGAGCCAGGAGGGCATCAGCTTCTTGTCAGGCATGGCCTCAACAACCCTCGCTCACCCCTGGAAGCGCCACCTAGTGGCGCCACCTGGGTAGTCGCTTTCCAGCCAGGCAAACGCCACCAGCGTGCGCACCACAAATATTGCGTTGGTAAGTAAGTCGCCGGGAGTGACCTCTACCCGGACCTGATACTTTAGCGCATAGGCATCTGCGAACTGGTTCAGGGCCGATAGCGCTGTGACTTCCTCCGCCACACCCTCCAGAATAACGACCTCGTCCCCGCTCTCCAAGTGTACGGCGACCCGTGGGTCAAGGGCGAGGTTGCGGCCTTTCCGCGACCGCCGGTCCGTGGCGAAATAAAAGGCCCCGTCGGACCAGATTCCCCAGACGGGCGCGACGTGCGGGGCGGCGTCTGAGCGCGTCGTGCCTACCCAATAATTTCGCGCGCGCTCCATACGTTCGGTGACGAAACTCCAGGAGAGCAGTCCGGAGCCTTTTGTGGATTGCAGTATCCCATAACTCGGCGGCAAGTCCGGGCGACTTGAGATGGGTTCCACCTGCTTATGCTGCCGCGGTTCCACGTCCATGTCCCTCGTTTAGCGTCTTCGGCGCCTGCCTCCAGCCCATGGGTATCGCCAGTGGTGCGCCAAGCTCACCCCTTAGCATTGCCCCCAGCTCCCGCTCCAGCCGTCGCAGGATTCATCCCGCGGCAGGGCAACACCTGCGCCGGCCCGCTGGGGGCCAGCACTGCCTAGGGCGAGAGCGCGAACGCAGCAGCCTACCGCTCGAAGAGCGCCTGTGCAAGGGTTTCGCGGTCGATTTTAAGATAGCTGGCAACATCGGCGAGGATGCTGCTTAGGGTACCGACTTTCAACGCTCTGTGGCGGGGTATGCTGATGTGGTGCTCGCCACCCCTTGGCTCTTGAGGTCAATCGCAGGTGACTTCCCGTTTGCCTGGTGATGGCGTAGCCGTAACGCTGGAGCAACGAGGACGATTCCGTTCCCGAGAGGTCGCGAGGAAGCCTCAAACAGGGATGACCTCGTCCTTGACCAGATGAAGGCGGATTACCCGGGGCCGGTCCTCCTCCTCGAAATGGCACCGGACAGCATCCTGGACTGCAGTGCGGAGCTCGTCCAGTGACTCGGCCTGAGTGTAGATGGAGTGGCCGAGGGCCCTGGCTTCATAGCCTCCCTCGGCTGAATCCTCGACTAGGAAAATGATCTCTTTCGTATCCATCTTCTCGCTGCCATTATACCGCGATTCCACCAGTGATCGGGGAGCACTGCTCACCCCCTTAGCGTTGTCCCCAGCTCCCGCTCCAGCCGTCGCAGGATGCCGGCCTGGGCACGGTCCACCTCCTCATCCGTGAGGGTATGCTCGGGCGATTGGTAGACGATGTGGTAGGCCATGGACTTCTTGCCCGGCGGGATGCCCTCGCCCTGGTAGACGTCGAAGGGGGTCACGCTCGCCACCAGGGGCTGGGCGCGGACGATGCCCTCCACCCGGGCCGAGGGCGTGCCGGCGTCCACCAGGATGGCGATGTCGCGGCCCACGGACGGATAACGCGAGAGTGGGGTGTAGCCGCGGCCGGCGCCGACGAGGGGGAGCAGCGTCGCCAGCTCGACCGCGAACAGCGCCACCGTGGGCGCGGAGATGTCGAAGGCGCGCAGCGCCTCCGGCCGCACCTCGCCTACGCTGCCGACCTCCGCGCCCCCGACGCTGACCCGGGCGCTGCGGCCCGGCAGCAGCAGCGGGTCCTCGGTCCCGACCATGTCGGGACTCAGGACAGGCTCGAAGGACGCCGGCAAGTGCAGCGCCGCCAGCAGTCCCTCCAGGGCGCCCTTGGCGTCGTAGAAGTCGGCGGGCCGCTCCTGCGCCAGCCAGGAGGCGCCTTGCCGGGGCCCGGCGAAGGCGGCGACAAGGGTCTCCCTCTCCTCTGGCAGGTCGCGGGGGCGAGGCAGATAGACGCGCCCCACCTCGAAGAGGGCCTGGCCGCGCTCGCCCCGGTCCTCATTGGCGGCGATGGTAGCCAGCATGCTGGGCCGCAGGTCGGTCCGCAGGTACTCCTGGGCGGGGCTCATGGGATTGTAGGCCCGCACCGGCTCCGCCGCGCCCTCACCCTTGCCCTCTCCCAGCGGGAGAGGGGAGCTGGCGCCCTTATCCAGAAGCTCTTTGCTCACCAGGGGGTAGGTGACCACTTCCTGGAGGCCGGCGGCGGCCATGAGGTCGCGCAGGCGCTCCTTGAGCTCCAGCATCGGTTGGGGCTGATAAGCGGGCAGGGGCCCGGCCAGGCTCGCCGTGGGCAGGACATCGTAGCCCACCACCCGAGCCAGCTCCTCCACTAGGTCGAAGTAGGAGTCGATGTCGGTGCGCCAGTAAGGCACCGCCACCTCCCAGCCACCCTCACCCTTACCCTCTCCCAGCGCGGGAGAGGGCGCAGCGGGCTCCACGCCGAAACCCAGGCCGCGCAGGGCGCGCTCCACCTGCTCGTCGGGCATGGGCGTGCCCAGGATGCGAGCGATCTGGGCGCGCGGCAGCAGCAAGGAGCGCGCTGGCTCCCTGCCGGGGTAGATGTCGATGGTCCCACGGGCCACCGTGCCCCCGGCGAGCTCGTGCAGGAGCCGGCAGGCGCGGCGGAGGGCGGGCCCGGGCAGTTCGGGGCTCAGACCCTTCTCGAAGCGCAGAGAGGCCTCGCTGCGCAGCGCCAGCGCCCGCGCGGTGCGGCGGATGCTGGCGCGATTGAAGTTCGCCGCCTCCAGCAACAGCTCCGTTGTCGCCGCCGTTACCTCGCTCTCGGCGCCGCCCATCACGCCGGCCAGCGCCACCGGCACCCGCGAGTCGGCGATTACCAGCATCTCCGGAGTCAGGGGACGCCGCCCGCCGTCGATGGTCAGCAAGGCCTCGCCGGGGCGGGCCCGCCGCACCACGATGCGCCGGTCCAGCAGCCGCTCCAGGTCGAAGGCGTGGAGGGGCTCCCCGTACTCCAGCATCACGTAGTTGGTCACATCCACCACGTTGTTGATGGGACGCATCCCAGCGGCCTGCAACCGCTCCTGGAGCCAGGCGGGCGACTCTGCGACCCTCACGCCGGTTATCACGGCGCCGCAGTAGCGGGGGCAGAGGTCGGGTGCCTCGACGGTGACGGAGGCCAGGCTCTCCGCCGGCTGCGGCCCCTCGGAATAGCTGGCGGACGGCTCGCGCACATCCTGGCCGGTGAGAGCCGCGACCTCGCGGGCGATGCCCAGGACCGAGAGGCAGTCGGGACGGTTAGCGGTCACCTCCAGGTCGAGGACGGTGTCTCCCATATAGTCGGCCAGGGGCGCGCCCACGGGGGCATCGTCGGGCAGCACCAGGATGCCCTCGTGCTCCTCCGACAGCCCCAGCTCCCGCTCGGAGCAGCACATCCCCGCCGACTCCACGCCGCGGATGCGGGCGACCTTGAGGGCCGTGGGCTTGCCGGTGTGGCCGTCTATCAGGCGGGCGCCGGCGCGGGCGAAGGCGATCTTCTGGCCGGCGGCGACGTTGGGGGCGCCACAGACGACGGTCTGGCGTCCCGACTCGCCGGGGCCCCACTCCACCGTCGCCAGCCGCAGCCGGTCGGCGTTGGGGTGGGGCGCCACCTGCAAGACGCGGGCGACGAAGACGTTCTCCCAGTCGCCCCTGCCGGGGGGGAAGGACTCGATGGCGGCGCACTCCAGCCCGGCCAGGGTGAGGCGCCGCGCCAGCGCCTCCGGCGGCAGCGTCACGTTCACGTATTCAGCCAGCCACTTCAAAGGGATGCGCATCCTTGAAAATCCCTCCTATGTCGCCCCTTCTTCAGTCTACAGGCTGCCGGCGTCCTGTGGCAGACAGCTCCCAGGCGCTCAGGGCCAGAATGCCGGTGACCAGCGCGGCAGAGGCGACGCACCACCAGCAGATGGCTTTGATGACGTACAGCTCCAGGTAGGTCAGGTAGCCGGAGTACAGGGTCCCGGCTAAGCTGACGGCGAAGAGCGCCAGCGGGACCAGAGCCGGAGCCCGGTCGCCCAGCCGTAGGCGCGCCGCCGCCAGGGCCGCCAGCGCCAGGTACATGGCCAACCCCAGCAAGGCTACCGGCACGCCCCCCACTAGGGCATAGCGGCTGGCTTGAACCCCCCCGCAACCGCCGCCCCCCATGCAGAAGGCGAAGGCCTCGCCGTAGTGCACCCACGTCAGGTAGCTGGCGACGCCCAGGCCCAAGAGGGCCAGCACCAGGAGCGTCCCGCGCCTGGCCAGGGCGGTCCGCGCCAACTTATCTACCACTTCCAGCCGCCGCCGATTCGATTGCCAGCTGGAGCTGGTCCCAGGTGGGGACACCTTCGATCTTGGCGCCGTTGACGAACAACGTCGGCGTCACCGCCACACTCAGGCGCTGGGCCGTTTGCTTTTCCTCCTGTACTTGGGTGGCATACCGGTCGGTGTCCAGGCAAGCGCCGAACCGGGCTGTGTCCAGGCCGATCTGGCCCGCGAAGCGCTTCAGGTTGGCCTTGCTGAAGGTGCCCCGGTTCTCCCCGGCCTGCTCGGCGAAGAGCTTGTCGTGATAGTCCCAGAAGCGCCCCTGCTCGTTGGCGCACTCGGAGGCCTCGGCGGCCCAGACCGACTCCGGGCCGAGGAAAGCCAGGTGCCGCCACTCCGTTCTGACCTTGCCCTGAGCGATATAGGTCTTGTCCAGCTCGCGCCCTGGACCCAGGGCGTACATACGGCAGGCTGGTCACTGGAAGTCGCCCCATTCCATCACCAGCACGGGCGCAGTGGCGCTGCCCTTGGTCTTACCCTGGGCGTTCCCGGGCGGCGCCTGCTCGCCCGGGCTGCGCTGCCCCAGGGCGGCCAGCACCGCGACGACGGCAACGGCCAGCACGGCTGCGCCGACCAGGGGCCAGAGCAGGGTCCGGCGGTCCTGGGGGCCGCCCTGGCGCCTCCGTTGCGCTCGATTCGGTGCCACGCTTCTCCTCCTTACCCGGATCTGGCGCCAGGGGAACCCGGAGCTCATTTCAAGCCTCACCCCCTGTGTCCCTCTCCCGCGCCACGGGAGAGGGGGAGGGTAGGGATGGGGGGTTCAGGTGCGTACACGCATCGTTTTGCTAGACCTTCCGCAGCCGCCGCACGAAGGCCGCCGAGTACAGCCCCGCGCCCAGGACCACGGCGCTCAGGCTCCAGACCGCCACGGGGGCGGTGCGCGCGCTGGCGATGGCCCCCGCCATGATGTTGCCCAGGGGCGTCGCCCCGAAGGTCAGGCTCACCACACTCATCACCCGGCCGCGCAGGTGGTCCGGCGCCGTGAGCTGGATGATGGTGTCCATGGTCGTCACATAGGTGAACTGTCCCGCCCCCACCACCATCAGGGCGATGATGCCTAGGGCAAGGCCGCCCGGCAGCCACGGACTGAGGCCGAACAGGACGAGCCCCAGCCCCAGGCCGAAGCAGGCGCCGATCAGCAGCCAGCCTCGCCGCGACAGGTTTCCCATGGAGGCCACCGTGGCGGTGGCGATGAAGGCGCCGACGCCCAGGGCCGAGTTCATGTAGCCCAGGCCGGTGGCGCCCACCTGGAAGAGGTCGCGGGCGAAGACGGGCAGCAGGGTCACCACCGGCATCCCGAAGACCACGGCGAAGGAGCCGAGCACCAGCACCGTCCGCAAGGTCGGCTCGCGGGCGACGTAGCGGAGACCCTCCCCAAAGTGGGCCAGCATGGAGCCGGTGGCGGGGCCTGCCTGGGCCGGCGGCCTGATCCGCGAGGTCAGGAGCACGACCAGGGCGAAGAGGACAGTATTGACCAGGAACACCGCCCCCGTGTTGAAGCGCGCCACCATTAGCCCCGCGATAGTGGGAGCCACCACGCCCGTGAGCTGAAAGCCCAGTATCTGGAGCGCGACGGCGTTCATCAGGTGCCGCCGCTCCACTAGGTTGGGCATCAGCGCTTGGCGGGGCGGGATGCTGAAGGCGAAGGCCGCCCCGGTGAGGCCAGACAGCGTGAAGACGTGCCAGAGCTGGGCCTGGCCGGTGAGCATGAGCAGCCCCAGGGTCAGGGCGCAGGCGCCGGTGAGGAGGTTGGACAGCATCATCAGCCGGCGGCGGTCGAAGCGGTCGGCCATCACCCCACCCAGGGGGCTGAAGATAAGCATGGGGATAGTGCGGACGCCCTGCAACGCGCCGACCAGCAGCGGCGAGTCGCTGGCCTGGTAGACGAACCAGGCCAGGGCCACCTGCTCCATGCCGAAGGTCATGCCGGTGCAGATCACTCCGGCCCACAGGAGGCGGTAGCCGGGATAGGACAGGGACTGGAGCGTCGGCACCCTGGCCAGCCGCTCCGCCATGCTGCCCGTTCCGGCCGCCGGGCCCTTTTCCGACACCTGCCGCATCGCTAGCTGCC
>ORJL011942437.1_pt1 | contig 12065 bp, 4 predicted proteins | sample 1779941 | NCBI WGS metagenome assembly ORJL01 (sample SAMEA104232317, study PRJEB22302) | groundwater metagenome | biome: forest; feature: aquifer; material: groundwater | place: USA | collected 2011-08-07 | depth 5.8 m
CCTCGCGCCCGGCACCGTGTTCGGCGACCCCACCGAGTACACGCTCGTGCCGCACCTGTGGGGCATTCTTCATCCGCCCGGCTATGCTTTTATGACTCTGCTGGTGAAGCTGTGGCAAACGCTGATTCCCATTGGCACACTGGCCTACCGCACCAACCTACTCTCGGCGGCTGCCGGGGCCGTTGCCGGGGCGCTGGTGTTTGGGATGGTGATGCTTCTCCCTCGACCCCGCCCGGCCGGCGTCGGCGTCCCGGCCCTCCTCGCCGCCCTGTCCCTCTTCGCCGCCGCCGACTTCTGGCAGCATTCCATTCACACCAACGCCCACATCGTCACGGCCATGCTGGCCTCGGTGGCGCTGTTTGTGCTGCTGCGCTGGCAGTCCACGGGCAACGACCGCTGGCTGCTTGCCTTCGCATTTGTGGCCGGGCTGAGCGTCACGCATCACCCGTTGCTGGCCTTCGGCTTCCCGGCGTACGCCGCTTTCATCCTCGCGGAGTGGGCCTCCCGGCTCAGGGCCAAAGCGATCAAGCTCACACAACTGTTGCCCGTGGTGGCGAGCATGGTGATGTTTGGCGGGCTGGGGCTGTTCCCGTGGCTCTACTTCCCCATCCGCTCGGCCGTGCAACCGCCGCCGCTCTTTGGCCCGCACGACATGAACACGCTCAACGGCTTTCTCAATCTGGCGCTGGCGCGCGGCCTCACCAACGTCAACCTGTTTCATTTTAGCCTCGGCGAGCAATGGCAGCGGCTCATCGTGTTTTGGAGTCTCATCCAGCTTCAATACTCGTGGCCGGTGGTGGCGCTGGCCGCGCTGGGGCTGGCGTGGCTGGCGCGGCGAAGTCCGCCTGAGCTTGGCGGGCGCAACAGTCGGGCCGCGTTATTGCTGGGGCTGCACGCGCTCGTCAACCTGGCCTTCACGCTCAACACCGTGCAGGATGTGATGGCCTATTTGCTCGTGCCGCTGGTGAGCCTCGCCGTGTGCATCGGCGCGGGCGCGCTGGCGGTGGGCGAACTCGTCGGCAAAGCCAAACCCTCGGCCCGCCCGGTTGCGCTGGCTGCGCTGCTGCTCTTTCCGCTGGCGAACATCGCCTGGCTCGCGCCGCGCATCTCGCTGCGCCACCTCCGCGCCGCCGACGATTACGCCGACAGCGTGTTCGCGCACTTCAACGGAAAGGGCGAGCATGCTGTGCTGCTCTCCGATTGGGAACACGCCACGCCGTTGTGGTACCGGGGATATGTGGACGGGCAAACGCTGAACCCCGCCGACCTCACCGTGGTGTACGTCAACAAACCGTTTGTGGATGCGGCCTGGGAGAACATTGACAAAGGCCCATTGTATTTAATTGAATACAACCCGGCCATTGTCGCCACGGGATTCCGCCTCCGCGCCGAAGGGCGCTTTTATCGCATCGTGCCGCCGCCCGCCACGGATACGCCGCCCATTGCCCACCCCCTCCATCGCACCGTGGGGCCGCTGGAGTGGTTGGGATACGACGTGCTGACTCAAACGACGCAGCCCGGCGGAGTGGTGCCCATCATTCTGTATCTCCGCGCCCCCGCCGTCACCGACCGCCTCATTCATCCGTATGCCGCGCTGGGAGCGTGGGAGCAACGCTTCAGCACCGACAGCCATTTGCTCTCGCCCTATTGGCAGGCGGGTGAGGTGATTGCCGAGCGTTGGGACGTGACCGTGCCGCTCACGGCGCAGGCCGGACAGTATCCGCTGAGCGTGGGCTTTTCCGATTTAGTTTCGGGCGAGGCGCTGGGCCGGCCCGAGTCGCTGGGGATGGTGATGGTGGAGGGCAATGGCGAGCCGCCGGGGACGAAGCTGGCGGCTAACTTCGGTCAACGGGTTGGGGTGGAGTGGGCGCGGGCGTGGACCCCACGTGGCACGCCCACGGCGGCCCCGTGGGCCGACCCGGTTTCACTGCGGGCCGGCCAGTCTATCGAATTGCGAATCAAATGGCGGGCGCTGGCATCCCCCGAAAACAGTTACACGGTGTTCATCCACCTGCTCGACGCGGACAACGCGCTGGTTGCCTCGCGCGATTACACGCCGCTCGGCGGCGCTTTCCCCACGATGCTGTGGCTTCCCAAATGGCTGCCGGGGCAAACGGTGGTTGACCCGTACACGCTCACCGTGCCAACCGATGCGCCGCCGGGCGATTATTTGATTGAGATGGGGCTGTATGGGTTGCGGTCGGTGGTGCGCGTGCCGGCGTTTGATGCCGAGGGAAACCTGGCGGGCGACCGCTTTGTGCTGGGGACGGTGCGGGTGACGCCGTGACGCGTTAGCGGGCTGCCGAGGCCGGCGAGGCCTGTTGCCCGTTGGCGGGCGTTGGTTCCAACGGCAGCACGATGTGAAACCGGCTACCGGGGCGCCTGTCTTTGTCGTGGCCCGGGCTTTCGACCCAAATCTGGCCGCCGTGCCCTTTGATGACTCCCCGGGCGATGGTGAGGCCCAGCCCCGGTCCTGCGCCCATGAACTTGGTGTGGCCGGTGGAATGCACGCTGGCGCTGCCCACGCGAAAGAATTTTTCAAAAATCAATTCGTGGTATTCGGGCTCGATGCCGACGCCGGTATCGGAGACGACGATCTCCACGGCTTCGGGCCGGGCGCGGTCGGCGTTGGCGGGCAGGTAGTCGGCGTCGATGGTGATGGTTCCGCCGTCGGGCGTGAATTTGATGGCGTTGCCGACGACCTGCCGCAGCGCTTGCACGAGGCGTTGAAAGTCGCCTTTGAGGGGCGGCAGATCGGGCGCGCCCGGATAGGCGATGGTTTGGTGGCGCTCGCGCGCGGCGAGGGCCAGCGGCTCGATGGCGAGTTTGATGATGGCGTCGGCGGTGGTGTCCACGAAGTTGAGTTGCAGCGCTTCCACGTCCAGTTGCGACACGTCGAGCATCTGGCCGATCACTTCCTCCAGCCGGTCGGAGGCGCGCACGAGCTGGCTGAGGATGGGCGCGATCTGCGCCTTATCGATGGAGCCGTGGGAACTGATGGCGTCGAGGATGTCGGTGTAGCCGCGAATTTTGGTGAGCGGTGTGCGCAGTTCGTGCGAGGCAATGTTGATAAAGTCGCTTTTCACTTTATCCATTTGCCTGAGGCGCTCGTTGCCGTCGGCCAGGCTTTTGTTGAGCACGGACATTTCCTCGTTGAGGCCGCGCATTTCCTCGTTGAGGGTGCGCAGGTTGGTGACGAGGCGGGCGTTTTTGAGGGCCACCGAGGTCTGGTCGGCGATGGCTGAGAGCAGCTCCAGTTCGCGGCTGCGGTAGGCGTCGCGGTTGAGGCGCGCGCCCACGGCCAAAATGGCGCTCAGGGTGGAGCCGTCGAACACGGGAACGTAAATGTCGATGCCAAGCTGGTGTAGCCATTCGCGGTCGGCGGCGGGCATGGCCTTGAACTCCGGCCCATAATCTATCGCGTATTGAGTCAGAGTCTGCCGGGTGTGGGCGAGCGCGGTGAGCAACGGGCTGCGGGCGCTGAAAAGATTGGGGGTGGTGGGCATCTTGCCCGCGCCGATGAGCACCTCGGCGTTGATCATGTAGTCGGGCGCGGGCGAGAGCAGGATGAGCGCGGTGCGGCTGGATTGCACGGCTTCGCTGAACGTAAGCCCCACCGTAATGGCGAGCTGATGCACGTCCAGAATTTCGGCCGCTTGCCTGCTGTAGTTGCCGGCGATTTGCGCCGTGTCGTAGCCGGCGGCCAGCACCACGCGCTGCACCAAACCGCTGAGCGCGGGGCGCATGCGCTGGTAGGTGAGGGCCAGGATGATGACCAGCGCGCCCAGCGCCAGCTGACCCTGCGTCCCCGGCAAGCGATTGAGCAGGAATATGCCGGCCCCGATGCCGACGAGAAGGAAAGCCGCCATGACGAGCGCAAACAGTATGTTGCCGATCATGTCCCGGACGATGCCGCGGATGTCGATCAGGTCATGGGAGATGATGGCGTAGGTGGCAAGAGCCACTCCGGCCACCCGCAGGGCCTGCCCAATAACGTCGAGGGTGCTGGCCCCCCACATGGCTGTGGCTTCGCCGCCGAGGATGGACAGCAGGGCCAGCAGCCACCACAGGCGGCGGTTGGCGTGCAGGGGCTGCCGGGCCTCGGCCACGGCGTTGAAAGTGATGGCGAGCAGGGCCAGGCCCAATGCGCCCCATAGCAGCGCCGTGGCCCAGGGCAACCACGCCCCGTGTTGAGCCAGCGCCGCCCGCCAGGTCGGGTTAATCGATCCAAAAGTGGAAGAATCGCGCAGGGCGACCCAGATGAGGATGGCGGCCATGGGCGGGTACGCTAGGGGCCACCACCCGGCTTGTGGCAATTCAAGGTATCGAAAGCTCAACGCGCCCAGCAGCACCATGCCGCCGAGGCTGATGAGCGCCAGCCACAGCCCCGGGGCGATCTTGAGTACGTTGACGTTGGAGCCGTTCATCGCCAGCGCGGCTGCCACCAACAATGACCACAGGGTAAAGCCTGCCATCCATCGCTCTGCGCCCAGCGGCTCGTCCACACGCAGGATGAAGAACAGCATCGTGACGTAGCACAATGCCGAGGCCACAAATGCAAAAAAGACCGGAACTTCGATTGACATAAATAACCCAAACCGAGCTTGGGATAAACTTGGGATATTCGGGATAGCGAAGGCGGCGCGCCCTCACTTAAGGATGTAATAAGTCCCTTTTTTCGCGCCGATTTTCAGCAGAATCCCCCGGTCCACCAAATCGGCCAAGTCAATGCGCAGGGTCTCCGGGCTAACGTCGGGGCACAGGTCACGGTATTCGCGGTTGGTGATGCTGCCGCGCTCGCGGATGTACGTCAGGGCGCGAGCCTGCCGCTCGTTCATGTTCTTGCCCCACGCGCCGGGGGCCGCGGCCTTGCGCTCGCGGGCGTTGAACAGCGTCACCGTGAACGAATGCGGCATGTCTTTGAACCGGGGCGGGGGCTGGCCCCCCTGCACCATCTCTTCGATCATGCGGTCAATGCCCAGGCCCAGTTCCTCAATATAGCCCCACTGAAACAGCCCGGACACGAGTCGCGGGTTGCGCGAGAAGTGTTCCTCCACAATGTTATCCACGGTGATGAAACCGGGCAACCCGCCGGGGCTAATCACTTCCATGCGGTCGGCGTACATTCGGATTTCGATGCGCCGCCCGCGCATACGGTAATCGCGGTGGCACACGGCGTTCACCAACGCTTCGCGCACGGCAAAGGGCGGGTATTCGGTGATGTCTTGCCGTTCCAGCCCTTTGACCACCGCGCCCATCGCCATTTCCTCGTAAACCACCTGCCACGCGCGCTCGATGATGCGGGCCACCGACCCGATGACTTCCTCGCGCCGTCCGTACCCGGCCAGTCCGTCTTCGCCGCGCGGCTCGGTGCCGATGAATTTGACGAACACCAGCCCGCTCTGCGGAATATATTGCTGCGGGTTCTTGCCAAACAACAGCAGGCCGCTCACGGTGGGCAGCCCGGCACTGGTGAGCGCGGCAATTTCCTTCAGCACCTCGTCGGGCGTTCCGGTCACGGGCCGCCGCTGGCGCACTTGGCGCTTTTCGAGATACTCGGCGATCACCTCGTCGTCGAGGTCGGCCCGCGCCGCGCCGGGCACCGGCTCGGCTTCGTAATCGGCCGCCGATTTGGTGGCCGCCAGGTGTTTGATCTCGTCGCCGCCGAGGGGTTGGTTGTGCGCCCCCGCCCGGACGATGACGCGGCCATCGTGCAGCGAGTGCAGTTCGGGGCTGCGGGCCACGGTGATGGCGAACACGGCCCCACCGGGCGCTTCGTTCTGTTCCCAGCCGGTGTGGATGATGGGGCGGCACATGCGCTCGGCGGCGCGCAGCACCGATTCGATCTCCTCCACAAACACGCGGCCCGTGGCCTGCCCCTTGGCATCCACGCCCACCACCACCGTGCCGCCGTCGCTGTTGGCGAAGGCAACGAGTAGCTCGGCCAACGGTTCGGCGTCGGCCTCCGGCAGGTAGGCCAGCATTTGCCCGGCGGGGCGGAGGAGGGCGGAGGTCATGCTCAGCTCTCGGCGGTTTCCGGTTCCAACGTGGGCGCCGCGCTCTCTTCGGCGGCCCCGCGCCCGTTGGTTGGCGGCTCGGTTTCCGCTTCCGTCAGCTTGAGATCCGCCGCCGACAGCCGGGCCACCGAGGCCACCGAGTCGCCCTCGTTCAAGTTGATCAGCCGTGTGCCCATCGTGGCGCGCCCGGCGTGCCGCACGTCGGCCACCTTCATGCGCAGGGCCTGGCCGTTGGCCGAGATGATCGTCAGTTCATCTTCGGGGCGCACCACACGCGCGCTTACAATGCGCCCGGTGACGCCCGCGTTCTTCTGGGCAATGGTGGCAATCCCGCCCGTGGCCCGGCCCTTGGCCGCGTAATCCTTCAGCGGCGTGCGTTTGCCGTAGCCCTTTTCAGTCACTACCAGCAGGTCGGCGTCGTTGTCCACCACTTCCATCGAGGTGATGAAGTCGCCCTTCGCCAGCCGCATGGCGTTCACCCCGGCGGCGTTGCGGCCCATGGCTCGCACCGAGTCGGACTTGAAACGCAGCGCGCGGCCCTTTTCAGTGACGATGATCACTTCCTGCTTGTCGAGCGTCAGCCGCGCCCAGCCCAGTTGGTCGCCCTCTTCAAGATTGATGGCAATGAGGCCGCTGGGGCGCACGGCGGCGAACTCGTTGAGGATGATGCGCTTGATTTTGCCGTTGCGCGTGACCATGGTGCAGTAATCCGCCGCGCCAAAATCGCGGACGGCCACGGCGGCGGTCACCTTCTCCCCGGCCTCCAGCGCCAGCACATTCGCCAGCGAACTGCCGCGCCCCGTGCGGTCGGTTTCGGGGATCTGGTACGACTTCTCGGAATACACCTTGCCCTTGTCGGAGAAAAAGAGGATGGTGTCGAGGGTGCGGGCCGGGAAGAGGAATTCCACTGCGTCCTCTTCTTTCAAATCCTGGCCCAGCACGCCTTTGCCGCCGCGCCCCTGCGCCCGGTAGGCTTTGGCCGGCACGCGCTTCACATAGCCGTGCGCCGTGATCGAAATGAGCACCGCCTGATCGGCTACCATGTCTTCGATGCGCAGTTCTTCTCTCGCGTCCAGCGCAATGCGCGTGCGGCGGTCATCGCCGTAGGTTCCGGCCAGCCCCAGCACGTCCTCGCGGATCAGCTTGAGTATCTTTTTTGGGTGCGCCAGCAGGTCTTCGAGGAAGGCGATCTGCTCGCGGATTTGCTTGTGTTCCTCTTCGATCTTCAGCCGTTCCAGCGCGGCCAGCCGCCGCAACTGCAAATCCAAAATCGCCACGGCCTGCAAGTCGCTCAGCTTGAACTTTTCCATCAAGCCGGTTTTGGCGGCGTCGGCGTCTTTGGCCTCGCGGATGAGTTTGACCACCGCGTCGATGTTGGCGACGGCGATGAGCAGGCCCTCCAAAATGTGCGCCCGGGCGCGGGCTTTGGCAAGCTCGAATTCCGTGCGGCGGGTGATCACGGCGCGGCGGTGGTCAACGTAAATTTGCAGCGCCCGCCGCAGCGAGAGCAGGCGCGGCTCCAGCCGCCCCGTTTCGGTGGGCACCAGCGCCAGCAGTTGCACGCCAAAGGTGCTTTGCAGGGCGGTGTATTTGTAGAGCTGGTTGAGCACCTTCTTTGGCTGCGCCCCGCGCTTGAGTTCGATGACGATGCTCATGCCGCGCTGATCGGATTCGTCGCGCAAGTCCGAGATAGCGTCGATTTTGTCCTCGCGCACCAGTTCGGCGATGCGCTCGATGAGGGTGGTTTTGTTGACCTGATAGGGGATTTCGGAGATGAGGATGCGCGCCCGCCCGCCGGACATGTCTTCGATGGTGGCCACGCCGCGCATGACCACGCGCCCCCGGCCGGTGCCATAGGCCGACACGATGCCCTCGGTGCCCACGATCATGCCGCCGGTGGGGAAGTCCGGGCCTTTGACGAACACCATCAACTCTTCCACCGTGGCCTGCCCGTCGGCAGCTTCCACAGTCGGCTCGTCGTCGACCGCGTCGGCTGGGGCGGCCTCAGCGGGAGGGAGTGCGGCGGCGTCACCGACCACCTCCGCCGGGGTTGGCTCCTCGGCCACCACGGGTGTGGAAGCGGCCCCATTGCCCGGCTGCTGCTCTTGCTCCCGCAACAGCCGCACAATCTCCCCCGCCTGCGAGTCGATCAATCCAAATTGCCGCACCAGCGTTTGCCGCGCCCGCTCCGCGTTCGCCTCATGCTTCGCGATGGATACAATGTCGTCGCGGTCGATGAGATAGGCGATGGCGGAGGCCAGCTCGTTAAGGTTGTGCGGCGGGATGTTGGTGGCCATGCCCACGGCGATGCCGCTGGCCCCGTTGAGCAGCAGGTTGGGCAGCTTGCCCGGCAGCACCTCCGGCTCTTGCAGGGTGCCGTCGAAGTTGTCTACGAAGGTCACGGTGTCTTTGTCAATGTCGGCCAGCAACTCTTCGGCAATTTTGGCCAGGCGGGCCTCGGTGTAACGCATGGCCGCCGGGGCGTCGCCGTCCACCGAGCCAAAGTTGCCCTGCCCGTCCACCAGCAAGTAGCGCACCGAAAAGTTTTGCGCCATGCGGGCCATCGAGTCGTACACCGCCACGTCGCCGTGCGGATGATACTTACCGAGCACCTCGCCCACGATACGCGCCGACTTTTTGTAGGCCGTGTTGGAGCGCATGCCCATGTCGTGCATGGCATACAGAATGCGCCGCTGGACGGGCTTGAGGCCGTCGCGGGCGTCGGGTAGGGCGCGGGCCACAATCACGCTCATGGCGTAATCGAGATACGCCGTGCGCATCTGCTGCTCGATATCTACGTTTTGAATATTGCCTAGGGTCATAAACAAATAACGAATGACGAAGGACGGAGACGAATTTTTCGCATTCGTCACTGGTCATTCGTCATTCGAAAGCCTCTGGATTCTGGGCTAATTATACTTCACCGCTTCATTTAATGCCAAATCGCGGGATGGTCATAATATATCCCAAAACGCCTTATTTTCAGCCCGATTCGCATGTGTAAAAGGGCATTCAGCCTCGCGGCGGCCACCCCGTCCCAACCCCCGTTAGCCGTGCCGCCAAACCCCATCGGAAGGGCGCATGGCTCCCCGCGCGGCCCGTGTAGCCAGCCCCAACCGTTTGACACCGCCCCTTGCTTTGTGCCACAATTCACCGCATCTATTCGTGGAGTCGTTGCATGGCAACGTCTCTACTGGCCTGGTGCTGCACCTCGCCATCTTCCCAAAAGGAATCTACTCATGAAATCTCTTCCGCGCTTGCTCAAAAACGCCGGCCTCGTCATCCTGCTCATTGTGATGGTCGTCGCCGGCTCCCTCGGCTACGTCGTGCGCTCGCCGATGCCGCAAACGGCGGGCAGCATCAAAGCGCCCGGCTTGCAAAATGCAGTGGACGTGTATCGCGACCAGTGGGGCGTGCCGCACATTTACGCCTCCTCATCGCACGACCTGTTCTTTGCCCAGGGCTACACTCACGCGCAAGACCGTTTCTGGCAAATGGAGTTTTGGCGGCGCATCGGCTCGGGGCGGCTGTCGGAGGTGTTCGGCAGCACCACGCTGAGCACCGACCGCTTTGTGCGCACGCAGGGCTGGGCGCGCGTGGCCGCCGAAGAAGAGAAGATGCTGGACGACCAGACTCGCTTTGAGTTGCAGTCGTACGCCGACGGCGTGAACGCCTACCTCGCCACCCGCCACACTCTCGGTTTGGAATTCACCCTGCTCGGCGTGCAGGGCGTGAAGATCAATCCCGAACCGTGGACTATCCTGAACACGCTCACATGGGCCAAAGCCATGTCGTGGGATCTGGGCGGCAACATGGCAGACGAGTTGAACCGCGCGCTGCTCATTCAAAAAGTGGGCGCGCAGGCCGAGCAGGAATTGCACCCGCCGTACCCCGGCGAGCATCCGGTCATTGTGCCCAACCCGGCCATCGGCCTCAACGTCGCCGACGCGCTGGCTCAGGTGCAGGGCCTCAACGACCTCACCGGCGGCGGCTTCGAGGGCATTGGCTCAAACAACTGGGTCGTCAGCGGCAAACTCACTGCCACCGGCAAACCCCTCCTCGCCAACGACCTGCACCTCAGCATCCAAATGCCGAGCATCTGGTACGAGGTCGGCCTGCACTGCCGCGCCCTCTCCGACGTGTGCCCCTACGACGTGACCGGCTTTTCGTTTGCCGGAGCGCCGGGGGTGGTCGTCGGCCACAACAACCACATCGCCTGGGGCGTCACCAACCTCGCCCCGGATGTGCAAGACCTGTACATCGAACACCTCAACCCCGACAACCCCAACCAGTACGAAGTAAACGGCGCTTGGGTCGATGCCAAAGTGGTCACCGAGATCATCACCGTCAAAGGGCAGGTGAAGCCCGACCCCGATCATCCCGAAACGACCAAGGGCATTTATAAGAAGGATACGAACACCACCACCCTGGCCCTCAACGTGCGCCTCACCCGCCACGGCCCCATCATCGACGAAATCAACAAACAGGCCCGGACTCTCAGCAGCAGCGTCAACGGTGTGGACATCCCCACCCCCGCCGCGCTGGCTTTGCGCTGGACGGCGCTGGAACCCGGCTTCACCGCCCGCTCGGTGCTGAAGCTTAACCGCGCCCAGAGTTACGACCAGTTCCGCGATGCCCTGCGCGATTGGACAGTGCCCTCGCAGAATTTCGTTTACGCCGACGTGGATGGCAACATTGCCTATCAAACCCCCGGCAACATCCCCATGCGCGCCAATGGCAACGGCCAACTGCCCGTGCCCGGCTGGACCGACGATTACGAGTGGACGGGCTACATTCCCTTCGACGAACTGCCCCGCGCCTTCAACCCGCCGCAAGGCTACATTGCCACCGCCAACAACGCCGTTGTCGGCCCCGACTATCCCTACCTCATCTCGCTCGACTGGGACAGGGGCTACCGCGCGCGGCGCATCGTCAACATGATCGAAGCCGCCAAAGGCAGGAAGCTCACCGTTGACGACATCAAAGCCATTCAGGGCGACGACTCCAACCTCTCGGCGCAGGAGGTGATGCCTTTCCTCGCCGCCGTTTCCTTTGACGACCCCGCCCTCAAGAGCGGCCTCGAATACCTCAAGAAGTGGGACTTCCAGCAGACTTTGGACTCCGGCCCGGCGGCGCTCTATAACCTGTTCTGGGTGCGGCTCATCGGCGACACCTTTTACGACGAACTGGGCAAGGACGACAGCCTGTGGCCCGGCCCCGGCGACGACACCATGCTGGCCGTGCGCAACCTGCTGGAGCAGCCCGACAACCACTGGTGGGACAACGTGACCACCGCCGATCGGGTGGAAACCCGCGACGACATTCTGCGGCAGGCCTTCACCGAAGCCTACGCCGACGCGCAAAGCCTGCTGGGGGCCAACCCCGACAGTTGGGCGTGGGGGCGGCTGCACACGGCCACCTTCCGCAACGCCACGCTGGGCCGCTCCGGCATCGCCCTCATCGAGCCCCTGTTCAATCGCGGCCCGGTCGCCGCCGGCGGCGGCCCGGCTATCGTCAACGCCACCGGCTACCGCATCTCCACCCCGTCCGACGAGTCATCCGACGCCAAGACCTTCGAGGTCCAGAGCGTGCCTTCCATGCGCATGATCGTGGACTTCTCGGACTTCGACCACTCGCTTACCATCCACACCACCGGCCAGTCGGGCCACCCGTTCAACCCGCACTACAACGACATGATCGAGCTGTGGCGCACCATCAAATACCACACCATGCTCTGGTCGCCCGCCGCCGTCGAAGCCAATCAGAAAACGCACCTCACGCTGGAGCCGTAGCGTTCAGCATCGCCCTCCCCCTTTTCCACATACAGGGCCTTTCCAAAGTCAGAGATCGTGGGAGAGCGGCAGTGCTGTCAGCGGATTTTTGGAGCGGATTGAACGGATTCCGCCGCGCAGCATCCGTTCAAGCCGCTCCCGTAATCCGCTGACAGCGACTTTGGAAAAGCCCTGCGGAGACGGCGAAGCCTGTCCGCAAAGTGAACCAACAATTCCGAGCAGATTACGCGACATTCCGCTCTCGTCGTTGTTTGCA
>ORJL011798765.1_pt1 | contig 12063 bp, 13 predicted proteins | sample 1779941 | NCBI WGS metagenome assembly ORJL01 (sample SAMEA104232317, study PRJEB22302) | groundwater metagenome | biome: forest; feature: aquifer; material: groundwater | place: USA | collected 2011-08-07 | depth 5.8 m
TATACGTGATCAATACCGTATGACAAGTGACTTTTTGCGACGTCGATAGAGCGTCGCCTTCATGGTGTTCCTCCCTTTATCTCCCACAAAAAAATAGCGCCATCTCTCAATTTTGACGGCGCTACTCACTGTGGAGACGTTTTGAATTCCTCTGGATATGACTCTTTATTCATACCGTAGTGCCTCAATAGGACTTTTCAAAGAAGCTTTTCTCGCTGGATACAGTCCAAAAACCAACCCAACCATGAAGGCAACGCCAACACCAAGAAAGACCGCTTCCATAGGAAACACAAAATTCCAATTCAATTCCAATGTTTTGCTTAAAATAAGCGAAGCAATCCAAGCGAAGAAAGCACCCAAACTAACACCAATGACACCTCCAAGCACTGTTAAAATAATTGCCTCTAACAAAAATTGAAACAATATATTTTTTCTGGTTGCTCCAAGCGCTTTTCTCAAACCGATCTCACGGGTGCGCTCGGTGACGGAAACCAACATGATATTCATGATTCCAATACCACCGACTACTAACGATATCCCTGCGACAGAGATCAACATCGCGGACAAGATAGTCGTAATGATCCCCACCCGTTCTACAGCATCAGCCTGAGTCATGACATGAAAATCATCTTTATCCGGGTCAGTGATATTGTGCCGTTCACGCAAAGTGGTTTCAATATCTTTTACCACGCGTGGCACAATCGCTTCACTCTCCGCTTTGATGAGAATCGAATGGAAGTAGTCAATTCCAAGGAGGTACTCTTGAGCCGTACTATATGGAATGAAGAGGAGTTCATCTACGTTGAAAAAACCTATCTGACCTTTTTCCGGTAACACGCCAATGACCTCAAAGTTTCTCCCTTTGATTTTTATATGTTCTCCAATGGCATCCGAAGCGCCAAATAATTTTTCTTTTTCCATCACCCCTAATACAACAACACTTGCTTTTTCTTTGACATCACCATCACTGATAAAATTGCCAGAAGCAGGATATATCTCCAAAAGATCCATGATCTCTGGAGATGTTCCAAAAATACTCGCACGGATGGTTTCAGTCTCTGACATGGCACTCTGCGCGGAAATTACATTTGGCGCGATCAGTTGCACCCCCTGAACAAAAATTGGATTCTTCAGAGCACGGACATCACTCATCTTAAGCGAATTAGTGAAAATTTCAAAAAAATCCGATGGACCGTTTGGCTCACGACCAGACTCAACTATGATCGTGCGTGAGCCAAGGCCTTGGATTTGATTGAGTATGAGAGCCTCCGCGCTCTGTCCCACGGACATGACAAGAATAATCGCCGTGATACCAATGACAATACCTAAAATAGTCAGTACCGAACGTGCTGTGTGGGTACGTAATGAGTTCAATGCTGTTTTTATAGTATAGCGTAATTTCATAGAGGAGTTGCCACGGATTATTAAGGGACCAGCCTATTTCCTAAACCCTTCACGCGCGTCGAATCGTTTTTCTACCGCGGCATCACTGATGATGCGGCCGTCATGGATGGTAATAATCCGTTCCGCGTAGTTGGCAGTGTATGTTTCGTGGGTGACCAAGATAACACTACAATTAGAGTCAGAAGAGAGTTTCTGGATCATCTCCATGATGACCTTTCCAGAATTTGAATCTAAATTCCCGGTGGGTTCATCAGCAAAAATTACCTTGGGATTATTCACCAAAGCACGGGCGATGGCAACACGTTGTTTTTCACCACCTGAAAGCTGTGATGATTCGTGATACAGACGATGACTTAATCCAACGGCATCAATCACTCGCTTGGCCTCCTCGTTCCACTCCCTTGATGGTAGTGTGGAGTAGATCAAAGGCAGTTTCACATTTTCTAATACCGTTGTACGTGGCAAGAGATGAAAAGCCTGAAACACAAAACCAAACTCTTGATTACGAAATCGCGCCTTATCTTCTTCTGTATAATCATCAATATCTTTTCCATGATAGAAATAACTCCCCTCGCTTTGCTTTTCCAAAAAACCGAGGATATGAAGGAGGGTAGATTTTCCAGAGCCCGAAGCACCCATAATAGCCACAAACTCCCCTGCTTCAACAGAAAAAGTCACTCCTCGCAGTGCTTGTGTTTCAGAAATCTCCTCTTTTCCATAGGTTTTTTTGAGGTTTTTAATTTCAATAAGAGACATAGAGACATCACGGGACTGTTGCCAAATGTCATTTTGACTGCAATTTTCATATTTCGGTCAAAAAGCACATTCGGCAACAGTCCCATCACACTACGACAAGCGGAGTTACTGACCAACTACTACCTCGTCTCCTTCTTTTACGCCAGTGAGAATCTCCACATTTCCATCGGAACCACGAAGACCAGTGGTGATTGGTTGCAAAATAACATCCTCAATATTTTTGATTCGCACCTTTTTCTCGTTATTAATGTCAATGATCGCTCGAGCAGGCAGAACTATTACCTGTTCACGTTTTTCCGTAATTACTTCAATATTGGCGGTCATGCCGGATTTGACGCGATCATCCTTTTTCTTGAATTCAAAAGTTGTTTTGTAGGTAGCCACACCTTCAACAACCGTCTCTGATGGTTCAATAAATGTTACTGAAACTTCAAAAATAACATCATCACCATAAGCGTCAAGTGTGACTTCTGCTGTATCGCCAAGGTTGAGTTTGGCTATGTCTGCCTCTGCTACGTGAGCTTCTATTCTGTAGTTGTTATTGCTAATTATTGTAAGAACGTGAGTATTTGGTAACACAATCTCACCGACTTCAATATCACGTTTTGTGACTGTGCCATCCACAGGCGATCGCAAGATAGATTTACTCAGTTGTGCAATGATTGCATGGACATTTGCCTCCATCTGTACGATGACGGCTTTTTGCGCCATGATACTTGCTTCGGTTTGACGCACGACTGCTTCTTGTCCTGCGATCTGCTCTGATGACGCGCCAGACATCAGAACAGTATATTCTTGCTTGGCAGTCTTGACCATATTTTCGCGTTCGGTGATGTTTGCTTGTGCGTTTCTCAAGGCATTATCATTGATTTGATTCTGCGTCGCAATCCCCTGTTGCAACTGTGATAGCACACTGATTTCCGTGTTGGTAGTATTCCTTTCATTATTCAGAGTGGTGATGTCAATGGCCGTCATAGTGGAGTTCACCGGGAGTACTGAATAAGCATACCGCACCTCTTCCATGGCTTGAATGGTACGCGTGAGCGTATTTTCTATCTCTGTAGTTGATGAAGTTATCGAAATTTTTTGAACAAGCGCGTAGATTCCGCCTGACAAAATACTCAACGAACTGTCAGAATAATTCCCCGCGTTTGCTTCACCTAATAAACTATAGACGGCTCTCCCTTTAGCTTCTGAGAGGAGAAAATCCTGCTGTGTGCCCTTATTAAAATACGCGTACTGTAGGACACTGAATGTGATCAAGCTACCACGTCCGAGTAATACTGTACGTCGCAGATTATCAATGACATCACTGTAGACTTTTTGTACATCAGTCGCTCCTTTTTGTCTCACGCCTTCAAGATTTGTCTCTGCGTCAATAAGACTTCGTTTCGTATTTTCGATCTTAAGAAGTGCTGCCTCAATTGTTTCCGCTCTTGGACCAGCCTTGAGCTCATCAAGCTTGGCGAGTTGCTGGAGTCGGACGGCGCGATATTGCTCCAGTTGCGCTTCCGCGCTCTTAACAGAGGCCTCGGCAGATCGTTTTTGCGCCATAAGATCAAAAACCGCCACAGTCACCAGAGTTTGTCCTTTTTTAACCATGGCACCGGTGATGGCGTTCACTCCTGTCACACGACCGGCAGTTTCCATGGCCAAATTTATTTCCTGCGACGGCTTGACCGAGCCAGTGATACTAACGATCTGAAACAAATCCATTGGCTTGGCGATTATGGTTTGATATTCAGTTCCTTTTGGTTTTCTCAAATAATATACAGCAGATGTCACGAAAATGATGAGAATAGCAATGCAAATGAGGTATATTGAGGTTTTTTTCATGATGAAAAAATAATTGAGTAGAAGGGTTTATTCCTATATCCTTACCATAGAAACACATCCGTGTCAACATAGAATAACCCCACAAACGCTGTGCGCATAAGTGGGGTTATTGTTTTTACTTTCCTCCGCATAAATCCCCTCCGTACTTTTTCTTGAGACGGTCTCTATGATTCAACAAATACTTGATCAAAGTGTTCGAGAAGAAGTGAGTTTGAATCACCCGAGATAATGTCCCGAAAAAATACTCTCCCTTTTCCTTGAAGAATCCGCATTGTGTTTGGTAACAATTTTTGGATTTCTTTGTTGGATAGAAAAGCGAGAATTTTTTTCCAAAACAGCCGTCGTTGTTTCTTGTTTCCATTGTTGCCCTGGTCCCCTGCATCTCTGATAATAATTGACAGAGAGTTGTCAATTGCTTCAGAGAAGTTATTTTCTCCTTTTATCATGAGAAGCCAATCGACCAGCGCCTCTTCTGGAAAATTTGGGTCCGCTGGCAGAAGTGAACACTCATGAACTTGGCCACAGAAAAGATCCACAAGTGCTTTTTTGGGATCATTTTCAAACAGTAAAAACCACTGAGGAACCATTTTATGATAGGAAAAAAAATCCCTCCATCGTTTTTGAAAGATCGCATCTTCCATAGTTTAACCTCCTTTGTTAATCATGGTTGATGTTCCCTCTATGGTATGTATAACACAAAAATTACAACTTTTGAATAGTACGAAATGTTTGTGTGAAAAATAATTCACACCTTTTTGTGAGGAGACATGCTGTCATTCTCTCCTGTGGCTACATCCATAGTGTCAACACCATTCCCATCAACATCAATGTCACCACGTGATAAGCATTGTTGAGTATCCAGAGCTTCCATGGTTTTCCATCCCAAAGGACTGATGCAAGTGTCACCGGCGCGATGAAACCAAGCCAGTTCCAAAAACCAACCATCAAACCCACGCTAATACCACTCGTTTTGAGGTAGAAAGTTGCAAAAATTATGGCATGGGACAAAACGTAAGCCATTATAAGTGAACCAACAAACATGAGACAATAGGCGTTGGTCATTCCTTTTTTCTTCATTTCATCGATTTTTTCTTTGGTCATGCCTGCCAGGAGCATCCACTGCTTACCAAAAAGTGGACCATACCATAGGAAACCAACAACCATGCTCAAAAGCGCGGCAGAGAGCACAGCCAGATAATTGATTGGAACGATAGGCATAAAATATGAATAAGTAAATAGTGATATGATACTAAAGAAATCGCATTTTTACAATCAAATAAAGGGACCGCACGGTATTGAACTAAAGTCGTTTTTATTCTACGACTACATTCTCTATGATCACATCATCAAGAGGATGATCATTTTGGTTCGTGGCTACGCTTTCGATCTTTTTAACAACTTCCACGCCAATCGATACTTCGCCAAAGACAGTATGCTTTCCATCCAACCATGGCGTGGCATTTGCCGTGACAATGAAGAACTGGCTCCCATTCGTGTTGGGTCCAGCATTCGCCATGGAGATGCGACCAAAGACGTTTTTTTTGTCATTGATTTCATCCGCGAACGTGTAACCAGGTCCACCTCTTCCATCATTGCCCCAGTCATCATCTTTGGAATTTGGATCACCGCTCTGGATCATAAAACCAGGTATGACACGATGAAACTTTACCCCATCATAAAAATGAGATAAAGCAAGTTTTATAAAATTTTCTACAGTTTTTGGCGCGACATCAGAAAACAATGTGAGGGTGATGTCACCGTAGTTTGTCTTCAATATAACAATAGATTGTGACATATTTTTTTTGTTCGTGTTATCTGTTGGAGATGTTTCGGTTGTGACAGAGTTCACGTCTTCCGACGTAGAATTTACCGTGAGCGGAGGCAATTCTCTCTTTAATGGTAGCCCTCCTTCCTCGCCTGATGTATTTTTAAGGTTTTTTCCACATCCACCAATCGTGAAAACAAGAATGAACCCGATGAACAGATGAGAGAAAAATGAAAATTTGATCATACCCTTTGTTATAGGATGTTAGACTTAATGCACTTTGACTATACCTTGGTCCAAGACAATGTTAAAGCTACGTTTGAGGAATACGAAAGAAAGAATGAAATACAACAAAGCTAAGAAAGCGCCTGGAATAAGCAGATGGTAAGAAACCTGTGATGAAGAGATAAAAAGACGTAAACCTTCAAACACATAGGTCGTGGGGAGAAAATACGCAATCCATTGTGCCCACACAGGAAGTATACTAACAGGATAATACACCGCTGAAAAAGGCGCGACTGCCCACACGAGTGTCCACGCGAATGATTGAATCTTGCTCCCATGTCGTAAAATAATCCCAGAAATAAACATTCCCAAAGCCCAACCACTCAAAATGAGAATCAATACAAAAGGGATTATACTGATTCCAAAAGAGAGAATACTTACTTTATAAAAAAGATAGGCGATGAATACGCCAAAAATAAAGCTTGCCGTGCCTTTTATGAGACTTAAGCACAAAAAAGCAGTGATCCATTCCACGAATTGTATGGGAGAGACGAAGATATTCACCAAATTTTTATTCCATAATTCTTCCAAGATACTCCCGGAAATCTCATACTGACAGCGATATACAATAAACCAGAATACAATCGCTGATACAATTATAACCAACACAGGTGAAGTTTGTGGTGATTGCTCTATAAAATACATGCTTGTCAATCCCCAAAGGCTAAGATCTAAGATCGGCCAATAAAAGGCATCAAAAACATGATCAAGACTTTTTTTATAGAAGTAGAGATAACGAAGAATGATACCGTAGATGTGATAAAAATTCATAATGTGATGCCTAGATATCTTTAGACATGGCCAGAAAATAATCTTGCAGTGTTGGTTTTTCAATACTTATTTCACTGTATTGCACCCCAATATCAGGGAGGTTGACAAGAAATGGAGCAATATCCTTTTCCCTTATATCGAGAAAAACGCTACGAAATTCTCGTACATGTGAAATTTTATTATCTCGCGCGTAAGCAATGAGACGGTCAATTCCATCAACAATCACAAGACGCAGGTGAGCAATTTCAATGGTTTTTGCCAACTGTTCCGGGGTATCATCCGCGACAATTCTCCCCTCGCGAATAAATATGACTCGGTCGCACATCTCCTCGACTTCGGACATGTTGTGAGAAGTGAGGATGATAGAAAGCTTGGAATTCTTTTTTTCTTCAAGGAGAAATGTACGAACATAGTCGGCCACATCCGGATCAAGTGACGCGGTTGGTTCATCCAACAGGAGTATTTTGGGGTTATTCAGAAATGCCTTAGCAAGATTCACTCTTGTGACCTCCCCTGCTGAGAGATCAAGAATTTTCTGTTTCAGAATCGGTTTGAGGTTGAAGAGCTGGATAATCTTTTCAATCCGTACCGGACGATTGGAGATAGTATAGAGATAGGAAATAAATTTCAGGTTTTCTAAAACCGTAAGTTGCCAAGGCAGATTGGTATAGGTGGATGAAAAATTTATCTGCTCTAAAATTTCCGCGCGATTTTTTTCTATAGATTTGCCAAAATACACAATACTTCCCTGTGTTGGATGGAGCACAGCGAGGAGCATTTGTATGGTCGTTGTCTTCCCGGCGCCATTAGGTCCAAGGAAGCCAAGAATTTCACCTTCTCTTAGTGTAAAGGAAATATCATTCACCGCAGTGAAATCCCCAAATTTTTTTGTGAGATGAGAAACTTGCAACAGTATTTTATTCTTATGCATACGTTTGCATGATATCACACCATGAAACAGTTTTCAATGGATATAGATATCACACTATGAAAGGGCACTCACAATGAATAAAAATCGCGGCTTGCTTGTCCTTCACACCGAAAAATCCTCATGGTACTTCGAGTACCATTGCGGTTTTTCGGTGCTCCAGGACGGCGCAATCCATCAATTTGTATCCATTGTGAGTGCCCTTTCATAGTGTGATATCTATAAATTCATCCACTCTTCTCCAAAATCTGGTTTTGAGCAAACAGGAAAGAGACAAATGACCGCCTCTTTGCAGGAGAGTAATTTTGCAGCCAAGTTTTTTGGCGAATTCTACGGAAGTATCCATGTATACTATTTCATCATCCTTGGCATGGATAATATGAGAATGTAGAAGAATGGAATGGTGGGTGGCCATTTTACTACTCCCGAAAAATATAAGGCCTTAATAGTGGTTTAAAACGATTCCTCTCCCTCGGAGAAACATTGCAAAAGCATTTTTCTACAGTCTTATATTGATGAAAGAAAAAACCCATTGCTTGAGGAATATTTCAAACAATGGGTCATATAATGATTGTCAGCTTGTGCTATTGATTCAATAGCACGATCCAACACATATCCGTCTATTCAGACACCACCTCGTCGTCAGTGTTAAGAGGCGCGGAGCCATCCTGATCTGTTCTTACCAGCCACATATCCCGATCGCCTCCTGATCCAGTCATGGAACCGACCAGCACTAATCCTTGATGACGTACGGGAATCAGATCATATCCAACCCCATAGGCGTAAGAGGCGGGATAGACCCTCTTCCAGACATCGTGACCATTCACGTCTACCTTCACGACAAACATACGCTGTGATCCTCGAGACGCTGAGTACCCAATAGAGACATACTCGCTCCTCATTTGTTTTACCGCGTAGCCGATCTCATCACCTCCTTCGAAATCGACGCTACGATACCACAGCAAATTACCATATTCATCAATGCGTACGAGGCAGAGATCATAGGTATCACTCATGCTCTCATACGCTCCCCCAGCGATGAGGACACCTCCTTCCTTAACAGTTATGATGTCTTTTCCAACCACACATTCAGTTTCTGGGTAGGTGAAGATCCATTGCTCTCCTCCTTGTGCATCAGTCTTCAACACAAAAAGTTGTGTTTGTGTGTCAAGCGAATCTGTTGAACCTGTCACAAAGAGATTCCCATCATCTGCAACAGCCACTCCATACCCGACTTCAGTGCCATACCATCCATAGGTATGACTCCAGAGCTCACTCCCGTCTGGAGTGGTAGAAAGGAGCAATACATCAGAAGAACCATCTCCGTATGACTCACTCGAACCGACGAGTATCAAGTTTCCATCACTTGTCTCACGTACCCCAAATCCGATTTCATCCCGACCTCCTCCATAGGTTTGAGCCCAGAGAAGATTCCCATCTGGTGTGACCTTGATCAAGTAGAGATCATCATCTCCCTCACTCCATGAATCGGTTTTTCCGAATAGAAGTAAATTGTGATCAGAGGTTTGACGCAGATCAAACCCCAAATCCTGACCTGATCCTCCAAACAACCTCTGCCAAAGAAAATTCCCTTGATCATCGATTTTCCACAGCACAACATCTCCCTCTCCATTGGCGAGTACTCCAGTCGAACCGAGTACAAAAAAACTCTCATCCGGTGTGGATACAACAGCGTGAGCATTCTGATCTTCAGAAGACACAAAACTTTTGTTCCATGTCGGTGCCAGTGGACATTGCACGCTATACAACATTACCGGCAAAACCGACAACATCACAAAGACAAGCAACCGTGACCCTGTGTACATGAAAAAGCCTCCTTGTTTCACCAGTCGCATTCGCTCTGTCATAGAGCTTGGACCGGAAAAACAATTCATGTGTTCTTGTAACACATTTAGTTTGTCAATATTTTCTCGCTCTTATGGTTTGTGACACCATATGATTCAGACGAGCAACCTTGAAATGAATCTAGTGACAGTCTATCGGTTATGTTTTTTTTGTAAATAACAAACATGCGAGGTCGCTACCAATGACAAGATGTACTAAAATTGCTCTCAAATGAACCAAAAACAGAGAGCCCTCTTTCAATTCTGAAGGCTATTTTGGGTGTGGATAAGGAAAGGTATTGCTCTAGGAATCTATTGCGGAAGACAAAAAACCCGATCCTCATGGAATCGGCATCGCAATCCATTTATTTTCCTTTTATCGTAAGTCCAGTTTCATTGTGTGATGTCCATAGCATCGAAAATTTTTTAAACATAAATTTTCAGACAGTCTGTGGAAGGACAAGCAGACGACGAAACAATCAAGTTTTACGTTAAGGAAATGTGAAAGGTCAGTAAGCCTTGGATTACGAAATACATGCAGGGTGGTATATGATGTGGCTGCATAGAGGATATTCAGTTGAAAGATTTGACCAATAACTATAGATTTGTTAACGTTGAAGTATAAAGGAGGGTTTCATGGCAAGAATACTTAAGCAAAGGAACTTATCAAATCCAACAAAGCACAGGAGGTGTTGAAAATGAATCTTAATGAATGGCAAAAGGATCCGAAGTGTTTACCACCGGAGTATGTGAGAGATCAAGACTGGCTACAGAAACATCTTGCAGAATTCCATGAACACTACGCTGGGATGTGGATTGCTATCCTTAATGAACAGATCATCGCTTTCGGTGACGGTCATGGCAGAGTGAGAAATGAAGTGATGGAAAAATACCCTGACGCTATGCCTGTCTTCTGTCTGGTAGAGAGCGAGGTGCCAATTGTCTACACGAGTGAGTCCCAAGTTAACTGTGTCACCATCTCATGAGCTGAAAAAGCATGGTATATTGTTTGATGTGATTCGCATCATCGCCAGTGTCACTTTTGCTCATGGTGCCACATGGACGTGGGCTGATGACGCTTTTGTTGATACTGGTGCATGGATTTCAATTATCCCCCACGATATCTGGCAATATATGGATTTCAAGATCATCCAAGACTGTTTGAATGTCGCTATCGGAGGGGAATATACGAAAGCGGATTTCTGCGAGGTCACGATGAGAGTTTTGGATGCCACAATGGTGTCACCATCCATGATCATTCGGGCATATCTCTGTGCCTCGGATCGTATACCGCTGATTCTTGGGATTGGAGATATTCTGACAAACTGTAATTTTTTCTGTAGCTACAGATCACACAGTGCCTATCTTGAATTCCCATAACTTGTGTGATACGGCCGATCCGAGTGGATCGGTCTTTTTTTTTACGTGAGACAAAAAAATTACCACACGATTGACAAAGAGTATGAACGGCGCATGATGGATGTGCTCCAAGTGTACGAACGTCCGTACGACCGAAAAAATCCGGTCATCTGCATTGATGAAAAAAGTATCCAGCTCCTCGCCGAGGCGCGACCGGGAATCCCGATGAAGCCCGGACAGGCCAAACGGATTGATTACGCATACGAGCAGCACGGCACGGTCAATCTGTTCGTCATAGTGGAGCCAAAGGGAAAACGCCACCGGGTGACGGTCACGAAACATCGCGCCAAAGCGGACTTTGCCAAGGAGATGGAACGCATCGTTATGGACGTATATCGCAACGCAGACAACCTGAATATCCACAGTCCGAAGGCGATCCTCGAAACATTTGGCGAGGAGCGTGGTCGTCCTATTGTGGAAAAAACCGAGTGGCACTATACCCCGAAGCACGCAAGCTGGCTCCCTCTGTACGACGAAATCCGAACGCATTTTGAGCAAAATCCCGATGTGGAATGAATCGTTCCGCCACTGCCTCGCTTCACTCGGCAACACCAAAGAAAAATGTTCCTTGCTCCTCTGATATGGTGGTGGTGAAATTTTTCTTGAAAAAGGAAAGGACATTTTTCTTTGGTGTTCTGCCCTCAAGGTCTCGGGCAGGTGGCGGAACAATGCGGACGAAGTTTTGGCAAAACTATTTTTTGGGGAGGAAAGGATTTGCCAAAACTTAGGCTCATTTGTTTTTGAATTTGGATGTCGCAAATGGAAAAGGAAGATCCGCTATGAGAAAAAGTCAAGCATTTCGGTAAGTAGTTTTGTGCTTCAGCATCATCCAAATGATATTAACCATCTGTCGACGCAAGCAGACGAGCGCTTGGCTCTTGGATTTACCCTCGGATATCTTTCGTTTGAAATATGCTCTAGTACCCTCTTAATTAAATTTTGATCCATGAAGCATTAAATGGTATGCTTGTGGTATATGAACAAACCACACAAACAGACTATACAATTCTCCCAAGAAGAAACGGCACAATTAAAAGATATCATACATACAGGGA
>ORJL010239126.1_pt1 | contig 12062 bp, 12 predicted proteins | sample 1779941 | NCBI WGS metagenome assembly ORJL01 (sample SAMEA104232317, study PRJEB22302) | groundwater metagenome | biome: forest; feature: aquifer; material: groundwater | place: USA | collected 2011-08-07 | depth 5.8 m
AAAAGCTTTAAATATCGAAAAATTTCTATTCCATAAAAAGGACCATTTCAGAGAGATGGTTCTACACAGTATAATATTCATAAGATATTATACAATAAAAACAAACACTTGGAGGTGTTTAGAAGATGAGATTTCAAAAAGCTATAAAGAGGATGATTGCATTAGGTACAGGCGCAGTAATGCTGTCTGGATCAGTATTGGGTGCAGCAGATTTGGCTAATTACCCAGCACCATTCGTAAAGGATGGAAAGTTCAGCGGTGTTCTAGTCGTAGGCGACAAAGCAGCAGCAGAAGATGTTATTGGCATTTCTGACATTATTTCAAGTTTGCAGTTCGCAGCAACAAAGAAAGTGACGACCACAACGGCAGCAGATGTAGCTGTTGAAGGTGACGCATGGCAAGTTGCTACATCAAATCGTCTTGAATTAAGCGAAGAGTTGAATGAACCAACATTAGCAAATGCTCAATACAGAGAAAACTTAAGAAACGTTACAACTTTTATAGACAAAAATAACTTAAAAGCATTAGCATCTGGCTCTGTAACAAACAACAAAGTTACTTCACCTTTTAACCAATATCTACATCTTTTAAGTAGCCCTGACACATTTAATACAGGGTATGTACAATACACAGAAAATGATGATAATGATGTAACAGGAGATTTCCTATACTTTAAATCTGGAACTCAAATGTTTAGATATATGCTTGAATTTACAACATCTTTAGAGAGTGATGTAGATGACTCAGCTGGCTCGTCATCAGCAACTGGATTGTTCTTAACAGACTTCCAGGACGTTGACTTGACAATGCTTGGAAAAAAATATACAATTGTTACAGCTAAAAGAACAACAACAGTTGGAAATAATGTTGTACTAACTTTAATGGGCGGAGCAAACAAAGACACATTGATAGAAAAACAAACAAAAACTTACACAATTGGCGGAAAAGATTATGAAGTAACATTACAATTCGTTGATGCTGACGAGGCACAGTTTGTAATTAATGGCCAGACATCAAGAAAGATGAAAGACGGCGACACAGACAAGCTGGCAGACGGCACAACTGTAGGTGTAACTGATATCTTATACCAAGACTACGCTGGAGGTATCCACAGCTCAACATTCTTTTTAGGCGCAAACAAGCTGGAATTAAAGGATACATCTATAACAGATACAGGATCATCAAATGTGCTAAAAGTAGATGATAACTCAATTGATGACGCTTATGTGTTTATAGAAGGCAGTGATACTAACTCAACCTTCAAGATAACAAGGCTTACTGTTAACATGACTGCTGATGACAACTATTTTGTTCCAGCAGGCGGAAAGCTTAGTGAAGCAATTAAAACAGCAGGAGGCTCATCTGCAGAACCACAAGTGTTGTTTACAGAGAACTGGGATGTTGAATATAAAGGCTTAAAGAAAGTGAATACAGAAGCTATAAAGATAAAAACCAGTGGCTCAAGCCAATATAACCTTGAATTTATGGATGGAGATGGCCAAAAGGTTGATTTGCCAATAGCAAAAGCAAAAGCAGCAAGCGTAGTTATACTTGGAGACCAAGATAAAGAACTCATTAACAAAGAAAATAGCACAATAAACAAGGATGACTACTTTATTGTAACAGACAGTTCCAAGAAGAGAGGAGAAAGAAAAACATATGCATTGCAGTATAAAGGAGCTGACAAAGTAACAGCTGATAACCCTGTGCTTAAATTTAAAAATTTAGGAACAGGCAACACCATAGAACAAACCTATTCAGCAGGATCAGGTGGCGAGGAACAACAGTTGGCAACATTAAAGATTGGTGGTACTGACTACAAAGTATATAACACCTCAGGTATAACTGCAAATGACTTTAACCTTAGAATTGATTTAGATGGAAGTGGAGTAATTAATGGAGCAGAAAATGCAACTGTTAACATAACTACAAGGTATGGCGCAGAGATTGGGTTAACTAATACAACAGATGGTCCAACAAATAATATAGTTCTATCAATAAAGACACCAGATGAAAACAGGGATGGTAGTGCAAAAGATGCAGTAGAGAATGTACAATCAACAGATTACGTACTAAACTTGACTGCAGATTCAAGTACAAAAGTCGTATTGGCTGTGCTAAATGCAGCCACTGGCGGTCAAAAGGGAACAAGACTAAAGGAAAGGACACCTGATGGAAAAACAAATATTCAATACGCTTACACCAGCTATGGTGCTTTCATAACAAGAGATTCACCATCAAGTGAACCAGGTTTTGTGACTATTGAGTATCCTGAAAGTCAGAGATACGCATTGGTTTACATTACAACCAAAGGAGCTCAGCTAACTGAAAGTGCAGCATCTTCAACAGACGCTGTAACGGTTCAAAGAATACAAGTAGGAGCTGCAAAGCTTGCTTCAGAAGTGTCTGATGTAAACTCACAGAACACAATACTTGTAGGCGGACCATGTGCTAACACAGCATCTGCCACAGTGCTTGGCAATCCAGTTGATTGCGCTGATGGCTTCGAGCCAGGAGTTGGAAGAATCGAGATGTACGAGCACACAAATGGCAATGTAGCAATGCTAGTAGCAGGATACGCAGCTGTTGATACAAGAAATGCAGCAGCGGTTGTTGCTAACTACAAGGACTACGCAGGCAAGTTGAAGGGTGCCAAAGTTAAGGTTACCAAAGGCGTTGGCAACGTATTAACTGTAGCTTAAGGGTTTAAACCCTTTATTTTTTCTTTCTTTTTTGTTTAACTTTTTTCTAATGTTTCTTTAGAATAAAATGGATAAATTAAACTCCCTGAAAGACGCTTTTGGAAGATTGAAGGATTTCAAGGCCAAGTCTAGCAAATCTACAGAGGAAATCCTAAAAGAGATTGACGAAGAGTTAAAGAGCAGATTTGACTAAAATATCAATTACTTTAAGTAACCCAAGCCATATTATTTATTGATTTAATATCTCTATAATTCTTTCAATTACTTCTTGAATTTTAGCCTCTTTTATCGAACCAATTTTATATAGAATTATTGATTTGTCAGCTGTGAAAATCCCGTTTGGCCTGATGTAGCTTTCCAAGTCAAGCTTTCCTTGCTTAAAATCTGCATCGCTAAGATTGACAGTGTACTTGTCCTCTCTTTGCTTGCTTGTTATCTGGCATAAAATTACATCATTGCCTTCCAAAATTCCAACAAGCAAAGCAGGCCTTTTCTTAGAAGAACTTAAATCTGAATAAGGGAATGGCAGAACTACGACATCTCCTTTCACAAGTGCTTCCATGCCTTATCCTCTTCCTCAGTCAGCCAGTCTTTAGCGAGAGAGCTTTCACTTAGCAGCATAAAGAGATGTTTTTCATCAAGCTTTACTGGCTTAATTGTTATCTTATCTTTGTCTTCGATTATTAGAAGTTTCGTGCCTTTTTCTATCTTTAAGTCGTCCCTCATCTTCTTGGGTATAACAATCTGCCCCTTTTCCCCAACTGTCACTAATTCAGTCATACAAGTAGGAAAATCCTATAAGTATATATATTTTTCGGTTTAGAATCACTGCAACCTTATCCTCAATCCAATAGCTCTCCCAAGAATATATTATGCTTTGTTCTTTTAATCCTTAGCCTTGCTCTTGAGCCTATTTCCTTATAGCAATTTGGCACAGAAATCAGCCTATTTCTAGCTGCTGCTAGTTTTTCGTTTCCTATCCTGCCAGGCAAAACAATCTCGGCTTCTATAATCTGTCCTTTTTTGAACGGCTTTGGCAGCTCTTGCAATTCTTCAACATTAAAAGCTGATTTGTCAAAAATAAGCTTGACGTTATGTGTCTGCTCAAGCTCCCTCATTTTATTGTAGAACATATCCATAGAGGCAGCCTCAACAGGATTTCTTCCAAACCTGTAGTTGAGCAGGTTTTGTATGCCAATAGGTGGGCATTTCTTTCCTGCTCCCACTTCTTTAGCAAATTTTGCCAGTTTTGGTATTTCCTCATCATTATAGCCTGGCATCCATACGGGCGCAATGATTAAGTCCATTTTTGCCGGTATGTACCTTGCAATTTCCAAAACCTTGCTTAAATTGTAAGGGTAGCCAGCAAGATGTTTTGCCTTTTCAGGATCAAGAGCATTAAGGCTTAAGTTAATTCTTGTCAATCCAGCTTCCGCAAGCTCATCAACAAGCTGTTTGCTTAGCAAAGTGCCATTTGTGTCAATTGAGCTTGTCTTAACGCCTTTGACTGACATTATGTCTCTTACAAGTTCAACCATATCAGCATACAACATTGGCTCGCCTTGTGCATTTATATGGGCATCGATGTTGCTGCTGCCTTTAAACTCAACAATTTTCCTGAACTCATTAACCAGATAGTCTTTCTCGACGACAAAATCAACCTTTCTTTTGGAGAAAGGGCCTTCATCAACTGAACAGAAAATGCAGCTTATATTGCAGCTTGTAATCGGCTTGACTTCAATTATGTTTGTGCCCCTATCTATCAATCCAAAGTAATTCGTGCCTATAAGCGGAATGCCTGAGCTTTGGTGGACGTAGATTGTAGTTTTATTGTTGAGTTTGTTTTTCAGGTTTTTAAATGCGTTCAAAAGCAGAAAATCAAATTTCCTTTTTGCAGTATTTTCTGATATATCCTTAAAGGTTATTGAATTTTTATTTACCTCGAATGGCGCTATTTTTTTAAGGCTGCTTTCTTCCAGATGAGTATAGAACAGCCTAAGGAAATTAATTTTTATCTTTTCCTTGTCCTTTTCAAAGTTTAAATCCTTGAATATAAGTTCTGCCATAGCATTTAGTATGGAATTTGGTTTTAAAAAAGTATCGTATTTTAAATAGAAGGTTGAGTATTCACTTACATTAAAAATTAAGAAGTAGTCGTTAAGAAAGTAAACCGTTGTAAATGTCGCGCAAATTGAAGATTCAGCGGAAATTGAAAAATTTCCGAATGTGCTCAAAAATCTTTGATTTTTGACATGCGGGATTTTGAAAATGTCAAAAACCACCAGTCATATGTCGGCAAATGCTTTGCATTTCCGATCACACTCGGAAATCTTTGATTTCCGATGGACTGGTGGCATGCTGCTAACGCAAATGCTATTGCGTGGTTTTTGAGCACACTCAAAATTCCACGATAGATTTGTGGTTTAGTTTACTAAACCACCATTCCAAAGAATGGTGGAATTTTGATGTTTAAAAATTTTCAATATATAGGCGAGCAATGTAGCGAGCCAAGATTATGTGCGAAGCACGGATTGAATTAAAAATAATAAAAAATAAAATCCAAATTATATGCTTAATCTTTATTTTATAACAACAAATTATTTAAATAGCCCATATACTATTGCTTTAGGGGGGAATTATGCAAGAAGTCGTTATCACTTATGAAACTCTGTTCGAGCTTTTAAAGAGGGAAAGGGAAAGGGTTGATTTGCAGAAGATTGAGCCTTCGTTCTTCAGCGACACAATCAACTATATAAAAGACAAAAAAAAGATACTCGAGGCAAAAGACGGCTTGTTTGCCCATGAAGAGAAGAAAAAAACAGAAAGGCAGCTGGAGAATATATACAAGATTCTGAAGGAGCTTTACGAAAGGAGGGAAAAGAAGATAATAAGCTTAGCCCTTGACAAAAGCAGAACCAAATCAAATCTTATAGACACGACAGCGCTCCTTAAGGAAGAAAAAGTAATTTTTGACGCTTTGACAGGGCTTCTGGACAATTACAGGGATGCAATACTTTACAGCGTTTTGAACGAGAGAATGCCTTTTATGAATACTGTAGAGGAGAAAAAGCCAAGGGAAGAATTCAAATCAGCGCTGGAGCTGAAAAAACCCACGAAGCTTGTCAGGTTTATATCCTCTGTTCCGAAGTTTGTCGGCACAGAGCTTGAGGAGTACGGCCCTTTCAATGAAGAGGATATTGCAAATCTGCCTGCTGAAATAGCAGATGTTCTCATGGGCAAGGGAAAGGCTGAAGAGATTAATGACGAGTAAAACAAACATTTTTAAACAATACAAAATCCCTTTTCTTTATGAAATTCCCAAAAACTTTGAATAGGTACTGCCCTTATTGCAAAAAACATACAGAGCATACTGTTTCCATTACAAAGAAGAAAAGTCCAAGCAGCCTTCGCTATGGCTCAAAGGTAAGGGCAAGGAAAAGAGGACAAGCTCGGGGCAAGGGCAACTTAGGCAGATATTCAAAGCCGGCAATAAGCAAATTCAAGATGACGGGCAAAAAGGCGACAAAGAAAACAGATTTTCGCTTTCAATGCAAGATATGCAAGAAAATGCATGTCCAGAGGCAGGGCTTCAGGGCAAAGAAGATAGAGTTTAAGTGATTGAAAAACAAAATAAGAATAGTATATTAACAATAATCAATAAAAAACACATTAAAATAAATAAATTAAAAAAACCGAGAGCGACTTTTATAAGTAATTGTGATTAAAGTAATCCGCTTGTGATTGTTGTATTGAATGTATAGGCGAGGCTTAAATTACTGGCAGGGAAATTTAAGCCGAGCACAAGAATTCATCGCAAATCTTCGATTTGCGAGTGTGATCGAAAATCCCGAAGGGATTTATCGACATGTGCCGAAGGCACGGATTGAAGATTAAATAGTTTTTAATTGCACCTATAAACAAGATAGCTTCCTTCTATTCTGTCGTGAAAGCTGCTTAAAAGCTCGCAATTTTCATTCAGAAATTCCTTTACCTCGCTAAAATAGGAAATTCCTTGCTTATCCCTTATTATAAACAAGATGTTATTGCCTTTTAATTTTACCAAGATGCTGTTCAAATCAACCAATCCAGAAAGAAAAACCTCATTATTGGTGTCAACTAAATCAAATGCTATGTTTTTGTTAATTAACAATGCCAATAAAGGGACGACGGAGTCATCCCCAAAAAGCATTGTGTCTTTATCTGACACTGAATTGACAAAACCAGCCAAGTCCTTGCCTCTCCCAAATCCCGTAAACCCTATTTTTTCCAAAAACATTTCATCAGATGCCAAATTCCAGGCGAAAATTGAGAATAATGCAATTAAAATAAAAGTTCTAATTTTTTTGGGCAAGTCAAGCCTGTTAAAAATCCCTGCAATGCTGTATCCAGCAATTATGGCTAAAAAGGGGAATATCACAACAAAATAAAAGCCAAAAATCTTTTTTAGCATTGCCAAAAATATCAGGTAGATTATTGAAGTAAGTATGAGCACATTAATATATTTTTTTTCTTTTACGAAAACAAATGATAAGGCGGAAAAAAATAAAATCCAGTTTAATTTGATGATGCCCAAGTATTCTCTAAAATTTTCCCTGGCGCCGAAACTTTTTAATAAATGAAATTTATAAACAGGGGTTAGATAGGCGTCTCCAAAGAACAGGATGAATACTCCATTGGTCAATAAAAAAATAATCAAAAAGGACAATGCCAATCTTACAAAATTTTTCCTGCTAGATAATAAAACTGCGGCAAGGATAACCAATACAGGAATTAAACTCAATAATCTCGTTATGCCTGCAAGCCCAAAAAATATCCCTGACAAGATGTAATTGCTTTTATTCCATAAAAGATAAAATCCAATAACCACAAGCATTGTTGCAGTGTTTATGCCAAATGAAAAAACAGAATTAAACATTATGCTGTAGCTGAATAAAAACAACAAAGAACTTATAACAGCTTCATAATTGCCGAATTTCTCTCTCGCTATTTTAAAAACAAAAAATGCAGACGCCAGAGTAGAAATAAATGGAATAGACTTTAGAATAGCTATATTAAAACCGAATATTTTGTAGATTAACGCCATTAAATAAATATGCAGCGGCGGATGCGCATAGAAAAAATCCTTATAAGGAACTTTGCCTTCGCTTATCAGCTTCCCCATGTAATAGTATACATTTTCATCTCCCGGCTGCGGCGTTGTTAAGCCTTTGGATACAATAATGACAAATATTGCTGCCAATAAAAAGAACATAAAATAAGCTAACTTGTTTTTATCTTTGAGCATATAACTTAATTTTTACCGAGCATATATAATATTTATTATTTTGCAAGGGAAAGGTATATAAACAGGCAAAAATTACTGCTCAAGGCTTTAAAATGGTAAAAATAAGGAAATCAACAAGCAAATTCATCAAGGTCAGATGCCCAAAATGCAAGAATGAGCAGATTACATTCGGAAAAACCGCTACAAAGGTTGACTGCTTAGTCTGCGGCAAGGTGCTTGCAGAGCCCACAGGCGGCAAAAGCAGGGTAAAGGCCAGAATCTTAGAGGTCCTAGAATAGCTCAAAATGCTTCTAAAGAAACAGGGCTTCCCGGAAGAATCGGAGTTAGTTCTATGCACAGTAACAAGCGTGCAATATCATTCCGTATTTGTGGATATTGACGAGTATGGCAAATCCGGCTTGATTCATATTTCTGAAGTTTCGCCCGGGAGAATAAGGAACATCAGGGATTTTGTAAGGGAAGGAAAAAAAGTTGTATGCAAGGTTCTGAGGATAAACGAGGAAAAGGGCTACATTGACTTGTCCTTGAGAAGGGTTAACGAGTCAGAAAAAAGAAGAAAAATCAATGAAATAAAAAAAGAGCAGACTGCGGAAAAAGTAATAGAGATTGCAGCCGGCAAGATTGGAATAAAGACAGAAGACTTGTACAGGGAATTGTCGGAGAAAATCATAAGCTACGGCTCGCTTCATGCATTCTTCGAGGAAGCTGTAAAAGACGAGAGCGTGCTTGAAAGCCTTGCCACAGACAAGAAGCATTTAAAAATTATCGGCGAGACTATAAAGCAGAGAATCAAAACAACAGAGGTCGAGGTTAAGGGAAAGCTTAAAATAATAACATATGCTCCCAATGGAATTGACACAATAAGGGAATCATTAAAAAAGGCTGAAGACGCTTCCAATGGCAGGATAATCATAAGCTACCTTGGCTCAGGGCTTTATAGGTTTATGGTAAAAGCAGATGAATACAAAGAGGCTGAAAAGCTTTTAAAAAATGCTGCGGAAAGCGCTATAAGCCATGCCATAAAGCATGCTGGAATTGCGGAATTTACGCGTGACTCAGAATGAGGAAAATTTTCAAATGCAGTAACTGCAATAAGTACACAATGAAAGAAATTTGCGATTGCGGTAATAAAGCAATAATTCCCAGGTCTTTAAAATACAGCCCAAATGACAGGTTTAGCTCTTACAGGAGAAAAGCAAAACTCCATGAATATGCCGGCAGAGGCTTGTTATGAGAAACAACTACTGGAGAATAATGCAGTTTGGAAAAGCCCCAAGGCTGAATAAACCGGTTTTTATTGAGGGGCTGCCAGGCATCGGCAATGTCGGGAAAGTTGCTGTAGATTTCCTTATAGACGAACTTAAGGCAAAGAAATTGTACGAGATAACTTCCTACACATTTCCACATTCTGTGTTTGTAAACGAGGACAATTTAGTTGAGCTGCCAATTGTTGAGGTGTTCTACAAGAAAGGCAGCAAGAGGGATATTTTATTGCTAGGGGGCGATGTGCAGCCGATTGACGAGGTAAGCTCTTATGAATTTTCAGAGAAAGTGCTTGATATAGTGCAAAAGTTTAACGGAAAAGAGGTGGTTACATTAGGCGGCATAGGATTGGCTGACATCCCGAAAAAGCCAAAGGTTTACTGCACAGGCAATACAAGAAAGATTATTGACAGGTATAAAAGCGATTTGGTCAGCAACAAGCTTTATGGCGTTGTAGGCCCTATTGTAGGCGTTTCAGGGCTGCTGCTGGGCCTGGCTTCAAGAAGGAAAATAGAAGCGATTACATTTTTGGCTGAAACATACGGGCACCCGATGTACCTTGGAATCAAGGGCGCAAAGGAGATATTAAAAGTTCTTGATAAAAATCTGGATTTGCATATTGACATAAACAAACTCGACAGGGAGATTAAGGACATTGAAAACGAGATAATGAAAAAAACAGAGCAGCTGAGCGATGTTACAACGCAGATTGCATTGAAAAAGCTGGGGAAGAGATTTGGCAGAGATGTGGATTATATAGGGTGAAATTTTGTTTATTTGTAATTCATTGATAACTTTATCTTAATTTTTGGGTAATTCCAAATTATATAATGCGATATACCTATTATTAGCTGCATCCTTAAAATTAGGTTCAATCTCCAATGCTTTATCAAAAGCTTCGATACTTTCTTTAAATTTACCTAAATTTAGTAGAGCATTACCCTTATTATACCAAGCTATGTAAGCTTTTGGATTCAAATTTAGTACATGGTCATATATCTTTATACTCTCTTCAAACATACCCAACTTGAATAGAGCATTACCCTTATTAATTAAAGCTGCTGAATAATTAGGGTCAATTTTTAGGGCCTTATTATAAGATTCTATACTCTCTTCAAATTTTTTTAAGTTAAATAATGCATAACCTCTATTATACCAAGCTTGTTTAGATGTAGGATCAATTTCTACTACCTTATCAAGGATATTAACACTTTCATTATACTTTCCCATTCCGAGTAGACTATTGGCTATATTTAGCCATGCTAATGCAAAAGAAGAGTCGATTTGTACAACTTTAGTATAGTACCCTATACTTTCATTATACCTTCCCAATTTATAGAATGCGTTGCCTTTATAGTATAATGCTTCTTTAAGATTAGAGTCAATCTTTAATGCTCTATCGAAAGCAATTATGCTTTCCTTATATTTCCCAATTCCCATTAGAGTAATACCTTTGTTGGTCCATCCATATTTATCATTAGGGTCTATCTCTAACAGTTTTTCAAATGATTTCAAAGCATCTTCGTGTCTTCTTAAACCAAACAATAGAAAACCCTTATTAAACAGTGCATTTTTATTTAGCGTTGCATTATTTGGACCAATTTCCAATACATTATCGAACGCCTTAATACTTTCTTCATATTTATTTAAGTTCACAAGAGATATTCCTTTGTTATACCAAGCTAATTTATCCATCCGATTAGTACTTAACACCTTTTCATAAAAAATGATACTATCTTGAAATTTTCCAGATTCAAATAATGCTGCGCCTTTAGCAATTAATATTTCAGAATCGTTTGGAAAGATTTCTAAAGCTTTATCAAAAGTCTCTATCATTTTTTCATAATCTTTTGTATATCCATAAGAAATACCCATAAAAAAGTAACTGTCTCTCAAGTTTTTATCATAATTTATAGATTCGTTGAAATAGAAAACTGCTTCATCGTATTTATTTAAATTGAAATAGGCTAAACCTTTGTCAAAATTATCTTTACCAATTTCTTTAATTTTTAATGCCATTTCTTTAATCTGATCAACATTAAATCCTGTTTCACTTTTCACGAGTTCAGAATAATTGATGCTAATATTCCGTGATACATCAAGATCAATTAATGGCTTATCTAAATTTATACTAGTTGGGATGTCCCACTTAATCATCCCAGCTTTGGTCAACGCTCTTATACACCCATCATAGCTTTGTGCCTCACAATCAATTTTAGTAGATCCTTGATAAATAAAAATTCCAAATGCAATTAAAGCACCAATCATAATTGGTAACCAAAATTCAAATCCCTTATACCACGGTAAAAGTCCTAAAGCAATTTTTAATCGTCTTTCATCAGATTCTGATTGAATATTCTTAATTATGTTATCTTTATCTAAAGAACTATAATTTTTAAGTTTACATTTTTTAGCAATAACATTTAACTCGTGTAAGTTTTTACTTTCTAATTCTTTTTGATATGACATATAAATATAAAATGTGTACTAATATAAATTTATATCTAAACAAACCGCATTTTTTATTTTACCTAAATTAAGCAAAAGCTAATCCGATAAATTTAAATAAACCCTCTTTCTGTGATTCTAAAAAGGGTGGTAATTTTTGGACTATAAAATCAAAAAGCTCAAAGCAAGGGAAGTTCTTGACTCAAGGGGAAATCCGACCATAGAGGTTGATTTAAAGACAGGATCATGCTGCGCAAAGGCAATTGTGCCAAGCGGAGCTTCTACAGGAGTGCATGAGGCATTGGAGCTTAGAGACAACGACAAGAATAGGTATTACGGAAAAGGTGTTCTAAAAGCTGTCGCTA
>ORJL010283894.1_pt1 | contig 12062 bp, 13 predicted proteins | sample 1779941 | NCBI WGS metagenome assembly ORJL01 (sample SAMEA104232317, study PRJEB22302) | groundwater metagenome | biome: forest; feature: aquifer; material: groundwater | place: USA | collected 2011-08-07 | depth 5.8 m
AAAAAAGCACATGAAAAAGATATAAAAATAAAAATTATTGCACCCATTTCAAAGCAAAATTCTGAACACGCAAAAAAATTTGATAATTTTAGTGAAATAAAAAATAATAATTCTGCAAATATAAGAATGTGTGTTGTTGATGGCAAGTCTGCATTTATAATTAGTGATGAAGAAAGTTCCAACATTAGTAATGAATTTGGTATTTGGTTTAACACAACAGTTATTGCACGAAGTCTAGAATCTGTTTTTAATCAAATTTGGAATTCAAAATAATTTTTGTATTTTATTAATTTAAACCAAAACATTTTTATATTCTTTTAAGAATAGTGAATTATAAAATAAAGAGGTGTTATTATGGCAGAAGATGTTATTTTAAGAATAACTTTGTCAATTATTATAGCAACACTTGCAGCAATAGTGTACAGTTTAAGATATATTGTTATGATAGACAGAAAAATTGAAAGAATAGAGTTGCACATAGACAGTCTTATTCATAAATCTTTAAGTAAAAAAAGAAGATAATTTTAAAATGAGTTTGGATAAAAAAGATCATTTAAAAAAAGAGTCAAATAATTTAATTTATCATACTCTTGAGACGATAAAAGAGATGATTTCTCAAGCACAACACAAAAAAATAAATTTATTTCATAAATTCGCTAAAGAAATTGAAGAAGGAATCATTAAAACACAAAAAGTGCCTCACATAAAAAATGTATTTTCTTTTGTTTTTTCAGAAAAACCTTTTGAATTAAAAGCCGCAAAAGAATTATTTGTCAGAAAATGTAATATTGCTCAAATAATGTTGCGTCAAAATCATGAAAAAACAATAGATTTTATTGCAAATAAAATAAAAAATAATAGCCGGATTTTGGCACATGGCAACAATTTTGAATTATTTTCTGCAATACAAAAAGCAAGTGCTGATGGGAAAAAAGTAACTCTTTTTGTGGTAGATAGCCCATTTTCTGATTTAGGCAAAGAATATTCAAAGCTCACAAAATTAAATGTTTCTTTAAAATTTTGCCCTTTTGCTGCATTAAGACAAGTATTAAAGCAAGTAGATTTTGTAATTATTTCAGCAGAAGCAATAACACAAAATAAAATAATTTCTGAAATGGGTTCTGAGTTAATAGCAGAGCAAGCACATAAAAAAAACATCCCTCTTTATGTAGTTTCAAGTGCATGGAATTTTCACAAAGAGTTCGAAATTTCTAGTTTAAATACAATAAAAAAGAATTATTTAGAAGGAACACATTCTTTTTTTGAACACAAATTTGAACAAATTTCGCCAGTACTTATTTCAGGAATAATATCTGAAAAAGGAAATTATAATCACAATGCATTTGTTAATTTAATAGAAAAATAAAAAATAAGTATTTATTTTTTGTTCTTTTTGTTTCTTTGTTCTTTTGAAATGTCTTTTTGTATTGTTTGCATTTCTTTTTCAATTGTTTTTATTTTCAAAGAATTGTCTTCTTGTTCAAGTAAATTTCCACATTCAGGGCATTTAAATTCAAAATCCATTGCTTGTTCAAATTCAAGCCTTAAACATTTGTTTTTGCAATTATAAAACATAGAATTTTTTTCACGTGCAAGTCTTTCGCTTAATTTTTCTGCTTTTTTCTTTTTTAGGTCTGCTGCAATATATTTTATTTGTTTGCCATTAAATGTCCAATAATAAATATACCATCCTTTTTTCTGGTCTTTTTTTCTAATAAAACTAACAAGATTTGCATTATACAGCCTGTAAAGCATGTTTCTTACTGTGTTTATTTCTTGCTTCATTTTTGCTGCAAGTTTGAATTCAGAAACATTTTGCTGTATTTTGAGTATTTTTACTAACGCAATAACATCAGGGCCAACAACATCAGCAACAACTTCTTCAATTGGGCTTTTTGTTTCTTTTTTTGGAGATTTTTGCACTGTTTTTTTTGTTTGTTTTTTCATTGTGAATTCTGTTGGGTGAGGTCTATAAATAGTTTTCCTATTCTTTGTGCTTCTTCTTTTGTTACTGCAAAATTTTTGTCTGTTTCTTTTAAGCTTTGAATTTTAATAAAATACCATGGTTGATTATTAAATCTAAGCCCAATCCAAGGTTCACAAGCAGTCATTTCTGCAAATTTTTTAAGTTCTGCAACTTCTTGTTTTTCTAGGTATTGATACTTTCCTTTGCAAGATTTACATTCTATTGCAAGTCTTCTGTTTTGTGTTGCAGCAATTATGTCTGGTGCTGGGTAATGCATTGAGCCAGATCCTGCAACTCTGCACGCAGTCCATACATTTGTTGCCCAAAATAAATGTATTAATTCTCTTTCTGCATCACACCCTTTGCTTTTTTGGCTCATTTAAAAGTAAATGTTTTTAAAGATTATTAATTTTTTGTGTCTGTTATGGATAAAATATCTACATTGTGCTTAATCCTTGATGCGCTCTCACATCCCTCTCCTGGAGCCAGAAACAAGCCAGAAGTAAAGCAAAAAACTGCAAATATTACAAAAGAATTAGGTGACATTGCAAAAAATGCAGGAATTTCTGATGCTCAAATTGATTTGGTTACAAAAATTTTAAGATTTGACGCTTTGGATTCTATTACAGTATACCATATTGACATTAAATATGGTTATGGCACATCAACAATAGGCAGCAGCAAGTTAGGTTTATACGTTGATGTTTTGCTCAATTCAGAATTTGCAAATAAAGATGTTATTCAAGAGTTAATATTAGCATACAAATTGCCTTGCAAAGAGTTGTTGTCTAAAGATTTTTATTATTTTTTTGAAGCAGAAGATATTAGTGTTCGTTTTTTTGATGTTGAATATTATAATGACCGCTCAGCATAACAAAATCAAACATTTATTTTCATAAAATCTTTTGCGCAAATTATTTTATCAAATGCAGTTCTCGCATCTTCTTCTATTTCGCTTGTGTTTTTGTAGCGTGCGCTAAAATGTGTTAGTATTAGTTTTTTTGCGCCGCATTGTGCTGCCATTTGCGCGGCTTCAAGTGCTGTTAAGTGTCCGTGCTCTTGAGCTTTGTCTTTTAGATTGCTTGCATATGTGCTGTCTGTGATTAAAATATCTGCATTTTTTGCAAGCGCATAACAGTTTTTAGTAAGTAAAGTGTCTGTGATAAACGTTATTTTTTTGCCAAAAATTACATTTGTTGACTCGTCTGCGGTTACTTTTTTGCCTTTGTAGTCTATTGTTTTTCCTTTTTGAAGTTCGCCAAGAAGCGGGCCTGTTGGAATTCCTAGTTTTTTCACATAATCTACTTTTATTCTTCTTCTGTCTTTTTCAATAAATGAAAAGCCAACACAAGGAACGGGGTGTTTCATTGGCAGGCTTTCTAGTTTATAATCTTCATTTTCAAAAAAAACACCTTCATTTACTTCAATAATTCTAATGTTAAATTTTGTTTCAAATGTAAGTCCGCCAAATATTAATTGAAATGCTTTTTTGCTTCCAATTGGGCCATAAATATCAATTGCGTGTGATAGTTCAAGTGATGCAATTGTGAGTAAAAGCCCAGGAAGCCCCAATACGTGGTCTCCATGCCAGTGTGAGATGCATATTTTTGATGTTTTTGCAAGATTAATTCCGCAGATTCTCATTTGGCGCTGTGTTCCTTCTGCGCAATCAAATAATATTCCTTCACCTTTAAAATCTAAATAAACTGCACTGGGATTTCTTTCTTTTGTTGGCATCATGCAACTTGTTCCTAAAAATGTTAATTCCATGTTCTGCAATAAACTTTATTGATTTATAAAGAATACCTTTTTATATACTAAAAGATATATTTTGCTTATGTTATGGCAGAAGAAATAATTAAGGTGTATTTTAGCCAGGCAAGAATAACAACACAAAATTCTGACGCTGCGCGGGCATTGTATACTCAAAGTAGATTTGGATCTTTGCTTGCAAATGGTGTTGTTCAGCTTTCTTTGGCAGAAACTCTTTTTTTGCTTGAAAAACAAAAAATTGTTCTTTTTGACTCAAAAAATAAAGAAATTTCAACAGACTCTCTTTTTCAAAAAGCAAAAAAAACCGATAAAAATTTTTGGGTGCGGTATTGTGTATTCAAAGATATAAGAAACAGAGGGTACATAATAAAGACTGCACTTAAATTTGGCGCTGACTTTAGGGTTTATGAGCGCGGAATAAAGCCTGGTGAAGATCATGCAAAGTGGGTCTTGTTTCCAGTTCATGAAAATAAAACTTTGACTTGGTATGATTTCGCAGCAAAAACTCGTGTTGCGCACTCAACTAAAAAGAAGCTTCTAATTGCAGTAGTAGATGATGAAGGTGATGTTTCTTATTGGGAAACCAGGTGGCTCCGCCCGTAGCGCGTCCATAGCCATACCGTGTCATAACCATAATTTATTTAAAGCAAGTAATGCTGTTTTTTTCTGATGGCAGACTATCGTGATAAAATAATGGCATTGGCGCAAAATAAGCCGCTGCTTCCAAATGATGTTGCAAAAGAGCTAAACACAAACTTGATTATGGCCTCAGCAATGCTCTCAGAATTATCATCAAACAAAAAATTAAGAGTTTCAAAATTAAAAATTGGAAGCTCCCCATTGTATTTTATTCCTGAAAAAGAAGCACAGCTTGAAGGATATGTGGGGTCTTTAAATGAAAAGGACAGAAAAACTGTCGAGATTTTAAAAAACAGCAAAATTTTAAGGGATAAAGAGCTCGATCCGCTAACAAGAGTATCATTGAGGCAAATTAATGATTTTAGCAGGCAAATTGAAGTAAAAAATAATGGCGAGTCTGAATTGTTTTGGAAGTGGTATTTATTGCCTGATTCTGATGCTGAAGCATTAATTAGGCAGGTACTTGAGCCTGCAAAAGTTGTAAGTCCAAAGCCTCAAACTTTAGCTTCAATCGCACAGCCAATTTTGCCTAAAGTTGAGCCTGCGCCAATTCAAGCACAAAATATTTTGGCGCAAACTCTCCCTCGAAGTTTCTCGCAGGAAAAATTAATTGCGCAAAAAGAAGACAAAAAAGCAGGTTCAAAGATTTTTTTCTTTAAAATAATCTCGTTTTTTGAAAATAACAAAATTAAAATTCTTGAAACAACAGAATTAAAAAAGTCTGCAGAATATGATTTCGTAATTGAAGTTCCATCTCCTCTTGGCACACTCACATACTATTGCAAAGCAAGAAACAAGAAAAAAATTAATGATGCAGATATTAGCAACGCTTTTGTGCAGGGGCAATTAAAAAAATTGCCAACTCTTTTAATTACTCAAGGTGAATTGCACAAGAATGCAAAAGAATTGTTGCAACAATTAAAGGGGGTTTCGTTTCAAAAAATATAATGGGCGTAAATCTTAAAGCTCTGTTTGATCGCAGAGCAATTAAAATAGAGGATTTGTCAGGTAAAATAATTGCAATTGATTCTTTTAACATGATCTTTCAGTTTTTATCAACTATTCGTGCGCGAGATGGTAATTTGTTAAAAGATAGCAAAGGAAGAGTGACATCGCATTTAATTGGGCTGTTTTCAAGAACAACAAGTTTGATGAACGCAGGAATTAAGCCTATTTTTGTTTTTGATGGTGTCTCGCCAATTCTTAAAAGAAAAGAGCAGGAGCGCAGACATCTTGTTAAAGAGCAAGCAGAGCAGCTATATGCAGGAGCAGTAGAGGCAGGTAATTTTTTGGACATGAAAAAATATGCTGCAAGAACTTCTCGTTTAAATGAGGAAATAATAGAGGATGCAAAAAAATTAATTTCTCTTCTTGGCCTGCCAGTAGTTGAGGCGCCATCTGAAGGTGAAGCGCAAGCAGCACATATCGTTAAATCTGGGCATGCGTGGGCTGTTGCAAGCCAAGATTATGACAGTTTAGTCAATGGTGCGCCAAAATTAATACAAAATTTATCAATTAGCAGTAAAAGAAAAAATCCAAAGACTTTAGCATACACGACATTGTCTCCTGAAATAATCGAGCTCGAATCCAATCTTAAAAGGTTAAATATAAATCAAGAGCAATTAATTATGCTCTCTATGCTTGTTGGAACTGATTATAATCCTGGCGGAATCAAAGGTATTGGCCCAAAAAACGCACTTAAATTGGTGTTAGAGCACAAAACTCCAAAAGAATTGTTTGAATTTGTTTCTTGGGATAAAAAAAGCACAATTGCTTGGCAGGATATTTGGGATACAATTAAAAATATGGAAGTAACAGACAAATATTTAATTTCTTTTGCAGCAATAAATGAGTTAGCACTTAAAAAATTTTTAGTTGATGAGCGCAATTTTGGAGTTGAGCGTGTCGAGTCTGCAATTAAAAACTTGGTTCAAAAACAAGAGCAAAAAAAACAAACAGGTTTGAGTGGTTTTTTTTAAAGGCAAAAAATGGTTTCACTAAAAGAATTATTGCGCAAAAAATTAAGTCAAAAAGAATTAGTAAATTTGCGTGCAAGTTTTGATAGTGTTGGTGATATTGCTATTTTGGAAGTCTCGCCGCAGCTTCAAAAAAAAGAAAAGTTCATAGCACAAGCAGTTCTTAGCCAAAACCCTGCGATTAAAACAGTTTTAAAAAAAGTAGGCAGGCACGCAGGAAAATATCGAATTCAAAAAACTAAATTTTTAGCCGGAAAAAAAACTAAAGAAGCAGTTCACAAAGAAAATGGGGTTTTAATGTCATTAAATGTTGAAAAATGCTATTTTTCACCGCGGCTTTCAACAGAGCGAATGCGTGTTGCGTAGCTAGTCACACAAGATGAGGTTGTTTTGGTTATGTTTAGTGGTGTTGCTCCCTATCCTTTGGTTTTAGCAAAGTATAGCCCTGCAAAATTAATAGTTGGGGTTGAAAAAAATCCAGTTGCACACAAGTACGCTAAAAAAAATCTTTTGCTAAACAAAATACCTGCGGGAAAAATCGTGTTATTTAATGCAGATGTTAAAAAGAAAGTTCCGCAGTTAAAGCAAAAGTTTGATAGAATAATTATGCCTCTGCCAAAAACAGGTGAAGAGTTTCTAAGTGTTGCTTTTAAGTCAATAAAAAGGGGAGGAATTATTCATTTGTACCAGTTTGCAGATGAGACTAAGTTTGAGATTCTTTCAAGGCATGTTTTGCTCATTTGTAATTTTTTGAAAAGAAAATGTGTTATTTTAGGAATTTTTAAGGCAGGCCAGCACGCACCGCATGTTTATCGGGTTCGTGTTGATATAAAAGTTATAAATTAATCGCACGCGCTCGGTTTTCCTTTAGTATTTCATCGCGTAAGCTCAATTGGGATTCACTTCGTCACTGCGCTTTGTGCTTATCAGATATTATTGTTTGCTGCTTAAAAAGGTGGTGTTTATTAAAAAATTGGGTTTAAAACCTCACAGCTCTGCAGTGGCTCAATTTTTTAATTCGCAAACTCGCTTTTAAAAGCAAGTTTGCTTTACCCAAACATTTTTTTGTATTCGTTGCTTTCAGAAACTGCATCTATCTTTATTTTTTCTATTGCTGCAATAAAGTCTTCTTCTTTTGCTTTTGTTCTGTCATTTCTAATTGCGAAGTATCCTGCTTCTGTGGCAATTGCGCGTATTTCCGCTCCAGAAAAGCCTTCTGTTTCTTTTATTATTTTGTCTACGTTTATTTTTCCTAAATTCATTTTTTGGGTGTGTATTCGCAGTATTTCTTTTCTTGCTTCTTCATTTGGCAGCGGAACATGGATTAGTCTGTCTAATCTTCCTGGTCTTGTTATTGCATTATCTAGTATGTCTTTTCTATTTGTGCACCCTATTATTTTTACATTGTCTAGGTGTTTGAATCCATCTATTTCTGCTAGCAGCTGCATGAATGTTCTTTGAACTTCGCGCTCTCCGCTGGTCCCAACATCTATTCTTGTTGCAGCAATCGCATCAATTTCGTCAATAAATATTATTGATGGCGCTTTTTCTCTTGCTAATTGAAATATTTCTTTTACAAGTTTTGCGCCTTCCCCTATAAATTTTTGAACAAGTTCAGACCCCACAACTTCTATAAATGTTGAATTTGTTGATGCTGCAACGGCTTTTGCAAGCAGTGTTTTTCCTGTTCCAGGTTGGCCATAAAGCAGTATTCCTTTTGGAGGAACTATTCCTACTTGTTTGAACAGTTCTGGTTTTTTTAATGGTAGTTCAATTACTTCTTTTATTTCATTTTCTTGCGGCGCAAGCCCGCCAATTGATTCCCATTTAGTGTCAGGTTTTTCAATTATTACAAATTTTTCAACATCAAATCTTTTTGAAGTGTTTATTTTTTTAATAACTGTTAAGTTTTTTTGTTCGGCAAGAACGCCGTCTCCTGGTTTTACATCTTTTATTTCATGTGAGATATCTACTAGAAATTCATTTCCATTTGGCAGTCGTATTAGCACTTTGTCATCGACAATGTCTCGAACTTCACAGGCAATTAGTGGTGTTCGTTTGAATTTTTCAAGTTCTTTTTCGAGATTTTCTAAATTGTCTTTCAAAAGTTTGTTTTCTTCCTCAAGCCCGTTTAAATTCATTGCATAGGTATATATCACGCTGTCAACTTTGTTTGAAATATTATTTTGGTTATTGGCAGTCATAATAGTATGCGGGGGCAGAATTGTTTATAAAGATTATGCAACTGTTTTAAACAATTAATTTTTGTTTTGGTGCTTTATTTTGTAACGGCAAAACTTTTTACTTGTTCTTGCAGTTTTTTTAGTGCTGGTTTTTCAAAATGTTTTCTAACCGGCTCAATTAGTGTGTTTAATGCCGTGGCAACTGAATTTTTTAAGTCTGTTGGGTGTAGTTGTCCTGCTTGATATGTTTTTGATAACTCTTCAAATTGTGTAAACGTCAAGTCTCCGCCATATTTTTTGTCTCTTTTTATTGTAAGTTCAGGCAAATTGTCAAACAAAAGGTATTTTGCGTACTCCATTATTGGGTTTTCTTCAACTATATTTTGAGGGCAATATGCTTTTGCAATTTTTCGTTTTATTTCATCTTCAGTATCGTCCATAAAAATTGCGGTGTCTGGGTTGCTTTTTGACATTTTTAGTGATATTGCACGTTCAGTTGCATCTTGCACAGTGTCTTTTTGGGGTTGTGTTAGTCCCATTAGCATGTGGTGGTGTACCGCAACAGGCTTTTCAAAGCCAAGTTTTGGCCCGAGTTCTCTTGCTAGTATATTTACTTTTCTTTGATCCATTCCTAGTTGTGCAATATCTACATTTAATTGAAATATGTCTGCACATTGCATGCACGGGTATAATATTTGTGCAGCACTTAGCGTGTCTTTTTCGCTTCTTCCCATTATTTGTGTTGTTCGAATAATTCTTTGTAGTGTTGTGTTTCTTCCAATTTGTAATACTTTTTTCCAGTACTGGTCGTCTGAGCAAAAATCGCTGCACCAAACAAATTCTACATTATTATCATCAAGCCCTGCTGCTTTCCAAACTTCTATAAAGTATTTTCCAACAGTTTGTATTTTTTCTAAGTCTCCGCCCATTTTGTTGTTTGCCCAGCCGTGCCAGTCTGCAACAAGCATTTTAAATTTGCATCCTGCTTTTGTCATTCTATTTACATTTAATGCGCGCAGAATTCCTTGTGCTATATGTATTCGCCCGCTAGGCTCAAACCCATCATACGCAATAGGTCTTTTTTTTGTCTCAAGAAGTGTTTTTAGTTCTTCTTCGGTTAGTATTTCTTCTCCTACTTTTTTTATTAGCGCTATTTTTTCTTCTGTGTTCATATTGCAAAACATGCAAGGGCTATTTATAAATCTTTTTGCCAATATTTCATTCTTTTTCTTTCTGTTTTGAGAATTTTTTCAAGCTCTTTTGCTGGAAACTTGTGCTTTTTTTTAGTTTCGTTCTTTTTTTGTTCAAATGGCAGAGCAATTTTTTTGTATTTGTTTGTTGTGTGGTCTTTTGTTGTTTCTTTTGATTTTTTGTTTTTGTTTAATAGTGTTAATAATAAGTCGAGCATAAAGAATAAAAATATTGTGAGCACAATGGTGTATAATTGTGCAAAGTTGGTGTTAAACATTTCAATTTCAGAAAGTGTTGTGATTAATGTTGTTGTTAAGCCAAAATAAATCATGATTTTTTGAATAAGTTTTTTGTTTTCATTATTTATTCTGTTTGTTGTTGCATAAATTATTAAGAACACAAAAATCGCAATCGCAGGCAAAACAAATCCTGCATGTATTGCCAAACTTTGTGTTTGAAGTGTTGTTGTCGGTTGAGGCATCTCAACTGTTTTTTGTGTTGTTTTTTCTACAGAATTTATTTGCACAAATCTGCTGCTTGTTGCTGTTTGATTTTTGCCATATTTTATTTTTGCATAAAACACGTATTGCCCTGGTTTTATGTTTTTGGGTGTTTGTAATATTCCTTTGCGTGTTTCTTCATCATATACTGCAAAAGTGTCTTCTCCTGTTATTATGTCATTGTTATTTAGATCTTTTAGTGAGTATTGCAGTGTAACATCAATTGGTTTTATGTCTCCAAAGTTTTTTAAGAGTACATCGCCATTTAGGGTTTCTCCTTGAGTAATTTCAATTATTTCTTGTGGAAGCATTAGTGCAATATCAAATAACGCATTTTTTTCTTCAACATCAATAATTAAAGGTATTCTTTTTTCTATTTGTGCGCCTGCGGTTATTAGTATTGAGCTAGAATAAACATCTGCTTGTTTTGATTCTGGCGCGCTAATTAATATTTCTATATTTTTTGTTTCTTGAGGCAGTAGTTCTATTTTGTTTTGAGGAATTATTATCATTCCGCCAAAAAATGCGTTAATATTTACAATTAAATTGGCGGTTCCAGTATTTTTAATCAGCAAGAACTCTTTTGTTGTTTGTCCTTGTTTTATTTTTGTTTTAATGAATTTAGGGGTTATTGTTAATTCTTCTATTTGTTCTTGTGTTGTGTTTTTTGGGGTAATTTTTGTAGCGCCGCCAGCAGTTCCGCCAGTTGGTGCGGGTGCAGGTGCTTGAGTTACTGTTGTTTGTTTGGTTGCGTTTAGTAAATACAGGCCTCCGGTTATGTTATTGAAAGTTAAATTAATTCTGTTTGTTATTGTTCCTGGGGTTAAAACTTGTAGTGTGATATTTACTGTTTGTTGAGTTCCATTTGTTATGTTGAGTAAGTCCCAGACATTATTTCCTGTTGTTGGTGTTGGCAGTGCAGATACAAATGTTGTTCCTTGCGGGTATGTTTCAATTAGTGTTGTATTTAGCGCGCTTGTGTTTCCTGTGTTGTTTATTGTTATTGTGTAATTTAGTTGTTGTCCTGCAGTTATTGGGTCTTGGCTGTCTGTTTTTTCAAGTGTGATTATTGCATTTGCTTGGCTTTGTGATAAGTTTTCATTGATTGCAAATGTTGTGAAGTGTTGTGTTCCAAATAAAAAATTATTTGAAGAATACGAGTGCGTAGTGCAAGTATTTGCAGGGCACAGTGTGAAAATTCCTGTGTCTTCAAAGTCTGCAAGAACAACAGGGTTAGTTAGTAACACATTATTTACTGTCACATTTGCGCTCACATTAAGGCCAATTGAGCGTGTTGTGTTAACGTGCGTTCTATTTGTCGTGATATTTACGTCCATTGATAGGTTTGTTCCGTTTGCAGTTAATGCTTGCAAGAATTTAATAGTTGCAATTCCTGTCGTTGTGATTGTTGGCGTTACACTATTAAAACTGTAATTTGTCATTCTTTGGTTATCGATTAAACTAAAAGTAGAACTTCCAGCAGATTTGATGCTCCAATTGTTGTTTTGGAATGAGGAGTTTGTTATCAAAATATTTGTTGAGCTATTAATTTCGAAGCCAGTATTGCCGATTAACGTGTTGTTTGTGAGGTTGTTGTTGTTTGTGTTTGTTATTAGTATTGATATGTTTCCTTTGGCGGTGTTGTTTTGTATGTTGTTGTTGTTTGAGTCGGTTATTGTGATTGCGTGGTAGTTGTTGCTTGTTGCTGTGTTGTTTGTTAGGTTTGTGTGTGTTGTTGATGAGAGTAGTATTCCTTCTGCGTCGTTGCTTGTTGCTATGTTGTTTGTTAGTGTGTTGTTTTCAGTGCTTAGTGTGCTTGATATGATTAGTATTG